>Ga0326597_10000523_pt1 | contig 68270 bp, 63 predicted proteins | sample RVTome_12_FD_203789 | JGI IMG/M metagenome (GOLD analysis project Ga0326597, IMG submission 203789) | Soil microbial communities from uranium-contaminated site in the Upper Colorado River Basin, Wyoming, United States - RVT100D185 | ecosystem: Environmental > Terrestrial > Soil > Contaminated >...
TTTTCCCGGACCGATCGTCCAAAGCAAAGACGATGACGACTGACAGTGGCATAATTCAATGGCCTTACACGAGTGAGGGCCTCTTTGAAACGCGGGTCTCTGATTCTGCATTAGGACTGTTTTCATTCACGCCCGACTTCTCTCCGCTTCACTGATCTAAATTGGCAACATTAGCCGCATGTGTCTCTTTCCACGAGGGAGGACGCACTCAGGTCCCGCGGAGGACAAGCCCAAACCCTGAGGCGCGAAGAAAACACGGGTCTCGCGACATCCACCCGATGAAAGGCCTATAACGGGATGCAAACCGAGAAAGGCCTTCAACAGACTTTATAGCCTGCCGCGCTCGCGTCCAACGCTATCTTCGGCATATTGCGTTGGGTCAAATTGGCCAATACACAAATCTTCGTCAGCTTCATCGCTCACCCCACGAAAGGCCACGCGCCCCCTCAATTTTAGGGCGAAGTCAAAACGTCATAAAAAGACAACCCCCGAAACGAGGCGCTTCATTGCACCTAAGAAACGAGCGCTATTCACTTATTTAAATTTAAGTCCGAGACCGATCGTTTGACTAATATGATTGTCCGGCCTATTTTTCCAGGGTGAAGTCGCCGTATAGGTCAGCGCGGCGTTCACGGTCTCGTTGACTGGTGCCGCGCCTTCGACTTCCCACCTTCTCGAAAACTCCCCTTTTTGTAAGTTTAAATCATAGAGGCCTCCGATGGGGTTATAGGTAATGGAAAGCGTAATCGCCCTTCTGAAAATCAACGGTTCGGTCACAAGAGACCCCCTGATAATGCCAATAGAAAGATTGAGGCGATTCACCGATCGACTGCTATCTCTGTAGGTATAGCCTCCAGAGACGCCGGGAAAAAACCAAAAATAATCCATAAGCGGCGTGGAGGTCTCAACGAACAATGCCCGAAGGCCACAGAAAGGTCGTGGCAACTCAAGCCTTTCGAATAAACGGAAATTTTTCTCGGAAAACCATAGTTGACATTTTCCCGAGATCAACTCCCCTTCGATGTCCACATTGACAAACTTCGTTTTTCCCTTATTGCCCAAGATATCTAGGCTTCCGGTCTTCACCTCGGACTGTGAAATCGTTTCCACCGTGCCCTTCACATCCTCTGCGTAAACCTCATACTTCCGATCGCATTCTTGGGGCCTATTGTCCACCCAACATTTTTCGAGACGCGCTAATACGCCTTTATTTTCCAATTGGGTCAGGGCATCGTTCAATGCACTCAACAATGCGAAATTATGCTTGGCCGCGACAAAACCATATTGCGCTCTTTGGAGAAAATAGGGGGTGTTCTCCTTTATTTTGGCGATCGCCCATGTCTCTTTTATTTTTGGATTGGCGTTAATATGGAACTGAAGAATGGGATAGTCATGAATCATCGCAAAGCTGTCATGCATGGTGAAAAGTTCATTTTCATTTTCCACAGGCACGATCTTTAAGTTCAGGCCTGCTTCGTTTAGGAGGATAGCGCTTTGGTGTCCAGGCGTCTCTTTTTGTACAACAACCGTCTTGTTTCTTATTTTACCGATTAAGGCCTCCTCATTTTCGATGACGCCATTCTTTTCTTTCAATGCGATCACAATGCCCGCCTCCCGATAGAAGGGGTAGGAATAGGCCACATGATCGCGCCCCCTAGTGGGGGCATTAATCGGTAAGGGACCAGCGATAAGATCGTAACATTCAATATCAATCCGCTTAAACAGCTCATCGAAGTCGGCCTGGCGGACTTTAAAAAACGCGTGCGGGTTTTTTCCCGGACAGAGCACGGCGGTAATCTCACCGAGGAGATCGACAATAAACCCTTCTTTCATATTAATATGTTCGGGCCCCTTGTTCGATATAAACGGAAGCACAGATCCTTTCTCAATACCCACGACTTGTTCTTGTTGGCACAGTTCCGGTGAAGCCGCATGCGCCGTCGAATACAAAAATGGTGACCATAAGATTGTTAGGAACGACCAAAAGATGATCTTGATCAATAATTTCATATCCTCCTTAATTTCCCCCCAACACAATAAACATTAAAAAGTCCGGGACCGAGTACCTCACCCTTATTGAAGGAAGTCAATGCGGATTCGATCCCACATGGCGCAGAGCGCTCAAGTCGATCGAGACCCAAATCGCGGGATCGCCTTAGGTTCTTCATTCCGAATTTAAAAATTGAAAGAAAATGTATTTGAAAGGTCTGCGGCCGAAACTTTGAAACTGTGCATCCGACGCAATACGGTTAACGAGGCGTAGAGGATATCGCATATACTATATGAAACGGACGATTAAGATTCATAAGAACGTCCGGCTGGAAGGCCTGCTTATTTTCCGCGGTATTGACTCACACCGCCGAAGGTGCCGAACCATTTGTTGCCCTGCTTGTCAAAGACGATGGAAAAGACGGTGTCAATGCCGTCCGCTTTCGTCAGGTTCGAAAAGATATGACCGTCGAATCGGCTGACGCCCCCGTCGGTGCCGATCCAAAGAATACCCTTGTCGTCGATTTTAAGGGCGTGTACCATGTTCCCCGCCAAACCGTCTTTCGTCGAATAGCTCTTCCAGCTTTTTCCATCGAAGCGTGCAAGCCCGCCGCCAAGGGTACCGACCCAGAGACGGTTTTTGGCGTCGACGAGGGAAGAGACGATGTAGTTGGGATTGTATCGGAGCGGTTTCCCGCCGCCCTCGGCGTGGTGCCGCGGGGTAAAAGGGAGCGATTGGACTTCGGGGGGTGTTGTCTCGCCAGCTTGAGTTCCAATCCCGTCTTCGTTCGTGTAGCTCCGCCAGGTCTTTCCGTCGTAACGGGTCACGCCGCCTTCCGTGCCGAACCAGAACACGCCGTCGCGATCTTGACTTAAGGTATAGACCCACTTGTCGATGAGACCGTCGTCGGTGGTAAAGGTTTTAAATGCCTTTCCGTCGAAGCGGCTAACGCCTTTCCAGGTGGCCACCCACATGACGCCCTTCGGATCGAAATGAATGCCGTAGACCCAAAGATCGCCCAAGCCTTTACCCTTTTGAAAAGGCGTCCAATTTTCGCCGTAGCTCAAGGTCGAACCCAAGCCATAAGGGGTGTAGACCGTCCAGCTTTTTCCATCGAACCGGCTTAATCCGCCGCCATAGGTCCCCACCCAAACGATCCCATCGGGGGCGATCGTGATGGAATGGATCATGTTCGAAAGCAATCCATCCTGGGTGGTATAAACGCGTTGGTCTTCGTTGGCGAGATTGTATCGAAGGAGGCCGTTCGCAGTGCCGATCCATAAGGTATCCCCTTCGAAGGCCAAGGCCCTGACAATGGAAAACAAAGAGAAATGATTCCAGAGCCCTTCCCCTTTGGGAGACGAAGGGGTTTGTGCAAAGACGGAAAGAGGAGCAAGACTCAATAATACAAAAAGGACGATGATGACGAAGAGATTGATATGATCGTGAAGGCAGTCTCGGCGTGCGCTCATTGTGGGTAATAGTGAATGGTACGGTAGGTGATCTCGGTCGGCGCCAGAGCCGAGGCCCCTGCGCCCTCTGCGGATTCGAAAGCGGTCTGCGCGATCCAGTTTCCATGTTGATCGTATTCGTATTGAAACGTCCGATTCAAGCTGATCTTCCCCGAAGCATCGGACTTGGTTTCATGCACCATGTTCCCCTCTTTGTCGTAGTCGAACACGGCCCTAAAATTCAGCAGGGATTTCACCGTGCCGGGCCCCTCGCCCGGGCGTTCCAAATAGTAGGCTTCCTCAATTTTCCGACCCGCTTCGTCGTACAGATAGCGCCATTTAAATCGGTTTTGCGTTTGCGCAAGAAAAAGCTTCTCTTCAATAAGATTTCCTTGGTCGTCATAAAAATGCGTGGTAATGGAAAACAATCCGCCGTCGGGGAAAAACTGCCTCTTCTCGATCGAACGCGTCGACGGATCGTGGGTGTAGGACCACTTAAAGGCGACGGTCCCTTGATAATCGTATTCAAGGCCATCTGACAATTCGCCCTGGGGATCGTAGTGAAAAACAGACTTAAAATCGAGGCTTTTTTCGGTATAAAATTGCTCTTCCTCAATCCGGTAGCCTCTTCGATCGTAGGTCGTCGAAAGCCAAGGCGTTCGTGGCGACTCGGGAACCCATTTCCCATCGGCAAGGTTCATTTTAGCAAATTCGATCAATAGGGTCTTCACCGAGCCCTTGAGTTTTTCCTGCGCCTTGTCCGACTTGGCCAGACTTGCAGCATGTAGGTCGAAATGAACAAAGAGAAAAACGAATACGGCGAGTAATAGACCTTGTCTTTTCATAGCAGGATGAATGTCAAAAGGAAAAGCCGCACCCTCAATTTATGAACGGCGACATTGTTCACAAATTGAGGGTGCAAGATTGCGGAGGATAAAACAAAATCTCAGAATTATTTGGGTTTGACATGACAACGGGTGCAGTTTGCAATGGGGAAGGCCACACGACCATGGCAACGTCCACAAAATTCACCGTTGACGATCTTCACCATCGAGATGGGATTGCCCCCCTTCTTCATGAGAAAGATTCCCGGATGACAATTGCCGCAATCGAGCCAAAAGGTATGCTGAAAATGGGGGAAAATCACATTCGGCATGGAACCCACGGCGGGGATTTCAACATCGAAATTAAAGGGCGGCGTATGCGGCACATTTAAATCGAGAGACTCGTGCGGGTTGATTTTGTTTTCCTTAAAAGCAGCCACCCAGTCTTCGACCCCCGTGGCTTCCTTCGGGATACTGTCCATCACGACATCCGGGTTGGTATTGTGCTCGTTGTATGGCGGCCCCGGCGTCGGAAGTACCGTCGGATCTTCAAACTTGCGAAGCCCTTCAACAGGGGTCGGGGCAACCAAGGATCGCGTTTTCGGTTTATCTTTAGGGGCTTTCAAGTCCGCTTCATGCACTTGAGCTGGCGCATCCGCTTGGGCAACGACGGTTGGGGCTGTATCGGCCATCGGCTCGCTTTTGGCCTGACGCGCACAGGCATAAATTGAGGAAAGGGAAACGAGAATGAATCCAAGAAAAATATAGAGAGATCGCTTTCTTCCTTTTGCTGCCCAGGTCATAAAAACCCTCCTAATTTGGGAACCCTTCCAGTACGCCTGTTTTCATGCCGGGCACACCGGAGTGGCACCGAGCGCAATCGATCGGCTTCCAAGAGATCGTGCCGTTATGACATTTTCCGCAGAATTGCCCATCGACTATAATTTTCTTCATATCGATATCGTTTGCGCCCGATCGCATTTCGAAAATGGCCGGATGGCAAACCTTGCATTTAAATTCGGCCCGGTGATACCAATGAGGAAAAACGACAGGAGGCATCCCTCTTTTTTCGGCCTTGCTGTTGAGAATCATATCGCCATAATATCCTGACACATTGTCACTCACGAACAAGGACGGTAAAAGCAGCACAACTCCCAACAAGATGCCAATCCGAACTTTTTTCATCATTCCTCCCTAGGCGAATATAAAAAGTAGGGGATGATTACCATACCCTTTTATAAATTGTCAACTGAAATTTATCGAAGCATCGAATTCGTGAAGACCAGACCGATTCGAGCTCTTTTTTCCTTGACAAAAACAAAAAAAAATTTATAGTAACCCTGATATCTTCGGGCTTTTATGCCTTATCTAAGCTTGTCCTATTTGCGGCATTTGCATACGCCGACAGGAGCCATCCATCGGGTCTCTATCGCATAGGGTTACACCCAAAAAAATCGGTCTGATTGCACTGGGTCTCACGACCGCCCTGCTGCTTTTGATCTCCGCGTCGGCCAAAGGCGGATCGATCGTTCGGTCGCGGCACGACCTCTCGGCCCTCAATTGGCGGGGCTATCAAAACGAAACCGGTCCGATGCAGGGAGGCACATTCAGCGATTACCGCGAAACCTGCGTCTATTGCCATACGCCGCACAACAGCAGCAGTTATGCGCCGCTTTGGAATCGGGAGCTCCCAAAGGAACGGGAGTACAAAATGTATTCCAGTCCCAACTTCGATTCCGTTTTACCCCAAGCGCCCGACGGCATCTCGCTCGCCTGTCTTTCCTGCCACGACGGATCGGTCGCGGTCGATTCCGTTTTAAAACCGCCGCGCTTTCACGACATCAACGAAGCCGGCGTCAAGCATCGCATGACCTTGGAAGGCGAACCGGGTTCGGACGCCTGCTCCAAATGTCACAATCGCACCGAAGGCGCCTACGGCGGGCTCACGGGAGCACACGACGCCACGATAAGGTACTTCACGAAAGACCTGCGCGACGATCATGCCTTTTCGATGACCTTTCCGACTCTTGACCAGGATCCGCAATTCAATCAACCGATGATCCTCAAGACCGACGGCGGAAGAATGTTTCCAAACGGGATTCAAACTTTTGAAGGGGATAAGGTGCAGTGCGCATCGTGTCACGACATACACAGCCCGGACGAAAAAAACCTGGAAGGCCGCGATCCTTTTTTAAGGACGTCGAACCGCGGAAGCGCGCTTTGCCTGACTTGCCATCAAAAATAGGAGGACGTCTTCTTTGAAAAAACCCCTGATGTTCCTTGTCTTCATACTCGCAATCGGAGTGCTCGGGGGGTGTGGCGGGAAAAAGTCTCTTTCCGAGCCCGACCTGGTCTGGCCGCCGCCCCCGGAAGCCCCGCGCATCAAATTCCTTAAAACGATTTCATCTTCTGAGGATGTCGAAGAAAAGAGTTGGATCGATCGCGTCAAGGCCTTTTTATTCGACGAATCCGAGACCGCCCGCTTGGTCAAACCCTACGCGGTTTTCGCCGCGCCGAACGGAAAGCTTTATGTCGCGGATTCCGGGTGGAGAAAGGTGCTCGTCTTCGACGAGGCGCAACATCAATTTTCCATGATCGGGGTCGACGGCCCCGGCACCCTGGCGGGGCCCCTGGGCGTCACCGCCGATAACCAGGGCCGCATCTACGTCACCGATACGGTCCTTCGAAAAGCGCTCGTCTACGATGCGAGCGGGAAACATCTGTTCGATATCGGGGACCTCAATCAAATGGAGCGGCCCGTCGGCATCGCCATCAACAATGCCTTAAAACGCGTGTACATCGTCGACACGCGAAAACACAAGGCCTTCGTTTTCGATTTCGAGGGCAAGCCGCTTTTCGAATTCGGCCAACGCGGCACTGGAGATGGCGAATTCAATTTCCCCTCCAACCTCTTTGTCGATAAAAAGGGAAACATCTACGTAACCGACATGAACTTTAGGGTTCAGGTCTTCGATGCCGATGGAAAATTTCTTTCCAAGTTTGGGTCTGTGGGCACAGGCTTCGGGCAATTTTCCCTGCCGAAAGGGATCGGCGTGGATTCCATGGGCCATATCTACGTGGTCGATTCGCGATTCAACAACGTTCAAATCTTCGATTCCGCCGGCCAGCTGCTTCTTTTCTTCGGCGAGTTCGGCGGCGATAAAGGCCAGTTTTGGCTCCCGGCAGGCCTCACGGTCGACCATCAAGATCGCATCTACGTCGCCGACCAGTACAACCACCGGGTCAATGTCTTCCAATTTATGGGCACAGGGGCCCCGTCCAACGCGCAGCCTCCCGCCTCAGGATCGGGGGCAAAGCCCGACACAACGAACAAATCAAATTCAATGAACACGATTGAAGAAGGAGCCGCCGCCCCGCAATGAAGCTTGGTTTGGCCAAAAAGTCCTTGCTGTTGTTCCTCGTCGCTTCGAGTGCCCTTGCCTATTCGGCGGGACGGACACGCGCCTCGGAAGACGTCCGCCATACCAAACACAACCTCGCCGTCAACCCCGACATCCTCGCGGGCGAAGGCACCGACTTTAAACCCGGCGATCTCACTTCCCTTCGCGGCGCACGCAACCCCGAAGTGCGCGGAGTCGAAGGCGACATACGCTTAAACGAGGAGGTCTGCATCTTCTGCCATACGCCCCATGGCGGACGCAGCAATGTCGGCGGGATAGTGGGCGTCGCCCCGCTTTGGAACCGCCGGCTGTCCAACCCGATGTCCTTTACCCCTTACACCAGCCCGCATTTCGATGCCCAAGATCTCTTAGGCAGTCCGGGACGCCCCAAGGGCGTTTCGCTCGCCTGCTTGTCCTGCCATGACGGCGCGGTGGCTTTCGATGCCCTCATCAACAGCTCCGGGTCGGGCGGCTTTTTCCAAGACAACAAAATCATGAGCGGCCCCGGCGGGAGCATCGGCATGGGCTTTTCGGGCCCGGCGGTGGATGCCTCAAGCAGTTTCAGGGAAGGCCGGCGCGATAGCGAAGCCGGCGGCTTCGTCTATTTCGATCGCTTCGGCGGCGGCCCCAACGCCTCCTTCGGCGCGGAACCCTTTCCCAACCTCGGCCTCGACCTGCGCGACGATCATCCGATCAGCATGGAAATCCCGCGCACCGATCCACAGTTTAAGGACATTCTTACAAATATTACGACGAAGGGAGGCAGAGTCCCCGGCAGCGGAGGCGTCATGTGGATCGACCGAGACCCCAACGGCGCCTTCTTGCCCCTCGACAAACGGGACCGGATTCGGGCCTATGCCTCGGACCCCAGCCGGCCCGACGCCCCTTATATCGAATGCGCCTCATGCCACAATCCGCATGAGGCCAGTCGGCCCAGCGGACAGCCGGCCCTTTCGGAACCGGTGAACGCCAACACGATCAACAACGCCCTTTTTCTGAGGCTCGCTTCGCGGCCGGGGGCCAATGCGCAAGACCGTAACGAGAGAAGCCTCATTTGTTTGAGTTGTCATAAAAAATGAAACGAAGTCCTCTCAAAAAACCCGATTTCATTCAGAGGTCTGCATCATGCCTCGTCGCACTGCTTTTGAGCGTGGCCATGGCGACGGCGGCGGATAAGACTGCGGGCGAGCACGTATTAGCTGAAGTCAACGATGTCCCCATTCGCAATACGGCGGTTCAAGAGAGCGTTCGGGCCTATCTGCTCCGAATCGGTCACAAAGAACTCTCCGCATCGCGGATGGCGGCGCTCGAAAATGACATCCTTCAAACCCTCATTGAGGAAGAACTCCTTTATCAGGAAGGACAAAAACAAGGGCTGGTCGTTGACGAGGCGGAAATCGAGGCGGGCGTCTTGCGCATTCGAAACCGGTTTTCCTCCGACAGGGACTTTGAGGCCGCCCTCGCGAAAGCAGTGCTCGACCGGGAGACCCTCAGAAAAGGCGTCGCTCGATCCCTCCTGATTAAAAGAATTTGGGAAGACCTCTCGGAAATGACCGAGGCCGATCGCAAGCAACGGCTGCAGACGCTAACGGAAAAAGCGACAATTCTGATTACACCGACCGATTCGGGAGAAGGTTTCTTCAATCGCCATTAAACGTTAGGCACCCATAAACGTTGGGGATCCGTTATACGTTTCCCCGCCCGATGCGAGTTACATCATGAGGAGGGGCATTGCTCCATTTGGGAAAGCGCGCTTATTTTTGGATGGTCATATTCTCTTTGTCCTTGCTCGCTCCGTCGTGGGCGGCGGCCCGCTTTATTAATTTGGGCGGCTCGCTCGACCTGAGTTACGGCAGTTTCAAGACCGAGCAGAACCAGCAAACCAGCGAGACCACCTACTTTCAGCAGCGCTACAATCTCCATAATTTCGGCGAACTCTTCGATCCCCGCATCGGCACCTTTTTGGTCAGCGCAACCTACCTCGAACAAGACACCCAAACCGACGGGCCGGGCGGCGACCAGGATTTTCAATTTAACGATTATTCGATAGCGCTGAATCTCTTTCCGACCATTTCGCCCCTAAGCCTTTACTACCAGCGCGTCAACCGGGCCAACCGTTTTGAAAGCCTAGTCGATACGAAGGACAAAGACCTTTTAACGACGATGGGGGGCAACTGGTCCCTGTCCGCGCCGAGGCTGCCGCGCATCGCGCTCTCTTACAATCAGACGGAGTCCAAATCGATCGACGACCCCAACCGACTCCCCAACACCCTCAATCGTTTCGTCAATCTCGAATCCAGCGGTCGCGTTGGCGAGACCTCGCTCATCGGGCGCTATCAATTCAACGAAACGGATGTTGCGAGAAACGACCAAAGCCCGCAAGCGCCCGGCAGCGTCGATACGATTAAGGGCAATGCCTTCAACCTGACGACAGAGAGCCGACTCGCCCCCGCACTGGTGGTCAGCACGTTTTCGCGGATCGCCGAAAACGGCGGCGGGAACAGCACCGGCACCGCGTTTTCTCAGGAACGGGGCCTGGGGGCCTCCCTTTTCTATACCCCTTCGGTGCACTGGGACACTCACGCGCGCGTCGATTATTCGGAAACCCCCGGCATGCGCGTGGCCGATCCCAACAATCCAGGCAGAACCGTCGACCTGGTTCGCCAAAACGCCTTTTTGAGCGGGTCTTATCGTCCGATGGAAACGCTCGACATGGTCATGAGCGGACGCTATTCCCGTTTCGACATCAGCGATGCCACCACAACCTCGCCCTACTTGGATTACAGCCTGAACTACCGGCCCTTTTTCGGCTTTTCGACCGGCCTGGGCGCGGCCACCGGCTGGACCGAAACCGACGCGAGCACGGTCAACGCTTTTAATGTGAACTCCAACTACGAACGTTATCGCGGATACATGAACTACACCCGCGCCCTCGAGCTGCTCCGCTATTCCGCCAGCTACGCCTTGGCCTTCGGCCTGACGGATACCGAGCAAGAAGACGCCCTCGGCAATACGGCGAAGAGCGATGAAAGCGACCTGATGAATACAATCACTTTAAGGGTCGAAAACACCCGCATTCGCCTCATCCATGTGGCCTTAAGCTATACCCTCAACGACATCGACCGCGAGCTGAATGTCCAGCAAGCCGTTCAACCGATCCCGGTCAACCAGGAATTCGGCGATCAGCTCTCTCACCGATTTCAAATCAACGCCGATTCGAGTTATTTTAGAGGGCTCCTCTTCGAGGACGACAGCCTCATCCTGCAAAGTACCGCGAGTTGGACCCTGATCGAGGGCTTCGGCCCCGACGGCACCTCCTTTTTTACGGACGCGAGAGGGACCTACTATTTTTTGCGCGGAGGCATGCTTGCGAGCGGCTGGACCTACCAAGATTATCCAGGCGGATTCTATCTGGACTCGCACATTTTCTACGAAGAAATCCGCTGGACCTTTTACTTAGGGGACACCACGCTTAACTTCGGCGCGCGGGCCAACCAGGAGCGCACCCAAGGGGACAGCTCGCTCGATCGGGACATCGTCGAGGCCACCTCCGCGATTGTCTATCGCATTGGCAAATTCGTGTTGAGCGTGGACGGCCGATGGAGCGATGACCGCTCGAAGAGTCTTGGAGACGATGTCGCGTACAAGAGTCAATCGATTTTCGGACGCATGAGCCGATCTTTTTAGGATCGTAGGAAAGAGAGAAGGGATTGCGTTTAAAACGACCTGAATTTCGAATGACTTTTTTGGGACTGCTGTTTCTCCTTGCGCTCTCGGCCTGCGCGGGAGCCCCGGTCAAGGAAACACCGGTCATCTTTTGGCCAAAACCGCCCGATCCACCCCGGATCTCCTTCGTTCAAACCTGGGATCAACCGGGCGATATTGGTGTCGAGGCCCCTTGGTACAAAAAAGTATTTGAGTTCGTCTTCGGCAAAGGGAAAATCCCCTACATCATCCGTCCCTCCGGTGTGGCCACCGATACCGAAGGCGGGGTCTACGTCGCCGATACCGGCCTGCAGGTCGTTCACTATTTCGATGTTGCGAACAACGCCTACAGGCAAATCTTTAACATCGATGCCAGCAAGAATCAGCGGCTACAAAACCCCATCGGAGTGGCCGTGGACGCCGCCCGGCGTATCTATGTATCCGATGCCGACTTAAACCGGATCTTCGTCTTCGACCCGGAAGGAAATTTACTTCGCATCATCGGGAATGACGAAGAGATCAAGCGGGTTTCCGGGATCGCCATCGACCCCAAACGCGAGCGGCTTTATGTCGTGGATACCCTGGGGCACCAAGTCATTGTCTATTCCTTGCTCGGAGAGAAACAAGACCTGATCGGAAAGCGCGGGGTGGCGGCGGGGACCTTCAATTTTCCCACCTATGCCACGGTGGACGACAGCGGCAGACTTTATGTCTCCGATTCGCTCAACTTTCGCGTTCAGATTTTCGATCCGCAGGGCAAACCACAATCGCAATTCGGAAGCTTGGGCAGCAATCTCGGCGAATTTTCACGCCCGAAAGGGATCGCCGTCGACCGGGAAAACAATGTCTATGTGGTCGACACCCTATTCGATACCGTCCAGGTTTTCAATCCGAAGGGCGAGCTCCTATTGAATTTTGGAACCTCGGGCATGGATCCGGGGCATTTCTGGCTTCCTTCGGGGATTGCCGTCGACGGCGGCGGACGCATCTACGTGGCCGACGCCTACAATAAACGGGTGCAGGTCTTTCAATTGATTGGAAAAGAACAGGGCTTAAGGGGAGAACTGCCCCAGGGCTAAAAGGGTCAATTTTAATAAAAATCCGGCTTTATAAAAATCCGGATTGAGGCCAGGTCGTACTGAAGAAAAACGGAATATGCCTCTTAGTCAGAGAAAACAAAGCCGTGTAGTCCGACATTCATCGTCTTCGAAATGTTGACAAAAACCAATCCGATTATTATAGTCACGGGGCCGTGAAAGGGGTGTATTTGTTGAAATCGAAAAACAGGCGGAAGCAGTCGACGCCGTTTACCAAGGCCATTTTACTGATCTCGATCGCCGCGCTCATGGCCTTCGGAGCCTATCTTCTCGAACGCAGGTCCTGGGCGCAGCCGACCTCCGAACCCTTTAACGAGGACGTCAGCAGCACGAAGCACAACCTCTCCGCCCTGCCCCTCACCGCCGACCAGCAGGTTGTCTTCGAGCAGCTCTTTAGCCCGGACAAGCAACGCAACATCAAATCCTCCAGCGGCCCCAACGGCACCACCGAGGTCTGCGTATTTTGCCATACCCCCCACGGCGCGAGCCGTGAAGGGGTCGCCATCCGCGCACCGATTTGGAACCGGAAACTCTCCGCGGACCAATATCAAATGTACGATCAGGTTTGGAGCAAATCTTTCGAGGCTACGCCAAACGACCCCGGACGGCCCACCGGCTATTCGCGGCTTTGCCTCTCATGCCATGACGGTACCATCGCCCTGGGAAGCGTCTTAAACAAGGGTGGCAGCGGTGGACTTGATGGGCAATACGACATGGAATATCCGACAGGACAGAGCCCGGCGGGGCCCTTCGGATCGATTCCCGTGGGCGACGGCGCGGCCTCTCAAAACACGCGCGCCTTGGGACAAGACCTTCGGAACGATCACCCCATATCGATGACCTTCGATACCCAATTGCTTTCGAAAGACGCCGAATTCGTGAACCCCGGGCCGCCCGTTCATCGCCCCTTCACCCAGAGTACGCCGACGCCGCTGTCTCCATTGAGACGGGCTTCGGGAAACAACAACAATGTCTACGACTCGGTGCAGTGCACCTCTTGCCATAACCCGCATCAAGTCGATTTTCCAAAATTCCTGCGCGCCAACCGCCTCCAATCCCGAACCTTCGCCACCAGCCAATCGGAAAAAAGGGTTGGACCAGGCAGCCGCGGGGGACAGCCCGCCCAAGAGGGCGCCATCCTCTGCCTCTTCTGTCACGACAAACCGGGCTGGCCTTATAACCCGGAAGACTTGAATTCCCATTTCGGCGACCGCCAAACCGGTGTTTTTGATGATGCGAGGCTGAAACCCGGCGCGACCAACCTGCACGATAACGAAACCCCCGTCGTCGCCGAACGCGCTTGTTTGGTTTGCCACGATCCCCATACGCGGCAAGGGGCCATCCGCATTTTGCGCGAAGGCGTCGATCCCGTCGGCAATGTCGCGATCGAGCAGACCTGTTTTCAATGTCACCAACCGCAGGAGACTTCTATTCTACAGGCCCCGACACGGGCCCCCGATATTCGCACGCAGTTCTTTAAAGACCGGGAAGGGAATGGAAACCACGGCACATCGCCGACGGGGAGCGCCATGGACTTAACTTTGGCTTTAGGACATCAGCCGGTCTTCGTCGATCTGCCAAAAGAAGGCGTCCAGCTCGGCAGCGACAACCGTCTCCCCTCTTATTTCGGCGGCCCCTTTCAGGAGCCCGCCAACAATAAAGACCGCAACGTGGTGCCGGGCGCACAAACCCCGGATACCTCACATATCGAATGCGTCGATTGCCACAACATGCACCGCGTCACCCGCCGAAATCGTTTTCAGGGTATGCCGGGGGTCACCATCCGCAGCGGGATCGTCGCCAAGACCCTCCTCGGCGTTGACGAAAAGCGGGAGCCCTATATTTATGAGGTCTGCCTGCGCTGTCACGGCAACACCTTCAACAACCACGTTCGGGAGGCCCTCTTTAGCGCCGTCGGCACCGGCAAGATCGTACAGGCCCGCGGCAACAACCCCATCGATCCCGCGCGGGGCGTCAATGCGCACGGCAGCAACAAACGGAAAGAATTCGATCCCAACGCAACACCCTTCTATCCCGAAAATTTTAGAATTCAAGACCCGAACAATCCGGCGGGACCGCTCATCCCCGATCCGAATCCCCCGATGGTCAACACCTCTTTTCATCCCGTTTTTCAACCGGGCCGAAATCAATCGGGGGTCTTGAACAATTTTAACCTTTATGTAGACGTGCCTTCTCAGCAAGGCCAATTCATGGGCGGATTCGGCCACCAGGCCAATTTCGATTCCAACGGGCGCGTCAGCGGACACGACGGCTCCGGCGGTCTCTCGCGCGAGGCCACGATCCACTGCACCGATTGCCACAACACCGATCTCTTTGGGACTTATTTAGCGAATATCCCCCAGTTCTTAGGCTTCGACGGCGCCGGGTTTCCGCTGGGCATCAATTTTCCGGATTACCCCGGCCCCATCACCTTCGACGACACCCGCGGCACCGCATACAGGCGCCCCACCGACCGTTCGCCCAGTATCCCCGAAAATCCGGTGGGCGTCCGAACGGCCTCTCTCAACGACCCGAATACGGCGCAGGGGCCGCACGGATCGAATTACAAGCGGATTTTAAGGGCCAATTACGATACCTCGGTCGGGACATCGGAGACCAAGCCCCCCGGCACTGTGCCAGGTCAATACAATCCGCAAAATTTTGCCCTGTGTTTTAATTGCCATAACGAATCCGCGTTTATTACACCCTATTGGGAAAGCGCCGCCGCCATTGGCCCGAAGAGCCGCTTGACCAACTTCTATCGCGGGGGGACGAATAATGTCGACGGCAAGGGAACGTCAGGGGGCAACCTGCATCTCCTCCATTTGGTCGGGCGGACGAACGCCCGCTGCCACGAGTGTCATAACAACGTCCATAGCAATGTCGAGGCCGGCAATACCATCTTTGTCGGGATGAACGATCCACTTTTCATTGCTAACAATCCCGGCCACAACATGAGCTCGCATCTGATCAATTTTCAGCCCAATATTATCGGTGATCGTGTCCCCGGGCAGCCCATGTGGGGAGCGGGCCACATCGTCAACGGTCCCGGGCAGATCGTGGACGATTACACCGCCCCTAATCATAAAGGACCGGGCTGCAATCTCCGTTGCCATGGATTCAATATGCGGCATAATACGGACGCCCACTCGGTCCTCGACGGCCAAAAATAGGGAAGCTGAAAACGCGATCCCAAAGACCTTCCGGTGTCGATTTCGTTAAAAAAAGTCCTTCCCTTCGTCATCGGCATCGGTCTTATGGCCCTTGCACTTTCCTATCTTTACTTTTCTCTATCTCCTCAACAACACCCCTCCGAAATGGTCCTCGTCCCTGAGGGTCCCTTTATCATGGGGAGCGACAAGATCGATGAAGAAGGGCTGCAAGGCGAGCTGGGAAACAAGAAACCCTTCTATCTCGACGAACATCCCGAGCGCAGGCTCTCGCTTCCTCCTTTTTTAATCGACCGTTTCGAGGTCACCAACAAAGACTACGCCCCCTTCATCGTCGAAAAAAGGCGGAAGCCGCCAGCCGCTTGGGGCGGCCCGAACTATCCGCAGGGACAGGACCTGCTTCCAGTGGTCGAGGTCAACTGGTACGAGGCGCGTGACTACTGCGCCTGGCGCGGAAAACGCCTGCCCAGCGAGGCCGAATGGGAAAAGGCCGCGCGCGGGCCGAACGGCAATCTCTATACCTGGGGAAACACATTCGATGCGACCCAGGGGAACGTGAGCGCCGGGACCCATGGCAGCGTGATGATGGTCGGACGGTTCAGCAATGACCGCAGCGACTATGGCCTCTTCGACATGAACGGAAACGTGATGGAATGGACGGCCGATTGGTATCTGCCCTATCCCGGCGGCGACCACCAAAGCCCCCTCTTCGGCCAACAATACAAAGTTGCCCGGGGCGATGCCTATGGCGATTCGGGCCACTACACCCTCCCCATTTTCGCCCGCTTGACCTTCCGCCAAAACGTCTTTCCGGAGGAGCGCTTTCCCTTTCTTGGATTTCGTTGCGCGAAAGACCTATAAAATAAAGACCATCAGGGGAAAAAATGAGCGTCATAAAAACTAAGATATTTTCCGATTACGTTTCATTTTAAAATAATGAAAGACCCCTTTGTGGACGCACTCCAGCCTGTCCTAAATATGCTAAACTATAACAATATGATTTACATAGACGACAGCATCGTTCCGGCGACATTCGAGGAGTAGATATGAAGGAAGATCGAAGCGCGCCACGCTTTCCAATCGCAAGTGTGGCCAACATCACACCCAAAGGATTGCACGAGCCCTCCGAGGTTCAGGTTCGGGATTTTTCTACCCAGGGCATGGGCTGTTCCGGACAACGGCCCTATGAAAAAGGGGATATGATTCATGTGACCTTAAAATTACCGACCACGCCCGATGGCGCGCGCGAGGAATCGCTCATCGGAAAAATTGCATGGGTCGAAAAATTCGAGGGGAAGGAAAAAGAAGGGACCGAATACGCCTTTGGCATCGAATTTAAACTCATGGAACAACAGAATCCAAGACTTTTCGAGTACGTGAAATGCCTCGGAGATTTATTTTTATAAGCAAGACGCAAAAAATACGGGCAGAGACGAATCGCTCGCCCTGACGATAAAGTCCCCCTCGTCTTTCGCGGGGCGTATCCAAGCGCTTCGTAGCGTATTGAGCCACTCGGCACCCTGCGGGAGCCGAGTGGCTGAGACCCTTTTCCCCGACACATTCGAAGTCGTTATCCACGATGTCGCGGCTTGACCAGAAACGCCCATCCCGCGACATCCATTTCAGCCTTCCCGCGTTCTGTCCGATCGCGCCCAAGACAAGCTCCGTTTCCTCACTCGAAATACGACTTGACACGAACAAGACAAATCGAAGAACATCGGAGTCGAGCAACGACGCAAATGCTGATCAATCGGAAGCAGCGTAAAAATACTCTAATTCTAATGATGAATGATGAAGGAGCGATGTATGACAAAGTTGCAAACCATCGTCCTCGGCGGCCTCCTCTTTTTTACAGGATGCGCCGGCGGACTCGATGATGAAAAGTTGGCGGCCCTTTCGCCTCAGGAAGCGGGACGCCAGGTCGTCGAAAAAAAATGTTTTTCCTGCCATACGATTCAGGGCCAAGGCGGAACACGCGCGCCAAATCTTTCCACCATCGGCGAACGCCTCACCCCGGAGGGACTAAAGCAATTTATCACCGATCCCCAATCGGTTAAACCGAATTCGGCCATGCGAAAAATCAACCTCAGCGAAAAACAAATCGATTGGGTCGTCGCCTATTTGTCGGAATTAAAGTAAAGCGACTGGCCCCCTTTTCCCATCAGAACCGACTGTACTTGGAAGGATGTCCCCGCAAAATCCTATGCCACGGAGAACGTCTTACAAAAATTTATTTTGCATCGCCATAGGCATTGCGCTTCTGAGTGCCGCGCCGCTCCATGCCGGAGAAATCCACCATGAGATCAAAATCGATCTCGATCCAGAGACCCATCGGATTGCCGTCGAAGACACAATTCATTTTTCCGGAAACAGCCCCGCCGCTGGGGAGAACGTGCTCCATTTTTTACTACATCCAGGTCTGAATCCCCACTCGCCCAATCCAGAGGTCAGCATCTTTCGCATCAAAAGTCCAACCGAATTTGCGGCCGATGGCCTGCTTACGACACCTTTGATCCCCGCTCGGGGACTCGCTGTCGAATCCTACCGTCTCACGCTTCCTCGGGGGCAAACAACCGCCGTCTTACGTTATTCGGGTGAGATCGATCATCCCTTGCGACAAGAAGACGGGGAGGCTTCGGCTGACTTTCCGGGGACCGTGTCGGAAGACGGCATCTATTTAGAAGGAACTTCATACTGGGTGCCCTGGTTCGATGAGGGCCTGGTGACTTTCACCCTGGATGTCACGCTCCCTGCGGGCTGGGATGCCGTCAGCCAAGGCCAGCGGACACGTCACGAAAAAGGGAAAGATAAAACCATTGTCCGCTGGGAGTCGCCCGAGGCGCAAGACGCCATATACTTGGTGGGCGGGATATTCAGCGAATATGGACCTTCGGAAGGGAAAGTCTCGGCCCTGGCCTTTCTTCGTACGCCGGATGCGGCCTTGGCGGAACAATATCTCGGGGTCACGGGCCAATACATCGAGATGTACGAAGGCCTCATCGGGCCCTATCCCTACACCAAGTTCGCCCTCGTCGAAAACTTTTGGGACACGGGCTACGGCATGCCTTCCTTTACCCTGCTCGGCCCCACGGTCATCCGTTTTGCATTCATTCTCCACTCGTCTTATCCCCATGAAATTCTGCACAACTGGTGGGGGAATGGGGTCTATGTCGATTCGGCCACGGGGAATTGGAGCGAAGGCCTGACGGCCTACTTGGCCGACCACCTCATACAGGAACAGCGGGGTCGCGGCACGGATCACCGGCGGGCGGTCTTGCAAAAATATTCCGATTACGTTTCGACGACTCCAGAAAATGGTGAGAAATCCAGGGCGACGGACCTCCCACTCACCGACTTTCGCGAACGCCACAATCCCGTCACCGAAGCCGTCGGCTACGGAAAAACCTTGATGTTCTTTCACATGCTGCGGCAAACACTGGGCGACGAAGTCTTTATCCAGTCCCTTCGCGATTTTTATAAAAACTTCAAATTCAAACGCGCAGGTTTTTCGGATCTGCAAACAACTTTTAGCCAAGTATCAAAACGCGCCCTGGAAAAAGAATTTGAACAATGGGTCCGGCGCACCGGCGCACCGGCGCGCCCGCCCTTCGGGTGGAGGGAACGCGGGCCGAGGCCATCCAAGCCGGTTACCGTCTGACAACCACCTTGGTTCAGACCCAAGCCGGCCCGGCTTATCGCCTGGAGGTTCCCATCGCCATCCACTTGGCGGGAGCAGACCGGGCCGACCAGCGGAAGCTCAGCATGACAAAGAAGGTCCAGAAATTCGAAATTGCAGTCTCCGCGCGGCCCCTTCGCCTCGACATCGATCCGGAGTTCGACCTCTTCCGCCGTTTGGACCCTCAGGAAATCCCGCCCGCCCTCTCACTGGCCTTCGGCAGCAAGCGCCCCCTCTTCCTCCTCCCCGCGAAAGAAAAACACAAGACCGCGACGGGCTACCGGAAACTGGCCGAGACCTGGCGGCAATTTCAAAACCCGGAAATCGAAATCGTTTGGGACGATGAGATCGAAATGCTTCCCTCGGATCGAACAGTCTGGCTCTTGGGCTGGGAGAATCGCTTTCTGAAAAAAATGGCGGAGGCGCTTCGAAACGACGACACGGTTTTCGGCGATGGGCAGGTCCAGGTCGGCCACGACGCGCTTCATCGGAAAGAACAGGCCGTTGTCATGGTCACGCGCCATCCCGACAACCCGGACCTCGCACTCGCCTGGCTGGCGACCGACAATCTTACAGCCCTCCCCGGACTCGCGCGCAAGCTGCCCCACTACGGCCGCTACGGTTTTTTGGGATTTAAAGGCGACGCCCCGGAGAATATGCTCAAAGGCGAATGGCCGATCACCCAATCCCCCCTTTCCGTGCCCCTGCCCGTGGATGTCGTGCAAAGCGATGGCATAGTTGAACCCCACATCGGCAAACTGGCGGAGCGGAAGGCCCTGGCGGCCTTGCCTTCTGCCTCTCCGTAAAAGCTGGGTGGCCTTTCCCGATTTTTCATCCGATGGAAATGGACTTTCGTATTGAAGAGGTCTTTCTGGATTCTCCTGCAGAAAAGGCGGGCTGGTACTCGCCTCTGTACCTGGAGTCATTGCAGGCCGGCGGCATTTTAGTGAAAATGAGAAAACGGGAAGCGATTTCGGTCCCTTCACTCCGAAACAACCGAGAGCAAAACGTAATAACTTGGTTCACGAAACGCTCAGTAAAAATCGCAGCCGAAAAGCTAACCTGGCCGTCCCACGACAACAACCAAAAACTAAACCAAGCCTGATGCGGTATAGACACGGGCAGCGTCAAAAACCTCAGCCACCCTCCGAGGGGCTAATGGCTTTTTTCAAGGACGCCACCAAGTCCTTCAGATGAGATAAATAATCGAGATCTTCCGAAGCCGTCCCAATAATGCGAACGAGGGCGCTTCCGACGATAATGCCATCGGCACCTGCCGAAAGGGCCTTCGCTTCTTCGGGGTTTGAAATACCAAAACCGACTGCGACCGGCCGCTCGGTGATGGACTTCAAGGCCAGAATACGCTTTTCGATTTCAGCCTTCTCCGTGAGTTTCGCGCCGGTGACCCCGGTAATCGGCACGTAGTAAACGAAGCCCGACCCTGTTTTTACGATCATCTCGGCCCGTGTGGTCGGCGTGGTCGGCGCGACCAGAAAAATCATATCGACGAGATTCCGCCGCGCGTTCCGGAGAAAAGGCTTCGCCTCTTCGGGGGGCAGGTCGGGGATAATCACACCGTTCACCCCGGCCCCTCGGGCCGCCTTAAAGAAGGCCTCGATGCCGTAGACAAAAATGGGGTTGCAGTAACTCATGAGGATTAAGGGAATTTGAGTCTTGCCGCGCAGCCGAGTCACGAGGGCGAGAACATCTTTCAATCGGACGCCTTGCCCCAAGGCGCGCTCGGAAGCCCGTTGAATGGTTGGGCCATCCGCGATGGGATCGGAAAAGGGAACGCCGAGTTCAATGAGATCGGCCCCGGCTTTTTCGATCGCGAGGACGATCTCTTCCGTGGCCGATAGCGAGGGATCGCCCGCCATGACATAGGCGATGAGGGCTTTATCCCCCACCACGGACAGGTTTTTTAAGGTCGCCTCCACTCGGCTCATATCCGGCCGCCCGTAGCGTCAATATCTGTCGCAACGATTGTTGCTTTGCCGCCCGTCAAACCTTCCCGCTCTGAAACCTGCTCGACATCCTTATCGCCCCGGCCCGAAAGATTGAGAATCACCAGCGGGTCTTTTTTCAGGATCGGGGCCAGCTTGATGAGTTGCGCCACGGCGTGGGAAGATTCAAGCGCCGGGATAATGCCTTCGGTATGTGAAAGCAGGCGGAAAGCCGCCAAGGCCTCGTCGTCCGTCACCGAGGTGTATTCGATGCGTTTATTATCGTGATAGTAGCTGTGCTCCGGCCCCACCGCCGCATAATCCAATCCGGCCGAAACCGAATGCGTCGCCTGAATCTGACCATAAGCGTCTTGAAGCAGGGTCGTCATCGTGCCTTGCAGAATCCCCACCGAGCCGGTCGCAAAGCGCGCGGCGTGCCTGCCGCTTTCGATGCCCTCCCCGCCGGCCTCGACCCCGATCATGCGGACGGAAGCCTCGGAGAGGAAGGGATAGAAAAGTCCGATGGCATTGCTTCCCCCGCCCACACAGGCGATGAGAAGATCCGGAAGGCGGCCTTCCAGGCGCATCACTTGCCGGCGCGCCTCCTGACCGATCACCGATTGAAAATCCCGGATCATCATGGGATAGGGATGCGGGCCGAGTACCGAGCCGAGAATGTAATGCGTATTTCGAACATTCGTCGTCCAATCGCGCAGGGCCTCGCTGATCGCGTCCTTCAAGGTTTTGCTGCCGGAATCGACGCCTGTGACCTTCGCCCCCAAGAGACGCATGCGGATGACATTGAGGGCTTGGCGGCGCATGTCCTCCGTGCCCATGTAGACCTCGCAGTCGAGGCCGAAACGCGCGGCGACGGTCGCCACGGCCACGCCGTGCTGTCCCGCGCCGGTTTCGGCGATTACCCGCGTTTTGCCCATTGCCTTCGCCAGGAGAATTTGGCCGACAGAATTGTTAATCTTATGCGCCCCGGTATGGCAGAGGTCCTCTCGCTTGAGGTAGATCTTGGCCGTCCCGAGTTCCGCGCTCAAGCGTTCGGCGAAATACAAAGGCGTCGGACGGCCGACGTAATATTGTAAATGATCGGCGAGCGTTTTTTTAAAGGCGGGCTGGCGGCGGACCGATTGGTAGGCCGCTTCCAATTCCTGCAAGGCCGGCATCAAGGTCTCGGCGACGTAACGGCCCCCATAGGGGCCGAAGCGTCCTTTTTTGTCCGGGAGCTGCATCTACAGGGCCTCCTTGGCAGCTTGGATAAAGGCCTTGAGTTTCTGCGGATCTTTTTTCCCCGGCGCCGCCTCCACGCCGCTTCCGACATCGACGCCGTAGGGTTGGACCCGCCGAATCGCTTCCCGCACATTATCGGGCCGAAGGCCTCCCGCCAGGATAATCTTTCCCAGGCGCTTTGCCGCAAGGGCGAGATCCCAATCGAAGGCCTTGCCGCTCCCGCCCGCCACTTTGTCGTCGTAGGTGTCCAGCAGGTAGGCCCGGACCGGATGGGCTTTATACCCTTCCAAGGACACGGCATCTTTCATTCGTATGACTGGGATTGCGCGTAATAAAAAGGCCTGAATTGTGCCCAAGGGAAAATGGCCATGAAACTGAATGCGGTCGACCCCGCAGCCTTCGACGAGGGCTCGCACTTCTTCAATATTCCCCGAAGTCACGACGCCGACGGTTGTGATAAAAGGCGGGAGTTTGGCGATGAGCCGTGCCGCCGTTTCGACGGAAAGGCAGCGGGGACTTTCAGGTGCGAATATGAAACCAAGGGCATCGGCTCCGTACTCGACGGCCTTAAACGCATCTTCCGAATTGGTTATGCCGCAGATCTTGACATGCATGGATGGGCCTTATCCTCCAAGGAGCGCCTTCATTTTTTTTTCGATATCTTCCGACACCATGAGCGATTCGCCAACCAGAATGGCATCGACCCCCGCCGCCCCAAGCCGCTCGACCGCGGCCCGATCGTGAATGCCGCTTTCGCTGACGACGGTGCGTCCAGAAGGCATTTCTTTCAAGAGGCGGAAAGTCGTTTCGATGTCAGTCTCGAATGTCGTGAGATTGCGGTTGTTAATCCCAAGGATGGGAGCCCATTCGATAACGCGCGCCAATTCGGCTTCGGTGTGGACTTCGATCAGAACGGAAAGGGATAAGTCGCAGGCAAGGGCGAAGTAGTCTCTCAATTGCCCATTTTCTAAAAGGGCCGCGATCAAGAGCAGCGCGTCTCCGCCCCAGGCACGGGCTTCGTAGACTTGCAGTTCGTCCACAATGAAATCTTTTTGAAGCAAGGGAAGCCCGACTTTTTGACGAATCGCTTTGAGATCGGCGGGCTTTCCCAAAAAATAATGTTCTTCGGTCAAGACCGACAGCGCGGCCGCGCCGCCCGCTTCGTAGATCTGTGCGATTTTTACCGGATCGAAATCCTCGCGAAGAATGCCCTTTGAGGGCGAGGCCTTTTTTACTTCGGCGATGAGGCGCGGCGATTTTCCCCCGGAGAGGGCCTCTCGAAAGCGGCGCGTCTCCCCGGCATCGGCTATTTGAGACCGGAGGGTCTGTAAATAGGCGCGTCCTTTTCGGCTGCGCACTGCCTCTCGTTTTTCGGCGGTGATCTTTTGCAGAATATTCATCGGCAGTCCGGGCTCACGCGTGACTCATCTCTTTCAAGGCCTCGAGTTTATCCATCGCACGGCCCGAATCGATGGACTCGCCAGCCAATTGAAAACCTTCTTGGAGGGTCTTGGCTTGGCCGACCGCGACCAAGGCCGGAGCGGCGTTCATCAGCACGACATTCCGCTTCGCCCCTTTTTCTCCCCTGAGAATGGAAAGCAGAATGGCGGCGTTGGTCTCCACATTCCCGCCGACGAGGTCTTTGATCTTGCCGTTGGCCAATCCAAAATCCTTCGGCTCCAAGGTATAAGAAGCGACCCGTCCGCCTTTCCCTTCGGAGATCCGGCTTTTTCCCGTGGTGGTAACCTCGTCAAGTCCGTCCAGACCGTGGACGATAAAACAATGCCGCGATCCAAGGTTCATTAAAACCTGTGCCATCAGATCGGTGAGCTCCGGCGCGAACACGCCCAGGACTTGAATCGAGGCCCGGGCCGGATTGGTCAGGGGTCCGAGGATGTTGAAGATCGTCCGAATACCCGTTTCTTGACGCGGGACAACGGCATGCTTCATCGCCCCGTGAAACAGAGGCGCGAAAAGAAATCCGATGCCAATTTCGTTAATGCAATGCTCGACGCGTTCCGGTGAAATATCGATCGCGACGCCCAGGCCTTTTAGGACATCGGCGCTGCCGCAGATACTCGAGACCGATCGGTTGCCGTGTTTGGCGACCGTAATCCCCGCGCCAGCCAGCACAAAGGCCACGGTGGTCGAGATGTTAAACGTCTTCATCTGATCTCCACCCGTGCCACAGGTATCGACGACATTCGGATCGTTCACGCGCACGCGGGCCGAGAGTTCGCGCATCACCCGGGCCGAGCCGGTGATCTCCTCCGCCGTCTCGCCCTTCATCCGCAAGGCCGTGATATAGGCGGCGATTTGAGACGGCGTCGCCTTCCCCTCCATAATTTCCCGCATCACGGCTTCGGCTTCGGCTTCCTCCAGATCGACCGATTCGACGATTTTGCTAATGGCTTCTTTAATCATGACGATGCTCCTGAGGCCGGATTAAAAGAGGACAACCCGGCTAAAAAAAGACATCCATAGAGAAGCGGGGCCGCTCCGATTATCTCACAACACCCCGCTTCGATAAAACTTATGGGCTTAAAAAATTCCGCAAGAGGTCCTTGCCCACCCCGGTGAGAATGGACTCGGGGTGAAACTGAACCCCTTCGATCGGCAAGGTCTTGTGGCGGATGCCCATAATTTCGCCTTCTTCGGTCCAGGCCGAGATTTCAAAACAATCGGGCAGGCTCTCCTTCTTTAGTATAAGGGAATGATAGCGTGTCGCTTCAAAAGGAGAGGGAAGCTTTTCATAAATCGTCTTGCCGTCATGGGCGATCATTGAGGTCTTTCCGTGCATCAAACGGTCGGCCCGAACCACCTCGCCCCCAAAGGCCTCGCCCATGGCCTGATGCCCCAAACAAACGCCCAGAATCGGCAGTTTTCCACCCAAGGCTTTTATCAATTCGATGGAAATGCCCGCGTCCTTCGGCCTGCCGGGGCCGGGGGAAATCACGATGCGTTCCGGTGCCTTTTCTACGATTTCCGCGACGGAGATTTGATCGTTGCGATAAACCTCGATCACCTGTCCCAGCTCGCCCAGATATTGAACGAGGTTGTAGGTAAAAGAGTCGTAGTTGTCGATGACAATCAGCATGACTGCACCTTAGGTCTCCAAGCCGTTTTCCGCCAGGGCGATAGCCTTGAGCATACCCTTGGCCTTGTTCACGGTCTCTTCGAATTCCCGGTCCGGATCGGAATCGGCGACGATACCGGCGGCCGCTTGCACGGTGGCGGTCTTTCCCTTAATAAAAATGGTGCGAATCGTAATGCAGGTGTCCATGTTGCCCTGAAAACTAAAATAGCCGACTGCGCCCGCGTAATGCGAGCGCCCCTCCGTTTCGAGTTCGTCGATGATTTCCATCGCCCGGATCTTCGGTGCGCCGGTCACGGTGCCGGCCGGAAAGCAGGCACGCAGCACATCGAAGGCGTCTTTCCCTGCTTTTAAATCGCCGATGACGTTCGAGACGATGTGCATCACATGCGAGTAGCGCTCGATCACCATCAGTTCGTCGACCTCCACCGAGCCATAATCGCAGACGCGCCCGATGTCGTTGCGGCCCAAATCGATCAGCATCACATGCTCGGCGCGCTCTTTCGGATCGGCGAGGAGATCCACCTCCATGTCCCTGTCCTCTTGCGGCGTTTTCCCGCGAGGCCGCGTCCCGGCGATGGGCCGCGTTTCCACGCGATTGCCTTCCAAACGGACGAGGACTTCGGGCGAGGTGCCCACCAGATGATCGTCGTCGAATTGAAGGTAAAACATATAAGGCGAGGGATTGACGCTGCGCAGAGCCCGGTAAACCATGAAGGGATCGGCTTGGATTTCAACGGAGAAGCGCTGGGAAATCTGAACCTGAAAGATATCGCCCGCCTTGATGTATTCTTTGGCCTTGAGGACCGATGCCTTGAATTGGTCCCGCGTGACATTCGACTGGGGTGTTTCGATTGGGACCGCTTTTGTGACAGGGGGAGTCGAGGAAAGCGGCCGATTCAGGCAGGCAATCATGGCCTCTATTTTTTGGACCGCGCCTGCGTAGGCCCCCTTGAGATCGCCGTCATCGATGACGGCGTTGGAGACCACTTTAATATGGTGTTTCACATTGTCGAAGATGAGCAAGGTGTCGGTGATCGCGAAAAAAAAGTCGGGAGCCGATTTCGCCGGATGCCGAGAACCGACCGGTTCGAAAAAGCGGATCATGTCATAGGCGAGATAGCCGACCGCGCCGCCGAAGAACCGCGGCAGGCCTTCGACATCCACCGGTTTGAATTCGGAGAGGATCTTTTTGAGGACCACGAGCGGATCGCCTCCATGACGTGTTTCCTCGGCTCGATCCCCTCGGATGACGGTGATCCGGTCACCCTTTCCTTTGACGATGATCGAGGGATCAGCGCCTAAAAAGGAATAGCGCCCCCATTTCTCTCCGCCTTCGACTGACTCGAACAGAAAGGGATTTCGCCCCCCACGGATCTTCAAAAAGGCCGAGACCGGGGTCTCGCAATCCGCGATGATCTCCCGGTAAACCGGAATAAGATTGCCCAGCTTCGCCTTAAGTGAAAAATCTTCGAATGAAGGTGTCATCATGCCTGTCCTTGTCCGTCTTACCCCCCCTTCTGTCGTTCATATTTTGCGCCGTTGCAGAAGAAAAGGGCCTTCCCGCCAACTCGGTCGCAAAACTACCATAGCGCCAATTCACTGTCAACGAATCGGGGAAAATGCGGAACGGAACTCGCCGGACGACACTACTTTTGGGGAACTTCTTCCAAGGTTCCCGCGTGAATCGATTTAATTTTTTCCCGAAGGGCATCTGCGAGGGGATCCTTCGGGTTTAATTGCACCAATCTTTCCCAAGCCGCCGCCGCGCCCTGCTGATCGTTTTGATCTTGAAACAATATGATTCCGAGATTGTAGAGCGCAACTTCGTGATTGGGATTGCGGTCCAAAACCATCTGCAGCGCAACAACGGCTTGGTGCGAATTACCCAGGTTGCGGTAGGCCGAGGCCAAGTCGGTTCGAACATGCACATTTTCCGGGTCCACTTCCAGGGCGCGGAGATAAAAGTCTCTGGCCTGTTCGTAGCGTTGGATATCGAAGTTGGAGTTGGCCAAAAAAATCAGGGCTTCGATATCTTTGGGATCTTTTTGAAGGCGATCCTTAAATCCTTGAAGCTTCTGCATGAAGGGTACGGCGTCCCCCGACGGCCCGTGCGGCGCGCTGGGAGCGGGATGGGGAGCCTTGGGTTCTGGCGGCGCGGCCGGATGGGCGGGTGGAGCCTTCGGCGGCGCGGCGGAGACATCTTGGGGCATCTCCCCTTTTTCCTGGCAGGCCACAAGAAATAAAAGGGATAAAATCAAAACAAACGATTGTAGGCCCGTTTTTAAATCCAGTAATCGCATTTATGGTATTCCTCTTTAATTTAAACCCTTCCCGCTGACAAGGGACGGCTCGAAACCCCTGATCAATGAATGGATCGAGATCATCATGGATCGCCTTGAAGACCTAATCTAGTCATCGATCGCACCCACCCGATTAACGACAATTTCTTTAATGATCGTATTTTTCGAAAGATGAAGGAGGTCGATGACCAGTTTCGCGATATCTTCCGCAGGGACCATCTCTTCGGGCGGAATGCCCACATGCGCGACCATCGGCGTCGCCACATAACCGGGACAGATTGCCGTCGCCTTAATCCCATCCTTCGCCGCTTCGTTCATTAAACTTTCCGTCAAGGCCATCATCCCAAACTTCGAGGCACAATAGGCCGAGGCATCCCCAAAGCCCATCTTTCCGGCAAGTGACGATATATTCACGACATAACCCGAATGCTGTTTCCGCATCGCCGGCAAGACCGCCTTCGTATACAGAAAAGCGCCTTTCAGATTGACGTCTTGAACGGCATCCCAGTCAGCTTCTGATATCTTGTCGATCGGGCCTTGGAGATAGATACCTGCGTTGTTCACCAAGAGATCGATCCGTCCTTTTTCCGAAATGACCTCTTTGACGAATGAATTCACTTGCGCGGCCTTCGACACATCTCCCGGCGCGGCAATCACCTCTCCGCCTTCCTTCCGCAATTGAGCAACGGCCTTTTTCAGGCGTTTCTCATCCCGTGCCGTGATCGCGACGCACAGACCTTCTTTCACCAATGCGGATGCGATAGCCAAACCAATACCACTGCTCCCGCCGGTAATCAGGGCAACTTGACCTCCTAAATGAGACAATTTTTTCCTCCCATCCTGAACAAAAAAATTAAAGCCGCGCCATAACGCCTTGGTTCACCTTTTCTACCATTTCAGCCCCCTTCAAAAGCGCCACCAACTGGAAGGCGAATTCCATCGCCGTGCCGGGGGAGCGGCTAGTGATCCAAGGGCCGTCGACCACCACGCGCGCCTCGCTATAGTCGACCTCGCCCATTTTGCCTTGAACCGAAGGGTGGCTCGTCGTCTTTTTTCCTTTGATATAGCCATAGGACGAAAGGATAGAGGGCGCCGCGCAAATGGCCGAAATGAGCCGATCATTCGCAAGGGCTTCATCCAATATTTTTTTAACCCGTGGATCGCCCGCTAGATTGTCCGTTCCCGGCTGACCGCCCGGAAGGACGATGAGATCAAAATCACGCCCCGAGACGTTATCGATGGAAGCATCGGCCATCACCTTAATCTTGCGCGATCCCTCAATCGCCCCATCGACCGTTCCGGCGGCGGTGACTTGAATTCCCGCCCGGCGCAGGATGTCAATAACGGTGACCGCTTCAATCTCCTCAAAACCCGGCGCAAGCAGCACCAACGCTTTGTTCATGAACGCACCCTGTTATTCAATTTCTCGATCCCCTCGGAACAATAGCCCAAAGGCAACCAGCGGCAGCCGCCGCAAATCTCATTTAGATCATCCCCTTTTAATCGCGTGCCGATGCGATTAAGAATCTCTTGCCAGGAGAGAATCTCGCCGATCCCGATCTCGATCCCGATCCCAATCCCCAATCGTCGCATCACATCGGCATCCTGTGCCTTTATTTCCACTTCAGAATCGGCACCGTTTAATTCGCATCGATCCATTGTAAGATTGGGACAATAGCTGCAAAGCGCATCGGGCGCTTGAACGACCTGAACGGAACGCGCAGGATCAGTCGAAAGCGCCTTGTGGATTTCGGTCAAGCGATCGACAAAATGAACGTCGTAGCCCTCGCCCCGAAACCCTTGGAGACAAAGCAGGGTGTGGCCTCGGATGACAATCGGCTCGTCTGCTACTTGTAACATGGATGCGATTTTAGTGGGACGCTCGTCTTTTGTCAAAGGAGAATTAAAACCGGAAGGCCTGATCGCCTCTTGGAGGGCCCCCTTCATGACATAAATTGAAATCGTTTTCGGTGCGCCGCAAAGACCCACATTAAAAAATGATCGCCCTAATTCTACTCACCCCTCCGCCTTATATCCCGCCAATACCGCGTAAATGAACATAATCAAGTCCGTATCGCGACAGGGCTCAGCGGATAATTATTGCCCCTGCAAAGGTCTCACGTCTTTTTAATAAGACATATGACATGCCTAATTTCATAATTAACAGGAAAATATTGATATATAAATACTACTAATTACTATTTTTCTTTATTTAATATTTTTAAAATCAGATATTCTATTATTTTAAGTCGTAATTTAATACAAATAAATAATTTTGTGTATACTATAAAAAAACAAATAGAAAGTTTAACAACAAAGAGGAACTTGAAATGCCAGGAATCTGTGTTGAAAAGCTAATGTCGAGAGAAGCGAGCTGTGTCGCCCCTGAATCGAAATTAAAGGACGTGATCAAACTGATGCGGGAAAACGCCTTTTCATTTCTCGTCGTGACCCAAAAGAAAATTCCAATCGGCATTGTCACAGAACAAGATATCGTTCGAATCCTCGACGATTTTCTCGAAAATCCAACCATCTCGCAATCGCCCATTTCCGAATTCATGTCCTCCCCACCCGTGGTGCTCAATGCCGATACCACGCTCATCGAGGCTTTCGAATTCTCTCAACGGATGCAAGTCAGCCACCTCCCCATTGTAGACAACAGTGGAGAAATCACCGGCCTTGTCACACAGTCGGATCTTTCCCGTGCCCATTTCCAAATTGTTGAAAAACAGAGAATGACCGTCGAAAACACGATCGCCGTCCGCACCCAGGAATTGCTAAAAACGAACGAGCACTTCAGACTCCTGGCCCTCGAAGACTCCCTCCTCTGTATCGGCAACCGCCGCGCGATGGAAATCGATTTAGGCTGTATCCACGAAACGGCAAAACGCTACGATCGTCCCTATTCCGCAGTGCTCTTCGACATCGACCATTTTAAGGAATATAACGATTGTTACGGACACTTGGAGGGAGACAAGCTGCTCATCCGCATCGCCGGATATCTGAAGCGATCCATCCGCCAACCCGACCGACTCTATCGTTATGGCGGCGACGAATTTCTGGTTCTCCTGCCCGAGACGTCCATCGACGACGTGCCGATCATGGCCCAACGTCTGGTCGCGGGGGCGGCGGATCTCAACCTCCCTCACGCCAAGGCGCCGATGGGAGGGGTCACGATCAGCGGTGGAATCGGGGCCGGGCTCTCGGGAAAAGACGATAAGGCAAGCTGGCGATCTGTGCTCGAAGAAGCCGATCGGGGACTGTATCGGGCGAAGGGAAATGGCCGCAATCAAATCGCTTTCGATCGGGCCAAAACCACTTCCGGCATCGCCGCAAAAGGCTGATTCAAGCCAATTCGATTCGCGAAGAAAGCCCCAAATCCTCGGACGGCACTTTCGTGGTTTTGCGTCCCCACACAAAAACGCAATCGCAGCGGGCGCAAGGCCACCCATGATCGAAGCCATTCCATTCCATTCCATCCACGCCTTTTTACGACACAAGCGCTAAAGAAATATCAGATGACTCATAATTAAAGGCAGAAAAAGCCGAGGGGGTGAGACGGGCCTAAACGCCCGCTTCAATGCAGGTGCTGCCTTCCGGACCGGCATGGGCGCCGTGAGGGATGCCCGAGGGCAGGGAGAGGCGGTCGCCATGACGCAGGACGAGCTCTTGTTCCAAATCGGGAAAAGTGAAGGTAATGGCGCCTTCGATACAAAATAGGATCTTTCTGTAGTCGTGGCTATGGACGAAAAAATCTTCAGCAGGACCTTTGGACCAGCGGGTCCAAAGCATCCGGCGGCTCTCAAAATAGGCGACGATTTCGGATTCGGGAAGGGGGTGCTTATGCGGCCATCGGATCACTTCGATTCCGCCGCTTAAGGCTTCAAAATAAGAAGGTTCGGACATGACAATCTCATCGGAATGAATGGGCCGACTATAATCTTTTTAATGAGAAGAGTCAAAAACGGACTTAAGAAAAGACAGGAAGCGGCGCCCAAAATATCGTTCCCATGAATCGAGACTTTAAACCCGTTCCGAAAAGACGCTTAGCCCTTGGGTCCCAGACTGCGCTGACGCGCGCATTCGTATAGAAGCAGGGCCCCCGCGACAGAGACGTTGAGGGAATCGGCCTCGCCCCACATGGGAATCTGGACGCGGATATCGGCACACTTTTTCCAATAGGCCGACAAGCCCTCCGCTTCGCTGCCCAAAACAAGCGCCAGCGGCCCCTTCAAGTCCGCCGACCAAAAGGCTTCTTTTGCATCTGGCAGGCTGGCGATGATGCGGAGACCCCGTTTGCGACAAAAATCCAAAGCCATTTCATTCGTGCCCTCCGCAAGCGGGAAAGAAAAAACCGTCCCCAAGCTGGCGCGAATGACATTGGGCCCAAAGGGATCGACCGTTCGCCCGGCCAGCAGCAGGCCATCGACCCCCGCACCGTCCGCCGCCCGCATCAAAGCCCCCAGGTTTCCCGGCTTTTCGATCGACTCGGCGATCAACACCCATTGGAGCTGTTTCGCACCCAAGGCCGAGGCCAGGTCCAGCGCCGGTCTTTTGAAAACGGCATACACGCCATCGACGCCTTCACGCAGGGCAATCTTCGCGTACAAGGGTTCCGAGATTTCGTAAATCTCCGCATTAGGAAACCGGGTCTGTAAAACCTCCAACGCCGCTTTCCCCGTTTGCGACAAGAGGCGTTCACAATAATAAAAAGAAAGCGCTTCAAATCCGCCGCCTACGGCGCACTGGATTTCCCGCCCCCCTTCCACCCCGAAAGCCCCCTGCGCCTTGCGGAAGGCCGAGGAGAGACGAAGTTGCGTTGCAAAACGGATCTTTGGATTTTGAGGGCTTTGAAGTTTCACGCTTTCGACCGCTCGGAAAGAAAAAAACAGGCGGCCCCGCTTGGCAGAACGGATTCGGATACTATAGGGAATGGCTCCAGTACCAGATCAGGCTTGGCAATCAGCATCTCCTCCGCCTTAAAAACGCCGGACATACCTCCGAAACACCGCCGCATCAATTGCGCCAGCGCGGCGGGGGAATGACCCGGCGAGTGGGAGGATAAGAGGACAAAGAGGAAGTCGTCGGACAATAAACCCACGAGGTCTTGAAGCAGGGCGGGCAGGTGTTCTTCGATCTTCCACAGCTCGCCTTTTTCGCCGCGGCCGAAGCTGGGGGGATCGAGGATGATGCCGCGATAGCGCCGGCCTCTTTTGATTTCGCGCTGCACAAACTTGCGCGTATCGTCCACAATCCAGCGGATGGGCTTCTCTTGCAAGCCGCTCAGTTCTGCGTTTTCGCGGGCCCAGGCCACGCTGGTTTTGGAGGCGTCCACATGCGTCACGGCGCAGCCGGATTGGGCGCATAACAATGAAGCCGCTCCCGTATAGGCAAAGAGGTTCAACACGGAAATCTCTCCCGAGGACGAAGCCTTTGAAAGCAGCGATTTGAGGAAATTTAGATTGGCCGCCTGCTCTGGAAAGAGGCCGAGATGGCCGAAATCGGTCAGCCGCACCTGAAGCTTCAGGCCCTGCCACGCAATCGGCCACCTTGCCGGAAGCCCTTTGCGCAACAAAGTCCACACGCCGTTTCCATCCGGGTTGCGCGTAAAGATCGCGTCCGCGCGCTGCCAGTCTTTCGCAGCCAAGGCCCGCGGCCAGAGGGCCTGCGGCGAAGGCCGCGCCAACACAAAGGCCCCGACGGCTTCGAGTTTTTGAAAGCCCCCGCAATCCAACAACCGATAACTTGTATTCGAAGACATGAGGCCTTACGATTGAATTTGGGAAGGCAGGCGCTACCCCCTTGCTGGGCTAAAACCTGCCCGTATTACGCTTCGCCCGCGAAGGCCTTGCTCTCATACCCTCCATGATGAGCACATTTTGTAAATGAAACCAAGGCAACAATGATAGAAACAGACATCGATAGGGTAATCGAACGAAAGAAAGGCCCCGAGGCGATCTCTTAAGAATTAGTATGTCTTATAGACGGCGAAGCCTTTTTTAACCAGCTCGTCGTTGATATTGACATAGGTCCCGTTCTCTTTCAGCCAAACCTCGGCCAGATAGCGGCCGTACTTTTCCTTTTCGTCTTTTTCCGTTTGGATCAGCACCTTTTTTTGATCGATACGCTCCCTAAGGTAGTCTCTTGCCTTCAGTCCCTCCTCTCGCGACTCCCCGCGCACCTCCGGTGCATTGATCCGGTTGAAACGCATCGATTGATTCATCAAACTCAAGTTCATGCCCAAATCGATATCCACGCGAATCGTATCCGCATCGTAAATGGACAGGACCTTCCCTCTGTAGTGATAAAGTTTGTCATCCATTTCCATCGCATTTCCCTTTTTTTATTTTAGAGCGTGAATAATGGCTTCAGCGATCAATGACCGGTTTGGAAGAATCCAGCGCTGGGTCGCCCCTGGGAAGGGTGTCGTTGACCCATTCTCCTTTTTTCCAGGCGGGAACCGGCGTTTCGCAGCCAAGCTGTGGGACGAAGCGGGAAGGCGCGACGCGCTTCATCCGATGAATGTAACGGGGGCAGTTCGGAAAAATCTCCCGCGCGCGGACGCGCACGACGAACTCGGCCTCCGGATAGTCGCCCATGAGCGGATCGTTCCGGTCGATCGCGGCTTCGCCTTGCACCCGCATCCGGCTTTGATTTTCGAAGTCGATAAAGATCAGGCCGACCTGCCGCGTTTGGACAATATTCCCCATGGACAGATACATGCCGTTGCCGTTGTAGTTGGGAAAGGCCAAGGTCTGGGGATCGACGACACGGACAAAACCGGGCGCGCCTGCCTTGTAGGAACAAGTGGGGTGTCCGAGGTCGTCCGTGGTGGCCAGGAAAAATAGGTCCATCCTTTCGATGAAGGCGGCATCCTCGGCATCGAAGGTCTCATGGACGATCTCTCGATCGAGGCGGTCGGCCATCCGGCGCGTATCGAACTGATCTTGTAGTTTTCTATGTCCCGCACGATAAATATCGGACATCGCCACCTCCACGAGGACCCTACGCTAGCAGAACGGAATGAAAGGCGTCAAGAGAAGTCCCGGACCAATATACAGAAGGTTAAATGGGGTCTTTCAAACATCGCCCTTCATTTGATTTCTGCCGATATTCTTTCCGATACACTCCGGCCAGTTCCGTATAATGGCGGGCGGAGGCCGCCAAAAAGGCCGTCTCTTCTTGAGTGAGATCGCGCTTTACGCGTGCGGGCGAACCGAAGGCCAGCACACCGGAGGGAATATCGGCGCCTTCGGTGACAATGGACCCCGCGCCGATGATCGATCCCGAACGCACCACCGCGCCGTCGAGGACAATGGCCCCCATGCCGATCAACACGCGGTCTTCAATCGTGCAGCCGTGCAGAGTCACGCTATGTCCGACAGTCACCTCGCTACCGATGATGAGCGGGTGCGTCTTTCGCGTCACATGCAGCATGGAGAGATCTTGAATATTGGTCCGTTCACCGATGCGGATGTAGTGGACATCGCCCCGCACCACGGTCTGAAACCAAAGGGAACTTAAGGCTCCAATCTGAACATCGCCGATCACATCGGCGGAGGGCGCAACAAAAACATCGGGAGGGATAAGGGGTGTCATCCCTTTAAAAGAATCGATCATGAGCGGCAAACATCCTTAAAAACTGTAGCGGGCCTCCGTATAGACTCGGTCGTTTTGGTCGAAGAAGCCGATGAAGCGAAAATCGTCGGCTTGGACATTGCCCTGCTTGCCTTCGAAAATATCGGCCCCCACGGCGACGATCACATGGTCGCTCCATTGGTACTCCAGGCGCGGGCGAATCAAGGCTTCTTTATCGTTGAACATATACAAGATTAAGCATTTGGCCAAGAGGCGATTATAAAGGAATTCCCGGCGAAAAAGAATACTCAGCCCACTCTCGACCGCATCGGCGATAATAAGGTCGTTATGATTGAGAATCCATTGCTGAGAATACTGAATAAAGGTATCGACATCGCCGGGCAGGCGGGTATCCCAGCCGAGGCCGTATTTGAGGTGGGCCCGCTTCAACTCGACAATGTCCGAGATGCCGTCGCCGTCGGCATCGGTTGGAAGGGTGCCGAAATGCTTTCCACTGATATAAGCCGCTTCGGCTTTGATCACATCGGAACCTTGTCCCTTCGAGGCGGAAAAGCCGAAGGTCCTCAGCCGGTGATAGCGCGGCGTGAAATCGGAGGAACGTTCCGCGATGTTGCCGCTTAAGCCGAAGATCGTCCGCGAGGCCGTCGGGAAGTCGTCCCAGGCATCCAAATAGCTCAGGGCCAAATCGGCCCCCTTCACGTAGCCCGAAACTCGTAGGCCGAATTCGCTGTTTCGAAGGGTCTGCGGCGGCTCAACCAAGCCGGGCGGGGTCTGGAATTGCTCCCATTCCGTTCCCGCATCGGCGGCGCGATTAAAGCTCAGATCGGGAATCCAGATCAACTCGAGCGTCGCCTTGTTAAAGTAGAGATCCCCTTTGACCATCCACAGCGGAATATAGCGGTCGGTCAGCTCCCGCAGAATAAACTCTCGGAAATCGAGGGGGTTTAATTCGTCGGTAATGCGAAATCCTTCGATCACGCCCCAGCGGACAATCTGCCGACCGATTCTCAGATCGACCTTTTGAAAAAAGAAATCGCCATAAAACTCCCTCAAGTCGGCATCGAAGGCGTCCACATCCGAAATCGTGCGCGGCGCGCTCGATTGAAAGCGATCTTGAAAGGGATTGATTTCGGAAAGCGGTTCCAAGTCGTAGATGGGATCGTAAGACAGCCGCCCGACCAGCGTGAGGATCGTCCCCCGAGTGATATCGTAACGGGCCTCAAGCTGATAAAAATTGAGGAGCTTCGTGAAATTGGGCGATTCGGCAACACGGTAGGCCACTTCCGATTGGATCGACTGATTCAGCGTTAAATGTGCAGGCAACCATGCGGCAGAGGGGCTGGCGGCCTGGACCGGAGCGGACAAAAAGGCGAGGCCGCACCACCCGGCGATCAGAGTGGCGGTGTAGAGCAAGAAGGATCGGCGCATCAATAAGCGTTCCGCAGCAGGGGTCGATTGAGCATGCCCACCAGCATAGCATAAAAATCACCCATGCAATCATAAGAAGAACTGCTTATATAGGCGATTTCCGAGGACTTTGTCGTGCAACCTACATCCTTGCCTGGCCCAATAGACGATGCTTATCTTGACAAATTCGAGACAAATAGAAGAGACTCGGACCAGCCGATATGCCCATGACACAGGACGCAAAACCCAAAGCAAAACCCTTCGCCGGGAAACTCATCCTGATGGGCATTCTTGCCTTTGGCATCGCCCTCTTTTTCCTTTTCGATTTGGGCAACTATTTTACCCTCGACGCCCTCCAATCCAATAAAGACGCCCTTCAAGCCCACGCTCAAAACCACTATCTCCTCACCGCAAGCGTCTTCATCCTCGTCTATTGCCTCCAAACGGCCTTGTCCCTGCCCGGCGCGGGGATCATGACCCTGGCGGGCGGCTTCCTCTTTGGCACCTGGATGGGCGCGCTCTTCGCGAATATCGGTGCGACCTCCGGGGCGGCGCTGGCCTTTTTAGCCGCACGCTATCTTTTTCGGGAGCCCATCGAGAGGCGCTTCGGAAAGCAGCTTGAAGACATTCAGCAAGGCTTCGCCCGCAATGGATTCAACTATCTCTTAACGCTACGCCTCATTCCGCTTTTTCCCTTTTTTCTCGTCAATCTGGCAGCGGGCCTGACCCGGATTCGGCTTTCGACCTATTTCTTCGCGACCGCCATCGGCATCGTCCCCGGCAGCCTCGTCTTCAGCAACGCCGGGAAACAATTGGGGACGATCGCTTCGCTCAAAGACATCGCGTCTCCGGGTGTATTGGGGGCTTCCGTTTTACTCGGACTCTTGGGGTTGGCGCCTATTCTTTTTCAAAAAATAAAATCCGCGCGGGCAAATCGCCTCGCACAGAACAAAGAAATCCCTACGAAACCTTAAGGATGCGGGAGAAGCCATGGAAAGTTATGACTTGATTGTCATCGGCGGCGGGGCCGCCGGACTGGTCACCGCCAGCGGCGCGGCCCAACTCGGGGCCAAGGTCGCCCTCATCGAAGCCGACCGCCTCGGCGGCGAGTGCCTCTGGACCGGTTGCGTCCCCAGCAAGGCCCTCATTGCAGCGGCCAATACAAAAAAACGCATCGACCGCGCCCGACACGAAGGCTTTACAATGGGCGAAGTTCGAGTCGATTTCCCGAAAGTGATGGCGCAGGTCCACAAGACGATTATGGCCATTCAACCCCACGACGACCCCGGACGGTTTAAGGCCATGGGCATCGAAGTGATCCAGGGTTTTGCCCAATTTACCGGGACGGATCGGGTCGAAGTGAATGGCCGCACCCTCGTTGCCAGTCGTTTTTGCCTCGCCACCGGCGGCGAGGCCCTCGTGCCCCCCATCGAAGGCATACACTCCGTTCCCTTTTTAACGCACGAAAATTTTTTCGAACTCCGCCAGCAGCCCAAGCACCTCATTGTCATCGGCGCCGGACCCATCGGCTGCGAGCTGGGTCAGGCCATGCACCGACTCGGCAGCCAGGTCACCCTCATCGAAAGCCTCGACTGCGTCTTGCACAAGGACGACAAGGAACTTGCCTGCATGCTCCACAAAATCCTGGAGGAAGAGGGCCTGACCCTCCATGTCGGCACGCGCGCCCTCAAGGTCGAATACTCCAGAAAAAGGAACGAGTACCAGAAAGGCGAGGGCACCATCCGCCTCAGCTGCAGCCGCGACGAGGAGGCTTTTGTCGTCGAAGGCGATGCGCTTTTATTGGCCACCGGTAAGCGGCCGCGAACGGAAAACATTGGCCTGGAACGCGCAGGGGTCGTGTACGAAAAAACGGGCATCCAGGTCGATGCGGGCTTGCAAACCAGCAATCCGAGAATCTATGCCTGCGGCGATATCGCCGGGCCCTATCTATTCACCCATGCCGCCGAATATCAGGCCGGCATCGTCATCGGCAACGCCTTGATCCCCCTCTTAAAGCGAAAGGTCGACTACCGCGTCATCCCCTGGTGTACTTTCACCGATCCGGAACTCGCCCATGCGGGCCTCTCCGAAGACGCTGCGGTGGAACGCTTTGGACGAGAAAAGATCTCCGTCTTTCGTTATGCACTCAAAGAAAACGACCGCCACATCATCGAAGGGTCGACCCAAGGACAGATTAAACTGGTGACCCGATCCAATGGAAAGATCCTCGGCTGTGACATCCTGGGGGCCGAAGCCGGTGAACTCATTCACGAATATGCCTTGGCGATAAAAAAAGGCTTGTCTGTCGGGGCCATCTCTGGTTTAATTCATGCTTACCCGACACGGGCGCAGGCCAACAAAAGGGTCAGTGACCGTTATTTTGGGGAAAAGCTGTTTAAAGGACGGATTCCCAAGATTGTAGGGTGGTGGCTGGAAAAAACACGGCCGAGGGTTCCCCCCCGGATTTAATCCGCACGCATAGGATTTCGGTCAAAGTGAAGCCCAAAAACGTCGTACACCCCCCGCCGCCCGCGCTTAAGAAAGTATCCTTATTGTGAAATACTACGACATCAGCCTTCCTTTGTCCGAAGACCTGCCCACTTGGCCGGGCGATCCGAAGCTCACCTTGACCCTTGCCGCAAGTCTCTCTCGTGGCGACGACGCCAATGTGACGCGGCTCGATATGAGCGCGCATAGCGGCACACACATTGATGCCCCTTTTCATTTCGAGCCCAAGGGCATCGGCGTGGATGCGCTCCCGCTGGAAATCCTCATCGGACCCTGTCGTCTCTTCGACCTGGGCTCCCCCTTAAATGGAATCGATGCGGCACACTTAAAAAGCCTCGATCTGAAGGGGACAAAAAGGGTTTTATTGAAGACCCCCAACTCCGAACGATGGGCCCAAGGCGATACGGCCTTTCACCGCGACTTTGTGTATTTGACGACCGAGGGCGCGGAATACTTGATCTCGCAAGGGGTGCAACTCGTCGGCATCGATGCCTTGTCCATCGAGAAATACGCTTACCCCGGTCATCCGACGCATCGCGCCTTATTAAGGAACAAGGTCGTCATTTTGGAAGGCCTGGATCTGAGTGCGGTTCCTGTGGGAGACTATGAACTGATTGCGCTGCCCCTCAAACTCAAAGGGGCCGACGGCGCACCGGCGCGGGCGATTCTGAGGGCAATCGGCTACTCTAAAAAATGTAGCGAGCACCAGACGGAAACGAATCACTAGGAGACAACTAAAGACTATGGATCAAAAAACCCTCGACACCCTCTGTATCAACACCATTCGGATGCTTTCGGCCGACGCCGTTCAAAAGGCCAACTCCGGCCACCCCGGCGCGCCGATGGGCCTAGCCCCCATAGGCTATCTCCTTTGGAGCCGGTTTTTAAAACACAATCCGCGTAACCCGCAATGGCCCGACCGTGACCGCTTTGTTCTCTCCGCCGGTCACGCCTCCATGCTTCTGTACAGCTTGCTGCATCTAACGGGTTATGCGCTGAGCTTGGATGAACTGAAAAACTTTCGCCAATGGGGAAGCCAAACCCCCGGCCACCCCGAATATGGTCACACCCCCGGCGTCGAGACAACCACAGGGCCGCTCGGCCAGGGTTTCGCCAACGCCGTCGGCATGGCGCTCACCGAGCGCTTCCTTGCGGAGAAATTCAATCGCCCCGGCCACCCCCTCGTCGACCATCGTAGCTACGTCATCGCCGGAGACGGAGACTTAATGGAGGGCGTCGCCTCGGAAGCGGCCTCCCTGGCGGGCCATTTGGGGCTCGGGAAACTGATCTGTTTTTACGACGACAACAAGATCACTATCGAAGGCGGCACCGAACTCGCGTTTACGGAAGACGTCGGGCGGCGTTTTGAAGCCTACGGTTGGCAGGTTTTAAAGGCGGGCGAGGTCTCGGGCGCAGACGATTTAGACCGTCTCGCGGATTGGGTTCGCTCCGCCCAAGCCGAAACGGAACGTCCGTCCTTCATTATCGTCCGAACGCACATCGGCTACGGCAGTCCCAACCGGCAGGATAGCGCCGAGGCCCACGGGTCTCCTTTGGGAGAAGACGAAGTCAAGCTCACCAAGGCCCAACTCCATTGGCCGCAGGATCCCGCCTTTTACATCCCGGAAGAAGCCAAGACCCAACTGCTGAAAGTCGCCGAGTCCGGCCAGGCTTCGGAAGAAGCCTGGCGAAAACGATGGACACGCTATCGACAAGAACACCCGGACGCGGCAAAAGAATGGGAGGCCGCCATCAAGCGGCAGCTCCCCGAAGGATGGGATGATGCCCTTCTGGCCTACCGGCCTCAAGCCCCCGCCGCGACGCGGAGCCACTCGGGCGACATGCTCAAGCTGCTCGCCCCCATTCTGCCGACCCTGATCGGAGGCTCGGCCGATTTGGCCCCCTCCAACAATACCCACTTAAAAGGCATGGGCGATTTCGGAAAAAACAACTATGGCGGTAGGAACCTCCATTTCGGGGTGCGGGAGCACGCCATGGGCGGGATCTTAAACGGCATGGCCCTCCATGGCGGGGTCATCCCCTACGGCGGGACTTTCCTGATTTTTTCGGACTACATGAAGGCCTCCATCCGCTTAGCCGCCTTGATGAAACTCCCCGTCATTTATGTCTTCACGCACGACAGCATCGGCTTGGGCGAGGATGGCCCGACGCATCAACCCATCGAGCAGCTCGCCGCCTTACGGGCTATCCCCAATTTGTGCGTCATCCGCCCCGCCGACGGCATCGAATCCGCCCAGGCCTGGCGCGCGGCCATCGCGCGAACGGACGGTCCGACCGCTTTAATATTGACGCGCCAAAAACTGCCGGTGCTCGATCATGGCGCGAAGCCCCCGACAGACCGCGTCGAAAAAGGCGCCTATGTATTAATGGAAACGCGCGGTAAATCGCCGGAGCTGATTCTCATCGCCACCGGATCGGAAGTGCACTTGGCCTTAGAGGCAGGAAAGCAACTTGAATCAAAAGGTGTCGCCGTCCGGGTGATCAGCATGCCCTGTTGGGAATACTTCGAGCGGCAAACGGCGGCCTATCGCGAGGCGCTGCTCCCGCCCTTGGGGCCGCCCTGCCTGGCCATTGAGGCCGGAGCCGCCTTCGGCTGGGAACGCTATGTGGGACGCGAAGGGAAGGTCATCGGCATCGACCGTTTTGGGGCCTCCGCTCCGGAAAAAGCACTCATGAAGCACTTTGGATTCACGGCCGACAACATCGCGGTGCAGGGCCGTATCCTCATCGAAAAACGCAACAAAAAAAAGAAGGAGTCATAAGGCATGGGAGACAATCCGCTCAAAGCATTGCGACAGTATGGCCAGAGCATTTGGCTGGACAATATTCGAAGGGACCTGATGAGCTCGGGCGAACTCAAACGCTTGATTGACGAAGACGGCATCCGCGGGCTCACCTCCAACCCCACCCTCTTCGAAAAAGCCATCGGCGGTAGCAAGGACTACGACGAACAATTACTGGCCTTGCGCGCCAAAGGAAAAGGGACGATGGAAAGCCTGGAAGAGCTCACCATCCAAGACATCCAGATGGCGGCCGATCTCTTCCAAGCGGTCTACGAATCCTCGGAAGGAGAAGACGGCTTCATCTCCCTCGAAGTCAGTCCCGTGCTGGCGAACAAAGAAGAACAGACCGTCGAGGCGGTGCTCGACCTTTTTGGGCGCGTGGCCCGCAAGAATGTCATGATCAAAGTCCCCGCGACCAAGGCCGGCATCCGCGCCCTGAGGCGTCTTACGGCCATGGGCATCTCCATCAACATGACTCTCATTTTTTCACTCGAATGCTACGAGGCCGTGGCCAAGGCCTACATCGAAGGGCTCCAGCAATTGGACGATAACATGGTCCCCATGGGTTCGGTCCGCTCCGTCGCTTCCGTCTTTGTTAGCCGCGTCGATACCCTCGTGGACGGGTTGCTCGCCGAACAAATCCAGCTTTGCGATGACCCTCTAAAAAAGGCGGAGATCGAATCCCTCGTGGGGAAAATCGCCATCGCAAATGCAAAAACAATTTATCAAAAATTTAAGACCTGTTTTCAATCGCCCGACTTTCTTGCGCTTCAACATCGGGGCGCCCACCTTCAGCGGCCCCTTTGGGGGAGCACCGGAACAAAGGACCCCAACTATTCCGATGTGCTCTATATCGAGGAATTGATCGGAAAGGATACGGTCAATACCGTGCCCCCCGCAACACTCGATGCCTTTCGCGATCACGGCAAGCCTAGGGCGTCCAGCATCGAAGAAAATTCCGAGGAGGCCGTACAGCGTTTAAAACGTCTTGCGGATTTTGGAATCGATCTCAAGGCGATCACGAAAGCGCTCCAAGACGCGGGCGTCGAGGCCTTTGCCCTCTCTTACCGAAAATTGATCGATGCCATCGTTGAAAAAAGGGGACGCCTCCTTGCCAAACACAGAATGCATGCGAGCTAAGCTCGGCAAAGACGAGAAGGCCGTTCAAGAGATGCTGCTCAGCCTTGATGGCCAAAGGCTTCCCGAGCGACTCTGGGGCAAAGATCCCTCCCTTTGGAAAAGCGATCCCAGCGTCCAAGAAAAAATGAGGTACCGTCTTGGCTGGCTGACGATCGTTCAAGAGATGAAGGCGAAGGCCGCAGACATAACGGCCTTTGCGCCGTCCGTAAAGGCATCGGGCATCACCCACGTCGTCCTCCTCGGCATGGGCGGCAGCAGCCTCTGCCCGGAGGTTTTGAGGAAGACCTTCGGTGTGGCCTCAGGCTACCCCAATCTCATTGTATTGGACACCACCGATCCCGCCACGATTCTCGCGGCAGAACGCGCCATCGACCTGAAGCACAGCCTTTTTATTTTGGCCAGCAAATCGGGATCGACCATCGAGATGCAGTCGCTCTACCGCTACTTCGCCGCCAAGGTCGCGGCCGTGACAGGCGGCGAGATCGGCCCACACTTTATGGCCATCACCGACCCCGGCAGTCCGCTAGAGGTGCTGGCTAAAAAAAAGGCCTTCCGTAAAATATTTTTGGCCCCGCCCGACGTCGGCGGCCGCTACTCCGCACTCACCGTCTTTGGTTTGGTTCCGGCTGCGCTGATCGGCATCGATGTGGCTGCTTTTTTAAACCGGGCGGCGGAAGCGATGCAAAGATCGGCCGCCGCGCTCCCGATAGATAAAAACGAAGGCATCCAATTGGGGACCCTCTTAGGCACGCTGGGACAAGCGGGCCGGGACAAAGTCACCTTGATCGCTTCGGAATCGATTTCGAGCTTCGGCATTTGGGCCGAACAGCTCGTCGCCGAATCGACCGGCAAGGAAGGAAAGGGGCTCGTTCCTATCGATGGCGAAACCATCGCGCCCCCGGAGGCCTATGGCGACGACCGGCTCTTTGTCTATCTTAGGGAAAGCTCGGATGCGAATGAAGCGCTTGACGAAAAAGTCGACCGATTACAAAATGCAGGACATCCAGTCGTGCGAATCCCGCTCAGCGACCGGCTCGATCTCGCGGGACAATTCTTTTTGTGGGAGATGGCGACCGCCGTGGCCGCCGCGATTTTAAAGGTCAATCCCTTCGACGAGCCGAACGTCACCGAAAGCAAAGAAATGACGGCCCAGGTCTTGTCGCAATTCGAGCAGTCCGGTCGCTTGTCCTTGCCCGACGCGGTGACGGTCGAGGGCGGCATCAAGCTTTCCGGAGGCTTAAAAAAAGACAAGCCCAGTGCTTTGGAAGATGTCCTGCGGGATTTTTTATTGCAAACGGATCCGAAGTCCTATGTCGCACTCATGGCCTATTTACCGCTGAGCCCCGAATACGACACTCTTTTGCAAGGCTTGCGGCAAAAGATCCGCGAGCGCTACCGCCTCGCGACCACGCTCGGCTACGGCCCGAGGTTTTTGCATTCAACCGGGCAGCTCCACAAAGGAGGCGCGGCCATCGGCCGTTTCATCCAATTCACCGTGGACGAGACCGAAGACATCGACATCCCCGAAACGTCCTACAGCTTCGGCGTCCTCAAAAGAGCCCAAGCCCTGGGCGACTTTCAGGCCCTCGGCCGTCACGGCCTGCCGGTGTTGGATATCCGCTTGGGAAAAGAGATTGCGGCACGCTTGGAAAAAGTGATCCAAGCAATTTAAGAACGCCAATCAAAATTCTACTTCCTTTCTCAGTCCCCATTCGCTAACATAGCTAGGCATAGGCGAATTTAAATTGGTCCCAATACGAGCCTACCATGGGAATGGGGAAGCGATCGATGGGCAAGATCAAAATCCAACGGTCCGTGCTTTATCTTATTTCCCTTTTTCTAATTTTACTTGCCCCGCGCCCGGCCTTTTCCCAAGAGGACCCTGGCCAACTTTTCCAAGAAGCCGTCCATTTATTTACCACAGCCCAACAAGCCGAAAAAGAGAGCTACCCAAAGGCCTACGCCCTGTATGCCGAGGCCGCGAGCAAGTTGGATCGGATTTACATTCAGCATCCCAATTCATCGATTGCAAAAAAACTGTTCTCTGGCGAGGGAAGGCTAGGGGGCCACACGATTAAGGCGTTCAAGGAAGATTTTCTTCTCTTCGCCAAGCGGAAGGCAGAGATGGAGGAAGATCCGCTGGAATTGTTGCTATTCATTGCGGATAAGAAGGCCGACTACGGCAGTCCCGATCTTTTTATTGAATTTATTCTTGATGAACTTGTCACGTCAAACCAGATAATAAGAGCGCTAGAAATCGCCACCGATATGCAAGGCCGTAAAAAACCCCTTCGATTAATAAAGATTGCACACGAATACAATAAAACCGGAGAAAAAGAAATGGCACGGTCAATCGCAGAAAAGGCCTTGGAATCGAATGATTATGCCTGGCAAATTACAGCAGTCGCCGATTTTTTCCGAGAGATTGGAGAAACGGGAAAAATGAAGTTGCTACTCGAACAAGCACTTAAACTCGCCCGATCCAATCAGAATCCACATGAGCTTGCACCCACAGCACTCAGTTATTCAAAAGCAGGAGAAAGGGATAAGGCCTTGTCGATTATTAACGAAGCGATTCAATTGGCAAAAATAAAAGACTATTGGTTGATCATCATCGACATTTCCGGTGCCGGATTCTATGACGAGGCACTAAGATTGGCCAAAGAAATAGATGACAGAACGAGCCGTATATCATCCCTTTCACTCATCGCTGTGGATCTTGCGAATAACGGACGGAAGGAAGAGGCGGAAACAATCCTATCGGAAGCAATGCGAAAAGGAGTCACATGGAAGGTTCTGGAAAATTTTGAAAACATGATTAAACAAATGGGTCTGACGCTTGGACTAATCGAATCCCCGCTAAGTAACGACAGCCCTGACTGGTCTCGGAGAAGTTCTTTTCAAAATCGCGATATATATTGGGAAGCTTTTACATATACAAAAGCAGGTTTCTACGATCAGGCAGTCGATCTTGCGCTCACTTATGACGGACACTTTTTTTCGGTTGTCATGGAGTTGGAAAGAGCCGGAGAAAATGAAAAAGCGATTCAGCTCATAAAAGAAGCGGACCAAATTTTTCTTGAAGACATCAAGAAGGAAAAATCGAGCCGATAGAACCCCTTCTACTGGAACGACTTGCGCGTTATCACTTTGAATTAGGTCAAAGAGAAGAGGGTTTAGAGAGACTCGACCGAGCGCTTTCTGAAGCGCTGAGGTTCACAAGAGGCGGTACGCTTGGAACCATTGGCATAACTTATGTTAATACTGGAGAAATAGAAAAAGGATACGAAGTTCTTTCTTCAACGATTCATGAACTTGAAACCTCCCGTCGTTATCAAGATCATGATTACGCTGTCGCTTTTCAATTTGGCTTTTTAATGCTTGAAATTGCCCAATCCTCAATTGAAGTTGATGAACACATGAAAGGATTCCTCCATAAAATGATCGATGCGACCCACTCTTTAGACCATTTCTCTTGAGGAAAAAAAATCCAATAATACCAAGACATTCATTTCTATACTTTTGAAGCCTCCTATCTCCATTGGTGCGTTAAAAACCAATACCCCACTAATAAAATTCCTAATGCATAGCCCCCTCCCTCTCCTCTATACTGAGCCTTAAGAATTCATCCAATTTTAATCCCCGATCCTGGACAGCACATGGACGACATTTTTTCTGATTGCATGCGAGACGTTCCCCGGTCGTTTATCCGCGAGACCCTCAAGGACGCGCTGATGCCGGGGACGATTTCTTTTGCGGGCGGCCTGCCCAACCGCGACCTGTTTCCGGCGCAACAGATTCGCGCAGCGTCGGACAAGGCCTTCGACACCTACGGGAAGGATCTTTTTCAATACAGCCCCTCCGAGGGCCTGGCCGAATTGCGCGATTGGATCGCCAGTCGCTACAAAGACAAGGGCCTGGCGATTTCTGCGGACAATATTTTGATCACCAGCGGCGCGCAGCAAGGCCTCGATCTCCTGGGCAAAACCCTGCTTAACGACGGCGATGGGGTGGTGATTGAGGAACCGGGCTACCTGGGGGCGATTCAGGCCTTCGCCATTTGTGGGGCCCGCTTTCTGCCGGTGCCGGTCTCCGAAGAAGGCATCGACTACGAGGCCCTGGCCTCCGCGATCAAGGCTCATCGCCCGAAGCTGATCTATACCGTGCCCAATTTCCAAAACCCTTCCGGCATCAGCTACACCGAGGCCAACCGGCGGGCCGCTGCGAAGGTCATCAAAGGGACAAACACCCTGTTGATCGAGGACGATCCCTATGGCGACCTCCGTTTTTCGGGCGAGGCACGCACCTCCTTTAAAGCGCTGCTGCCGGAACAAACGGTTTTGCTGGGATCTTTTTCGAAGGTGGTTGTCCCCGGCTTTCGTATTGGCTGGCTGGCCGCGCCCGATGCCCTCATGCAAAAACTCATCGTCGCGAAGCAGGCCGCGGACCTGCACACCAATCAGTTCGCGCAGTGCGTCCTTTTTCAATACCTCTGCGACAACCGCATCGACGAGCACATCGCCATAATCGTCGCAGCCTACGGCGCCCGAAAAACGGCCATGACCGACGCGATCCGTACACATTTTCCGGCCCAAGTCACACACACCCAACCCGAGGGCGGGATGTTCCTGTGGGCGCGTTTGCCGGGGGACTTAGCCGCCATGGACCTCTTCACCCTGGCGGCGAAAGAGAAGGTGATATTCGTGCCGGGCGATCCCTTTTACATCGGCCAATCCCGGGTCAATACCTTTCGGCTCAACTACTCCTGCTCCGATCTGGAAAGCATCTCAAGCGGCATTCAACGGCTCGGCGGGGCCATCCACGCGCTGCTGAAAAATAAAATGTTGGACAAAAAAAAAGCCGGACAAGCCTCCCTTGAAACACAATACCGTCTCGCTCAGGGCGATTGGCAAAGCCTCGGCGCCGCCGCGCGCGTCGTCCGCGACGCGGTCTTCATCGCGGAACAAGGCATCGATGAAGCCCTCGAACACGACGAGCGCGATGCGCTGACGGACCACGTCGTTCTCTTCGCCGACCCAATTCCCGTCGCGACGGGGAGAATTGATCGCGATGGAAAGATCGGCCGCGTCGCCGTTTTAAAATCGTACCGGAGACGGGGTTTCGGACATCGCGTCATGAAGGCCTTGGAAGCCCAGGCGCGCCAACTCGGCTTGGCCAAAGTTTATGTGCATGCCCAATCGACGGTCGTGCCTTTTTATCTCGGCCTCGGCTACCGGCCCCTCGGCAAGGAAATGATGGAGGCAGGCATCCCGCACCGCTTCATGGAGAAAACCTTCGCATCATGAAAAACGGCGTCGAACTCATCTCCTTTTTCAACCTGGCCTTGGCCTTCATCCCTGTGGCCATCGTCATCGGCATTTTCTACAAATGGGCCCTGGATTTTCGCGACGCAATCTATGCCGTTTCTCGCATGCTCTTTCAGCTCTTGCTGGTCGGCTTTTTTCTCACTTTTATCTTCGAATCCGAAAACGCTTTCGTCGTCCTCGGCGTCCTCGCCCTCATGGTCGTTGCCTCCAGTTGGATCGCCCTCCGGACCATCAAGCTCGAACGACAGGGCTTAATTCAAAAGGCCCTCTTATCAATCGGCCTCGGCGGGGGCTTTTCGCTTTTTTTGATCACGCTCGGCGTGCTCCAACTGGAACCCTGGTACGCGCCGCGCTACCTTATTCCCCTGGCGGGCATGAGCTTTTCACAGGCGATGAACAGCGTGAGCCTGGCCTCCGAACGCTTCCGCGCGGAAATAGACCGGGGCGCACCTTACGTCGCGGCACGCGGCACGGCCTTGCGGGCCTCTCTCATCCCCATCACGAATTCTCTCTTCGCCGTCGGATTGGTGTCGCTGCCGGGGATGATGACGGGGCAAATTTTATCGGGCGTGTCTCCCTTGATTGCGGTGCGCTATCAGATTATGGTGATGTGCATGGTCTTCGGTTCCTCCGGCATCGCCTCGGCGCTCTTTCTCGTATCCTTAAAATCGAAGACGCCCGACGCGGCGGTAGAGAAACGCGCTTCTTAATTGGTTTTGGGTTTGTATTTTTTATCCCCCTTTGCTAAAGGGGGAAGGATGCTAATGATGCGATCTATAAAAGGATGACGAGATGATCCTCGCTGGTGACATTGGTGGCACGCACACGCGCCTCGCCTTGTTTGAAGACGAAGACAACCGAGTCGCGACGCTTCGAGAGACCACGCTTTCGAGCCGGAAATACGCGGGCTTGGCCGACGCCGTCCAGTTTTTTTTGCGAGATGAAAAAAGGCCAATCCGCGCCGCCTGCTTTGGCATTGCGGGACCCGTCTTCGCACAAAGCTGTACGGCAACCAACCTGCCGTGGCGTGTCGATGCGGCACAATTTTCGAAGACGCTCCATATCCCTTCCGTAAAATTGATCAACGATTTGGAGGCCATGGCCTTGGGCACGCTGAGCCTCGACGCTAACGACTTGGTCGTCCTCAATGCCGGAACGCCCGATCCCAGGGGCAAGCGCGCAGTCATCGCCGCCGGGACGGGATTGGGAGAAGGCCTGCTCTTTTGGGACGGCGCGCACTATCGCCCCTCCGCATCGGAAGGCGGCCACTGCGACTTCGCGCCACGGAACCGGACCGAGATCGCCCTGCTCGAATTCCTCATCGCCCGCTACGGCCGCGTGAGTTACGAACGCATCCTCAGCGGACCGGGCCTGTTGAACATCTATCAATTCCTAAAAGAAAAGGAAGAGGATAAAGAAGCGCCTTGGCTGACTGAAGCCTTCAAAGTGAAGGACCCCGGCAGCGTCATTACGGATGCGGCCCTAAACGGAACATCGGAATTGTGCGTGAAGGCCTTGAATCTATTTGTTTCGATTTACGGCGCGGAGGCCGGCAATCTCGGGCTGAAGCTGCTTGCCACGGGCGGCGTGTACATTGGAGGCGGCATCGCACCCCAGATTGTAAAAAAGCTACAGGACGGCGCCTTTATCGAGACCTTCCGCGACAAAGGACGCTATGGCGAATTGATGGACCGCATCCCCATCCACATTATCCTCAACGACCGCTGTGCCCTTTTGGGTGCGGCGCGGTATTGTCAATAAAAAACCCAGCCCCAATGTGGACAGGGATCAAATGAACGAAATTCCCCTTCTTTAAACGGAGGAACCCGATTCGCTTTCGATCGTCATTATGTACGCCCTTCTATTGTTCGTAATGACCGACTTATTCTCGGGAACCTAAGATGGCTCGGCTTTACAATGTCGCCACGTTCGCCACATTGCAAATCTTTATGAGATTCGCTACCATCCAGAACTGAAATATTCTGGGCTGAGCATTGAGAAACCAGGGCAGCCGATTCCCTTTTGAGGAGAAAAGACGATGACGATCAAACCGAGTGAAAAGGAAGATGAATACTTTGCGCGCTTGGAGTTCGAGCGGCGCAAGAAGGCGGAGGACGAAAAACGGTCGAAACTGGAGGGAGAGGAAAAGAACCGCCTCAAGGCCTTGCATTTTATGCACTGCCCGAAGTGCGGCGTGCCGCTGATCGAAATCAATTACAAAGGTATCGCCGTGGATAAGTGCTCGTCCTGCGAAGGCGTGTGGCTCGACGCCGGAGAGTTAGAGGCGGTTTCTCAACTGGAGAAGGGGATGGCGGACAAGTGGTTTGGGGTGTTTAAGAAATGAAATAGATTCGATCCTCCACCGTAAGCCTATTTCCTAGAAGAACAGATGTGCGCTGCGGTGACAGGCCCTATCGATGTATTGAATCGAAACCGAACGCTTGGGCTTAAGGCCCTTCAACTTAGACGATGTACAAAGCCTTTTCGAAATCGTATCCGATCCAGAAACGATGCGCTTTTATCCGAGGCCCTATACTCTGGAAGAAACCGAAGACTGGATTGCACGTTCGATGCGAAGTGACAAAGAACACGGCTTCAGTCTCTGGGCTGTGGCGCTTAAAGAAAACGGGCAGTTTTTAGGGCAATGTGGCATTAGCTTACAAAATATCGATGGTGAACGGCTCCCCGAAATCGGATATCATTTCCACAAAATGTTTTGGAGAAGAGCTTATGCCTCCGAAGCAGCATTAGGCAGTTTGTACTATGGCTTTTCGAAATGTGGACTTCAAGAGATTTTCATCCATACTGCAACCTTGAATATTCCTTCCATCCGTGTGGCCGAAAAAATCGGCATGACAAAAAGAAAGATCTACGACAAGACAATCGGAAATGCGAAGGCAACGATGCGGCACGTCGTTTTCTCGATAATCAGGGCATCAAACCAAGCCTATCGTGCACGCGCATTGTCGAGAAAAATAGAGGACAAGAATCGATGGAGCGCATAAAGGGGTTTTTAAAGAGTGCAGTAGTGGGCGGGTTCTTGGTGGTTCTCCCCATGGCGATTTTCCTGTTCATACTGAACTGGGTCTTCGGATTGGTTCGAAGCGCCATTTCCCCCATTACCGTTCTGGTGATCGAAAACTCGACCCTGCAAGGCCTTGTTGCGGATGTATTGGGGATCGGATTGTTGATCCTCTTGTGCTTTTCCGTCGGCGTATTGGTCCGCACCAAACTGGGGCATTGGCTCTATTCGCTTTTGGAAACGTCTGTGTTTAAAAAAGCGCCGGGTTATTCCCTCATTAAGGAAACTGTCGCGCAATTTTTAGGGAATAAAAAATCGCCTTTCACCTCGGTCGTCTTGGTGCAGATCTTTGGGAACGAAACCTTGGTAACGGGATTCGTCACCGACGAACACGAAAACGGCTTCTTTACTGTATTTGTCCCCACGGCGCCCAACCCGACTTCGGGATTCATCTATCACCTGCCCCCACAATATGTCCACCCTGTCGATGCTCGGGTCGAAGAAACCATGCGCTCAATTATTAGCTGCGGCGCGGGCTCGGCCTTGCTTGTCAAAAAATTAACGGAAAAGGGAAAAAGATTGCCCATCAGGCAGAGGTCAATCCTGGCTAATCGGGCGTCTGCCAGGCTTGGAGCGCTTCAATCGCGGCCTGTTTACCGCGTTCCATTTGGACAAGATTGTGATTAAAGCCAAATTTATTCAAATCGGGCAAGCGGGGTTCGATCACCAGGTCGGCGGCCTTTAGTTCAGTTTGGACTTGAACAGTGGCAGCGATGTCGGCCGCACGCCGAATCACCTCGAAGATATTCGTCGGCGTAATTTTTTGTTGGGCATGGACCAAGTCGACGGCGATGACAAAGTCCGCTCCCGCCTCCCGTAAGACCGTGCACGGAATCTTCATTAAGATGCCCCCATCGCAATACAGTTCCCCTTCGATTTCGATGGGCGAAAAAATGCCGGGCAACGCACAACTGGCCCGGATGGCGGGGATGAGGGGGCCCGAGTGAAAGCAATGGAGTAAACCGCTTCTTAAATTCGTGGCCACCGCATAAAAAGGAAGTCGGAGGCCTTCAAAACGGATATCGCCGATCCGCTTCCGAAGATAATCCTCCATCTGAGCGTTTGTGGCGAGTCCCATCTTGGGGAGGGCCAGCCGTCCGGCATCCAGCCAGCCATACTCCTTTCCGCATTTTTCGAGGACCGCGCCTTCGACCCCACCGGCGTAGAGCGCCCCCACAAAGGCCCCGGAACTGCAGCCCGAGAGGAAGCGAATGGGGATGTTGTATTCGTGAAAAACAGATAACACGCCGATATGGACCACACCGAAAGAAGCCCCACTACCCAGGGCCAAGCCTATTTTCGCTTCTCTCCCCAAACGCTTCGCGAGATCCTCTGTCCACGCGGTCAGGTCGGCAGCGGCCTTCAGCTCCAGCGTTTTATTGATCTCTTTCACGCTATCGTCTGTCTTCCGGTATTGCATGGCGCTCCCGGCTTCAATGATTTTTCAAAAAGTGATGTGGGATTTGAACTGGATTTGGATTGAATCATAGCATTTTTGTCGATTATGGGAAAAGGGCAGAGCAATGTCCTCTTTGAGAGGTCCATCCTGAAAGAAGACCGAAGTGACGGAGATCGGATACCGCACTCTACCTAATAGATAATCATTCGCTGTACGGTGTGTTTTTCGGGGACCTACTCTTCACTGAATCAGACACGAGTAGGGATGTTTTTAGGCTTGGAAATAGTGTTGACGGTACCAAAGGATGGCGATGAGGGTCTTACTGTCGACGATTTCTCCCGTGGTCGCTTTTTGGTAGAGCGTCTCGAAGGGCAGAACGACGATTTCCAAAAATTCTCCCGAATCCGGAGTGTGCGCGTTTTGTGCGACGAGGTCGCGCCCGAGAAAAACCGCGATCTGTCCAGTGGAAAAACCCACGGAATGGTAATATCGAAACAAAAAATCGAGGCGCTGAGGTTCCATGCTGATTTCTTCGCAACATTCCCGCCGTGCCGCGTCTAGTGGTTTTTCGTTAGGATCGAGAATGCCCGCCGGAATTTCCAAGGTAATCTGGCCGATGGCCGTGCGGTATTGGCGGACAAGATAGACCTTCCCCTCGGCGTCGATGGGCAGCACGGCGGCGGCATCGGGGGGGATGATAATTTCCCTTGTCGCCTCCTTCCCGTCCGGGAGCCGGACGGTTTGCAATTCGGCACTCAGGTATTTCCCCCGATAAAGCGTTTTTTTTCCCAACAGGGTTTCATTAATATCCGCCATTGTATTAAAGGGATTGAAGCGGAAGGGTGCGCGCCTTTTTCAATAAAAGCCTTCCCTCTCCTATCCTTTTTCTCCGTTGATGGCCGGCGCGTAGAGTTTTTCGGTGTATTCTTTTAGCACGCGGCGCATGGAAAAGATCGGGGCGATCGACTGCACCGTTTCTTTGAGCAATTCGACCCAGCCGCGCGGCACCCCATCGGTGTCGCGGAGATAATAAAGCGGCGCGACTTGCGTTTCGAGTACCTGGTAGAGACTCTCGGCGTCGAAGGCATCGTTCTCTTCGGACTGGTCTTGATACGCGTTCGCCGGTTTCCCAAAGACCCAGCCGTTCGATCCATTATAGCCTTCGGGCCACCAACCGTCGAGGATGCCGAGTTGCGGCACCCCGTTCAAGGCCGCTTTCATGCCGCTGGTTCCGCTGGCCTCGAGCGGCGCGCGCGGGGTATTCAGCCAAACATCCACCCCTTGGACAAGGAAATGAGCGACATGCATGTCATAATTTTCGACAAAGGCGATATGTCCGGCGATACTGGGATCTTTGGCAAAGTTGTAAATGGTTTGGAGCAGGTGCTTGCCATGATCGTCCGCCGGATGCGCTTTCCCCGCGAAGATAATTTGAATGGGGCGCCGTTGGTTTTGAAGGATGCCCTTCAGTCGTTCCAAGTCTTGGAAGATCAGCGTCGATCGTTTATAGGCGGCGAAGCGGCGCGCATACCCAATGGTCAAGATCTCAGGATCGAGCAAGGTTCCTGCCGCGATGAGTTGAACCGGGTCGACCCGGTCTTCTATCCACGACCGGCGGGCGCGTTCCCGAATAAACCCAAGCAGCTTCCTCTTTAGTTTCTGACGGATTTCCCAGAGGTCTTTGTCCGGAATATCTTTTACAAGCTGCCAGAGCACAGGGTCGTCCTGCCGTTCGGACCAATCCGGGGCGATGTGTTTTCGATAGAGGATTTTTATCTCGGGGGCAATCCAAGTCGAGACGTGAATCCCGTTGGTAATGGAACGAATCGGAACGTCTTCCACTTTGAGATCGGGCCAAAGATGGTGCCACATCTTCCGGCTGACTTCGCCGTGAAGGCGGCTGACCGCATTGCGCCTTTTCGAGAGATGGAACGCGAGAACCGTCATATTAAAGGCCTCTCCCCACGATTCTTGGTGACTTCCCAAGGCCCAAAAACGGGCTTGGTCGATACCCAAGAGCGGCCAGTAACTCGAGAAATATTTTTCGATGAGGACGGAAGGAAAGGCATCGTGCCCCGCGGGAACCGGTGTGTGGGTCGTAAAAACGGTCGTTTGACGCACGGCTTCGGCCGCGTCATCGAAGGAAGCGCCGGCCGCAACTTTTTCCCGGATGCGTTCCAGCATTTGAAACGAAGTATGCCCTTCATTGCAATGCCAGACCCCCGGATGGATGCCCAGGGCACGCAGCACGCGGACCCCGCCGATCCCCAATACAATTTCCTGCCGAATCCGAAGTTCCCGGTCGCCGCCGTAAAGGCGCGCGGAAAGTTCCCGGTCCCAGGGTGCGTTTTGCTCGACATCGGTATCCATCAAGTAGAGACGGGCTCGACCGACTTGGACCTGCCAGACGGCGATATAAACGGTTCGCGATCCCACCGGCACCGCGACCAGCCTTTCGCTCGTCACCGGAAAAACCGCAGGCTCAATGGCCACGCGACTAATATCCAGCGGACGATAGGTTGCCGTTTGGCTGCCGTCGGTTTCTATTTTTTGATGAAAATAACCTTGCGGATAAAGAAAACCGACACCCACAAAGGGCAGACCCAATTCGCCGGCCTCTTTGCAATGATCGCCCGCCAACAGTCCCAGCCCGCCGGAATAAATCGGCAGCGAGTTGTGGAGTCCGAATTCTGCCGAAAAATAGGCGATGGTCTTATCGCATAAATCTGGAAAGTTTTTCGTAAGCCAGGTCTCCCTCGGGCCATGTTCAATGTCGCATTGCTTGACCACGCCATCGTATAGCCGAAGAAAGACGGGATCCTCGGCCAATTCCTTTAAGCGCTTGATGCTGATCTCCCTTAAAATGGCGACCGGGTTGTGATGCGTTTGCCGCCAAAGGGGACGATCGACCGCCTCGAATAATTTCCTGGCCTTAGAGTGCCAACTCCACCAAAAATTGAAGGCTAGCGCTTTGAGCCGGCCAATCCGTTCTGGAATTTCTATTGCTTCCGACATCTAAGCTTCTCCTTGCTACGCTGTAGGGTGTTCCGCCATCCACTGAGACGACTTCTTTTATGCACGATCGATTAAAAATAAGAAGAAGCGGAGCAGGGGCGCAATGCATCCGCTTGAGGTCCCTCCGATTTAAGAGACGAGTATAGCGGATGCCGCGGGCGGCTGTCAGCCGAAAAAAAAGCGAGCTCTTTTGGAGAGGACTCTATTGAATTTTAGGATGGGTGTGTATCGGGGGAGGGTTTAGGCTTCGTCGCCCCAAATACGGCGAGCCTGCAGGACTCCATCGAGGCTCTCGACCTTTTTTAAGACCTTTTCCAAGTGTTTAATATTGGAGATATCGACCACCAAGTTGAGGGTCCCCTTATGATCCTCCGTCGTTTTCACCTCGGCATGGCTGATATTGGCGCCCGTTTCCGCGATGGCCGCCGAAACGGATGCCAAGAGGCCGGGCCGGTCGAGCGTGAGGACCGAAATCTCGATGGCATGTTTCCGGCTGGGATCTCTATCCCATTCGACGGCAACGAGCCGTTCTTTATTGTAATCGAGTTCGTCGATGTTTGGGCAATGGACGGTGTGAATCGACAGCCCCCGTCCTCGGGTGATAAAACCGATAATTTCTTCGCCAGGGACGGGATGGCAACATTTTGACAGATGAATCATCAATTCGCCCAGTCCCTTCACCTTGACATCACTCTTACCGAAACCGGTTTTTTTAATGAGCTTGTCCGTGATCCCCTCTTTCATTTCCGGCTTGGGCAGGAGAAAAGCCACGACCTGTTTTGCCGATACCTTTCCGTAGCCAATAGCGATGAGGAGTTCTTCGATCGTATGAATGCCGTGTTCCTTCACATTCGATAGAATCGCGTCCGATTTCATGGCTTCGCTGGGGCTTAATTTTTCCTTGCGTAGTTCGCGTTCCAGAATCTTCCGTCCGATCTCCAGACTTTGCGTCCGTTCTTCGATGCCGAGCATCTGTTTAATTTTTGTTTTTGCTTTAGAGGTTTTGACGATTTTAAGCCAATCCTTACTCGGCTTTTGCGAAGGCGAGGTGAGAATTTCGACGGTATCGCCGTTTCGGAGCGGATGGCGCAGCGAAGTGATCATGCCGTTGACTTTCGCCCCGATGCAGTGCGAGCCGATTTCGGTATGGATAGCGAAGGCGAAATCGATGGGCGTGGCGCCCTTCGCAAGTTCCTTGAGATCGCCTTTCGGACTGAACACGAAAATAACATCGGTGAAAAGATCGGCCTTTACGGAGGTCATGAATTGCCGCGAATCGGAGAGGTCGCGCTGCCATTCGACCAACTGGCGCAGCCAGGCAAAGATCTTCTCGTCCTTTTCGTTAATCTGGCCGCTGTCTTTGTAGACCCAGTGCGAGGCGATGCCCTCTTCCGCGATCCGGTGCATCTCCTCCGTACGGATTTGAAACTCCACATGCTTGCCTTTCGGGCCGATGACGGTGGTGTGAAGAGATTGATAGCGGTTCGATTTTGGAAGGGCGATGTAATCCTTAAATCGGCCCGGCAACGGACACCATAGCGAATGAATCATACCCAGCAAGGCATAACAATGCATCTTGGTGTCGGTGATCATGCGGACGCCCATCAGGTCGAAGACTTCCTCAAAAGGAATACCCTGGCGCTCCATTTTTTGGTAGATGCCGAAGAGATGTTTTGGACGGCCGGTGACCGTGAATTTAAAGTCGTTGTCCGACAATGATTTTTGAACGGTGGAGACGACGGATTGGATGTAGCGCTTCCGCTCGCCGCTGCCCGCCTTTACTTTTTTGACCAGGGCCGTGTATAGGTCGGGCTTCAGAGCCCGAAAACACAAATCTTCCAGTTCGGCTTTGATCCACCCAATGCCCAAGCGGTTGGCGAGGGGGGCGTAAATTTCAAGCGTTTCTGTAGCGATCCACTGCTGTCTTTCTTCCGTCAAGGCATCGAGGGTGCGCATATTATGGAGGCGGTCCGCAAGCTTAATCAATAAGACGCGGATATCGGCCGACATCGAAACGAGCATCTTCCTAAAATTTTCGGCCTGTTTTTCGCGATTGTTTTTGAAGACGATTTTCCCGATTTTGGTGACCCCTTCCACCAAAGAGGCCACGCCTTCTCCAAATTCGCGTTGGATGTCTTGTGGGGTATAGCTCGTGTCTTCGACGACATCGTGAAGGAGGGCCGCCGTGACCGACGGGATGTCCAGCTTGAGCTGCGTTAGAATACCGGCGACCGCGAGCGGATGATAAAGATAGTCTTCCCCCGACTGCCGCCGCTGGCCTTTATGTGCATTTTCGGCAAATTCATAGGCCTTGGTCACAAGGGTAATATCGGCTTCGTGGGTGTAAGAACGAATCCGCCCAATCAGGGTCTTCATCGAGGTTTTGCCGACCACGGTGGATTGGAAGGGATCAATCATATAAAATGTTCTATCCTCGTTTACACGGCGAGTGTAAAAATTTCTGTCGAAAACAACTTCTTTTCCAATCGTAGAACCCCCCTGAGTGAAAGTCAAGCAGGATCGAGGAACCCATGCCTTCGTCCACCGTCTGCAATAGGCGGACGCCTAAAACGCGCCTAAAAAGGGGTCGTCTGACTTCCGGACATCCCATCAACGCGATAGATCCTGGGATGGAGAACCCCTCTGGAGAACGCCAGATTCCTGCGCGGTGGCAAGCGGTCTTCGCAAGTGCCACCGATATCTATTTCCATGCGATGCGATCACACGTGAGGACCGCTTCATCTACCCCGCAAAGCTTAAGCCCAGGCAAAGAATCGTGCGATTTCGATCGATGGCGGCCATCCCTGCATGAGGTATAAGAATAAGCCCGATTTGCCTTTTGAGGGCCTCATTGCGTGAGCTTCAACACAATCTTCTGGTGACTGGCGGAAAAAGGCAATTCGGCCAGCCTATCGCGGCGCACCCATTGATAGGGAGCGGTCATTCTCCCTTTTTTCGGCGTACGGCTTTTATAGACGTGGAGGCTCATGCGGAAGTGCGTGAAGGCATGTTGGAGGGTCATCCAAGAAAGCCATGTGGCGCAAACACCGTTCAGCTCTTTTTTAAAAAATGCCTGGAGGGCCGCTCCCGAAGGAAGGTCCGTCGCGTCCACGTCGAGCCGCCGTTCTGGAAATTCCCAAAGCCCAGCCAGGAGGCCCTTCAGCGGCCGCCTGCGAACGAGGACTTGATCCCGATATAAAAGAACGCCCGCGAGCACGTCGAAATGGGGGACCGTTTTTCGCGAGGTCTTCATGGGCAGCGATTCTTGGAGGCCTTTTTTGAGGCCCTCGCACCCCGCTTTAATCGGACAAATCAGGCATTGCGGGCTCTTGGGTTTGCAGAGGGTCGCGCCCAGGTCCATAATCGCTTGCAGGAAAAAGCCGGGGTCTTTTAAAGGAAGCAGCGCCGTGGAAATTGACCACAAGCGGGCTTCGGTTTTCTTCTCGCGTGGATCTTTTTCAATCGCGAAAAAACGGCATAGGACGCGACGGACGTTCCCATCGAGTATGGGATGGCGCTGACCGAAGGCGATGGTGAGAATAGCACCCGCAGTTGAACGGCCGATCCCAGGCAAGGCGTGCAGGGTATCGAAGCTTCCAGGCATTTCTCCGCCATAGCGTGCGACGATTTCTTGGGCGGCGCGATGCAGATGCCGTGCACGGGCATAATATCCAAGGCCCTGCCAGAGCTTGAGCACCTTTTCCAAGGGCGCGTCGGCGAGATCTAGTAGTGTGGGAAAGGCAGATAAGAAACGGTGATAATAGGGAAGGACGGTCGCGACCTGGGTTTGTTGGAGCATGACCTCCGAAACCCAAACGGCGTAGGGCGTGGCGGCATTCCGCCAAGGCAGATCGCGCCCTGCGCCACGGTACCAGCGAATCAGGGGACGCGTGAATCGGGCTTGAATCTTGGGATCAATCTTCATCCCCGGATTCGGCCCCGTGTTCTACATTATTTTCGTGAAGATCTTCGCCATGCATCTCCCGCCGAAGTTCCAGAATCTTGTGCTCGAGCATCTTAAAACGCGCGGCGATCGGATCGGGGAGGTTGGTGTGGTCGAGTACCCCTTCTTCCTTGCGCCGGTGGATCACGCGGCCGGGAATGCCGACGACGGTGTTATTCGCCGGGATGGATTTGAGTACGACGGAATTCGCGCCGATACGCACATGGTCACCCACGACGATGGCGCCCAAGATCTTCGCGCCGGCCCCGACGATCACGTCGTGTCCGAGGGTCGGATGCCGCTTTCCCTGCTCCTTCCCCGTGCCCCCCAGAGTGACCCCCTGATAAAGCGTGACGTTTTCGCCGATCTCGGCTGTCTCTCCAATGACAACCCCCATGCCGTGATCGATAAAAAAGCCCTGCCCGATCACTGCGGCGGGGTGGATTTCGATCCCGGTCAAAAAACGAGCGAGATGGGAGATGAGGCGCGGCAAGACGGGAATGTGCCCACGCCAGAAAAAATGCGCCACGCGATGCAGCAGCACCGCATGAAGCCCGGCATAGGTCAAGAGGATTTCGATTAGACTCCGGGCCGCCGGGTCTCTTTCTTTGACCGCTTGAATATCTTTCTTAATCGTCCGGAGCATGCTGTGACGCGATCAGGCAGACCGCTTGCGCGGCGATGCCTTCCCCTCTTCCGATAAACCCGAGCCCATCGTTCGTTGTGCCTTTAACATTCACGTTCTCCGCAGCAATGTTCAGGTGCGTACAGATTTTTTCAATCATCCCCGCGACATAAGGGGCGATCTTCGGGGCTTCCGCGATCACGACGCAATCGCAGTTGATAATTTTATACCCTTTTTGGGCCAGGATCAAAACCACTTCGTCAAGGAGTTCGAGACTGGAGATCCCTTTCCACTTCGGGTCGCCCGAGGGGAAATGCCGCCCGAGGTCGCCCGCGCCCGCGGCCCCAAGCAAGGCATCGCACAGAGCATGAAGCAGCACGTCGCCGTCTGAATAACCGTCGAGTCCCTTATCGTAGGGAACCTCGACGCCGCCCAGGATGCAAGGCCGTCCTGCAACGAGGGGATGCACATCGTATCCCAAGCCGACCCGCATCATGGGGAAACACCTTCGCCAAGAGACGCAGGTCCGGTGCTCGATTCATTTTTTAACGTATTCGAAACGCTCCGCCGGCGCAGGAAAAATTCGGCCAGGGCCAAATCGCTCGGACTCGTAATTTTAATATTCTCGGGCGCGCCTTCGATGCAGTGGATCGTCTGCCCCAGTCTTTCGACGAGCATGGCCTCGTCCGTCGCCAAAAACCGGTCTTCCGCGCCCTTTCTGTAGGCCGCCGCGAGGATAGACAAGCGAAATCCCTGCGGGGTTTGCATCGCCCAAATCTTCTCCCGCGAAAGCGAGGCGCGAATCGTTCCTTCCTCCGAGACCTCCTTTAAAGAATCCGTCACGGGCAAGGCCGCGGCGACGGCACCAAAACGCCGAACCCCCGCGACGATCCTCGAAATCAACTCCGGGCTGACCAAGGGCCGCACGCCGTCGTGAACGAGGACGATATCGTCGGGGTCTCCCGTTTTTTCTAAAAGGGCAATGGCTGTTCCAACAGAGTCTTGTCGATGGGCACCGCCAGGAAGCAGGGACACGACCTTGGAAAGCCCCTGCTGCCTAATTTCCTGATTGGCTTCGGAAAGCGCTTCTTTGGGGACGACGCAAACGATTTGGTCGATGAGATCCGAGTCCTGAAAAACGGTGAGCGTTTGAATAAAAACAGGCTTGCCCGCAAGCGGCAAGAATTGTTTTGCCCGATCTCCGCCGAAGCGTTCTCCGCGTCCCGCCGCCGGAATCAGGGCGGCGATCACGAAGCGCTTCTCGCCGCGGAAGCGGCCTCCGTACTCTCTTCTTCGATCATCCGGCTGAAAATCATGCGCCCCGCCGGGGTCTGGAGCACGCTCGTGACCGTGATGTGAATATTCTTGCCGATGGCCTTCCGGGCCTCGTCGATAACGATCATGGTGCCGTCATCGAGATAGGCGATGCCTTGACCGAGTTCTTTCCCTTCCTTCAAAACGAACACCGGCATGACCTCGCCGGGCAGCACGACGGGCTTCATGGCGTTGCAGAGCTGGTTGATGTTTAAGACGCGGACGCCTTGGAGTTCGGCCACCTTGTTTAAATTCAGGTCGTTGGTCATTACCTTGGCGGAGAGCAACTTGCCGAGCGCGACGATTTTCGAATCGACTTCTCGAATAGAGGGAAAATCGTTATCGATAATGCGGACATCGAGATTAGGCATTTGTTGAAGCTTGTGCAGCACGTCCAAGCCGCGCCGTCCACGCGCGCGTTTCATCGAGTCGGAGGAATCCGCAATATGTTGGAGCTCTTGAAGAATAAACTGCGGGGCGAGAAAAGCCCCTTCCAAAAATCCGGTCTCGCACAAATCCGCGATGCGTCCGTCAATAATAACGCTCGTGTCCAATATCTTCAAACTGCCCGAGGCTTCTCCTTCGGGCTTGGGGTTCGAAAAAATGCCGGGATTTTCTTCGGCCTTCAAGCTGAGGATAATGCCCATATAGGGGAAAAAGAGGAAGCACGCGCCCTTCCAGGCCAAGGCCGCGGTGGGATTCAAATTGAAAATCGGTTCGGTGATCAGATTCAGGAGCCCGCCGATGAGAATACCTCCGAAAAACCCCAAGGTTCCCCAGCAGATTTTTTTGACCTGCTTCTTTTTTAAAGAAACGGCGAGGCCCACGAAGAGGACGCCAAAAAGCAGTCCCATCCCCAGGCCCAAATAGGTGACTGTGTTGTCTAGGCGGGAGGCGACGGAATATCCGACATAAGCGCTGACGGCAATAAAGCATATATGAATCAAATAAATTGTTTTCATTGCTTTGCCTCCATTCAAACTCAATTCGTTAATGAATAAAAATAAAAACGCAACTTTTAAGTAAAAAAACGAAAAGCGATGAATAATAGGGCGAAGCCATGACATCCCCCTACGGTCTGGCGTCTTCTTATGGATTGACCGTTAAAAATAAGGTTCTGTTTTGCCGGCCAATCAACAACAAAATGGGTTCGTTTTTTGGCGCTTTCGAAAGGCTGTCCTCGTAGCCCGCCAAATCGCGTACCCCTTGTCGGTTGACCTCGATAATGATATCGCCTTTGAGAATACCAGCTTCGTCGGCGAGGCTTCCCACTTCGACAGCCACAACAACGACGCCGCTTGCCGTTGGCTCGAGTTCGAATTGGCGGGCAAGATCCTCCGTCAGCTCCATAACCTCGATCCCGCTTAAGCGGGTGCTCCGCCGCTCCTGCCGGTCCCCCTCGCCGCCTCCGCTTCTTCGTGCAAACATGTCATTGGGCTGGGCTTCGATCAGCACCTCTAGGGCCATCGGTTTTTTTTCACGGATCAATCGAACGGTCACTTTCTTTCCGACCGGCGCATCGGCCACAAGGTTGCGGAGCTGGTTGGTTTCTTCGATCGTTTTTTCTCCGAATTGAACGATGACATCTCCTCGGCGCAAGCCCGCTTTCTCGGCAGGAGAGCCTTGCATCACCTCGCTGACGAGGGCGCCTTGGGCATTCTCCAAACCGAAGCCTTTGGCCAAAGGCGCCGTGACGTTTTGAATGGCGACGCCCAACCAACCGCGGACCACTGCTCCCGTTTTAATCAGGCTTTCAACCACCGATCGCGCCATGTCGCTGGGGACGGCGAAACCGATGCCCATGTAACCGCCGCTCCGGGTAAAAATGGCGGTATTGATACCGATAAGCTCGCCCCGGATATTCACCATCGCGCCGCCGGAGTTGCCGGGATTGATGGCCGCATCGGTTTGAATAAAATTTTCATAGTCGGTCAGGCCGACATTTTCCCTGCCGATGGCGGACACGATGCCCATGGTGACCGACTGTGTAAAACCGAAGGGGCTTCCGATGGCCAAGACATATTCGCCCACCTCAAGTTTCGAGGAATCGCCCCAAGGGATGGTGGGCAGGTTCTTGGCGTCGATGCGGATGACCGCCAAATCGCTCTTCGGATCCGTGCCGGCCACCTTTCCAACGAACTCCCGTTTATCGGAAAGGACGACAACAATTTCGTCGGCTTTTTCGATGACATGATAATTGGTGACAATGATACCCTCCGACCCAATGATCACCCCCGAGCCGAGGCTCTCCGATTTCCGTTTCCCTTGCGGGTCGGGCGATTTAAAAAAGTCGTCTCCGAAAAAACGCTTAAACAGGGGGTCGGCAAAGGGAAGCCCCGGAAGGCCTTCTCCTTTTTTAGAAAGACGGGTGGCGGCGATATTGACCACGGCGGGCGTCACGGCCTTGGAAACCGAGACAAAGATTTGTTGCGTGTCGATGACGGCGGGTGCATTCGCCGTGCTTTGCGTGTCGATCGCCACGCCGGCAGGCACCGAATGAAATTCCGCAACAAAGACGACCCCGATGACGATGCCCACCCATAATAAAAAGGCGGAAAAGACAAGCCGTCTCATTCCGCTTCCTCATGCTTTGGCATGAAAACTCCCCTTCCAATATACGATGCGGAGGATTATACTCTATCGTTATCTTTTTTGCAAAATCGAGTCAGGAAAAATTGCATGCCCCAAAAGAAAAATAAAGCCCAACCCGGCCTCGCAGCGAATCCCTCTCCCATTTGGCACCCCTTCACACAGATGAAAGAGTGGGAATACGAAAAGCCGACCCTGATTGTCGAAGGCAGCGGCTCAACGCTTATCGACTCGGAAGGAAAGCGCTACCTCGACGGCACCTCCTCGATTTGGGTCAATATTCACGGCCACCGCCACCCCGCCATCGATGCGGCCTTGAGGGCGCAGCTGAACAAGATCGCGCATTCCACCCTACTGGGCCTTTCCAATCCACCGGCCATCGCATTGGCGCAACAACTTATCGCCCTCGCGCCGCAGGGCGCACCCGCACCGCATAAAGATCTGACAAAGGTGTTCTATTCCGACGACGGCTCGACCGCGGTGGAAATCGCCCTTAAAATCGCCTTTTCATTTTGGCAACACCAGGGAAGGCGACACAAGAAAAAGCGGAAGTTCATCACCTTCGCCAATGCCTACCATGGCGATACCCTCGGATCCGTCAGTCTCGGTGGGATCGACCTTTTTCATGAGGCCTACCGTCCGCTTCTTTTTGAAACCATCAAAGTGCCGGCCCCCACCTGTTATCGCTGTCCGATCGCGCTCGATTACCCTTCCTGCGCTTTGGCTTGCGTGGATGAGGTCGAAAAGGCATTGAAGGCCCACGATCGTCAAATCGCCGGACTGATAATCGAGCCCCTCGTTCAGGCCGCCGCCGGCTTGCTGACGGCGCCGCGGGGCTATCTCGATAAGATTAGAAGGCTCTGTACGCAATATGATGTTTTGATGATTGCGGATGAAGTGGCCACCGGGTTTGGACGAACGGGAAAAATGTTTGCCTGCGAACACGAGGGCGTGGCGCCCGACCTCATGGCGCTCTCGAAGGGGATCACCGGCGGCTACATGCCCTTGGCCGCGACGCTCACGACGCAAGAAATTTATGAGGCTTTTTTGGGCGACTACGCGGAGTTTAAAACCTTTTTCCACGGCCACAGTTATACGGGAAATCCCTTGGGCTGCGCGGCCGCGCTTGCGAACCTGGCGGTCTTTAAAAAAGAACGGACCCTCAAAAAGATGCAGCCCAAGATCGCCTATGTAAAGAAGGCCCTCTCCCCCTGGAAACGCTGGGCGCACGTGGGAGACATTCGACAAGTGGGCTTAATGATCGGCATCGAACTGGTCGCCGACAAAAAAAAGAAAACGCATTATCCCTTAACAATGCGTGTCGGCCACCACGTGTGTAAAGAGGCGAAGACTCAAGGCCTGCTCTTGCGTCCGCTCGGCAATGTCATTGTGTTGATGCCGCCGCTCTCGATCTCGATGCGCGATTTAAAGAAAATGATCGCGATTGTTGGAACAGCAATCAAAAAAGTAACTTCAAGTATGCGATAGACGCTGCTTTCTGACGCGTCACCGCATAGAGAGCAATCCCGCCCCAAATTTCCCACCGGCCTAGGGCCAACAAAGCCCCGCCTCCCAATGGTTTCACCGCCGTAAACGCGCGGCGCAAGCGCCGTCGCCTCACCGGTATCATCGAGTTCGAAAATGGCCAGTCGCGCATTTTCGTTACTTCGGGAATTTTCTAAATAGAAAGCTGCGCGAATTGGATAAGGAAAGAAGTCCAGAAATCTTCGCAAAGGCCCAAGAGAAATGGCCCACGCCAATGGGATAGACTCTATTGATATGATATTCAGACCGTTTCCCGCACAAGCCGAATGTCTACTTCGCGGTCGACATAGGTCCATTCCGGAGAGGCGCGCAGTTCGGCGATGAGGGTGTTAAAGTCGGCCTCGTGGGCCGATGCGTATTCGAACCAGGTGAGAAAATCGAAGGGTTCGTATTCTCCAAGGTCCCGGCAATGGTGCAGTCGACGGGCCACGGCCGGTAAATAACGTAAGCCGATCTCGATATGCTTGGATTGTGCTTCAAAAACCCTTCGGCGTTCGTCTTGAGAAAGCGCCCACCACGCCGCATTTTTTCTCAAGGGAATCAGCGCGGCGCAGGTGGCCTCGGCACGGCCAAGCTCCGCTTGTTTGGCAACCAGCACGCTTTTTTCCTGGCGATGGGTGTAGCGCGTATTGCTCGTCATCCCGCGAAGGGACCAGGCCGCCTTGGACACAGCCGGTGCGGCCTCACCCGGCGCAATATGCAGCCGTGTCGCTGAGGGAAGTCCTTGTCCTGCAATCGCCTCTATCTTTACCATTCGCCAAGGCCCCGTTTCGCCGCCGATAAACCAAAAAAACCGCATGGATATGCCACCTTCCTTCTAAACGATGTCGAAGCAAAGGGCTCAAGCCCCCCTGGTCTGCTGGGCAAACGCTTTCACCGGCCCGCCGCACAGGGGCAAGGCTTAAAGGGCTTTCCATCATAGAGGTTCGTCCCGGCCCTGATGCTTGCGATGAGAATAAAGCCCTTGAGTATGTCCAAGCCTTGTTGATGATCGTCGCAACACGGTCAGGCCCTGAAACCGGCGATGCCGTCAAGGTCGACGATTTCGCTCGGCACGTTCCGGTCCTTTTCCAATGTCGATCTCCCTCCGTTTAGGAAAAAGCGGTGACGGCGGCTTTGTCACGCACTTTGACGGGTTTGAAGGAAGGAAGGCCGGTGGCGGATTCGCGTCGGCCTTGCGTGACGATGCAGTCGTGCGGACCCGCCGTTTCGGCGGAAACGCGGCCGTGGAATCCGCGTGCGTGTAAGGCCCGCATCGTGTATCGGGAATAAAAAGCGGGCACGTCCAGTCCGACCCGGCCGGAATCGGTGGAGAAATGGACGGTTCCCTTCACTTGCTTTCCGATTTCGGCAAGTTTCATAAAATCCCGGCACGTGAGCTGATCGGCGCGTTCGGCCAAACCCACGTGGATGTGCTTCTCTTGCAATTTAAGAGTGTTTGTTGCCATTTTTTCCTCCTCTCCTTCTATCTCGACGCAACACGCATCGGATCTGGCTTCACAATAACTTCCCCCCGGCCTTCATTTGGAAACAGGTCCTCCGAGGATCGGGCATGCTGCTCCAGGATTTCGTAGATGCGCTTAAAGCGCGCGATTTCTCCCGCCGACGAGATTTTTTTCCCGTAGTAAATACCGAACAAGGGATTTCTTAAAATGAGGGCGCCTTCGTCGAAGAGGACGAAATTTACAGGCATCTCCACTTGTTCCGCGCCGGAGAGGCGCAGGTCGTCCCACATGGCGATGCGCACGTCGATGCCATCTTGCATCTGGTGCTGAAGGGTCATCAAGATTTCCCCGTTCGATAGATCGGCTGGCCTAAGCACGAAGATCCGCCGGATCGACACCCCGGCCTGCCGCGCGAGGACCTGATTCCGGTAGTAGTTCTGCTTTTGCACCTTGCCCACCCAATCGGCAATCTCCACCGAATTGACAGCCCGGACCCCCTTTTTGCAGGCCGAGAGCGATTGGCTGGCCTCGAAATAATATTCACTCTCGGTCAGCGGCACGGTACCCTCGCTGAGCATCTTCAAAACGCTTTCTGTCATCGTCATGAAGTTTCGACCCTTGGACACGATTCCCGG
>Ga0326597_10000524_pt1 | contig 68199 bp, 68 predicted proteins | sample RVTome_12_FD_203789 | JGI IMG/M metagenome (GOLD analysis project Ga0326597, IMG submission 203789) | Soil microbial communities from uranium-contaminated site in the Upper Colorado River Basin, Wyoming, United States - RVT100D185 | ecosystem: Environmental > Terrestrial > Soil > Contaminated >...
AATCTACCTGCACCCCGTCGTGCTTGGTCACGGCAAGCCATATTTCGCCGGACCCCGGCCGCCGCTCCGCCTTATGGGTAATGATCGGATTGCCGAGGATGTGATCAGGTTGACCTACGTTCCTGCTTGATCTCGCGACTCGCCGGATGGAAATCGCCGCTGAAGACTGGTTTTGGGTTGCGCCCAAAGCGGACGTTCCCGTCGCTTTGGGCGCGAACCCCGACGCCATGGCGCGTGCATAATGGGCAGCTTCCGACCAATCCCTAGGGAACCTGTCGGTCGGCGGACGGCCCCGCTGCGGTCATAGCGCTCGCGAACCGGAATGGCGACGCAGCGCAACGACCTGACTGAATCGCAGTGGCGCGCGCTGGCGCCGCACCTGCCCAGCAAGCCCACGCGAGGGCAGCCCCTGGAGTGATCACCGCAAGGTAATCAACGGCATCCTCTGGAGGCTTCGTACCGGCGCCGACGTGGGATCCGCATGATCTCACCGAACGCAAGGATGCTCGCAAGGCGCGCCTGGCCAAATGAGCGCGTGAAGGTCGCCCGCCGGCCTGCGATACACAGGAATACAGGGGAAGCAACGTAGTCGAACCAGGCAGCAACCGACTCAAGGGCTTTCGTGCCGTCTGCACACGCTTCGACGAGCGAGGCAACAACCACCGTGCCGGCGTGCTGATCGCCTGCATCATGCTTTGGCTCTGACATTCCGTCAGACACACCTTAGACCGGTTGCTACGCGAGGACGAGCTCCTCGAGGAGGTGACCGCCGTCGCCGTGAAGCGTGTGCTCGCCATGCAGATCGAACGCGCCATGCGCGACGGAAGGATTTCGCGTTCCGCCATGGCGCGAAGGATGGGTACGAGCCGATCGACGGCGGATACCTGTTGGATCCGACGAATCCGTCCGTCACGCTTCAAACGCTCGAGCGGGCGGCGAGCGCGGTGGGAAGACGTCTCGACGTGCGGCTTGAGGAGACGGGCGGCCTGACGGAGCGTATAGCCGACCTGCCCGGTGGTGGGAGTGTGGCCTAGTCGGCATCTGCGAATAACGTCTCGAGCCGCGCCAGCAACTCGTCCCAGCCGGTTTGATGCTGAGTGCGGGCGTCCTCGTTAGCGAGGAGGGTGTGCTCCAGACGGATACGCGTCCCGCGGGGATGCTCCGAGAAGTCGATCGTCACAAGCATCTCATTAGAGGCGGGCTCGTTCGTCCACTGCCAGGTGAACACCAGTCGCTTCGGCCGAACGACCTCGTGATACTCCCCCTCGACGACGAACTCCCCCATAGCCACGCGATACTTCCCACCGACCCGCAGGTCGACGCTGGCATCGACGGTCATCTCCTCGCTGGGTGCGAACCACTTCTGCAACTTGTGCGGATCGATCCAGGCCTGGAACGTTCGTTCTGGCGACGCGTTTACGACGCGGTCAATCTCGAGCGAAAGGTCTTTGCTTTGGGTCGTCACTCTGGTTCCTCCTCGGCGAGAAATGCTTCGAGTCGATCAAAATTTTGGGTCCAGAACCTTTGGTAACGCTCGAGCCAGGCGACCGCATTCTGCATCGGGGCTGGGTTCAGCCTGCAGTGCACGGACCTGCCTTCATGCCGCTTGCGAACCAGGCCGGCCTGCTTGAGAACGCGCACGTGTCTGGAGATGGCGGGCAGCGACACTTTGAACGGATCGGCCAGCTGGCCAACAGTCGCCTCCCCTTCGGCCAGTCTCGCCACGATCGCTCTGCGCGTCGGATCTGCCAACGCGGCGAAGGTTTCGTCCAAGCCCACATGGTGAACCATATTGTTAACTATAAACACTGGTGTTAAGCGTTGTCAACCGTCCCGCGAAGGCGATACCGGACCTAAAGCTTTTCGAAGCGTAGTTCTGCGGCCGGTACCCCAGCGTGCCGACGTCGTACGTCCGTTGGCCCGCGGCCAGTTCGCCGGGGCGACATTGCCGGATCGATCTCTTTGCGATTTCGCTGGTGCGGCCCACCAGGACGCACCCCACGAGGAGTCAAGAGCGAGCAATGAAGAGGCGGCAAAGTACGCGTCCCCCAAGCGTGGCGATACGGTGCCCGCCGACACCACCTTTGATTCGACGCCAACTCGAGGTTGACACGACTACGCGCCACACACTACTCTTGCTAATACGATTAAGTAATACGTAACAGTCAACGTCTTGGAGACCCTGATGGCGCGCGGTTCACGACCCACCATGAATGACGTGGCACGCAAGGCTGGAGTGTCCCAGACCACCGTGAGCCTGGTGCTTAACCAGGTCGAGAGCGCGAGCATCCCTGACGAGACGCGAGCGAAGGTCGAGGGGGCAGCGCGCGAGTTGGGGTATCGCCCGAATCGCAACGCCCGCGCTCTACGCACCCGAGCATCCCATTTGATCGGTCTCGTCACCGACGCGATCGCGACGAGTCCGTTCGCCGGCAGCATCATCGAAGCTGCTCAGACCGTTGCGGTCGACCACGGAAAGATGCTGATGTTGGCCAACACCGGTGGTGACCGCGGGCTCGAACGCACGGCAATCGAAACGCTTCTCGAGCACCAGGTCGAGGCGCTGATGATCGCGGCGATGTACCTACGTGAAGTCGAGCCATCCATCCACGTCGACGGGGTGCCCTTGGTCTACGTCAACTGTTTCCCCAGCGACGAGCGGTTGACGGCCATCGTCCCTGACGAGGTCTACGGCGGGCATGCGGTGACGCGGCTGCTCCTCGACCGCAGTCACCGGCGCATTGGCTTCATCAACGGTGAGAAAACGTTCCTGGCCAGCCGAGAGCGGCTTTCGGGTTACCGCCAGGCACTAGCAGAGGCGGATCTACCGTTCAAGGCGGAGTTGACCAGCTACGGCAGCTGGTGGCCGGACAACGGATACCTCAACACGAAGCGCCTGCTCGCGCTACGCGATCCACCGACCGCCATTTTCTGCGGCAACGACCGGATCGCGGTCGGAGCCTACCTCGCTCTGAAGGAAGCCCATAGGCTCATTCCCGACGATGTGGCCATCGTCGGCTACGACGGAGAGGAGATCGCTGCCCATCTGAATCCTGCGCTATCGACCTTCACCCTGCCCCATGCAGAGATGGGCGCGGAGGGCATGGGCTTCCTGCTCGCTGCTGCAGCCGGCGAAGGCCACCGGGGCCGTGTGCGCGTCCGCGGCCAGTTCATCGAACGCTCCTCGGCGTGATCAGCCAGAGAGGAGGCCAGCGCTTCACCCGGCACTAATAGGCACCGCATCACATCGAGTACGGCTTCGAGGAGGCGAAATGAGGTACGCACGACGCTATTGGATGACGTTCATGCTGCTGGCGCTGGTGAGCGTCGGCCTTGCCCAACCGAAGGACGTCAACCTCTGGTTCCACGGCGGGGTCGGTGACGCGGCCACCGCCGTCCAAGAGTACATCGACGACTTCAACCAGCTCCAGAGCGGATACCGCGTCATCTACACCGAAATCCCCGGCGGTGCGGTTGCCGGCAGCGGTTACAACGACGCAGTCAACGCTGCCGCCGTCGCCGGCGATCTGCCCTGTCTGCTGGACCTCGACGGACCGTTCCTGTACAACTACGCCTGGGCGGGCTTCCTGCAACCGTTGGACGATTTCCTGACCCCTGAACTGCGCGCGGACTTCCTGCCCTCGTTGATCGATCAAGGGATCTACAACGGCGAGTTGTATGCCTTGGGGCAGTACGACTCCGGGCTGGCACTGGCCAGCCGCCGCTCGCTGTTGGAGAGAGCCGGGGTCCGCATCCCCGAGGGAGTGGGCGACGAGTGGAGTCTCGCGGAATTCGATGACGCGCTGGCCAAGATCCAAGCGCTCGACGAGGTCGCATATGCGATCGATCTGAAGATGAACTACGGCGCAGGCGAATGGTTCACCTACGGGTTCAGCCCTGTACTGCAGAGCTGGGGCGCTGACCTCATCGACCGGGACGGTTACCAGGAGGCCGAAGGGCTACTCAACGGTGAGGCGGCAGTTGCCGCCATGACGTGGATTCAAAGCCTGTTCGAAAGCGGCTACACGACGCTGACCCCACCAGACGACAACGAGTTCGTCAACGGCCGTGCGGGCATGGGATGGTTTGGCCACTGGATGGCACCGAGCTACCTCGACGCGTTCGGCGATGATCTGGTTGTCATCCCAATGCCACGATTCGGCGACACGCCAGTGACCGGCATGGGCTCGTGGGCCTGGTCGATCACCTCCAACTGTCCGCAAAAGGAGGGTGCGTGGAGCTTCTTGGAGTTCATTTTCGAGCCCGAAAACATCCTGCGTATGGTTGACGCCGAGGGGACGGTTCCCGGACGCACCTCCGCGCTGGCGATGTCGGATGTGTACGGCGAGGGCGGCGCGCTCCAGGTCCTGGTGGATCAGCTGCAGCAGGGCGTGGCGGTTCCTCGGCCGAAGACGCCGGCGTACCCGACCATCACGGCTGCCTTCTACACCGCCATGGACAACATCCTCAAGGGAGGTGACGTCCAGACCGAACTCGACATCGCCGTCGACAAGATCGAAGCCGACATCCGTGTGAACGACGGTTACCGTTAAATGATTCTGGCGGCCGGGTCACCGCAACGGTGACCCGGCCGCCAGGAGACGTTCTCGAGGTGGAGGTTGCGCCCATGCGGCGGAAAGATCGCGGCGAGGCCGCCACGGCCTGGATGATGAGCCTACCCGCCATACTTGGGTTGGGTCTGTTCGTCGTGCTGCCGCTCGTGATGGGGTTCTACTGGAGCCTCACCGACAAGCGCCTCATCTCGTCGAACCCCACTCAGTTCGTCGGCCTGCGCAACTATCGACACCTCATCGGGTTGCGCGTCATCACACTCCAAGCCGAGCGCACGGAAACGGGCGTGCAACGTCGTGATGCCGACGGCAGCGCCATCTTCCCACCGTTGCGACCGATCCTCCGCAGCGACGACAGCTTCCTGGGTTACCGTGAATTGACGACGGTCACGGTGTTCGACCGACGCTACGTCGTCGTCTCGCGTGATCCCACCTTCTACCGCGCGCTGTGGAATACGACGAAGTTCGTTCTGGTCATCGTGCCGTTCCAAGGCGGCCTGGCGCTACTGCTCGCACTGCTCGTCAACCAGCGACTTAGGTTCATCAATTTCTTCCGTGCAGCCTATTTTAGCCCTGTAGTCACATCGATGGCGGTCATCGCAATCGTGTGGACGTTCCTGTACAACCCCGAATTCGGTTTGATCAACGCCATCTTGAACGCGATCACATTCGGGCTGACGGGCCAGATCGACTGGCTGATCGATCCCCAGACGGCACTTCTGGCCATCATCATTCTGTCCGCATGGCAGGCGGCAGGCTTCCAGATGGTGATCTTCCTAGCCGGCCTTCAGCAGATACCCGATGTGCTGTACGAGGCATCACGCATCGACGGCGCCAACCTGTTGCAGCAGTTCCGCTACGTCACCTGGCCTCAACTGCGCAACACGACGATATTCGTGGTCGTAGCCACCACCATTCTTGCGTTCCGGCTGTTCACGCAAGTCGACGTCATGACGAAAGGCGGACCGCTCGAGTCGACCGTGACCGTCGTCTACCACGCTGTCGACCAAGGCTTCCGGCAGCAGCGGATTGGCTACGCGTCGGCCATCACCATGGTCTTCTTCGTGATCGTGATCAGCATTGCCTTGACGCAAAGAGCCTTCTTGCGCAGCGAGCGGGAGGTCGATTGAGATGATGCGGCCCTCGAGGCGCTCGCGCCTGGTGCGCCGCGTTGCCTTCCGCGCGCTCGATTACGCCCTCCTGCTCCTGCTCGCTGGCTTCTTCCTGTTTCCGATCGTGTTCATGATCGTCTCGTCGTTCAAGCCCGAAAAAGTCATCTTCGACGATCTGAAGACGATCGTATGGGCGTTCATTCCGCGGGACGTCACCACGGACAACTATTTGCGCGTGTTCGAGCGGGTCCCGTTCTGGCGTTACCTGTTCAGTTCGTCGTTCGTCACGGCCACGACCGTCACGCTTGGCCTCTTCGTCAACAGCATGATCGCCTATGCCCTCTCCCGCCTCCGATGGCGCGGCAGACAGTTCGTCCTGAGCGTCGTCATATCGCTGATCATCATCCCCCTCGAAGCGATAGCTGTTCCGCTCCTGATGATCGTTAACGGCCTGCCCTGGTTCGGGGGCGCCACCACCTGGCTCGACAGCTACCAGGTCCAAATCGTCCCGTTCATCGCAGAGGCCTTCTCGATCTATCTCTTCTATCAGTTCTTCATCGGCATCCCGAAGGACTTCGACGAGGCAGCCCTCATCGACGGTGCCAGCCGCTTCCAGATCTACTTGCGCATCATCGTTCCGCTCTCACGGCCGGTGTTCGCCACCGTCGCCATCCTCCAGGCGCTAATGCTGTGGAGCTCCTACCTGTGGCCGCTGATGGTGACCCGCAGTCAGACGGTGCGGCCGCTCACCATCGGCATTACCGCCTTCTACGTGCTCGACATCCGCTGGGGCCAAATCCTAGCGTTCGCGTCGATGGTCACCATTCCTGTCCTGGTCCTGTTCATCGTCTTCCAACGGTGGTTCATCCGGAGTGTCGCGGCCTCGGGGGTGAAGGGTTGACCGACGGATTCGATCCCTCGTTCGCGTTTCACCTGAGGCCGACCTCCGGGCTCTTCGGAGATCCCAAACCCTTCTACTGGGGCGGCGCCTACCACGTCTTCTTCCAGAACTCCCCAGGCATGCTCTCGTTCGACCACATGCAATGGGCGCACGTGGTAAGCCGCGACCTGTTGCAATGGCAGCGGTTGCCCGCTGCCGTCGTTCCCGGGTCGAGCGGACCCGATGCCTTCGGTTGCTGGACCGGCAGCGTCATCGAGCACCTTGGGAAGTTCTTCCTCTTCTACACCGGCTGCGGCGGCCCGGATGGGACGCACCAGACGGTATGCCTTGCCACCAGCGATGATCTCGTCCATTGGCACAAGGATCCTGCGAACCCACTGTCGCAACCGTGCGAGCCCTACGCCACCGGTGATCCACAGGTGGCGTGGCGCGACCCGCACGTCGTCCGCGAGCGGGACGGCAGCTTCACAATGATTCTGGCAGCGCAACTCGCCGGGCTGCCGCGGCCCGTCGCCGGTTGCGTCGCCCGCCTGACCAGCAAAGATCTTCGTCACTGGGAGCCTGCCGAACCGCTTCACGCCCCCGGATCGGCGCACAAGTGCGAGTGTCCCGAGCTGTTCACGCTGGACGGTCGCCACTATCTCGTTTACTCCGATTACGGCGTGCAGGTTCGCTCCAGCCTGTGCCGAACCGGTCCATTCGAAGCCGGCGCACAAGCACACCTAGATGACTTTCGCTACTGCGCCCTGAAGACCAGCGAGGACGCACTCGGGCGACGGTTGGCATTCGCATTCATTTTCGACCGGCGTGACCGGTCCGACGAGGCCGAGTGGGTGTGGGGCGGCGTCATGGCGCTGCCACGTGAACTCCTCCCTGCGGACGACGGTGGTTTGAGAATGCGACCCGTGGTCGAACTCGAGGCGCTCCGGCGTCAGCCACTTCAACTGGCGCCCGACCCAACTCGCCCCTACGCCGGTGACTGGACAGTCGTGGGCGAGACCATCGTCGCGCAACGAGTGAAGCGATCCGACGAGTGGAGCTTCGTGCTGCTCGGTTACCACCCTCAAGGTTTGGAGTTCGTGGTCGACATACAACTGACGGCCAACGGGCGCGGAGGCGTAATGATCGGCGTGGACGAGCCGATGACCCAAGGTTACGCCGTCGAGATCGACACCGGCCGGAATACACTTACCCTCAAACGCCTACAATCCACGCGCAATACGGCTAGCCTTGAGTTGCAGCACGTGGCGTTGCCGGTCCGAACGAACGGAGACACCCGCTATCGCCTGCACTGCTTCCTCGACGCCGACGTCCTCGAGGTGTTCGTCGACGAGAAGACGTCGCTGAGCGCACGAGTATACGCATGTGCGAACCAGGGGGAAGCTCGCTCGCTCGGCCTGTGCTTTTCTGGATCCGATGCGAGTTTCTCTGCGCTCACGGCTTACAGGCTCGGCCCCGCCGCGGCGGCGTCTAGGGGCTCCACCACACAGCGCCGCGGGACTTAGCTGGTTGCCGGCTCCGGCCGCATGCGGCCCTGGCGACCGGTTACCTGGAGGGTAAGTCGGGCCAAACACCCCACCTGATTTGTGACAGTCGGGTCAGCGCGTTGATCGTGTTCCGCCTCGACGCCTTGATGGCGGAGGCGGGTGGCGCGGCACCCGTCGCGCTTTCAGCTACGGTGGAATCGCGCGTTCGGTAGTCGGCCCGCCAAGGGGGCCGGCCGCCAATTGGTTCGTGAATTGCGCGACGAGCTGAACGGAGCTGGATACCAGCAGATGCCGATGTTTTCGGGTACCAGGGGCCCGAGATGAAACAGGCGGAGCTACTCAGCTGGACGCTCTTCTACACCTCGAACTTCGAAGTGAGCAAGGCACCCGAGATCGGCATCGCCGATCCCGGCGGGTCGGTAAGGTCGCGCGCGCTGCAGGGTGACGACGGTGCATTCCGGCTCACTTTGAACGGCGTCGACTCGCACCGCACCTTCGCCGGACGGTTTTTTCCGACAGCTACGGCGCATCGACGCAGCACGTCGCGTTCCTGACCGAAGACATCGTCGATACGGCGCGAAGACTGGCGGCGAACGGGTTCAAGAGCCTCGCGATTCCAGGTTCGTACTACCGCGACGTTGCCTGCGAATTCGGTCTCGATACAGAGGAGGTCGAAACGCTTCGCAGCTGGAACATCCTCTACGACAGCGATGGAGCGGGCGGAAGCTACCTGCAACTCTATTCCCGCCCGCACGGGGACGGCTTCTTCTTCGAGGTGGTGGAGCGCCGCGGCGGCTACGACGGCTACGCCGGCCGCAACGCCCCCTACCGCACCGCGGCACTCAAGCGGCTGGCGGTGCCATCCGCCACGGGTCGAAGGCAAGGCTGGACGTCCGAAGCGAGCGTTACCGAACCGGTCGATCCTAACGTGAGTTCGTGAAACGAGCGTTGGAGACGTTTCCTCTTCGAACGTGACGGAGGATGATTGAACCGCCTGCGAGAGCTTGCGATGGGGAGTGGCGCGATCCAGGGCCGGAAACGGGTCGGTGTCGACTCTGGGCTGAGGCACTAAGGTCTGGACGCTGCTCACTCCGAGGTGCTCGGAAATGTGCGAATTCTTGCCATTCCAGAAAATTGCTTCTCAAACCAGAAGTACCCGTCCCTCACACGAGCCAAGGACGGGCACACCATCGAACTATCCAACTTGGGTATGGGCCGTCCATCGTGACCTCGAACAGCTAGATCGCGAAGGTGGTCTGCGTTCGAGTTAACGCAACGAGACCGGCATCGACCGTAATGCCGCGCGGGATCACCACGTCTCCCGGCTGCTCGAACGCGCTCCGCCGGCCGCTCTATGCGATCGTCTCAGCCACGCCCCGACCGGTGGGAGGCGTCGCGGAGCTGGCGTCGATGGACCGGCCGAAACGCGTCACGCGACCGTTCCGTCCGCCCTCCGCAGCCTCAGGAACGGCGCCACCACCGCTAGCACCAGCGGCAGCACGGCAGAGGCGATCATCGTCGCTGTGTAGCTGCCCAGCAGGTCGTAACCGGTGGCCATGATCAGCGGGCCCACGGCGGATCCCACCACCAGCGCCGTGGTGGCGAGTCCCTTGACGCTGCCCAGGTGCTTTCGACCGAAGTAGTACGCGAAGACGTTGTTGTTGAGCGAGCCGAACATTCCGTTGCGCGCGCCGAGTAGAAGACCGTACGCGAGAATCACCTCGGGACCGGGCACGAAGCCAGCGAGCAGCAGTCCGGCGCCCAGGGCTAGGAGCATGGTGGCGAGAAGGAAGCGAGGCGCGACCGTCCGGATGAGCGCACCGGTCGCGAGGTTCGCCGCTGCGGAAGCCACGCCGAACCATACGAACGCGAGGGCGGCGTCGCCCCGCCCGATGCCACCGTCGGCCAGGATCGAGAAGTGGTGGAACACCAGGCCCGTACCGAACGTGGATGCGAGCGTCAGGCCGGTGACGTACAGCCAGAAGGTGATCGTCCGTCTGGCTTGCGGCAGCGTGTAGTCGATCTCCGGTGCCGCGCCCGTGTCTGGGCCGCCCTCATCGACGGCCGCGAACCCATCGGGCCGCAGGCCGTACGTTTCAGGGCGGTCACGGTACACGAGCGCTCCAACGGGGAGGATGGTCACGGCGACCAGTAGGCCCAGGGCGGCGTAGCTGGTGCGCCAGCCGATGCCGCCGATGAGCGCCTCGAGCGCTACCGGGAACACTGCGCTGGAGACGGCCGTCCCGATGCCGAGCAGCCCGATCGCGAAGCCGCGACGGCGCACGAACCAAATGGCGATCACATGGGCGCTGACCAGCGACAGCGCGCCCTGGCCGAGGGCGCGCACCAGGGTGAATCCGATGAACAGCATCACCGCGCCGGTGGTCAGCCCCATCCACAGGCACGCCAGCGCGAACGCCGTGGCGAACACGATAACGGCGGTGCGCGGTCCGCGACGGTCGACGAAACGGCCGGAGAACGGGAGCGTCAAGGAGCCCACCAGCGTGCCCGCCAGATACAACACCGAGACGCCGGAACGCGTGAGGCCGAGCTCGTCGATGATCGAATCGAGGAAGACCGACACCCCGGTCGTCTGGCCGGGGAACGTCATCATCGCCCCGAGCGTGCCCGCCAGGACCACCCACCAGCCGTAGTACAGGCGGGAACCGGCCACGAGGCGACTACGGTACTTGGGCGACGGATCGCTCATGATGTCGTGAACCGAACGCGTGACGGCTGCTGGGTGCTGCAAAAACCCTTCGGTCGCGCCGTCCTGCTGTCGCACGGACCTTTGTCGGCTTCGGGCCCGCGCCTGGCGGCCCGAAGCCGAAGTGTACCCCGGGCCGTCGGTTACGGCCGGGTCGGCGCGTCGTCGAGCCGCGTCGGGTCGACCACGCCCGCTCCGATCAGGACACGCTCGATGCGGCGGGCGAGCCTCTCGACCCAGCGCATCTCGTCGAGCGAGCGGCCGCGCGGGTGCGACCTACAGCGGTAAACGCGCGCCGGGATAGAGCTCGTCTGGCTCGCTGATGATGGAGTGCTGCACGTCCGGCGTCACGGTGGTCACTGCGGTGGTAGAGGCTCACCGCGATGGAGGTAGCGCGTGGAGCGTCGCGCTTCGACCGTCCATCTCAGGCAGCGAGGTGGTCGCGAATCACCGCCATGAACTCGGTCACTTTGCGCTCGGAGACCGGCGTCCACCAGACGCCCTCCTCCTTGAGGGAGCTGGCGACGATCAGCCCGTTCGCAATGCTCAGCAGATCGCCGGCGTTGGCTGTGGTCACACCACTACCGATCAGGACCGGCAGGTTGGTGGCGTCGGCAATGGTGCGCACCTCGCTAAGATCCGCCGCGTCGCCGGTCCGTTGGCCGGTAGCGATCACCACGTCGGCGTCGAAGAACTCGGCGTCACGCGTCAGTTCCGGAATGCTCCGGTCGGCCACGATCGCGTGCGAACCGTGCTTGACGTGGACGTCGGCGAAAATCTTGACGCCGTTGGCACGAAGCCACGATCGATAGCGCGTTGCCGCGGCCGCAGGCCCCTCGATGATGCCTTCGTTGGCGACGTAGGCGTTCGCCCACTGGTTGACGCGGACGAACGAGCCGCCTCCGGCGCGAGCGACCGCCAAGGCCTGGATCGCCCCGTTGGCGAGGATGTTCACGCCCACGGGGATCCGGACGGCTTGGCGCACGCGGTCGAGGATCACGGCCATCATCGCTGCCGTTTCGGGCCCCAGGTCCTCCGGTTTGGAGAATGGTATGTCGCCGTGGTTCTCGACGATGAGCCCATGTACGCCACCTCGCTCGTAGCGACCGGCCTCCTCGAGCGCATGCGCCACGATGGCATCGACCGCATCGCCGTCGTAAGCAGGCGATCCCGGGAGCGGACGGCAATGGATAACGCCGATGATCGCCTTGGTGCGCCCGAACGTGTCCTGGACCGTGTTCGCTTTGGGTTGGAAGACCGAGCGGCTATGCATTCGTCTCCTCGCCTTCTGTTCAGGCGTGTGGCTCGTGGAAGGGCGCTTGGACGTACACCCATCATGTCGTACTCAATGAACGCGCCGAGGTCGCGCTGAAGCCGCGACGTTCCCCGGCGTTGCTCGGGGCCGTCAGCGCGGTAGCACGTGAACGGACCTGGGGGAGGGGTCGACGCTAACCTCGTCTCCGACGCCGGGTAGCCCGACCTCGGCAGCGTTGGGCACGTCCACAAGCCAGCGGCTCTGCCCTGCGACGTCGACCTCGACCTCGCCGATCGTGCCAAGGAACGTCGCGCGCCGCACCGTACCCCTGAACGGCGAGCTCGGATCGAACGGTACGAGCGACAGCGCTTCGGGTCGTACCAGGGCGACCACGGCAGTGCCCACGGGGTGCGGAACGCCGTTGGGTACCTCGACGCGGCGCCCCTCCACCTCGAGTTCATCAGGACCGGTGGCAACGGCCTCGATGAAGTTTGCCTTGCCGATGAAGTTCGCGACGAAGCGGTTGTCCGGTCGCGCATAGACCTCGGTGGGTGTGCCGATCTGCTCGACGCGCCCGTCATGCATGATCACGATAAGGTCGGACAGGGCCATCGCTTCGACCTGGTCGTGCGTGACGTAAACGCTGGTAATGCCCAGCCGCTGCTGAAGGTCGCGGATCTCCAAGCGCATCTGTTCCCTCAATTTCGCGTCGAGGTTCGAGAGCGGCTCGTCGAACAGCAAAAGCCGTGGCTCCATGACGATGCAGCGAGCCAGGGCTACGCGCTGCTGCTGACCGCCTGAGAGTTGGCTGGGTGGACGATCGTGCAGGCCGGTGAGCCCGACGAGTCCGAGCACCTCGTTCACGCGCTCGCGAATCGTGGCGCGCGCGAGTCGCTTGAGGCGCAGCCCGAAAGCCACGTTGTCGAACACGGAGAGGTGCGGGAAGATCGCGTAACTCTGAAAGACCATCGCCGCATCGCGGGCGTTGGGTGGCACCTCGTTCACCTTCTGGTCGCCGAACCACACCTCGCCCGCCGTGGGCTCCTCGAAGCCTGCGATCATCCGTAGCAGCGTCGTCTTGCCGCACCCAGATGGTCCCAAAAGAGTGACCAGCTGGCCCTTTTCTAGACTAAGGTCGATATCGTCGGCGGCGATGACGGAGCTAGCGGGGTCGTCCGGACTCTCGAACACCTTGCGCAGCCCGACGAGGCGTAGGTCGGCACTATGGACGGGTGTTTCGGAATTGCCGGACGGGTCGTCGCGCATCGCGCCTCCTTAGAATCGGATCGTTGCGCTCGTAGCTCGGGTCCAACGGGAGATCAGCACCGAAATCACGCCGATCGCCAGGATCACGATCGTGATCGTGAGGACCGAGAACGCTGCGGCCACCCCGAGCCGGCCGGAGCCGACCTGGTTCAGAATCTGCACCGTCATCAGGTTCCAGTTGGCAGACACCAGGAAAATCGCTGCCGAAATGGCTGTCATAGCCCGTACGAACGCGTACACGAGTCCGGAGAAGAACGCAGGGGCGATCAGCGGCAGGGTGACCTTGCGGAAGGTGGTGACGCCGTCCGCGCCCAGGTTCTGCGCGGCCTCCTCGATCGACGGGTCGATTTGGCGCAGCACCGCGATCCCGTTCTGGATTCCGACCGGAACGTAGCGGAACACGAACGCCAGCACGATGATCGCGAGCGTTCCGGTAAGCAGCAACGGACGACTGTTGAACGCCAGGATGTAGCCGATTCCTACGACCGTGCCGGGTACGGCGTAATTCAGGATCGAGGCGAACTCGAGCGCCGCCTTTCCGGGGAATGTCCGCCGGACGATCAGGAAAGCGATCAGCATGCCCAGCAAACCCGAGATCGGGGTCGACAGCACGGCGATGACGACCGTGTCCTGCACGGCGTTGAGCCCGACGGAGAAGACGTAGCGCATGTGTTGAAGGCTGAGGGAGTAATCGAATCCCCAAACCCGGGTGAATGCGCCGAGCAGGATCACCGCGTAGAACGCCGCCACGAGCGCGGCGAACGCGACTACAACGCCGTACAGCGACCATTTCGCGGTCGGGGTGACCAGCTTCGTAGTCGAAGAGGTCGGCTTCCCTGTAACGGTCACATACTGCCGCCGCGACACCCAGTACCGCTGGATCGCGAACGCCGTCAGACTGGGCAGCAGCAGGATTGTAGCTAGCATCGCGCCACGTCCCAGGTTGAAACTGCCGGTGATCTCTAGATACGCCTGCGGCGCGAGCATAGGGAATGTGGCGCCCGCCAGCACCAGCGGGTTGCCGAAATCGGAGATCGACTCGATGAACACGACCAGGAACGCGCTGAACACGCCCGGCAGGCTCAGTGGGACGGTGACGCGCCAGAACGCCTGCCATTTGCTTGCGCCGATGTTGAACGCGGCGTCCTCGAGGGTGGGGCTAATGGACTGAAGGACGCCACGGAGCGAAAGATAGGCGAGTGGGGCGAACGTGAAGATCTGCGAGAAGATCACGCCCCCTCGACCGTAGATGTTGAAGTCTCGAAGGTCGAGAAGTTGACGGGTGACGAGGCCGTTGAATCCGAACAGGAACAGGATAGAGACCGCCCCCACGAACGGGGGCGAAATGATGGGCAGCATCATGGCCAGGTGCAGCGGACGCTTGAACGGCACCTTCGTCCGCGTCAGCACGAACGCCATCACGTACCCGAGGACGGTGCCGATCACGCCCACGGTTGCCGCTACCTGCAAGCTGTTCACGAGTGCGTTGCGGTACAGGCGCCTCGTCGCGATCAGTTCGTAGTTCGCCGTCGACCACTCGCCGCGAATGCGTAGGCTGGCGAGCAGCACCTCGAGCAGCGGCCACACCACGAAAACCGTGACCGAAGCCATGATCACGACGACCAGCCCGAACAGCAGCGGGTCGCGGGCCAAGATTCGAAGTTGACGGCGGGCGGCGCGCACGGGCGGGGCGGAGCGAGTGCGGGGAGGGGGGGCGAACCCCCTCCCCGGGACCGCTACTGCCCGAGCACCTCCTCGACCCAGCGATCCACCAGCCGGGTGCGGTTCTCAGCGGCGTACCCGCCGTCGTAGCGGACCAGTTTGATCTCGTCCAGCGAGGGGATCCCCTCTCCGGCGCTCACGTCCGAGCGGATCGGCAGGAAGTAGGTCTTCGACTCCGTCAACTGCGACTGACCGCCTTGGCTGGTCATCCAGTCCACCAGCACCCGTGCCTGCTCGAGATTGGTAGCGCCGTTCAGGATCGACATGGCGGCAACCTCGTAGCCGACGCCCTCCGTGGGGAACACGACCTCGACCGGGAAGCCTTCATCGACCAGGCGCAGGAAGCCGGGTGAGAACTGGATCGCGATGACGGTTTCGCCGACGCCAAGCGAGCCCGACGGGGCCGTGCCGCTCTGGGTGTACGTCTGGATGTTCGGATGCAGCTCCTGCATGTACTCGAACGCCCCGTCTTCGCCCATGAGCTCGCGTAGCGTGAGCACGATGGCGTACGCGGTTCCGGACGCTTGCGGCGACGGCATCTGGATCAAGCCGCGATATGCGGGATCGGTCAGAGACGCCCAACTGCGGGGCACCGGAACGCCTCGCTCCTGAAGCATGTCGGTGCGGACCCCGAACGCCAACGGGTTCGTGTAGATCGCATGCCAATATCCAGTCTCGTCCTTGAACTCTGCGGTGAGTACGCCAGCGTTCTGGGACACGTACGGCTGTGTGAGACCGCGGTCCTTGGCAAGAATGTGGTTCTCGCTGGGCGCGCCGAACCAGACGTCCGCCTGCGGACGGTTCGCCTCGGCCTCGATGCGCGACAGCGCCGGGCCCGACGAGAGGAACACCATCTGCACGTCGATGCCGGTCTCGTCTTCGAACGCGCTGAGGATGCGTGTGGCGTTCTCCTCGTCGACGCTGGTGTAGACCACCAGCGACTGGGCCATCACCCAGCCGAGAGTCAATAGGACCAGGATCATCAATCGTCGGAACATCTGGTCACCTCCGAGCATCCGGCTGGAACCGTGGCCAACGCTTGTCGCCGGCCGCTTCGCCGAACGCGCGACCTTCGCATTCCATCCTATGTCTCCGCGACTTCGACGCCCGTGTCCAGTGCGATTTGTCAGGGTTCCGTGAATGCTTGCCCGACCTTGCAGGTGGCGATGGTCGCGATCGCCTACTCGATAGCCTTCGAGAACCCGGAACGTAGCACCGTAGGCGTCGGGTTGGCCTGCGCGACAGGGTTTCGCCCGGTGGGGCGCAGCTGCGCGGGCTCCGGGAAAGGGGCGTAGGGCTGGCCCTGTCGCTGTCCGCCGTAAGAACCTGCAGCTCGGCCATCACGACCGCTAGCGCCGCCAGCGATCGCGTCTCGACGATCGAAATCAGGAACAGGAACTGGCAGGCGACTATGGTCAACAGTGCGTCCCGTCGTCATCACGCAGCGTGGCCGGGCCGCTGCCGTGCTCATGAGCGTGGAGGCGTACGAGCGTACGCAGTACGAGAACGGCATCTTGCGTGCACTTGCCCGTGGCGAAACGGACGTTGTCGCGGGGGTCGGTCCGGATGCGGTGCGCTTCACGCCCTGATGAGGCGAAGCACAGCACATGGATGCACTGCGGAGTCTCCGAACCAAGAATGCTGCTGGAGCACTGAGCGTCCAGGAGCGGACCGAGGCGGTGGCCGATTTGCTGCCCGAGCACCCGCACGCGGGTCAAGCGATCCCGAAGTTTCCCAGGTTACCGCACCTCGAGGTCGCGGCCATCAGCGCGCCGGTTCGCGTACCATGCGCCCCATGTACACTCCGAAGCCGAACGAGGAGACCCGCGTCGAGGTGATGCACGGGCTGATCCGTTCCCATCCGCTGGGCACCTGGACGCTGCTGGGCGCGATCGTCGGGGTGGAGATTCCGATCGAGCGGCTGGTCGGGCAGCGGAAGACCAGTCAGAACCGTTCGAACGCCGACAAGGCGTGGGTCGTGACCGGACTTCGTGCCAGCGGGGATGACGAGGCCGAAGCCATGGCTGACCTGGTCGCGCAGTACACGGAGACTCGGTGACGCGTCCCGGCGCCCGGTCGTGACGGCCCTAGCGGTCGCGCCGGACGCGCTCACGCCGACTACGTACCTCGACGCCGTCACCCGCCTGGTAGCGAGCGATCCCGTCTTGGCCAGCGTCAATGAGCGTTGGGGACCCCCACCGTTCTGGCGCCACCCGGATGGCTTCGCCGGCCTGGTGAACGGGATCTTGGCGCAGCAGGTGTCGCTCAAATCGGCGCTAGCCGCGTTCGGAAAGCTCGAAACCGCGCTCGGCCGAGTGGAACCCGAGGGGTTCCTTTCGCTCGACGACGCCCACCTGCGCGATATCGGCTTCAGCCGCCAGAAGGCGGCCTACGCCCGGGGTCTGGCCGAGGCGATCACGGCCGGCGCTCTGGACCTGGAGGCGCTACACGTCGCACCCGACGACGAGGTACGGCGCACTCTCGTGCGGCTGCGCGGCATCGGGCGCTGGACGGCTGACGTATATTTGCTGTTCGCGCTGCGTCGTCCCGACGCCTGGCCCAGCGGCGATCTCGCGCTGGCCGTCGCGGTTCAGGAGCTGTGGGGCCAACCGACGAGGCTCAGCTGGGACACGCTGGACGCGTGGGCCGAGCGCTGGCGTCCGCAGCGAGCCGTGGCCGCGCGTTTCCTCTGGCACGACTACCTGTCGCGGCGGGGACGGCAGGGGGGCGGACCGACGCATGGGCCGGTGCGGGACGCGAGTGGGGTCAACACGGCTAGGGGACTATTTGTAAACGAAGATGATACAGATAGGACATAGCGTAAAGTATTCGACGACGACGCATTGATTTGCGCGCACTGTAAAGGATGGCTGGACGTCCGGGTTCCTTATCGATTCGGGTTGGCTCGCGCGACACGGCGTCTCTCGCCAGCTCGTGCATGCCTACGTGCGGGCGGGCTGGCTGGAGCACGTCGCTCACGGCGTCTTCCGCCGTCCAGAAGCGACTGCGAGTCGTGACGTCGAAGTTGTCGACGTGACCCTCGTGTTCCGGAAGCGGACGCTGTTCGCGCCAGCAGGCCTCGCGGTAGAGGAGTGGCGCGATCCGGGGCCGACGACAGGTCGGCGCACGCTGCCAGGATTGCCCGTTGCGCGCCCTGAGCGGGCTGTGCTCGAAGCGATCGATGAGATACCGGACCTGTCCTTTCAGCACCTCGATCTGATCTTCGAAGGACCGGCGCACCTGCGCCCTAACCCGCTCTTGGACCTTCTCTCCGCATGCCGCAAGGTGCAGGTGAGGCGCCTTTTCATGGTCTTCGCCGACCGACATGACCATACGTGGCGAAAGTACCTCGACGAAACGCGCCTTGAAATCGGCTCCGGCCCACCCGCCTTCACACCGGGTGGGCGCCTGCACCCGAAGTACCAGATCACCGTTCCTCCCGACGTTCATCCGGATGCCGGACGGGAGGACCCGGATGGTGCGTGAACGGTACCGGCGACAGGTGCAGCTCCTCGTCCAGACCCGTCCTTCGATCATGGAAGAGGGCGCGTCGTTTGCTCTGAAGGGCGGCACAGTGATCAACCTGTTCCACCGTGACCTGCCTCGCTTCTCAGTTGACATCGACCTCGTCTACCTGCCCATCGAACCACGTGTGAGACGCTCGCTAACATCGAAGGCGCCCTCGGGCGCATCGGCGCTCGGTGCGACCGACTCGGCGCTCGCATGGTGAAGGGCAGGGCGGGTCACGGTGATCTAGGCGTTCGAATCGAACGCGGCAACGCTGCGGTCAAGATCGACGTGTCGCCCGTAATGCGTGGAACGGTACCTGTCCCTGAGCTGCGTCTCGCCAGCCCGTTGGTTGCTGAGGCGTTCGGATTCGTGGAAATGCGAGTCGTGGCGTTCTAAGACCTCTTTGGTGGCAAGATCGTCGCTGCGCTCGACCGTCAACAGCCGCGGGACCTGTTCGACGTCGCCGGTCTTTATGGGCACGAGGGATTCACGACCGATTTGTGGCGAACGTTCCTCGTCTACCTTGCCTGCTCCAAACGCCCTCCGCACCAGATGTTGCATCCGCATGCCAGGATCTCGCGCCGGCCTTCGGGAACGAATTTGCCGGCATGACCGTTGAACCCGTGTCACTCGAGGAGCTCCAAGCCACACGCGAGAGCCTCATCCGCGACATTCGCGAGAGCCTCGAGGTCCTGTTCGATCGAGACTGAGCGGCAGCCCCGGGCTCGCGCCAAAGACGCGTCATGACGAGACCGACTCGGAGGGAAGTTCCTCAATCTTGACGAACCCTCGACCGGCGCAGAGGACGCCACCGGACCACACCGATGTGCGACCGCAGCTCCGCATGAGCGAGGATCGCTAATTCGCTCTATCGCGCGGCTGCCGGTGGACCGACAGCTACTCGCACCGATTAGGAGTCGGTGACCTCAGCGATCATCTCGATCTCCACCGGGATGTCGAACGGCAGCTGATTGGTGCCTATCGCGCTGCGACTGTGGCGTCCGGCCTCCCCGAAGACGTCGAGTAGCAGGTCGGAGGCGCCGTTGGCGACGAAAGGTTGTCGGTCGAAGCCGTTCTCGCTGGCGACGAGGACGAGGAGCTTGACGATCCGTTTAATTCGGTCAAGAGACCCTAGCTCGGCACGGGTCACGGCGAGCAGGTTCAGCGCGCAAAGCTTTGCCGCTTCGCGGCCGTCATCCTCACTCAACGCCCCACCCACCTTGCCGGTGTAGACACGTCGGCCGTCCCATTTGGGCCCCTGGCCGCTTACGAATAGCAGGCTACCAGCCTGTACCGCCGGGACGTACGAAGCAACGGGGTCTGATGGAGGCGGCAACTTCAGGCCGAGCTCCTCGAGCCTGCGATCTGCACTCATTGATTCTCCTCGCACTACACTCACGGCTATCCCTTCACGCCCCCGGTGAGGAGTCCCTCGACCACGAAACGCCACACGACGATCACGAGGAGCAGCGAGGGGACGACGGCGATAAAGATCGATGCGTTCAGCAGTCCCCACGAAACGTCCGTGTTGCGGGCCAGCGCCGCCATTACAACGGAAAGAAGGCGACTGTCTGAACCGCCACCCAACGAGTTGGCGAACATGAACTCGGCGTATGAAAGCATGAATGCGAACAGCCCGGTGGCGAGCAGGCTGGGACGGACCAGCGGCACGAAGATCTTCAGGAACGATTGCATCCGCGTGCACCCGTCGACTTTCGCGGCGTCCTCGAGCTCGTCGGGAATTCGGCCGAAAAAGACCGACAGAATCAGCGTCGTGAACGGAAGCGTCATGATCGAGTGAACCAGGATCAGTGACAATTTGCTTCCCAACAGTCCGAACTCCTGTACCAACAGGTAGTAGGGAACGATGAGCGCGACCGACGGAACCAGCGGCGCGAGGATCAGAGCCAGGAATGTCGCCCGCCGGCCACGGAAGCGCATCCTGGCGTAGGCGTAGGCCGCCGGCGCGCCGAGGAGCAGATTCAACAGGGCGACGCTGCCGGACACGATCGCACTGTTCAGCAGAGCCCGTGGTACCTGACGCGCGGCGTCGGAAATCATGCCCCGGTTGGCGCCTTCGACCTGGTACACCGACGGGAGCTCGCCCGTGAAGATGTAGCGATAGTTGTCCAGCGTGACGCCGAATGAGAACCAGTTCGGTGGGTACGAGAAGATCGCTTGGTCCGGCACGATGCTGCCGATGAAGCTGAGGATCACCGGTCCAGCGGTGAACAGAAACACGAGAAAAGCGCCGATCGCAACGAGTGTTCTAGCGACACGGGAGTCCCGCTTCATGACTCGTCGTCCGCACGGAACAACTCTGCTGGAATTGCCCACAGGATCAGGGCGATGAAAATGAGCGACAACAACGCAGTGAGAAATGCGAGTGCGGCCCCGTTCCCGAAGTTGAGCATGCTGAAGCTCTGCTTCCAGATCTGAAAGGCGAGCAGCGTCGTGGCGCTGCCAGGACCCCCACCGGTCATGGCGTAGGTGACGTCGTAACTGGTGATCGCGATGAGGGTTTCGTAGACGGTGAGAACGGCGATCATGGTGCTGATCTGTGGAAGCGTGACGAACCGGAAACGCTGCCAGGCGTTGGCTCCGTCGATCGCGGCGGCGGAATAGAGGGTCACGTCGATTGCCGAAAGCGCGGCCAGCATTAGCACCGCAGCGAACGGGAACTGCGCCCACACGTGGGCGACGGTAACGGCCATGCGGGCGAGGTCTGGCTTGGTAAGCCACGGGATATTGTTGTCGATCAGCCCGACAAGCCTCAGTAGGTGATTGAGGATTCCCCAGGACGGGTGGAACACCCAGGTCCAGACGACCGCCGTGATCGCTCCTGGCAACGCCCAGGGAAGCAGGACGACCGAGCGCACGTAGATCCGTCCTGGATAGTCGGCCATCAGTAGGTAGGCCACACCAAGTCCCAGCGCGACCGTGGCGGGCGCGGCGACGAGGGTGAAGGAAAGGGTGTTGCGGAGGGCGACCCAGATCATCTTGTCGCCGAGCAGGCTGGCGTAGTTGGCGAAGCCTACGAACGGCTCCCCAGGCAGCAGCACCTGAGAACGGTGCAAGCTCGTCCAGAGGGCGTGCGCTACGGGGTACAGCGTGAACAGGAATACCGGCACCAGAACCGGGAGAACCCAAAGGTACGCGGTGCTCTGTCGCCTAGTCATCGGGACCCGTCAGCACTGAGGCTCGTTAGAGAAGTCCGAGGCGTCCGGAGTTTGGAACTCTCCGGACGCCCGCTGTCGTTTCGGATTAGTTGCCGCGCACCGACTCGCGGTACTCGATCCACCTGGCTGCGCCGGCGTCGAGCGCGTCGGCGACGGAGGTCTCGCCTACCATCGCCTGTGCGAGGAGCGGACGGAATGACGCGCTCCAGATCGAGGTCCACTCGGTCCAGGTACCGGTCCGGGCGGTGGCAACCTGTTGACGCAACAGATCCACCTCGATCCAGTCGTTCCAGGTGTCACGCACTGCCGGAACTTCGAACAACGGCAACTGAGCGAAGCCGAGGCCATGCTCGGCTGCCCAGCGGGTAGCGACCGCATAGTCGCCGCCGCCCATGTACTCGATGAAGCGGCAGGCCGCGTCCCGGCTGGCAGGATCGTCGGCCGCTTCTTGCGAAATCGAGTAGAACTTGGCGAAGCCGAGGGTCTGGTGCGCTTGGCCGGGCATGAGAGCCAACGCGAAGTCGCCCGCCCTTGCCTGCGTAGCATCTTCGTTCATGGCCGCGAGCACGTAGTTGTACACGACGGTGAAGGCGTGCTGTCCGGTGTTCATCGTGCGGATCACGTCGGTCTCGTGTGGTACGAGCTCCATGATGTCGTGCACTGTGTTGGCGTCCTGCAGCCACTGCAGGTGCGCGTAGGCCTCGGACCCCGGGTCGTTGAAGACGGGCTCGAGGTCCTCGTCGAACATGTCGCCGCCCCGACCGTAGACCTGTGCAACGAACGCATCGAAGAAGTTGGGGAGCTCCTGGTCGTACTCGTAGACGAACGGGTGTTGCATGCCGGCTTCCTTGAGCTGGAGGCTCGCCTGCAGCACGTCGTCCCAGCTTTCTGGAACGGCGATTCCATGCTCTTCGAGAATCGCTGCGTTGTAGAGGAAGCTGATTGTGTCGGCGTAGTAAGGGAGCCCGTACAACTGGTCTTGGTAGGTCATGTCGTTGACGGCGTAGTCGGCTGCGTCCTGAACGTACTGAGCGAGGTTCGGGCAGGCCTCGTCGAACGGTGCCAGCCAGCCGGCCGAGGCCCAGGCCGGCAGCCAGTCCTGGCCTACGTAAAGAGCGTCGGGCGCGTTGTTGCCACGAAAGCGCAGCACCATGGTGTCGTGGTAATCGGGCCAGGCGTAGTCGTTCAGGGTCACGTCGATGCCGGAGTTCTCGGCCTCGAACTTGTCGATGTTGTCCTGCACGATGTCCAGCGAGTAGTTCCAGACGGAGAAGTTGATTTCGGACTGGGCGGTGGCGGTGAATGACAGTGCCAAAGCCAGGACCGTTCCGATGTATGCGAGGCGCTTCAGGATGTCCACTAAACTAAACCTCCTGGAGTGAGCGTGTTCCGGCTACGCCGGCCTTCCGGGCTGTCCGTGCGCGAGGACGTTCCAAAGGGCAACCTCCCTCCGTCAATGTCGCGAACCTGAGCGCGACGAGAAAGTCCAAATCGGCGTGCCTCACGACAAACGTCGACTCAATGAACACTGAAGCCGTGGTGCCGCGAGTATAGGCCGCGCCCACGAGGGTGTCAACATAGGGAATAATGTGCCAATAAATGGGACACTAGCGGGAAGGTGTAGCGGATTCGATCGTGCGCGAGGACGGCAAATGAGCCAGACATTGAAGAAGGGACTGCAGATCCTCACTTTCGTCTCAGTAGGTGAAGACACGCTGCCCAAGCTCACCAGGGCCAGCGGTTGGCCCAAGAGCACGGTCCACCGGCTGGCGTCGGTGCTCGTCGACCAGGGCCTGCTTCGCAACAGGGACCATCACTATCTGCTGGGCCACCGCGTGTTGGAGCTCGGTGAAACAGCGCGACGGCAGATCAGCTACGTGCAAGTGGCGAAACCTTTCCTGGAGGCGGTGTCGCGGCGCACGAGCGAGACCGTCCACCTAGGCGAACTGGCCGACGGGCACATCATCTACCTGGAGAAGATCGCTGGTCAGCGCGGCCTCCAGATGCGGTCTCACGTCGGGCTTCGGACGCCGGCCCAAATAACGGCGCTCGGCAAGGTCCTCATTGCACACCGGCCACGACAAGAGTGGGAGTCGCACCTGCACGACGTGCCGGCGCGAACCGAGCACACTATCACGGACAGGGGAGCGGTGCTGCACGAACTAGAAGTCGTGCGGCGCCAAGGTTACGCCCTTGACCGCGAAGAGAACGAGCGTGGTACGCGTTGCGTCGCGGCGCCCGTCTGGGACTCCACCGGCGAGGTCATCGCGGCCGTCAGCATCAGCGGCGCCAGCATCTACATCGACGAGAAGCGGCAAATTGAGTTGGTGCCGGTGGTACAGGCGTGCGCCGAAGCGATCTCAACAGAGTTGGGCGGCTTACGGGAGCTGCGGGCAGCTGACCCGCCTGAGACCTCCACGACGCTGAAGGGACCGACGTGACCGATCTCCGAATCGGCCTGGTCGGTTGCGGCTTCATGGGCTCGCTGCATGCGGCCACCGTGGCGCAGTCACCGGGTGCCGAGCTGGCGGCCGTGTTCGACACGAATCTCCAGTCAGCGCAGCGCGCCGCCGAGGCGAGCGGCGCAGCGGTCGCCGAGTCGCTCGAGGACCTGATTGGCGGTTACCAGCTGGACGGCGTGGTCATCGCAACGCCCGACGCCCTGCACCTCGAACCGGTTCTTGAGGCGGCGCGTGCCGGACTCGGGATTCTGGTCGAGAAGCCGCTGGCGAGCGGTGTGGGCGAGGCACGAAAGATGGTGGCCGCCTGCGAGGAGGCGGGGGTCGTTCTGATGGTCGGACACATCCTCAGGTTCGAGACCGCCTACGCGAACCTGCGCCTGGCCGCCAAGGAGGGGGTGATCGGACGGATCGTGAACGTGTTCGCCCGACGCCACGCCATGCGGTCGGAGGCCGAGCGCTTCGAGGGCGCCGGTCACGTGGTGGACTACCTCGCAGTGCACGACTTCGACATTCTCGCTTGGCTGCACGGGAGGAGTCCTGCCTTGGTCTTCGCGAGCGCCGCACGAGGTCCGATCACCGAGCGCTGGGGCACTCCCGACGTGGTCGTCGCTACACTCGAATATGACGACGGCTCGTTCGCGGTCGTGGAGAGCGGTTGGACGCTACCGGAGGCGTGGAGTCCACAACGCAAGCCGCGCGAGTGGTCGCCCTTCGGCGATGTGCGCATCGACGTATTCGGAGAGGAGGGGATGCTGTCTATCGACCTGCGTTCCATGAACCTCGTCGGAGTCGACGCAAAGGGCTGGCGGATGCCGGAGACGCGGCACTGGCCGCAGCTTCATGGGCGCGTCTCGGGAGCGTTGCGCGAGGAGGTGAGCCACTTCCTCGACTGCCTTCGTTCAGGGCGCGAGCCGGTATCGACCGGAAGAACCGCTCTCGCAGCTGTGGAGCTTTGTGCTGCCGTGCACAGTTCCCTACGCAACGGTGCTCGCGTGCAGGTGTCAGACACCCATGCGGGCGGAAACTTCGGTGAATACCAAGAGGAGGCACGGTGACGACGTCTACGACAGATGAGAAGGTGCACGAAGAACTTCGCATGCTCATCGGCGGACGCTGGGTCGAAAGCAGCGGAGGGGAACGGTTCGAAGCGTTCAACCCCGCCACCGGTCGCGTGATCGCAATGCTGCAGAAAGGGACCAGGGAGGACGCTCGGCTAGCGATTCAGGCGGCACGCAAGGCGCAGCCCAAGCTCGCGTCGATGTCGATATGGGAGCGATCGAGGCTGCTCGTCGATATAGCCGACGTCATGGAGTCACGTAAGGAAAGCCTTGCCCGCACGTTGAGCGAGGACCAGGGCAAGCCACTCTGGTCGGAGGCGAAGTTCGAAGTCGGCAAGGCGATCGAAGGATTCCGAAACGCCGCCGAGCACGTGAAGTGGCTGGAGGGCGAAACGATCCGCGTCGAGGATCCGAACAAGCGTGTCTTCACCATCTATCAACCTCGCGGGGTCTACGCGGTCGTCACCCCATGGAACTTCCCAATGAACATTCCGGTGGAGTACCTGGCGCCCGGTCTGGCGGCCGGAAACGCGATCGTCTGGGTGCCAGCACCGACGACATCGGTTTGTGCCGTGAAACTGGCTGAGTGCCTGGTCGAAGCCGGGGTGCCCGAAGGTGCGCTGAACCTGGTCACTGGCGCCGGCGACGTCGTGGGGGACGAGATCGTCAGTCATCCCGAGACCGACGCAGTTGGATTCACCGGAAGTGCGGCGACGGGCGTGCACATCGCTCGCCAAGCGGCTGGAAAGCCGTGCCTGCTGGAAATGGGTGGAAACGGCCCCGTGATCGTGCTCGACGATGCGGACATGGAAAAGGCGATCGCAGCCACCTGCGCCGGAAGCTTCAGCAACGCCGGCCAGATCTGCTCCTCCTCGGAACGCGTGCTGGTTGGGGCAGGGATCTACGATGAGTTCGCCGAACGCGCGGTAGAGGCGGCCCGGCAGGTGCGGCTCGGGGATCCCCTTGCCCGGGCCAGCCAAATGGGTCCCCTCAACAATCCGGCCGTGGCCCAGAAGGTCGCCGACCACCTCAAGGACAGCATCGACCGTGGCGCCAGCGTCATGTTCGGTGGTAAGGCCCGAGGCGATCTTGGCAGCGACCTCTTCTTCGAACCCACCGTCCTGTCGAACGTGAGCCTGGAAAGCAAATTGAACCTCGAGGAGACCTTCGGCCCCGTCGTGCCGCTCATCAGGGTCGACAGCGACGAGGAGATCATCGCGATCGCGAACCGAAACTCGTACGGTTTGGTGGCCAGCGTCTTCACCCAGAACCTCAAGCGTGCCTACACCTTCGCAGAAGGAATCAAGTCCGGGATGGTGAACGTCAACGATGCGTCAAGCTACTGGGAACTCCATGTGCCGTTCGGGGGCGCCTCCGGCAAGTCCAGCGGGGTGGGCCGTGTCGGGGGCAAGTACGGTCTTCGGGAGATGAGCGACCTGAAGACGATCAGCATCGACGTTGGGTGATCACCACGAAGCTCGGAGGTCACCTGTGACACGGTTGAACTGGGCAGAGAACACGTCGCCGACACTCGGCCGGATCGTCGAGGACGACCCCATCGTGGTGATACCCGTTGGCTCGGTCGAGCAGCACGGCCAGCACTTGCCGGTAGGAACCGACAGCTTCGCGGCAGAGGCGGTCGTTCACAGGGCAGCGGCGCACTGGAGCGGCCCCAAGCCGCTTCTGCTGCTGCCGACCGTGTGGACCGGCTTGTCGCCGCACCACATGGGCTTGCCCGGCTCGATCACCCTCCGCTCCGAGACGTTCATTTCGGTGCTGGAGGACGTTTGCGCCTCACTGCTGCAGAACGGCGTGCGCCGAATCGTTCTCTTGAACGGCCACGGTGGCAACATCTCCGCGATGGACGTCGCACTCACCCGTCTCGGCGAAAGCTCTCTCGACACCGAGCGAGTCGTAGCGCTTACCTACTGGCACCTGGTAGCGAGCCGCTCAGCCGAGCTGCGCGAGTCACGACCAGGTGGCACGGGCCACGCCGGCGAGTTCGAAACCTCCCTGATGCTGGCGCTTCGTGAAGGCGAGGTGGAATTGGGTGAGGCCGAGACCGTCTACCCTGTGCTCCCCTCCGGCTACCTCTCGACCGACCTGTTCGAAGGGGCACCCGCGCGCCGCTTCATCCGCTTCGACCGACTCTCTAAAACCGGAACCCTAGGAGATCCCTCCCTCGCCAGCGCTCAGAAGGGTAACCGCATCCTGGAGGTCTGCAGCGAGGAGCTTGCAGCTTTTCTCGTGAACTTCCAGACCTGGTAGGGCGCGTGGGCGAGGGAGGCTGCCCGCGGCGCGGCATGCAGCCTCAGCGCATGGTCGCCACGCTTGGCGAGGCGATGCTCTCGGTCAGGTCGGCCACGGCCTGGGCGATGGCGTCGGGTGCGGACGGGCCGCCCGCGAAGCGCAACGCGACGTCGGCTCGGAGGGCGCGGTCCAGCTCCGGTTCGCGTGCGTAAGCGCCGTAGCTGGCCGCGAGGTGAGGCACGGCCCGCTCGAGCGTCACTGAGGTCGGGAGCCGTGCCCGCTTGCGGTGGCGGTTGAAGGTAGCGCCCGACGGCGGCCACCTGCTCAGTGAACAGGCTCCACTCGTGAATGGCGAGCGCCTCCAGCCACAACGACACGTCGCGGAATGCGTTCCAAAGCTCCGGGCTCAAGAACGCCACCCGCTCGCGCAGAGACGTTCCGGGAAGGCGTACCACGTCGACCACGTCGCCCGCCCGTACCGGTCGAGCGAACACCTTCCACTCGCCCTCGCCGGCGTACTGCAGCGGCTGGCGCAGGCTGGTCTCGATCCGGCGCAGCGTCGCAGTGTAGCGTTCGATGAACCTCGCGTCGTATTCGTCGCGAGTGCGCGACACGCGCAGGTGTTCGACCAGCAACCAGCCTCCGGCCGCTCCCGAAGGGCCGTGCACCGCCTCCCATGCGGAGCGCAGCTCGCGCAACTGCGGACGGAAGCCCACATCGTTGCGGTGCCGGCCGTCGCGCAGCGACCGCGGACCTTGCAACACCTCCGCTTCTGGCGCGACGAACGGCCAGTAGTACGCGATCCAAAACTCGGCCAGGAGCCGCAACGGCACGGCGATCGGGCGACCCGCGTGACGTACGTCCGGGTAAGCCAGGACCACGTCGTTCAGCGCGCGAAGCAGCGCGATCTTGTAGCTGTTGACCTTGCGGTCGTGCCGCAGGATCGTGGCGATGGCCCGGTGGCTCACTTGGCGCCAGGGTAGCGCGCGTCGCAACATGGGATGAGCCGCAACCTAGCCGGGCAGGCGTTCCGCTAGCCGTCGCGCTCCTAAGCGTTGCCCCCGCTAGCGCTTGCGAAGCATCTGCGGACGCAGCATAATGCAGACATGCCCAAGGCGATCACGATTCGCGACGTGCCGGACGACGTCCGCGACGAGCTGGCAGCGCGCGCCGCCCGTTCCGGACGCTCCCTCCAGGAGTACCTGCGCGCAGAGCTGATCGAGGTCGCGCGCCGTCAGGACATCGGTGCCATCATCGCGCGGGCACGCGACCGGGTCGAGCGGACACGGAGCGAGCTGCCCAGCGACGAGATCCTCCCGTACTTTGACGAGGATCGACGCTGACGCGTGTTGTGGATGCGTCGGTCGTGACGTCGGCCCTCGTGGACCGGGGCCCGGACGGCGTGTGGTCGGCCCTCGCGATGCGCGACCATCGCCTCGTCACGCCGCACTTGCTGCCGGTCGAGGTCGCCAACGTGTTGCGACGCGCGGTCCTCGCCGGCCGCCTGAGCGATGACGTCGCCGCCATGGCCCACGGCGACCTGGTGGCGTTGCCCTTCGACCTCGTAGAGTACGCGCCGTTCGCCGAGCGTTGCTGGCAGCTCCGCGCCTCGGTGAGCGTCTACGACGCCTGGTACGTCGCCGTGGCCGAAGCGTTCGGTGCTGAGCTGGCGACGCTCGATCGTCGCTTGCTCCGCGCGCCGGGCCCGCGGTGCCTATTCGTCTCGCCTCCGCCGCGACCGTGACCGACCATTGGAGACGACCCGACCGCCACGGCTTCAAGACCCTCTTCGTGCTCACCTGTGTAACAACCGCAGGACCAGCCCCACCTCGATGCGGACGGTGATGTAGCCACCGCGGCGGAACTTGCGCGTCCGATCAATTGACAGGGCGCTCGTCGACCTCATCGAAGTCGGCTGCGCCGAGGTCCGGCTCGTCGTCTTCTCCCTCGCCGAAGGCCTCATCGAGGCGGTCCCAAGGGGAGCCGTGCCAACCGCTGATCCAACCTTGATCGCCGCATTCGGGGCAGGTCCAGACGATCGCGTCCGAATCCTCAGCTGGGGCGGCGACGATAGTGCCTGGGCAGGGCACGTGGCGGGGCCGGCGCCGGCACGCGACGTTCGTCGGATTAGGTGCCATCAGATTCCAGATCGTTACCCACTCGACAATCGCGCCTTGGAACCGAGCGAGCCGTCGTGCCGGAGCGGAAAGATCGTCCGGAGGTTGCCCGTGCTCGTCGAGAAAATGGCGAAGGTCGGTGACGGTCATGTGCGGCATGCCGCAATCGTAGCCGAACCTGTCGCTGCGTCAGCGCTGGTCACTGGACCATTCTGCGCGCGCCTGGTCCATCGGCCCTTCGACGATTGGCACCTCATCTATCGACCCGTCGTCGCACAGCCCGGTAACCCGCGGTAACGAGCAGGTGTCCGTCTGGTGGCGCGAGACAGGTCGGTCGCTAGTCGGATCGCGCGATTGTGCTCATGGTGTACGCCCGCTGCTAGCCCGCAACCCAAGCATCGCGGCCGGTTCAAGACGATGCAATGCCGACGTCGTACTGGTGAGCGACCGGGTTGGCATGGTGCCACGCCCCGTGACGGTAGTGATCGTCAGGGGGGAACACGAGACAGGAAGTCGTCAAGGCGATCGTAGGCGCCTTCGATGCCGTGGGTCGTGAGGCCGGCTTCGGCCGCTAGCGCTACAAATGGGTGGCGCCACGATGCTGGTGGTACGGGTAGCTTGTTGGGGAGGAGGTGCCGCGAATATCGCTCGAACGTGTCGTCGATGCTTTGCCGCAATAGAGCCGAGGGGCGCACGCCGAGCTCGATCAAGAGCAGCAAGTCCACGAGGTCCTTGACGCGACTAGGGTTCTCGCGCGGCGTGGTGTAGGCATGAAGCTTCTCGGCAAAGTGATCCTCGAGTGGGTAGACCGGAAGCACGGGGGTTTCTAGGCCCGCGAACGTCACGTCACTCTGGCCCGGCACGAGATCCGGTTCGCGAACGGTCACGTCGCCTTGCCCGACGTCAAGTGGGAAACGGTCGAACGCACGCCCGTCGAGCCGCGCTTCGACATGAAACCGGTAGCCGCCCAGCGGCGGGCCGACCAGCTCGCCACGGGCGGTCGGAGCGGTCAGAATGAACTCAAAATAGTCGCCCAGGTCTTTCGTGGCGGCACGCTGCAACGTGTCCAGTAGGTCCGTGAGCGGCGGCAGCGGGATATTGAGGTCTAGGTCACGCGTCGCTCGCGCCTGGCCGGGGAAGCGCAACTCGAGCGCGTAACCGCCCTTCAGAACCCAATTCGCGTCGCCCTGGTGGAAGAGGCGGGCGAGAAAGCGCTCGAAAACTACTTGTTTGCGCAGGCGGTTTGGCGCCACGCCGGTGCGCCTCGCACGGTCGTTCAGGCGGTCGGTGAGGGCGCGGCGGAAGGCCGCTGCCGTTCCGTACTTCACGGAAGCCCCGCGGCCTCGAAGCGACTTTGCACGTCCACCGGTGCTTCAGCGAGGGCGCGTTCCAGCTCCGAGGCGCGCACGAGGCCCTGCTGGACTGCCTCATGGATTGCCGCTTGCAGGTGTTCGGGGCTGAGGTTCGATGCGGCGACGTCGAGCAGCGTGCGCAGCGGTGTCGTGACGCGGTACCCGTCGCGCTCTCGCACCTCGTTCGAGGCTAGGTGCGCGCAATGGAGTACGACGCCCTTGGGGGGACGTTTGCGGAACCCCTTCGGGGCCGTGAGGTGGATGGCGGCAGGTAGAACGTCGCTCAGGCCGTACGCCTCGAGCGCCGATTCGTGGGAGACGGTCGCCTGCATCTCGCCCTGACGGTCGCGGCTCCAGAGCATGAGGCGCACAAGTTCTTCTGCTGGCGTGTACGGGAAGTCCCGCAGGCGGTAGATGCCCCAGCCCTCCCGAAGCCAATTTCCCGCCTTGTGGTGATGGTTCTGTGCGGCGTAGCTGTAGCCGGCTTCGCGGGCTTGGGCGGCGGTGAAGTACCCTGCCTGGGCTTCGGCGATTTCGAAGAGCCTGGTGCGCAGCGCATCCGTTCCGGCCATGACCTGTCAATCATACAAAAACCTAAAGATTACTTTAAGGTGTTTGCGCGTGAACCGGCTCGATCGCCCATTGGTGCAGGCCCCTATGCGCTCGTTGGCGTGATGCTGATCTTCGGTGGGGTGCTGGCGTTCGCGCTGATCTTCGCGACCATGTCGGTCACCATCGCCGAGCGGGCCAGCGAGCTTGCCACCCTGCGCGCCGCGGGCATGCGCCGTGGCCAGATCGCCCGCAGCGTGGGTGGCGAGAACCTCATGCTGGTCCTGATCGGCCTGGTCCCCGGCATGCTTGTCGCCTGGGTGGTCGCCGACCGTTTCCTGGCGACCTTTAGCAGCGACATGTTCCGTTTCGACCAGCACGTCCGGCCGCTCACCTGGGCAGCCGCCGCTGTCGCCGTGGTCGTTTCCGCGCTGCTGTCGCAACTGCCGGCGCTACGCGCCGTCGAGCGGATCGACCTGGCCGAGGCGGTGCGGGCGCGTGGGGGGTGGCGTCGACGCCGCTGCAGGCAGATACTCTCGCCGCAGCATGCTCATCACGCTGGCGTCGTGACGGCGTCCGTCCATCAGCAGCACCTCCCGCAGTCGCCCCTCCTCCCGGAAACCCAGCGTCCGGTAGACGTGGATCGCGCGTTCGCTGAAGTCGAACACATCAAGAGGGATGCGGTTGAGTCCCAACCGCCCAAAGCCGTAGCCGAGCAGCAGGCGAGCGGCTTCGCTGCCGTAACCTTTGCCGAAGTGCTCTGCAGAGGCGAGCGAGACGCGGAAGATGGCCGAGAGATTGCGCGGGTCGATTTCGTTGAGGACCACCTCGCCCAGAAATGTGCCGTTCTCACGCGGCACGATGGCCAGGACGATGGGGCCCTCCGACGTGGCGATCTTCTCGCACCAACGCTCGATCTGATCGCGCGTGAAAGTCGCTTGCGTGCTGGTGAGGCGGCGGGTCTTGGGGTCCATCGTGGCGGCCAGCATCGCGTCGGTGTCGGCCGCGCTGAACGGCCGCAGGGTCACCAAGTCGCCATGCAGAGTGGGCTCGTCGGTCGTGTTCATCGGTGAGAAGTCAGCGTTTTCGGCAAACGGATCGCGGATCTCGACATGCCGCACTCTGAACGAGCATCGAGTCCCATAACTACAGCCTGTATCGTTCCAGGCGGCGGGCGGCCTCCAGGAGGTCCTCGACGGTCGGAGCGTGGATCCGCTAAGTCGCAAGCCGCTGGCTTTGTGCAGTTACCTCAGTGGGCGGCAGCGCCAGCTTTCGGGTGGTGACGACGTAGAACTCCTGTAGCACCTGCAGACTGACGCAGCCCGTGCCGCTTGACCAAAGCCTCTCCAGGAGTCCGGCTGCGGCGACTTGCTTCTCTCCGGCGGAAGTATCGTGAACATTTACGAAGAGGTTGCTGTCGACGAACTCCCTAACGCTCATGCAATTCGTCGCGCGTCAAGGTCGCCTGACCCTTCGGGCCAAGGTCAAACCCTTGACCGGCCACCGCCATGACTTCGCGATGCGCTGTTTCGTAGCCGGACTCGTCGCGAACTAGCTCGTCGAGCGAACTTCGGAACATGGCGGACACCGAGGTGTCACGCTTGGCGCTGTGTATCGCCCACAATCCCGAAACGATGATTATCAAGTGGATCGCGATCCAAACGCCATAGAACCCAGGATCGGCGCCGCGAACCAGCAGGTAGACGTCGTCAACGATGCTGCGAACCACCTCCAATGCGATGACCGTCCACGCCAGAGCGACGTTGCGGGCCGGCTGCCGCGAGAAGTAGAGCAGCGCCACGCCGATCACGAACACTTCGAGCCCGAACATGAACCAGGTATCGACCAGCGCCTGCGCGGCAACGCTGTCCAGCGGCGCGTCGAACGCCGGGTACTGCGCCGGCAGGCGCGCCTCGATGATGTAGGGCGTATTGAACAGCCCTTACGCCACGTAGAACACGCCGACGCCCACCATCCACCGCTTGAGTCTCGTCATCGTCCCTCCCGCCTAAAGTCGCTGCCAATCGTACGTCTGGAGTGCGCGTTCGTCGTCGGACGGGCACCATGCATACAACGCCAGCGAGCAGACCTCGCGAAAGCCGAGCCTGGCGCAAATGGGCGCTGAAGTGGCTGGTAGGTAGGGCGTGTACCCAAACCCGGTAGGCCGTGGCGCTGAGGAGGATTGCGTCGGGTCCTACGCACCTGCTGAACGCTTGGTAACGGCTCGCGAAGAGGTCGCGCGCTTCCGCTACTGCATAAGCGGCCTTGTCTTGCGTCGTTCGCCTACGTGTTTCGTGACCGACTGGTGGACCCTCGTTGTGCCCTATGGTCTAGCTGTACCTATCTAGCTGGGCTCAGGCGGTGACAACGGTGAAAGCGTCGATCATTGCAGACGAGGAGGCTGACGAGATGCGATCCACTCGAAGCGACCCGCGTTCCACCCATGCCATGCTCCGCGGGGCAGGCGCGGTCTTGGTACTGCTCACTACGATCGCGATAGCCACGCTAACGATGGCGACCTTCGCGATGGCGCAGGGCGACACGGCCGTCACAGTGGAGATTCGAACCGACTCACAGCTCGGCGAGTACCTGGTGACCAGCGACGGCTTGGCGCTCTACGCCTTCGTGGACGCCGGCATGGACGCCGGCCCCGACCGGGTCCTCGGCGGCGACGTCCGTGAGGCCTCGCCCCCATGCACCGGCGCCTGCGCCGCGGTATGGCCGCCCTACCTGACCGAGCGACCGCCGCGAGTCGCGAGAGGACTGGACGCAGCGCTGGTGGGCACGACCGAGCGCCACGACGGCGCCTTGCAGGTCGTGTTCGATGGTTGGCCCCTGTACACGTTCCTCTCCGACCGGGCCGCCGGCGACGTCGCCGGTCAGACGATCTCACCGCCGAGCGCGCAGGCGTTCGGTGCCAGTTGGTTTCTCGTCGCGCCCGACGGGACACTGATCAGGCAGGAAGTGGCGGTGCAGCCGGTAGCCGGCGACGACGGTGGCGACGACGGAGACGACGAGGAGGAAGACGACGGAGGCGGATATTACTGAGCCCGCGTTGGCTGCGTCCGCTATGGCTGGGTCCGCCCGATGCGACGCCGCACCTTCCTGAAGTCGATGCTCGGGACCGCTGCTTGGTTGTTTGCCGGTGGCGGTCGGGCGCACGCCACCCCGCTCATCGTCGCGACGACGGTGTCCAGGTCTGGTCCATACGCTTCATTTGCCGAGCCGATAGAGCAAGGTCTCACTCTCTGGGCAGAATCTGCGGACCGCTCGGCAGCCTTTGCCGGTCACGGCGTGGAGCTGCGAATCCTTGACGACGCAAGCCAGCCGGAGCAAGCGCAGGCTGCGTTCGATGCGCTCTTGCAAGCGGCCGACGCGATGATCGCGCCGTACGGCAGCCGCCTGACCGAGGCGGTGCTGCCGCTGGTGGAAGAGTCTGGGGTCCCCTGCGTCGCGCCGTCGGCCGGCTCGCGGGATTTGTGGAGCGAGCCGCGAAGCTGGACGGTGCAACTCCTCAACCCGGTGGACACGACCTTCGCCGGCATGCTCGAGCTGGTGGCTGGGGAGGGCGCACGGTCGGTCGCTCTGGTCTACCGCGACGACGGTTTCTCGCGTCTCGTGATGGACGGTGCTGAGAGGACCGCCGCGGCGCTAGGAATGGAGGTCACGGCACGCCGCAGGTTCACCATCGAAGCAGAAGCAGCAGCCGCGCTGGACGGGTTGACCGCCGACGTTCTTCTCGCCACCGGGTATCGCCCGGACGGCGCGGGTTTCGGTTTCGTCGAGGACGCCCTGATGCTGCACACGACGCTGGCGCGGCGCGATCCGGCATTCGCTTGGGTGAACCTTGGGATCGGCGCTGCCGGGCGCGACTTCGGTGAAGCTGCGCAACCGTCCCCGGACCGGGTGTTCGGGACGACCGGCTGGCGTTCGTACCTGCCGACCCCCGGGAATCGCGACTTCGTCAAGCGCTACACGAGGCAGTGGGGAGCGCCGCCGGACACGCACGCCGCCCAGGCGTACGCCGCCGGCCAGCTCCTCGCCGAGGCTTGGCGACAGGTTGGCCGAGGCTCGCTGGCACCGTCGTCCGCACCGTCGTCCGCACCGCCCCGCGAGGCGTGGCGCGACGCCCTGTTCGGACTCGACACGGAAACCGTGTTCGGCCGCTTCGCCGTCGACGCGAACGGTCTCCAGATCGCCAAGCAGAACGCCGTCATCCAATGGCACGACCGTCAGCCCGAGGTGCTCTTCCCGCTCCGCTACCGTACAGCGGCGCTGCCGCAGAGTTCCGCACGGCCGATCGCATCCCCCACGAGGAGGTCCGCATGAAGCCGTCTCGACCACGCTCGATCTCGCCCAGTCGACGTACCTTCCTCAAGCAGGCGCTGACCGTGATCGGTGGGGTGGTGCTCGGGAACCGCGTAGCGTTCGCGGCGGAGCACGCGACCGACGCTCGCGTCCTGATCGGCGCGTCGCTGCCCCTGTCCGGGCCGGGCTTCTTCGCCGAGGACGGCCTGCGACAGCTGCTCGCCTACCGGATGTGGCAGGAGCAGCTCAACGCCGACGGAGGCCTGCTCGGGCGCCCGGTCGAGCTGGTCGTGTACGACGACGCTAACGACGCTGGTGAGGCGGTCGCGGCGTACGCGCGGCTGATTCACGACGACGGGGCCGAGCTGCTCCTCGGCAACTACGGCAGCGGCATGGCCCGGGTCACGATTCCGGTAGTAGAGCAGGGCGGGATCCCGTGCGTGTTCCCGATGGCGTGGCAGCCGATCCTATGGTCGCAAGGTCACCGCTGGGCGGCGCCGCTGCTGCCGATCGCTACGACCGTCGCCCACCCGCTGCTGGAGTACCACCGGGCACAAGGGGCCGAGCGGATCGCCGTGATCTGGGCCGCGAACGATTACGCCCGCGACCTTGCGAACGGGTTGCGGGAGGGAGCAGCACCGCGTGGGTTGGAGGTAGCGTTCGTTCGCGAGTACGACGGGGACGAGGAGCTCGCCACGGCGCTTGGCGAGGCTGCCACGACCGACGCGGACGTGCTGATGGGCGGCAACGTCGGCGAGACCATCCCGCACGTCGTCGAGGTGATGCGCAACGCCGAGGTGGCGTTCCCCTCCTACGGCTGGTTCGAGATCGACGAACCGGCCCTGCTCGAGCATCGCGACGAGCTCGAAGGGATGACCGGCTTCGGCCTGTGGCTGCCGACCATGCCGTTCGCCGGCAACCGCCGCTTCGTGCACGACTTCACGCACCGCTGGGAGTCCGAGTACCCGGACGAGCCGATCGGATTGCTGCTAGACCACCACTCGTCCGCCGGCTACGCCGCAGCGCAACTGACGCGGCGCGCGGTAGAGACCGCCGGCACGCTCGAGCCTGAGGAGGTCCGCGACGCACTCTTCGCCATGGATACCTCGACCGTGTTCGGCCCCTACCGCCTGGACGAGCGCGGCATGCAGGTAGGCAAGGAGGTGCCCGTGGTGCGCTACCGGCACGGTCTACGTGAGGTGGTCGATCAGCGGTAGCGCCAGTGCAGCAGGCGTCGTTCCAGAGCGCCGGTGAGCGTGAACAGTAGCAGCACGAACGCCAGCAGGTAGCCGAGCCCGCGGCTGGAGGCGACGAACTCGCCGACCACCGCTCCGGTGAACGCGAAACCTACGGCGACCCGCAGCTTGCTGGTCACCCAGCTGGTCACCGACGGCAGGTACACCTTGCGTAGCACCGTCCAATGGCCGCCGCCGAGGGTGCGGACCCGCTCGACCAGCCTCTTATCGACCTCCTTGATGCCGGAGTACACCGCGAAGAAGGTGAGCACCCACACCAGCAGGAACGACAGAGCCACCTGCGAGCCCAGCCCGATCCCAAACCAGAACACGGACAGCGGCGCCAGGATCACCCGAGGGATCGCGTTCAGGAGGATCATCACCGGCTCGAGCAACTCGGCGATCCACGGCACCAGCGCGGCGACGAATCCGGCGATCGTACCAACCGCCAGGCCAGCGCCAGACCTGCCAGGGCGGCATAGGCGCTTCGCGGATCGTGGGCGGGATGGTACTCGATTCGCGTGAACGAGCAATGGAGGCTCGTCTTCCGCTGGACTGGCGACGAAGCGCATGCCGTGAAGCTCGTCGACTAACACGACTGAGAGGGGAGATCCAACGTGCTTCCAGATAGGAGAGTTCCGACGCATGCTGGGATCGTCTTGCGTGAGGAGCTCCTCGAGCCGCTCGGTCTCACGCAGGTGCAGCTGACGCAACAAGCGCTATCGCCACGACGCGACGACATGGTGTTGGTACCGCAGCGCATCGCCTGAAACCGTCGATCCCCGCAGACCTCAGAAGTGATTGACACCGTAGTGTAATAACACTATACTCTTCATACACCATGGCCTCGAACAATCGTCCGACGTGCGAGCCGAATTTCGTTAACCGCGAGCTCGAACTCGCCGAGCTACGTGCCCTCGCGGACCAGGGTGAGCCGGCGCTCGCGCTCCTCTACGGCCGTCGCCGGGTGGGCAAGACCTACCTCCTGGACCACGCCTGGCAGGACCGGCGCTTCTTCTACTTCCTCGCGGGCGACACTACCGCCGAAGCCAACAAACGCGAGCTCCTACGCGAGATCATGCCGCTCCTGGCAGATTCGGCGGACGCTGCTCCCGAGCTGTACCCGAGTTGGCGCAACGTGTTCCGGCTGTTCGCCGACCTCGCGACCGACTCCCCCCTCGTAGTGGTCCTCGACGAGTTCCAGCACCTGCTCGAGGCCGAAGAGGACATAGCCTCGCAGCTGATGGCGGTCTGGGACCGAGAGTTACGGGGGCGTCCCCTGATGCTCGTCGCCAGTGGCTCGGAGGTCGCGACGATGGAGGCGCTCGAGAGTGGGGCAGGCCCACTCTACGGCCGCTGGAACTGGGCAGCGCGCCTGCGCCCGTTCTCCTACCTCGACGCCGCGCGAATGGTGCCGGACCGTCCACCTCGCGAGCAGGCGCTGGTATACGGCATCCTCGGAGGTACGCCGAGGTTCCTCGCCGCGATCCGGCCCAATGAGGACCTGTCCGACAGGCTCATTGCCGCGATGTTGTCGCCGCGGGGCGAGCTCCACATCCAGCTGGACCGGATCATCGAGCAGGAGAAGGGAATCCGGGACTCAGCCGAGTACCGGGCGGTGCTCACCGCGATCGCTGGCGGCAAGACGCTTCTGCTGGAGGTCGCCGACGCGACCGGTCTTCAGACGCGGCCGCACGTCGTGCGCCGCGCCGTGAAGGTTCTCGAGGACCTCGAGCTGGTCCGGCGCGAGCGCGACTTCGACGCCGCGCCGAAGGCGCCCTATCGGCACCGCATAGCCGATTCGGCCGTACGTTTCTGGTATCGCTTCGTCTATCCCCACCGAAGTCGCCTCGAGGCGGGCGACGCCCGCGAGGTCTGGAACCGCCACGTCGCCCCGCAACTCGACGAGTACATGGGCAAGGCGTTCGAAGGCATCTGCCGAGAGGCGTACCGACAGTTGCACGCCCGCTGGGGCCTCCCGAGCGCCCGGCAGTGGGCTCGCTGGGAGGGGCGCGACCGCAACCGCAGGAGCGTCGAGATCGATCTGGTGACCCGCCTGGACGACGCGCGGATCCTGACGGGGGAGATCAAGTGGTCGTCGCGCCCGATCGGTCCTGCCGTCCACCAACACCTCGAACGGGACCTAGACGACCTAGCCCGATCCGGCCAGGGCTGGGCGAATGACGCGCTGCACGCGGATCGCTCAGCCGGTCACCTCTACTTCAGCGCGGGCGGCTTTACCGACGAGTTTCGCCAGCTGGCACAGGAAGACGCGCGCATCCGCCTCCTCGATCTCAGCGCCATTTACGCTGCCTAAGGCGATTCCAGGAGCGTGCGGAACCCTGCGCCCACGCCGCCGTGCGCCGCGGCGTAGGCTGGAAGGACGCGACGTCGCGTCGGACGAGCCGGCGGCCAGCCGTCGACGAGAGCCGAGGTCGCCCGATGACCGACAGTAGAGTGGAGCTGTCCGCAATTCCGTACCCCATGCACTGGGACGTCGCAGCAGCAAGCTTCGAGGTCCGAGGCGACGACGCCTTCACCATTGGGGCGCCGCCGCGTTCCGACTTGTTCCACGCGCCGGACGGATCGCGCTCGGTCGAGAACGCGCCGCGGCTGCTGTTTCCCGTCTCCGTCCCATGCATCCTCTCGGCGCGCGTGAGCGTCGACTTTCAGGACACGTTCGACGCAGGCGCCCTGCTGGTGCGGCGCAACGATCGGACCTGGGCCAAACTCTGCCTGGAGCGCGTGCCGGACGGCCGCGCGACGGTGGTGTCAGTGGTCACGCACGGCCGGTCGGACGACTGCACCTCGCACGTGGTAGAGAGCGACGGGACCTGGCTTCGGATCGCGCTGCTGGAGGCGTCGGTGGCGTTCCACGTCTCGGAGGATGGCGAGCGCTGGTCGCTGGTACGTCACTTCGCGCTCGACCCTGGTCTAGCGACGCGGATCGGCTTCTCGTGCCAAGCGCCGCTGGGGGAGGGCTGCCACGCCCACTTCGACGGCGTCCACTACGACGCCGCGCTACTGAGCGAAATCCGATCGGGCGCCTGACGACGCCCACCGTGGTCCCGCGTCAGCTCGACTTGTGCTCGGTGTTGTTCGGTGAGCCGTCGTCCGCCTCGTCGCTGTCGATGTCGTCCTTCAGGCCTTGAAAGCCCTTCTTGAGTTCGCGGGTCGATTCGCCTAGCCCACGAGCGATCTTGGGCAGGCGGCTCGCGCCGAAGATCAACATCACCACCAGCAAGATGATGAGGATCTCCCAACCGCCCAGCGGTCCGATGCGCATGAAGTCCCTCCGATCGCGACGACGGTAGCACGGTAGGTGCCGGCGCGGACCGGTCGAACCGATCGCGGTGGTGTGGCGGAAGCGCGCCAGCTGCTAGTGCGTGGGTGTGCTCGACCGCGATCGGTGTCACGCCCGAGGCGCGGATGCGCGACGGCACGAAGGTGGTGGGATGCTCGGGGAGTGGTAGGCGACCGAGCGCGTGTCGAGAAGGAGGGTCAATACTCGAACGACGCCAAGGTCGCCTCGTCCAACGGCGCGTCGAAGTCATCGGGAACGTCGAAGAGGCCCGCGTCGATCCCCAGATTGCGCTTGCCGCTCGGTTTCGCGGGGACCAGTCGTGCGACCACGGTTCTACCACGCCGGATCGTCACCTCTTCGCCCTCTTCTACCCGGCGAAGGAGCTCCGACAATCTTGACTTCGCTTCGTGCACGCCTACTTCGGTCACCTGCTCACGACGGGCGCGCAGCCGACCTGGCTGCGCGCCCGCCCAATGAACCTCCCTGAGGTCCTGCTCAGAACCAGACGATCCGCATCGGACCGCCGCTGTAGGCGGCGCCTTCTACGCCGTCGATCTCGACATGCACGCGCGCGTCGGCGGCGTTCATCGAGTCCAGGACGATGTAGGCCATGCCGTCGGCGTCGGTGGTGCCGCCGTCGAGGGTGCGGTCGGTGGTGTCGGCGACCGGCTTAGAGGAGGCGCCGAGGCCGGGACCGCTCATGTCGACTACCCAGACGATCTCGGGCGTGGAGTTCTGGACGCGCCAGGTGACGTGCGCGCCGGCGACGGGAGCGCCGGAGGCGTCGAGCGCCTGCACCTGCACGGTGACCTCACCGACAGAGCCGTCGGAGCTCCAGGCGGTGAACGACGGAGAGGAGGGGCTGGTGGGGCCGACGCCCAGTAACTCGACGGTGGCTACTTGGGCGAAGCCGAAGCTGAGAAGGGCGAAGGCGGCGACGGTGAATAGCGCTGCGATGCGTCGTGTCATGCGGGTTCCTCCCTGGGGGGCAGGAGGTGTACTCCTGCAGGTTTGAAGGTGAGCGTGACCTCGTCGCCACGCTGGACGGCCAGTTGGCCTTCGCCGGGAATTGTGCCGCTGAGCTCACCTACCGGCGTGTCGAAAATGCAGTCGGTGACGGCGCCGAGGTAGGCGGCGGTACGGACCTTCGCGCTCAGGCCGGGACCGTCGGTCATCCCCACCGCTTCGGGGCGCACCATGACTGTGACGTCGCCTTGCGGCGCGCCCTCCTGCTGATGCGCGAAAGAGTGGCTTCCGACGGTGACCTGCCCGTGCTCGAAACGTCCGGACAGGAAGTTGGCGGTGCCGATGAAATCGGCGACGAATGGGGTGGCGGGCCGAGTGTACAGCTCGAACGGCGTTCCTCGCTGCTCGACGCGGCCGTCTACCATCACCACGACGTCGTCGCTGATGGCAAGCGCCTCCTCCTGGTCGTGGGTGACGTAGATGCTGGTGATGTCGAGGCGTTGCTGCAGCTCGCGGATCTCTTCGCGCACCCGCTTGCGCAGTTTTGCGTCGAGGTTGGAGAGCGGCTCGTCGAACAGCAGAACCTTCGGCTCCATCACCAGCGCGCGGGCCAGTGCGACCCGCTGCTGCTGACCACCGGAAAGGGCGTTGGTGGCGCGCTCGCCCAGCCCCTCGAGGCCGACCATGCGGAGTGTGTCGCCGGTACGCTGCACGATCTCGTCTTTACTGGCGCGAGCGACTCGCAGGCCGTAAGCGACGTTCTCGAACACGTTCATGTGCGGGAACAGCGCGTAGCTCTGGAACACCATCGTAACGTCGCGCAGGTTGGCGGGAAGGCGGGTAACGTCCTCACCGTCGATGTAGACGCGGCCCTCGCTGGCGCGCTCCAGACCGGCCACCATGCGTAGGGTGGTGGTCTTGCCGCAACCGGACGGTCCCAGCAACGTCAGCAGCGAACCGGGGCGGACTTCGAGGTCGATGTGGTCGACGGCGACGACGTCGCCGAACCGTTTGGACACGCCGGTGAGGCGGACTGGGGCGGCCATCAGGCGACCCCTTCCACCACGGCGCCACGCCGGCGCGTGAACAGCATCAGCAGCAGGATGGCCGTCATCATCGTGATGATCAGCACGCTCCCCATCGCAGCGGCGCGACCGAGCTGGCCCTGCTCGACCCAACCGAGCAGCAGCACCGTCGCCAGCATGTTGCCGGGCGAAACCAGGAAGATCACCTGGCTGATCGCCGTCATGCCGCGCACGAACGCGAAGATCAGGCCGCCGATGAGCGGAACGATCAACAGCGGAACCAGCACGCGCCGCAGTGTCACGCTAGAACTGGCGCGAAGGGTGGTGGAGGCCTCCTCGAGGCTCGGATCGATCTGCGCCAGGCCGGCGACTCCGCCACGGATCGCGACCGGCATATTGCGGAACACGAACGCCAGCACCAGGATCACCGTGGTGGAGGTCAGCAACCAGGCGCCGGTGTTGAACGCCAGGATGTACGCGACCCCCATCACCGTGCCGGGGATCGCGAATGACAGCATCGAGCCGAACTCGACGAACAGCCGGCCGAAGAAGCGTTGTCGCACCACCAGGTACGCGATCAGGAAGCCGAGGATCGCGGCGGGCACGGCGCTGACTGCGGCGGTGCGGGCGGTATAGAGGAACACCGGCCAGCCGGCGTTCATGAAGTCGCGGTAGTGCTTGAGGGTGAGGGTGCCGTCGATTCCCCACAGGCGCACGAACGAGCCGTAGAGGATCGAGCCGTAGAGCAGCAGCACCAGGGCGGTCCAAACCAAGAACAGGCCGACCAGCACCGCTTCGAGCAGGCGCGGCAGGTGAACCAGATTTCCGCTGGACGGCTTGCCGGTGACGGTCACGAACGAGCCACCTCCGATCCAACGCCGCTGCAGGTAGAAGATCGTCAGCACGATCGCCAGCAGCACCACACCGAGCACCGCCGCCTCGTTCTGGTCGAAGCGGGCGGCGAAGGCGCTGAACACCTCGGTCGCCAGGTAGAATCGGTCCCCACCCAGGATCAGCGGGTTGCCGAAGTCTGCGAACGACTCGATCATCGTCAGCAGAAACGCGTTAGCGAGGGCGGGCCTAAGCAGCGGCCAGGTAATCGTGCGGAACAGCGTCCAACGGCCGGCGCCCAAGGTGCTGGACGCCTCCTCGAGAGCCGGGTCGAGCGACGAGACCGAGCCGCGGATCACCAGGTAGGCGATCGGCGTGAACGCAAGGATCTGCGCCGAGGCGACTCCGATCACGCCGAACAGCGCGTTTGTGTTGAGGCCGAGCAGGTCGCGGGTGACCATGCCTTGGCGGCCGAACAGGAAGATCATCGCGAACGCCAAGATGAACGGAGGCGTGATGATCGGCAGCAGGCTGATGGCCGAAAGCGAGCGGCGCACCACGCCGAGGCGCGAGCGTTGCCCCAGCAGGGCGAACGCCAGGCCCAGGCCGGTGACTATCGTGCCGACCACCGTTGCCAGCAGCAGACTGGTCGGCAGGGCCCCGCGCCCGAACGCCATCACGCCTACCAACAGGCCGATGACGGTTCCGACCAGGGTGCGGAACAGCGCGACGCGTGCGCCTCTTCGCAACGACGCCAGCGCGAACGTGGCCGCGCCGACCGCCGTGGCCGCGAGGATCATCATCCCCTCCGGCCGGGCGCTGTAAGGGTTGTCGATGAACAGGAAGCGTGGACTGGTCATGGTGTCGCGCACCTTCGAGAGCGTGAACGACCCGTCGACCCAGACGGCGTGCGTCAACACCGTCACCAGCGGGTAGATGATGAACAGCAGGATGAACAGCGAGACGAACAGGATGCTCGACGCCACGAACGCGTCGGACTGGATCCGTCCCGACTCGGACAGGCCGTATCCGCACACGACCACCATCGACAGCAGCACCGCCAGAGCGCCGAAGCCGAACGAAGTGCTGGTGGCCACCAGCCAGCTGGCGCCCACGATCGTGCCCAGTCCACCGAAGGCGGCGAGCAGGTCGCCGCGACGGAAGGTCGGCAACGGCACGAAGGCCACCACCAGGGCGGCGGCGGCCAGTGCCGCGACGATCCACAACCAGGGACCGTCCGAGCGCCAGGCGTAGAGCGTGTCGTCCAGCGGCCAGAACGCCCGGTCGGGACGTCCGTACGGGAGGAAGGCGAAGCCGGCGAGGGCGAAGGCGGCCGGGCGCCATGCGCCGCTCGGCCTCGCCGCCGTCCTCGCCTTGGTAGCGACGGTCGTCACCTACGGCTTAGCGCGGAACCGGGAAGATCTCGTTGGTCCAGCGGCCAACCAAGGAGTCGCGCACCTCAGGATCGCCGTAGGTCGCGAAGTCGTAGTCGATCAGATTGATTTCACTCAGCACGGGCGACTCCGGCGGCACCGGCGTGTTGGAGTTGGAGGGCACCTGGTACGACTCGCCCTGTGCCGGCGCCAGCGCCTGCGCCTCGGGGGTGAGCGCCCAGTCGATGAAGGTGCGTGCCGCGGCGGGGTTGGGCCCGTTGGCGATCAGGCTGAGCCCGCCGATCTCGTAGCCGGTCCCATCGCGCGGTGCGATGTTGGTGACCGGGTAGCCCTGTATGGCGAATGCGACGCCGTCGTGCAGGAACTGCACGGCCACAGCCACGTCACCGCGGCCGGCCAGCTGCCCTACCGCGCCGCCGGAGCGGGTGTACTGCGCCATGTTCTGGTGCATGTCCCCCAGGATTTCGAACGCTTCCTCCTCACCGTAGATCTGGACCAGCGTCGCGATGATGGTGTAAGCGGTCCCAGAGGTATTCGGGTTGGGCATCGCCAGTAGGCCCTTGTAACCGGGATCGCGCAGGTCGTTCCACTCGCGCGGGATCTCGAGGCCCTGCTCGGCCAGGACGGCTTCGTTCACGACGAAGCCGATCGCGCCGGTGTAGAGCGGAATGTAGGTGCGGCCTACCGCGTTACGCAGTCCGGGCAAGAGTTCATCCCACGCTTCCGGCTCGTAGAATTCGGTCAGACCCTCGTTGAACGCCACCAGGTGCGGATCGCCGGTCCCGCCGAACCACACGTCGAACACGGGGTTGGCGGCCTCGGCCCGCAGGCGCGCCAGGCTTTCCGACGACGACAGCCGGACGAACTCGAGCCGGATGCCGGTCGCCTCCTGGAAGGCGGGCCCCAGAGCTTCGCACCACGCCAACGAGGGGCTGCAGAGGAGGTTGACCCGCTGCGCGGCGGCGCTGCCGGTCAGCAGGAGTAGGGCGGTGAGAACGAACGGAATCAGTCTGCGCATGCGGAATCCTCCTGGAGCGAGCGGTACGGGAACGTAGGGCGTCGGTTGGAAGCGTGCCGGACCGGGAGCGGCCGGCACGCGGCGGTTGGGAGGGTCCGGGTGACGCGAGCGCCCATCCCGGACGTGCCTAGTGCGGCGGCGCGCGGGAACGGACCCTTGCGACGGTCGGCCGGTGCGTGCACGTCACGCTGTAGGTCTCCCTTCGCTAGGCGGGCGGGCTGGCGGGTCCAGGACGACGACCAGTCCGAAGGCGGCTTGGATGCTCGCGATGATGCACCCCCGTTCCGGAGGTCGTCAAGCGAGGTGTTGCGCCCTCCGCAACGGAGGCGTGGGCGCGTTGCAGGCTTGATTCGAAAGGTAGCACGCGCAGCTGGCATGGCTGCGTGCCGGATGGACCGCATCGCATGAGACGACGACAGGACGATCGACGCTCAGTACGGTGCCCACGGCCTACCGCGGACCGTCATGACCAGGCCTGACCTGGTCTGAAGATAGACTTCTAGACACTCACGTGCTCCTGTGGGTCGCATCGGGTGACGCTCCCCTCGGCCCAACGGCGCGAGAAGCCATCGAGGACAGCCGGCGTGTCGTATTCGTGAGTGCCGCCAGCGCGTGGGAAATCGCCATCAAGGCAGGCTTAGGGAAGTTGACCGCGCCAACCGACTACCTTGCGATGCTCGCGCACTACCGCTTCACGCCTCTCGACGTCACGAGCGAGCACGCCTTGGCCGTTCGCGACCTGCCGCCACTCCATCGCGATCCATTCGACAGACTGCTCGTGGCTCAGGCAAGCGTCGAGTCGCTCACCATCGTTTCGAACGACGAAGCTGTGGCGCAGTACGGCACTTCGACGATGCCGGCCCGCTGGTGACGTCCCCTCAGCGGTAGCTTCCTCAGCCCCCCCGCACGCCCTCCGGCGGCACCCGGTACGGCAGGTACCGTGGCTCCCAGAAACGGCGCGAAACGTAGTCGACGCGTGCGTCGTGATCGAGTTCGGCAATGTCCGGTTCGTGCGCCACGCCGTCCGCCACCGCCGCGCCCATCACCGCTGCGGCCACCTCGACGCTGACGTCGCGCAGCTCGGAGACCGGCGGATAGACCCGCTCGGGATGGATCGCGGCGGTGTAGCCAGCCAGCGCGTAGGCACCGGCGAGAACCATCGAGTCGGTCACCTTTGACGCTCGTGCCAGCACGGCACCGAAGCCGAGGCCGGGGAAGACGAAGGCGTTGTTGCCCTGCCCGATCGGGTAGGTGGTGCCGTTCAGCTTGACCGGGTCGAACGGACTGCCGGAAGCGACAAGCGCCTTACCGTCGGTCCACCGAAGCGCGTCCTCAGGCAGAACCTCGGTATTCGCGGTCGGGTTCGACACCGGGAACACGATCGGCCGGTCGGTGTGCTGGTGAACGGCGCGCACGATCTCCTCGCCGAACTGGCCACCCTGCCCGGACAGGCCGATCAACACGGTCGCCTTCAGTCCCTGCACGGTCTGCAACAGGTTCGGGTTCGCGCCATCGTCGGTCCAGGTTTCGACTGCGGACGCAGTTTGCGCGTAGGGACGCTTGTACGGATCGAGGTCGCGGCCGTCGTGCAGCACGCCACGCGAGTCGAGCACCGCCACCCGCGCGTGCGCCTGGTCGGCCGGAATGCCCTCGCGCACCATCCCCTCGACGATCGCGGCAGCTACACCGATGCCGCCGGCACCTGCGCCGGATATGACCACGCGCTGATCGGTCAGCCGCTCGCCCTTGATGCGGCAGGCCGACAGCAGGCCGGCCAGGATCACCGCACCGGTGCCCTGAACGTCATCGTTGAACGACGGCAACACTTCGCGGTAGCGCTCCAGCACGTCGAAGGCGGTGTCCTTCGCCAGGTCCTCCCACTGCAGCACCGCTTTCGGGTACCGCTCACGGACCGCCTCGACGAACCTGTCCAACACGGCGAAGTACGCCTCGCCTCGCAGGCGTGGCGATGGCACGCCGAGGTACAGCGGCCCTTCGCGCAGCTCCGCCCGGTCGGTGCCTACGTCCAGCGCGACCGGCAAGACCTTGTCCGGCCCGATCCCACCGGCCACGGTGTAGATCGCCAGTTTGCCGATCGAGATCGCCATCCCACCCCAACCCTGGTCGCCGATCCCAAGAATCGCAGACGCATCGGTCGCCACGATCAGCCTGACGTCGTCCAGCGGAATGTTCGCCAGCGCCTCCGCGGCCCGCGGCGCGCTCTCGGCCGTCAAGGTGAAGCCCCGCGGTACCCGGTAGGTTGACGAGAACTCTTCCACCGCCCGGCCCACGGTCGGGGTGTAGATGATCGGCAGGACGCGCTCGAGGTGGCGAGCAACGAAGGCGTAGAACAGCACCTCGTTGCGGTCTTGCAACAACCGCAGGAAGACGTGCCGTTCGAGCGGTTCCTCGATCTCGTCATAACCCGCCTGGATCCGGGCGAGCTGCTCGTCGAGCCCGTTCACCTGCGGCGGCAACAAACCCTCGAGCCCCAGGGTCGCGCGCTCCTCCGCGGTGAAGGCGGTGCCCTTGTTCAGAAGCGGCAGGCGCAATAGCTGGAACCCATCGACATACGGTTCGATGAAGCGGTTGCCGTCCTCGTCCCGGCGCACATCGTAAAAGCGGCTGAGTGGCATGCGGTCCTCCTAATAGGGCGTCCCACAGCGGCCAACGCCGCGTCGCCCGGAGTCTCGAGCATACGGCAGGAACGACATGTAGGACCCGGGCTACGCCGGGCGCAGGATTCCGGGCTGATGGAGAAGTGCAGTCCTGCTGCATACAAATTTAGTTCGTGAAACGTCTCACGTGGCAACAACTGTAGGCAGGGGCCACAGATTGGGCCATATCCGCGGCACCCCGCCCGCCACCAATACAAGGCATGGGACGTTTATCCGTTTTCGAATCCGAGTGCGGGGCTCAAAATTAGCGGTGAACCTACGCCGCGAGGCTGCCGACCTCAGCCGCGCATCGCGAACGACGGGGGGTCCACGATAGCGCCCATGACGAAAATTCCGGTCCACCGTGCCGACCAGAGTTCGGACGCCGTTCAGGCAGCGCCTGCAAAGCGCGCCGAGGCAGCCGACGCAGGTCGCCGCACATTCCTCGAAGGTCTCGGCAAAGGCGCCCTGGGCGCCCTGCTCGGAGGTGCCGCCCTACCAGGCATCGTCCGCTTCGTTGCCGAAGCGAGCGGCACGCCGCTCAAGCCCAACGATGCGACCCACCGCTGGACGATGGTTTTCGACCTGCGCCTGTGCGACGGATGCAAAAAGTGCACCGAAGCCTGCCAGGCGATGCACTATCTTCCCAAAGAGCTCGAGTTCATCAAGGTGCACGAGCTCACCTCCGCCGGTGGGCAGAGCTTCTTCCTACCCATCCCCTGCATGATGTGCCACAACGCGCCCTGCTACCGGGTTTGCCCGGTCGGAGCCACCTTCTACGACGACGACGGCCTCGTGCTGATCGACCAGAACAAGTGCATCGGCTGCCGCGCCTGCATCGCCGCCTGCCCCTACGACTCGCGCTACTTCAACTTCGATGACGGCGTGACCGCGGACGCCGCCGAGATCCCCTATACCGAAGCGCCCGACTACCCAGGTTTCCAGAAGCGCGGCACGGTCGGAAAGTGCGCGTTCTGCGCCCACCTTCTCAAGGAGGGCAAACTGCCCGCCTGCGTCGATCGCTGCAGCATGGAAGCGATCTACATCGGCGATTGGGAAACCGACCTCGCAACAAACGGGCGCACCACGGTGCAACTGTCGAAGTTCCTCAAGGACAACGACGCCTTCCGCTTCAAAGAAGAGCTCAACACCCACCCTAGCGTCTACTACGTAGCTGGCCATGGCCAAGACATCGACTACTACTGACATGCGGCACAACGGAGCTGACGGAATGATCGCGACACCAGAAGCAACCGCCCTGCGAAGGGCAGCCATCCGTCCCCTTCAGTCGGGCGGGGTCGCCTACTGGGCCCTCTTCGGGGCGCTGACCGCCGTCATCCTCGCCGGCGCAGCCGCCTGGATCTACCAGCTGCGCGAGGGCCTGGGCGTCACCGGACTGAACCAGAACGTCACCTGGGGGATCTACACCGCCGATCTGGTGACCTTCATCGGACTCAGCTACGGAGGCGCGCTGGTCTCCGCCATCCTTAGGCTCACCGGAGCGACCTGGCGCGCGTCGATCACCCGCATCGCCGAAGCGTGCGCCCTGGTGACGCTGCTGATCGGAGCGGCGTACCCGATCATCCACATGGGCAGGCCTGAACGTATATGGCTCATGTTCACCGAGCCGAACGGCACCAGTCCGATGGTGTGGGATACCTTCGCGATCCTCACCTATCTGCTGGCCACGCTGATCTTCTTCTACCTGCCGCTGATTCCCGATGTTGGGACGCTGTTGACCAGCGAAGCTGTACGCGTAAGCTCGTTCCACCGCAGGCTCTGGGGCGCCATGGCCGCCCATTGGCGCGACCTGCCCGGCCAGCGACGCGCGCTCGAACGGGCGCTCGCAATCATGGCGGTCGTCATCGTTCCGATCGCGGTCGGCGTTCACTCGGTCCTGGCGTGGGCCTTCGCCGTCACCACCCGGCCAGGTTGGCACAGCACCATCTTCGCACCGTACTTCGTCATCGCCGCCCTGTATTCCGGCGTAGCTCTGGTGATCCTGGCGATGGCCGCCTACCGAAGCGCCTACCGCCTGCAGGAGTACATCGACGCTAGGCAGTTCCGCTACCTCGGCTACATCATGCTTGCGCTGGGCCTGACGTACCTCTACTTCACCTTCGCCGAGCTGCTGACCGAGGGCTACGCGTCGACCCACGAAGCGCTCGCCGTGATGGCACTGATCCTGACCGGACGTTATTCGGTGCTGTTCTGGCCGTGGGTGATCGGCGGAATGGTGATCCCGTTGCTGTTGATAGCCCTGCCCTGGACGCGCACCATCGCCGGCATTACCAGCGCGTCGGCGCTGGTGGTGGTCGGCATGTGGATCAAGCGACTGGTGATCATCATCGCCCCGATGGAGATCTCGCTGATCGGTCACGAGATCGTGCCGTACGCGCCGAGCTGGGTGGAACTGACCATCACGGCAGCCGGTGCCGCGGCGATTCCGTGGCTACTGATGATCGTTTTCCGGCTCGTGCCGGTCCTGCCCATCCACGAGATCGAGGAGCTGACGCCCGCTGTGACCACGCCAGCCGTCCAGGCACCCGCACGAGTCGCGAGCGTCGCACAGGCCGGCCTCCACGGGGGTCCGTCATGAAAACACTCGCTCCCGTGGCCACGCTCGCCCTTATCGCGACACAGCTCCTCGCTGCCGCCGCCCTGGCTCAGCCGACGGTCACAGTCGAACTCGGAACCGGGTTCGGCGGCACTCCCAACGTCTTGGCCCGCGTCACCGACGAGCAAGGAAGCCCGGTCACGCGTCGGACCGTCGAGTTCTACCTGATGCCCGATTTCTTTCCCAACGACGGCGGTCGCCTGCACGGCAGCCGACCGGTGTACCTGGGCGTCGGCACGACCGACACCACCGGCACCGCGCGCAGCGGCTTCACGCCACCGTTCACCGGCACCGCCCTGTTCGAGGCGAGGCTCTTAGCTGGAGACGGCCGTACCGAAACGAGTGCCCAGCTCGAAACCGACATCGTCCGCAGCCTCGACCCGTCACCGCCGAGCATCAGCAAGCCCCTGGCAAGCATCCGCCTGCCACTTGGCTTCGCGATTCTCGGGTTGGTGGCGGGGCTGTGGCTGTTTCTGATCATTGTGACGGTTACCACCGTCCGCACGCTTCGCAAGCTTGGAAAGGAGGAACCTGCCCGCACTGCGTAGTGCCTTGCACAGAGGCGAACCCTTCTCGCTGCCTGGCCCCGGCGCACTGTCGGTGTCTGGCTGCCAGCAACAAAAGGAGAGTCCTGCATGGGACGCATTCGCACGCTCGTACGTACGATCGCCGTTAGCACCGCCCTTGGCCTGCTGTTCGCCAGCGGTGCCTGGGCGCAGGACGGCGCACCACTGGTCGTCGTGACCGACGTCGTCGCCGGCCATGAGAACAACACCGCCGAACTGACCTGCGTAGCGACCAGTCGCTTCTTGCACGAACAGCAGATCGTCTGGCGCACCAAGGTGATCGATCCCCAGACCGGCGAGTCGATGGCGGACGACGCCCTCGCCTCGGTCGAGGTCGTGATGCCGGACGGCCAGCGCTTCGCCATGGGCTACGGCCCGCACCCGCGCAACGAGCCGGTGGACGCCTACTGGACCGTCGACTGGATCATCCCGGCCGGCTACCCGAGTGGAGTCCTCAACTACACCGTCGAGGTCAGCGCGAACGATGGTCGTACCGGTCAATTGGTGATGTTCCCTATCGAATCCTCGATGCTCACGATCCTCCCCGACTGAGTCGCGGCCGGGCACGGAAATGAACGGAATCGTGAACTATCCAACCCGGCGCGCCTGCTGGCCCGGGCGCGCCCAGATGAACCGACTGGCCGCGCGGCTCGCCGTGGTGGCGACCGTGCTCGGCCTATCCACCCTCGCGTTCGCCCAAGAGTTTCCAGGAGGCTTCGTAGGTAGCGTCACAGCGGAGCCCACCACCGCGGTCGTGGGACAGGACGTCAGCTACCGCGGCGAAGGCTTCGAGCCGGGCGCCGAACTCGAGCTGATCTGGACCAGTTACGAGGTCGACTGGGACCTCGGCATTGAGAACGGCAGCTACGACGGCACCTTCAAAGGCCTCGAGCGAACCCCGCGCGACCAGCCGCTGACTGTTACCAGCGCCGATAGCGAAGGTCGCTTCGAGGTCACCACCGCCGTGCCCGCCGACTACGGTGGCACGCACACGATTCTCGTCCGCCAGGACGGGGTCAACCTCAACCAGGTCGGACTGTTCGTTCCTGCCGACCTGAGCATCTCGCCCGAGAGCGGCCCGGTCGGCACCGACATCACCGTGACCGTGACCGGTCTCGATTCAGGCCAGCCGATGGTGTGGTATCTGCTCAGCTACGACCACGACCTGACCGGTTTCGTGAGCGCGGTCCGTAGTAGGGGCACGGCCAGTTTCGTGTTGCCGGCGGTCGGAGCTCCAGGGCCGCACCTGATCCGCATGGAGGACAGCCCGTTCGGGCACCCCTACCTTCCGCTCGACACCTCGCCCTGGGCGCACCTGGAAGTGCCGTCCGTGACCTTTACCGTTACGCCCGGCGACACGGTCCTGCCCCCTCCCGTTAGCGAGCAAGGGCTGGCCCCGACGCCGGGCGAAGCGCCGACCGGCGACGGACCGGCGTTGTGGTTCGACCCCGTCGCGGCACCGGTCGGCACGCCGGCGACGATCTACGGACGTGGATTCGAAGCCAACACGGCGCTTACCCTGGCCATGTCGAACATGGTGGGCTCGCGCGTGACTTCGTCCGGCTTCACCTCCACGCTCGAGGATCTCACCGACGTCACGACCGACGCCGACGGTGCGTTCGAGCTTGCGTTCGCGTACCCCGATACGCTCGGTGGCCTGCACGACGTGACCGCGCGCCCCGCGGGTGGAGCCCCAGATGCGGCATTGGCCCGGACGCAGATGCAGGTCCGCCCTGTCGCCTTCGAGCTCGAGAGCCAGCAGGTTCGCTACGGCGACACCCTCCGACTCCACCTCAAAGGCATCGGATGGTCGCAGACCGAGAACATCTTCGGCATCTCGATCGACAACTCCTACATCGGCTACGCCTGCGGTTTCAGCACCAACGGCGACGTCCAGGTCCCCATCGAGGTGAGCTGGCAGCCGGGATGGCACTTCGTCGACATCTACCCGTCGTTCTACCGGAACAAGGAGTACTCGGAAATCGACGAGGCGCCCTTCCTGTTCCGTCAATCGTTGCTGACCTGGGACGACCACCCGAGCGGGTTCCACTTCCGCTACGCCTTCGAGGTGTTGCCGCCGTTGGAGGCGGAGGCGCCCTGACCCGCGACGTTCGAGAGGAGCGCCGACCGGCCCGACCTTGACAATTCAACCATTCGGTTGAATGCTTGAGTCAATGTCGACCGGTCGGCACTTCAAGGACGCGATCTACGATCAATTCGCTCGCCTCGGCAAGGCGATCGCCGCCCCGAAGCGAATCGAACTGCTCGATCTGCTCTGCCAAGGCCCCCGCACCGTCGAGGACCTGGCAGGGCAGGCTTCGCTCAGCATCGCCAACGCCTCGCAACACCTGCAGGTCCTCCGCGCCGCCCGGCTGGTCGAGGGCGAGCGAAAAGGATCGTACGTCGAGTACCGGCTCGCAGACGACATCGTGGCACAGTTCGTGCTCGCGTTGCGAGGGCTGGCCGAGGCGCGACTGGCCGAGGTCGCCCGGGTCACCCGCGAGTACTTGCAGGCGCGCGGAGCGATGGAAGCACTCGACGACGACGAGCTCGTACGCCGCGTCGAGCGGGGCGAGGTCACCCTCCTCGACGTACGGCCGGCCGAGGAGTACCGAGCCGGCCACCTCCCGGGCGCGATCTCCGTGCCGCTCGATCGGCTCGAGACGCACTTGGGCGACCTCGACCCGAACCGGGAGATCGTCGCCTACTGCCGCGGGCCGTACTGCGTGATGGCGGTCGAGGCGGTCGCGCTGCTGCGTGAACGGGGCTTCGCCGCACACCGATTGGCCGCCGGCGTGGTCGACTGGCGCGCCCGAGGCGGACGGGCAGCGACGTCATGAGCGACGCGACGGTTCTGATTCTCGGGGGCGGCGTCGGTGGCGTCGTCGCCGCCGTCGAGGCGCGCAAGCGCCTGCCACGCGAACACCGCATCGTGGTCGTCGACCGCGAGCAACGGCACGTCTTCGCGCCCTCGCTGCTCTGGCTCATCACCGGCGAGCGGCGGGCGCAGCAGATCTCACGCCCTCTCGAGCGACTGGGGCGCAAGGGGATCGACGTCGTGCACGGCGAGGTCAGCGCGATCGACCCGGCGGCCCGGCGCGTCAGCGTCTCCGGGCGCGACATCGAAGCGGACCACTTGGTCGTGGCGCTGGGCGCCGATTGGGCGCCCGAGACGGTGCCCGGCCTTGCCGAGGCCGGAGAGACCTACGTCACGTTGGAAGGTGCGGAGCGCCTGCGCGACGCCTTCGCACGCTTCGAGTCGGGCCGGCTGGTGGTCATCACCGCCTCGCCCGCCTACAAGTGTCCGGCCGCTCCGTACGAGGCTGCGATGCTGCTCGAGGCGAAGCTACGTCGCCGCGGCGTACGCGAGCGGGTCGAGATCGAGCTGTACTCCGCCGAGCCGGGACCGATGGGGGTCACCGGTCCCGACGTGTCGGCCGCGGTTGGGCGCATGGTCGAATCGAAAGGCATCCGCTACCACCCCGGTCACCAGGTCAGCAAGGTCGACCCCGAAGGGCGCCGCCTCCACTTCGCCAACGACGCGACCGCCGACTTCGACCTGCTGGTCTACATGCCCCCGATCCGGGTGCCGAAGGTGCTCCACGAGGCCGGGCTGGCCGGCGAGGGGGGTTGGGTGCCGGTCGACCGGCACACCATGGAGACCGCCTTCGAGCGGGTCTACGCCATCGGCGACGTGACCGGCATCCCGCTCAAGCTCGGCAAGCCGTTACCGAAGGCCGGCGTGTTCGCCCATGCGCAGGGGTCCGTCGTCGCCAACAACGTCGCCCTGGCGGTGACCGGCGGCGGCCGGCGCGCTACCTTCGACGGCCGCGGCGAGTGCTTCGTCGAGATCGGCGACGGCCGGGCGGCGATGGGGGGCGGGAACTTCTACGCCGAGCCGGTGCCCGCCATCAAGCTCCGGCGCCCAGGCAGGCTGTGGCACTGGGGCAAGATCCTGTTCGAAAGGGACTGGCTGCGGCGCTGGTTCTGACGACGTCGCCGGTCTGGCCGAGGGCGCGGCAGGTCGAGCGGGCGCGAACGGTGCTCAATCCACGGCGGGAGCGGGCGGAAGCCACAGCCGGGCGTGCGCGCCGGCCTCGTTGACGATCTCGAAGCTGCCGCCCAACGTCTTAGCTACGTCCCGCACGACTCGCAGCCCGAGGCCGTCACGCGCGTTGGCCGGCATGCCCGGCCCGTCGTCCGTTACCTCGAGAAGTGCACGCCCGCCCTCGACGCCGCAGCGCAGTACGACGCGGCCCTGGCGAGCCGCTCGGAAGGCGTTGTCGATGAGGTTGTTCACCGCCTGATCCAACAGGCGCGCTTCCGCCCGGACCGGAGCGGAGCTTGTGTGCAGCGTCAACGTGACCGACCGCTCCAGCGCCAACGGCTGGAACCGGTCGTACGCCTCCGAAACCACCGTCTCCAGATCGACCGGCCCGAGCCGAACATTGCGTGAACCGGTGCGCGACAGGACCGTCAGATTCTGCGCCAGCTTCTCTAGCCGGAGCGCCTCCTGATGCAGCCGCTCGAGCAGCTCGCCATCCACTGTCGTCCGGCCGGTCGCGAGACCCTCGAGGCCTGCGCGAAGCGCCGTCACCGGGGTGCGAAGCTCGTGCGAGGCATACTCGAGGAACGCGCGTTCGCGGTCACGCTCACGTCCCAGGCGGCCAAGTAGCTCCGCGAACGAGCGAGCCAGCTTGGCGGGCTCGTCCCGCCCCGGAATGTCCGGCACGACGGTAGACGACTCGAACCCTTCGGCCGCTGCGGTGAGGCGCCGCAACGGGCGCAAGGCGGCCCCGACGCTGCTCCAGGCCAGCAGTCCAGACGCCACCCCCACCAGCGCTAAGACCGCTAGCGCGATGCCAAGGTATGGCTCGAGGATCCCGCGGACGGCCTGCAGGGGCTGACCGACCTGCACGACCATGCCCGCATCCTCGTCCCGGACGGTATAGACGCGCCAATCGCCGACCCGCGCCGGGCCGTCCCCCACCAGCAACCGCTCCGCGTCCAGGGGACGGGGGGCGTCCACCACGCCGCCCTCCCAGATCAACGTTCCGTCGAGGTAGACGTGCGCTACGCTCACGCCCTCGAGGTCGGTGAGGTAACTCTCGACCACGCGAGGCACTCGCACCACCTCGCCCTCGCGCCGCACCGCCGACTCCAGCGTCAGCGACGCGAGCAGGCGCCCCTCGTCATCGATGCGTGCCACGCGCGTACCCAGCAACGCCGCGTACGTCAACGCCAGACCCAACACAGAACCGAGCAGCGACACGCCCAACGCAACCAGCGTCAGGCGCGAGCGGAGACCGAAGCGGCTCACGACGAAAGCCTAGCCCGGGCAGCGATACCCGACACCACGAACCGTCTCGATCACCTCGTCGCCCAACTTGGCGCGCAGGTTGCTCACGTACACGTCCAGCAGGTTCGAAGCTAGGTCGGCCCCGAACCCCCAGACCCGCTCCGACAACTCCGGCCGGGTGAACACCCTTCCGCGCGCCAACATCAGGGTAGCCAGCACGTCGTACTCCTTCCGCGTCAGTTTGACCGGCGCGTCACGCAGGCGCACCTGCATCTCGTCGGGTCGAAGCTCCACGTCGCGCCACACCACGACCTGCGGCCGCACGTCGCCCCGGCGGTAGAGAGCCCGCAACCGCGCGACCAGCTCGGGAAACGCGAACGGCTTCGGTAGGTAGTCGTCACCTAGCTCGAGCCCCCGTACGCGGTCCGGAACCGAGTCGCGTGCCGTAAGGAACAGGATCGGTTGGCGAAAACCGCTCTCGCGCACCTGACGTGCGAAGTCGAAGCCGGCGTCCGGACCCTCCGGCAGCGCAAGGTCGACGATGAACACGTCGATCGGCGTCTCCCAGGCTGCGGTCCACGCCTCGCTCACGCTGCCCGCCACGGTCGGCTCGAACCCCGACGCGGACAGGTTGTCGCGCACCACCGCCGCGAGGTTCACCTCGTCCTCGACCAGCAGGACTCGCATTCCGACCTCCTTCCCGATTCGCTGCTTCCCGCTTCGCTGCCTCGCGACTCGATGGCGCGGCCGGTACACCAAGGTAAGCGCCGGGCGATGAAGTGCAGGTGAAGCGTTCGCCATACGCTTCATGTCCACTTAACCCGAACGGTCTACCTTCACAGCGAGGCGGGATCACGCCCGATCCGCCCCAAGAAGGAGCCGACATGACCGACGCCGCCGTCAAGCCGAGCCTCGCCGAACGCATACACTGGGATACGCGCATCAAGCCGGGCCTGATCGCTCTCGTGATCGCCGCCGCCGCCTACCTGATCGGCGTTTACATGGTCGCGCCACGTATCGCCGCCGCCCAGCCCGAATACCTGCCGGAGTCGTTCCTGAGCCTGCCGCTTGGTCACGTGATGCTCACCACCGCAGAAGGCGGCGCCCTGCTGCCCGTGCGACTGGCCGAAACCACCACTCAGCGCAGCGTCGGCTTCCGCGACGTCGGCGAAACCGCGATCGACAACCAGTTCCTGCTCTACGTCCCATCACGCGCCACCACCGCCCGGACCAGCTACTCGGTCCGTGACGTTCGCGCGCCGATCGAGTTCCTGCTGTTCGACGCTGAAGGTCTCGCCATTGCCACGCACGTCGGCCCGCTGGGTGCCACCAGCGTCTCGATCCCCGAGCCGCACCGTTGGGTCCTCGCCGCCGAAGCCGGCGCGTTCGAGCGCCTCGGTCTAGAAGTCGGCACCACCAGCTTGGTCCCCGACTCGATCGTCAAGTACTGAGTCGTCAAGTACTGACGCCTTGTCCGCCTGACGATCGATCCCCGTCCCCTGGGGCTGTACTCCGCAGCCACGCCGCGAAGCGAAGCGCGTCCGGCCGGCGACCGGAGAACACCGGCCCCAGGTGCTTTACCCGGGCCAGCATCTCCGCAACGTAGCGATCGGTCGCCAGCACGTCGACGTACGGCGCGATCGTGGCCGCCATCACCAGGTCGGTAAGGTCGCTCGGCTGATCGGCGCGCTCTTCGTCACGCGATCGGAACGCCACCATCCGCCCGAGCAGATCGAAGAACGGCAGGTCTCGCACCCGCCCGGGCGCGAGGCCGAACCTTTCCGCTGCATGGGCGCGAACCACCAATCTCCGCTCCAGGAAGCCGCCCCCAAGGTCCAGCTCGAGCAGGTCCTCGAGCGGGTCCAGCGTCGCGGGCGTCTCCCAGTTCCCCACGTCGGACAGCAGGTCGGCCACCTCGGCGAAACCACGCTGCGCCTGCCTTCGCACCACCTGCTGCCATGGCCGTACCCAGGCGCCCCCCGAATGCTCGCCGAAGAGCTGTTTCAGCGTCGGGAGCAGGTAGCCGCCGCGCGTCTCGAGCACGTGGAACGGACTGGGGGGCACCTGTGGCCGCACCTCCCACAGGGCGCGTTGCACCTCGCCGAAGGCGGCGTGGGACGGCTGGCCGATCCGAAACTTCGCGATCCGCGAGGCGTAATTCTGGTCGAGGTAGATCAGCGACCGCACGCCCGCCTCCGGCGCACCGCTCAAACGAGCGACGCCAGCTCGACGGTGCGCCCCTCGAGCCGGGAACGCTCGGCGGCGAACGCCATCAGGTGACTCTCGACCGAGGCCGAGAGGTCGCTGCCGGCCGGACCGGTGCGCTGACCCCGCAGCCGCGCAAGGAAGTCCCGCACGATTCCCTCGTCCCCGCCACCGTGCGCGTCGTCCGACCCGTTTACCGGCACCACCAGGCGCTGGCCGGTGGTGAAGTCGTTCAGGACGATCTCGCCGCGGCCCAAGTGGCCGTGAATCTCGCCGTGCGTCCCCATCAGGTGGATCGTGCGCGTGTTCTCCTCGGTGAACGCGCTCACCGTCAACGTCGCTGCGACGCCCCCGGCGACGTCGTTCTTCGCCCCGCTGTCGCCGAACTGCAGGGCGACCACCTGGTGATCGGCGACATCGTTGTCGCAACGGTATACGCAGCGCCCGTACGGGCCCTCCTCCAGCGCACGCCGGAGCCGCTCCGGCGCAGGGTCCTCCGCCACGACCGAGAGTGGCCAACTGCTGGCGCCGGCGAAGCGCTCATCGTAGATGCGAAGCGCTGAATAGGGACAGGTGCGCTCGACGGCGCATCCGCCGCTGCAACGCTCGGTCGAGCCCTCCGGCGCGTTCTCCGTGCGGAAGTGGTGCCGGCCACCGTACGATGCGACCGAGGTGCAGGACGTGCCCACCAGCCACCTCAACAGGTCCAGATCGTGGCACGCCTTGGCCAGGATCATCGGACTGGCGTCCGCCTCGCGCCGCCAGTTCCCCCGCACGTACGAGTGCGCGAAGTGCCAATAGCCGATGTTCTCGGTGTGCTGGACCGTCACTAGCTGGCCGATGCGGCCGTCACGCAGCAACCGCTCGATGGCGAGGAAGAACGGACTGTAGCGCAGTACGTGCGCGACGGTGACCGTACCCGCAGCGTCGCGTGCGGCGGCCTGCAGCTCGTTCACCTCAGGCAGCGTCGGCGCGATCGGCTTCTCGAGCAGCAGGTGGTAGCCAAGCGCCAACGCCTGGCGCGCCGGCTCAAGGTGTTGCGTGTCCGGAGTGGCGATCACCACCGCATCCGCCAGGCGGGGGCGAGAGAAAAGCTCGCTCGCCGACGAGAAGAGATGGTCGCTTGGCACGCCGTCCCGCTCGGCCAGGCGTTCGCGGCGGCCGCGGTCCGGTTCGGCCACGGCAACGATTCGGGCGGGTTCCGGCAGGCCCGTCAGAAGGCGGGCGTACACGTCCGCGCCGCGGTTTCCAGCGCCGACGATGGCGATCGTTACGGGGTCGTGATGTCGAGCAGGCACGGTTGTCCCTTCCTGACGCACGATCGCCGGGCCGAGGACCGACCCGAGCCAACGTGCGCACCAGGACACATCGTGCCACGGCGTTCAAGCCACTGCTACGAAGCCGCTACCTCAAACAGCAGTCCCGTTCCCTTCGAGATCTTGTTTGCGGCGTTGGAACTCGTCACTGTCGATCTCACCGCGAGCGTAGCGCTCTCGGAGGATCGAGATCGCCCTGTCCTCGCGACCGGTTCGCCGGTTCCGGTGTGGATCGACGCCTGGCAAACCCCTGCCGAGCTCGAGTGCGCGCAGCAGCCACACGATCGCGAGAATCGCCAGGATCCAGAAGAGAATCATTCCGAACCAGCCAGCGCCGCCCATACCCCAGTCTCCGTGGTAGCCGTAGCCCATCATGGAGGTCTCCTTTCTCGCGCCCCAGCGGGCGCCTTGCTCCAGTGTGGCGCCGGCTCTTCGAGTCCGGAGGAAGCCAGGCGACTCGGTCCACCACCCAGGCGTGGCTCTCAATCCGGCTCGGCCTAGCGGGTCGAGACCGAGCGCGCACACAGCGACCCTTGACCTTCCAGTCGAGTGGAAGGTCTAGCCTACCTGCATGACCAACATAGAGCTCCTGTATTTCGAAGGTTGCCCCTCGTGGGCGACGGCATGGGCGGAACTCGGCCGGGTCGTCGTCGAGACCGGTACGCAAGCGACCATTCGCCTTCGCGATATCGCTGAGCTGCCCGAGCACGAACGAACCGGCTTCGCCGGCTCGCCCACGATCCGCATCGATGGGCTTGACCTCGAAGGGTACGACGGTCCATCCGTCCTCGCCTGCCGCCGCTACCCGCAGAACGATGGTCGGGGCTGGCCTACCCGCGAACAGCTCCGCGAAAGCTTGCTTGCAGCCGCAGGTGGAGCCTCCGGGTGAGCGACCGACAGTTCGACCTCATCGTGATCGGCGCCGGTATGGCCGGCCTGGCCGCCACTCGCAAGGCCGCTTCGGACGGCAAGCGCGTCGCGATCGTCGACACCCGACCGTACGGCGGCACCTGCGCCCTTCGGGGCTGCGACCCGAAAAAGGTACTGGTCGGGGTGGCGGGCGCCGTCGACGAGGCGAGGCGCCTAACGGGGTACGGCGTCACCGGCGAGACTGGCATCGACTGGCCGGCGCTCATGGCGTTCAAGCGAACCTTCACCGAGCCCGTGCCACGGAAGCTCGAGAAGGGCCTCGAACGCCAGGGCGTGGCGACACTGCACGGACCCAGCCGCTTCACATCCGACGCGACCATCGCGATCGGAGGCGATGAGTTCGGCGCGGAACGGTTCCTGATCGCCACGGGCGCGCGACCCCGCGAGCTCGGCATTCCCGGGGAGGAGCTGGTTGCGACAAGCACGGACTTCCTCGACCTAGACGCCCTGCCCGAGCGCATCGCGTTAATCGGTGGGGGGTACGTCTCGTTCGAGTTCGCGCACATTGCTGCACGAGCCGGCGCCAAGGTCACCATCCTGCACCGCTCCGAGCGGCCTCTCAAGGGGTTCGACCCCGACCTGGTGAGCGAGCTGGTCAGGGCCAGCGAGGAGCTCGGCATCGAGGTGCGCACCCAAGCGGAGGCGACATGCGTTGGGCGAGACGGAGAAGCCCGCACCGTTCACGTGCGCGGAAGCGAGGCCGTCGTCGTGGACCTGGTGGTCCACGGCGCGGGCAGGGTGCCCGACCTCGACGCGCTGGACCTGTCCAGTGCGGACGTCGAGTTCGACGAGCTCCGCGGCGTGCGCGTCAACGAGTACCTCCAGAGCGTCAGCAACCCCCGCGTCTATGCGGCCGGCGACGCCGCCGATACCGCCGGCTGGCCGCTCACGCCGGTCGCCGTGCACGAGGGCCTTATCGCGACCAGCAACCTGCTACGAGGAAACCGAAAGACATCGAACTACACTGGCACGCCGAGCGTAGTGTTCACGATCCCGGCCCTAGCCCGTGCCGGAATGACCGAGTCAGAGGCGCAGGAACAGGGACTAGACTTCGAGGTCGAGTCGAACGACACAAGCGGCTGGTTCACCGCGCGGCGCAGCCGCGCCCAGCACGCAGCTAGCAAAGTCCTGGTCGAGAAGGGCACGGGCCGCATTCTCGGTGCGCACCTGCTGGGCATGGACGCGGGCGAAACGATCGACATATTCGCCCTGGCCATCCGTCACGGCCTTACGGCCGGCAGTCTCCGTACCAGCGTGCTACTCCACCCGGCTGCGGCGTCCGACGTCGTCCACATGGTGTGACACACGGTGTGAGCTGCCAGCGTGCGGGCGTCCTCCTGGCGACAGGCTCGCGCCACCAAGGAGACGATCGAAGCGCGCGCGGGTCGGCATGATGGAAACATGCTACGGATCGGCGAGCTCGCGAGCGCGACGGGCGAGAAGGTGCGAACCCTGCGCTACTGGGAGTCCCAGGGCCTGCTCGAGGCGGAGCGCAGCGACAGCGGGTACCGACTCTTCACCGAGGAGATGGTTCCGCGCGTGGCGTTCCTGCGCGAAGCGCAAGCTCTCGGGCTGAGCCTGGACGAGATCGGCGAGCTGCTAGCTCTGCGGAGCGACGGCCGCAAGCCGTGCAAACACGTGCGCGCGCAACTACGTGAGCACTTGGCAGCCGTGCGTGCCCAGCTCGCCAGCCTGCACGACCTCGAGCGAGACCTGAACGAGCGGCTCGCCTGGGCCGAGGCGCACCCCGACCCGGAGTGCGACGACGGTTGCGTGTACCTGCGCGGCCAGGCGTGAGCTGGCGGCAGGGCCGTCAGTCCACTCGGACGCCGGTCCAACTGCCTGACAGCTCCCGGTCGCAGTACGACCACTCGCCGGTGAATGCGCCGAAATCGGCTTCGAAGGCGATCACGATCCGGCCCCAGTTGTCGCTGCCGTCGACGCTGCTCTCGCAGCGCACGGCAGCCGCAGGCTCGACCCAGGTTCCGGTCATGGTGCGTCCGTCGAGCTGGTAGAGAATCCGCGCCTCGTCGCCCTCGTAGGTCGCCCTGCCTCCGCCACCGCGAAAGTCCAGGCGTCCGTAGGTCGTGTCGTAGGCACCGAGCAGGCCGCTTGATGGAGTGCAGTCGATCTCGCTCGAGAAGTACGGACTCTGAGCGTACATTTCGGCTTGAGCACGTTCGAGCGGCACGTTCTCTATCAGTGCTTCCATCAGGCCCGCGGCGACTTTGGCCACGATAACGGGCGCGGCTGACCAGGCGACGGTGATGGTTGTGAGGCAGCGCTGGTCGATCCCTTCGGCCGCCGCACGCTCGGCAAGCGCGTCGCTGCCGATCGGGTAGCCGAGGCCGGAGCGGTAGGCACCCCAGGCAGCGTCGCCAGGTGCCGGCGGTACGAATCCTTGCGCCAGGGCGCCCGGTAGCGAGCCGAGCCACAGCGTAAGGGCAAGCGCTATCGCTACGGCTATGCCGAGTCGTGCGCGCAAGATGCCAGGAAGAGCGAAGGGGAAGGCAGAAAGACGCAAGAGGGCCTCCAGTTCCGCAACGCGCCATGTGCGCTTTCGGCGCAGCGCTGTGGTTTCGGCCCGAACGCCCAGCTTCGGCTCTGTCGGCGCGTCTCGCCTCAGCCTATGGTCCCGAAACGGCGTGGCGCGGTTACGGTTGGGTTCGAGCGGCGTTTGCGACGTTCGGCCTTAGCAACGCTCGGCCTCGCTCGCGTCGCGTTGCGAGCGGTAGCGAATCCGCAGCACGATGTCCTGGGGATAGTTACCGAACGACCGGCCGAACAGGTTCATTCCGCCGACATGCTCGGCGTCGGGTGACACGCTCAGCGTGACGTCGAGGTGGCGTGCTTTGGGCAGGTCCAGCGCGTCGAGCGTCGTGTCGGACGCACGAACGCCGTCGATCCAGCCGGCCGAGGCGTCGACCTTCCACACCTTGAGCATGCCGTACTGGCTGTTGTGCGCGTCCCACCAGGCTGGCGAGAGGCTGCCGCGCTGACCGCCGAAGTCGGCCGGGCTGGTCCAGGTGGCGACCGGGTGGCTGTTTATCGTCAGCGAGATGTCGGAGGGCCAGTCGTCGTGGTGGAGCGGGGCTTCGCTGCACACCTCGCAACTCACCTCGATGCTGGTCGGGACCGCCCGCGGTGGCAGTCGATTGGGGAAGCGGTAGGTCACGTAGCCGTGGTGGAACCAGATCAACTGCGCGCCGACGCGGCCCGGGTCGAGAAACGAACTGGGGTCGTCGAACATGCCGATGATCGATTCGGCGCTGGCGAGGCCGCACGACGGCGTGACGTCGACGTCGACGTAGGAACCGACCGGCATCGACACTTCGACCATGTCGCCGGTCGGGCCGGCGTCCGGGGCGGGAAGGCGCACCATCACCGAGTCGTAGGCACGGGTGCACACCTTCTGCAGGCCGCGGCTGGCAGGGCGGTGTTCGCTCAGCAGCAGGCCCGCCTCCTCGAGTACGCCAACATGCAGGTTCGCGGTGGAGACCGGCATATCGAGGGCGCGCGCGATCTCACTGACGTTCTTGAGCTGGTCGGCCAGCAACGCCAGGATGCGACGCCGCGGCGTCGATGCGAGGGCACGCAGGACCGCGTCGGAACGATCGTCCGCGTCGGCGACGTCGAGTATCAGGGTGCGGCTAGGGCTCTCGAGCATGCGGTCGGTCCCTTCGGGAGAGGTCTTGTAGCGCGGGCGGCGCCAGGGTGCGAGCGACGCTCGCACAGCCAGGATGTGTCAGGAAATCCTAGCACGAAGCAGGTGGCATCGTCGGGTGGAGGTGAATCGACCCGGGCGCCGCCGCGCCCGGCTGGGCGTAACGGTCTCTGCCGCGCGACCGTGTCCAAGACACGCTTATCTGCGATGTTGATGACGATGGCTCAGCGCAGCGTCACACACCTGTACTTGACGCGCCACCCGGCAGCGACCTAGAGTTAGACCTGTTAAACAACATGTTGAGGTGAAATAGTCTGCCTACGGAGGTCACGCCCCGTGTGTTCCGAGCTCGACAGCCCCCCTTCCGTCCTGCAGACCGAGTCGCGCTCCGGCGCACCCTTCGGCGCGCCCTGCGCGGACGGAAGCATCGACCCCTGCCAGCATCCGCGCCCGTCGCTGATGCGGTGCGCCTGGGCGTCGCTGGACGGAACCTGGGCGTTCGCTCGCAGCGACACGCCTGACACACTGCCTGACGAGCTCCCGCACGAGATCACAGTTCCGTTCGCCCCCGAGAGTCCCGCCTCCGGCATCGGCACCGTCAGCGATCAGCGTGTCGCCTGGTACGCCCGTACCCTCGAGCTGCCCGCAGCGTGGCGCGGCCAGCGCATCGTGCTTTGGTTCGGTGCCGTCGACTGGTCCGCCACCGTCTGGATCGACGGTCGCCAGGTGGCCCACCACGAAGGCGGCTACACCGCCTTCTCGATGGACATAACCGAGCACATTCAGGACGGACCGGTGGAGCTGGTGGTCCGCGCTATCGACGATCCAGCCGCGATGGACCAGCCGCGCGGCAAGCAGGACTGGCGCAGCGAGCCGCACAGCATCTGGTACCCGCGCACCACCGGAATCTGGAAGGGCGTCTGGTGGGAGGCGCGGCCGGCCGTGCACATCGACAAGCTACGCTTCGATGCGGACCTCGAGCGGTTCGCACTCGACCTGCAGCTCGGCGTTGCCGGCCTGGGAGCGGACCGCCAAGCCTGGAACGGCCGCCGCGTGCGCGTCCGCCTTACGCGCGAAGGGGAGACGGTCCTCGACGACGAGATCTCGCTCTCGGGACCCCGCACCCGGCGCAGCCTGTACCTGCCCGACCCGGGGGTCGACGACGCTCGCGCTGAGTGGCTGTGGACGCCCGAACGGCCGGTTCTTCTCGGCGTCGAGGCGACCCTGCTCGGCGACGACGGTCCAGAAGACGTGGTGCACGCAACCACGGCGCTCCGCACCATCGAGGCGCGCGCAGGCGAACTTCACCTCAACGGTCGTCCCCGCCGCCTGCGCCTCGCCCTCGACCAGGGGTACTGGCCCGACGGTCACCTCACTCCTCCCGATGCGTCCGCGCTGGGTCGCGACGTCGAACTCGCCAAAGCCCTCGGCTTCGATGGCGTCCGCAAGCACCAGAAGATCGAGGACCCCCGCTACTACGCCTGGGCCGACCGGCTCGGACTACTGGTGTGGGTCGAGTTGCCGAGCGCGTACGCCTTCGGGCCGGAGCTACTGCCGAAGCTCACCTCGATCTGGCACGACGCCGTCGCAGAGGCCGCGCCCCACCCGAGCGTTATCGCCTGGGTGGTCGCAAACGAATCGTGGGGTGTGCCTGACCTGCCCCGCAGCGCGCGGCAGCGCGCGCTGGTTCGCGCTTTGGTCGAGACCACCCGCGTGCTCGACGGGACCCGCCCGGTGGTCGGCAACGACGGTTGGGAGCATGAGTTCGGCGACCTGCTCAACCTGCACGACTACGCCACCGACCCTGCCGTGCTCACCAAGCGGTACGGCACGCCCGAAGCGATCGGTCGGACGCTGGCACGGCACCGACCCGGTGGGCGGGCGCTGCTGCTCGATGGAGCGGAGGTCGAGGGCCTGCCGGTGCTGCTCACAGAGTTCGGTGGCGTGCGCGTAGCCGCCGACGCGCCCGGCTGGGGGTACGCGGCGGTTCCGGACGGCAGTGCGCTGCTCGAGCGCTATCAAGCGTTGCTGGCGGCGGTGCATGAAAGCGCCCTCGCCGGGTTCTGCTACACCCAACTCAGCGACACCTTCCAAGAGCAAAACGGCCTCGTCACCATGGAGCGCCGGCCGAAGGCCGACCTTCAGGCGTTGTCGCGCGCTACGCGCGGGATCGGAGGTGACACCCCTGGCTGAACCCGCCGGCCGCTCCGACGCTCGACCTCCCCTGAAAGGACCATCGATGCAGCGACTTCGCACCACCATCCTCGCGCTCGGCCTGGCACTCGCTGGCAGCGCCACGGCGCAGATCGAGCTCAGCTACTGGCACGGCTTCACCGGACCAGACCTGCCGGTCATGGAAGGCCTCATCGCCGACTTCAACGCCAGCCACCCCGGCATCGAGGTGACCGCCGAACCGATCCCCTGGGGCAACCTGTGGCAGCAGCTCGAACCGGCCGTAGCCGCGGGCCGTGCGCCCGACGTCGTGGCCGTCAACGAAGACGTCATCACCGGCTTCATCCTGCGCGGCGCCCTCGCCGAAATGACTCCTGAGATGCTGGCGTCCGCCGGAGTCGAGGCCGAACGCTTCTTCGGGCCCCTCTGGGAGACTGGAATCGTCGACGGCACCGTCTACGGCGTACCGATCCACTCGGTGATGCTGGTGATGTACTACAACAAGGACCTGTTCGAGGCGGCCGGTCTAGACCCGAACGACCCGCCGTCCAACCGCGAAGAGTTCCTGGCCGCCGCCCGCGCCATCACCGTCGACGGTGCCGGCCGCTCACCCGGCGACGAAGGCTTCGACCCGTCGAACCTCGAGCGTTGGGGAGCCGGCATTCCGACTCCGTGGATGGGTGGAACTATCGCCTACGCCGTCGCCGCGCAGAACGGCGTGACCTTCGTCGAAGGCGCCGACGCCGACTACCAGCCAAACTTCGACAGTGAAGCGGCCGCGGAAGCGATCCAGTTCCTCGTCGACATCGCAGGCGTGCACGGCGTCGGCCCGGCCGACGCGACCGAAGGCAGCGAGATCGACGCCTTCCGCCAGGGCCGCGCCGCCATGAACTTCAACGGCGTGTGGATGCTGGGGCAGTACCAGGGCCAGCCCGACCTGAACTTCGGCGTCGCCCCGTTCCCGCGGCTCGGCACCGAGCGTGACGCCACCTGGGGTGGCTCTAGCCACCTGGCACTGCCACGCCAACGCAACGCCGACCCTGCCGAGCAGGAAGCGGCGATGGCCTTCATCTCCTGGATGACGCAGGCCGAGCAGAACCTGACCTGGACCTCCGCAGGTGGGGTGCCTACCCAGCCGGCCGTGGCCGACAGCGCCGAGTACGCCGAGAACCCCATGTCGGCCCTCGCGGACGC
>Ga0326597_10000525_pt1 | contig 68194 bp, 61 predicted proteins | sample RVTome_12_FD_203789 | JGI IMG/M metagenome (GOLD analysis project Ga0326597, IMG submission 203789) | Soil microbial communities from uranium-contaminated site in the Upper Colorado River Basin, Wyoming, United States - RVT100D185 | ecosystem: Environmental > Terrestrial > Soil > Contaminated >...
TGGTACAACCCCCATCGTCGACACTCTGCCTTGAACTATCTGTCCCCCCTTCAGTACGAACGTCGGTGCCAAGACACCCTCATGGAACGAAAGCCCTAACCCCTCCACCAAACCGGGGGAACTCCATCGGCTCTGATTGGGGTCCTGTCACGGGGAGCCAACAAACCCTGTGGTGTCTCGTCTCAATCGCCTTTGGTTCGGCTCTGATTGGGGTCCAATGGGTAAATCTCGATGCCAAATTTCAATTGTGTCTCAATCGCCTTTGGTTCGGCTCTGATTGGGGTCCCCACCGCCGCCCCTCGCCAAGGCGCTGGCCACGGCGTCTCAATCGCCTTTGGTTCGGCTCTGATTGGGGTCCCTCCGGAGATCCACGACGGAGATGACGAGTCGTGGGTCTCAATCGCCTTTGGTTCGGCTCTGATTGGGGTCCGCCCCGGCTGTCACGGGGAGCCGACGAACCCTGTGTCTCAATCGCCTTTGGTTCGGCTCTGATTGGGGTCCTGGGCAGCCGTGAGGGTGCCATGACGACGTACGGTCTCAATCGCCTTTGGTTCGGCTCTGATTGGGGTCCCCGGCAGAAAGGTTGCCATGAAGACCGCGAAGACGTCTCAATCGCCTTTGGTTCGGCTCTGATTGGGGTCCGGCTCGACCTGGAGCTATGAGCTGAGGGAAAAGGTCTCAATCGCCTTTGGTTCGGCTCTGATTGGGGTCCAACACGCAAGACGAGCCCTGTCATCCTATCCTACGTCTCAATCGCCTTTGGTTCGGCTCTGATTGGGGTCCTGGGTGAGAGCCACCCTGTTGAAGTGGCCGCATAGGTCTCAATCGCCTTTGGTTCGGCTCTGATTGGGGTCCTATGCGGCTCGGGGTGGCCTATCTCGCCACGCTGGTCTCAATCGCCTTTGGTTCGGCTCTGATTGGGGTCCGGCCGCGGCGCGAGGATTCGCGGGAGGGTATCTGGTCTCAATCGCCTTTGGTTCGGCTCTGATTGGGGTCCCCCACCGTGGCGGGTACGTCCGGGACGCCTGGCTCGTCTCAATCGCCTTTGGTTCGGCTCTGATTGGGGTCCGCCACTTGGGGTTTGTGTCGGCGCCGTACGAGCCGTCTCAATCGCCTTTGGTTCGGCTCTGATTGGGGTCCGCTGTCGCCGTTGACGTGTAGTCCACTTGGAGCGTCTCAATCGCCTTTGGTTCGGCTCTGATTGGGGTCCCCGCCCACCTGGAGGGAAGCCTTCGCTAGCCATTGTCTCAATCGCCTTTGGTTCGGCTCTGATTGGGGTCCTTATACCTAGCGACGATTCGGACTTCGACAGTCGTCTCAATCGCCTTTGGTTCGGCTCTGATTGGGGTCCCCGCCGGCCCGGCCGGCAGAAAGGTTGCCATGAGTCTCAATCGCCTTTGGTTCGGCTCTGATTGGGGTCCGCAGACCCAGGCTGACGGGTCTGTGAAAAAAGGTCTCAATCGCCTTTGGTTCGGCTCTGATTGGGGTCCTTCTGCGGCGCGGATGGACCGCGCCGTAGGGATTGTCTCAATCGCCTTTGGTTCGGCTCTGATTGGGGTCCTCAACCGCCCGCGCTCAATCATCCGGTTCGAGTAGTCTCAATCGCCTTTGGTTCGGCTCTGATTGGGGTCCCACGGGGGCGTGTCTCCTCGGCGTGCCGGATGTGGTCTCAATCGCCTTTGGTTCGGCTCTGATTGGGGTCCTCATGCATGGCTCTGATCCTCCCCTTTGTCGTCGGGTCTCAATCGCCTTTGGTTCGGCTCTGATTGGGGTCCTGTCACGGGGAGCCAACAAACCCTGTGGTGTCTCGTCTCAATCGCCTTTGGTTCGGCTCTGATTGGGGTCCGGAGGACGATGACGGCAACGCCGCGGGTGCAAGGTCTCAATCGCCTTTGGTTCGGCTCTGATTGGGGTCCCCAGGTTTGCTGTGGGGATTGGTTATTTGTTTGGTCTCAATCGCCTTTGGTTCGGCTCTGATTGGGGTCCCAGAGCACTGGGCGGACCTGGAGCGCGTCTACGGTCTCAATCGCCTTTGGTTCGGCTCTGATTGGGGTCCCCGCAAAAGTCGACATGCCACTAGTTGCGGTAGAGTCTCAATCGCCTTTGGTTCGGCTCTGATTGGGGTCCCCTCTGCGTGGGTGGTCTATACGCGGGACGATAGGTCTCAATCGCCTTTGGTTCGGCTCTGATTGGGGTCCCCAGGCCGGCGCGCAGCCGGCGCCGGCGTACTAGTCTCAATCGCCTTTGGTTCGGCTCTGATTGGGGTCCCAACACGAAACGAATCACCTTAGCCACCATCAAGTCTCAATCGCCTTTGGTTCGGCTCTGATTGGGGTCCGGCCAGCGATATCGAGTTCACCAACTGGGCCGGTCTCAATCGCCTTTGGTTCGGCTCTGATTGGGGTCCTGTGGAGAATATCGTACTACGCAGACGTGGAGGGGTCTCAATCGCCTTTGGTTCGGCTCTGATTGGGGTCCGAAAGGTTGCCATGAATACGACTCTACTAAGGGTCTCAATCGCCTTTGGTTCGGCTCTGATTGGGGTCCAGGACGAGTTGGGAAACTCGTCCTACCCAAATTTGTCTCAATCGCCTTTGGTTCGGCTCTGATTGGGGTCCTGAATTGGGAAACGCGGCCTACCCACATTTTTGGGTCTCAATCGCCTTTGGTTCGGCTCTGATTGGGGTCCCGATCGGGCTGACGAAGCGGAAGGTTTACGCGGCGTCTCAATCGCCTTTGGTTCGGCTCTGATTGGGGTCCCCGAGCTCGTACGGGGGTTGGTACGTGAAGCAGTGTCTCAATCGCCTTTGGTTCGGCTCTGATTGGGGTCCCCGCCCGGTAACGGTGGTCGACCACCACCGGCCGGTCTCAATCGCCTTTGGTTCGGCTCTGATTGGGGTCCGATGCGCCACTACGCGCGCCAGGCAGGCGATCTGTCTCAATCGCCTTTGGTTCGGCTCTGATTGGGGTCCCACACGCTGCACTCTGACACTCTGCACTCTGACGTCTCAATCGCCTTTGGTTCGGCTCTGATTGGGGTCCCCGGCCAAGCCGAGCAAGCCTACGCCTCCGCGAGTCTCAATCGCCTTTGGTTCGGCTCTGATTGGGGTCCCGATCGTCGCCGTCGAGTGTGACGGCGACTGGAAGTCTCAATCGCCTTTGGTTCGGCTCTGATTGGGGTCCCCTCCGGGTAATCCGGCTGGACGGCGAGGGCCGGGTCTCAATCGCCTTTGGTTCGGCTCTGATTGGGGTCCCCTACAGGGGGCAGGATGAATTTGGTAACGTGGTCTCAATCGCCTTTGGTTCGGCTCTGATTGGGGTCCACCAGGTGGTGGTGGGGCCCGGAGCCGGGCTGGAGTCTCAATCGCCTTTGGTTCGGCTCTGATTGGGGTCCCAAACTCCGCCTCGGGGATGCGTGCGACGCGGAGTCTCAATCGCCTTTGGTTCGGCTCTGATTGGGGTCCCATGCCCAATGACAGAATAGGTCCTGCGTTGCGGGTCTCAATCGCCTTTGGTTCGGCTCTGATTGGGGTCCCTCTGTGGAGGATATCCTTCTATGCGGACGTCGAGTCTCAATCGCCTTTGGTTCGGCTCTGATTGGGGTCCCTCTGTGGAGGATATCCTTCTATGCGGACGTCGAGTCTCAATCGCCTTTGGTTCGGCTCTGATTGGGGTCCGAAAACAGAGAGGTTGCCATGAAACAAAAAGGGTCTCAATCGCCTTTGGTTCGGCTCTGATTGGGGTCCTTTACGCGGCGTATGCCCGGTTGCTGGATATTGGTCTCAATCGCCTTTGGTTCGGCTCTGATTGGGGTCCGGAGCACGAACTCGATCCCGCAGATCGAATGGATGTCTCAATCGCCTTTGGTTCGGCTCTGATTGGGGTCCGCAGAAAGGTAAGCCATGAAATTGAGGATAGAAAGTCTCAATCGCCTTTGGTTCGGCTCTGATTGGGGTCCTGGCGAGTACTACAGCTTTGCAAGCCACCGGGAGTCTCAATCGCCTTTGGTTCGGCTCTGATTGGGGTCCGCGACTGGAACACCGACCGCCCGGTGACGGTAGTGTCTCAATCGCCTTTGGTTCGGCTCTGATTGGGGTCCTGGAACCCCTATTGGAGGCGCTGCGACATGAGATGTCTCAATCGCCTTTGGTTCGGCTCTGATTGGGGTCCTCGACGACGGTGTAGTAACGACAGAGCACATTGGTCTCAATCGCCTTTGGTTCGGCTCTGATTGGGGTCCCGCCCAAGACGCCTATGACCGGGCTGCCTCGGCGTCTCAATCGCCTTTGGTTCGGCTCTGATTGGGGTCCCGCGGATGCCGACGTGGATGCGGCCAATGTCGACGTCTCAATCGCCTTTGGTTCGGCTCTGATTGGGGTCCTACCAGAGCCGCGACCTACCGCGGAGAGTGCTCGTCTCAATCGCCTTTGGTTCGGCTCTGATTGGGGTCCGGATCGAGCGGGAGTACCGCCATGCCCAATAAGGTCTCAATCGCCTTTGGTTCGGCTCTGATTGGGGTCCCCTAAACCGCTTCCGTGGTGAGATTCATCCGGAGTCTCAATCGCCTTTGGTTCGGCTCTGATTGGGGTCCTGCCACCGAGAATGGATTCGCGCTCAGCTTCTCGTCTCAATCGCCTTTGGTTCGGCTCTGATTGGGGTCCGTCGTCGACGGTGTAGTAACCACGGAGCACCATGTCTCAATCGCCTTTGGTTCGGCTCTGATTGGGGTCCCTGGTCTCTTGGGGTGAATCCGGTGACAGCCGGAGGTCTCAATCGCCTTTGGTTCGGCTCTGATTGGGGTCCGTACTACGCGGACGTTGAGGGTGACTGGACCAAGTCTCAATCGCCTTTGGTTCGGCTCTGATTGGGGTCCGAAGGTAAGCCATGTCAACGATTGAAGTGAACGCGTCTCAATCGCCTTTGGTTCGGCTCTGATTGGGGTCCGCTCTGAGGGGAGAATGGACCGGCTCGATTGAGTCTCAATCGCCTTTGGTTCGGCTCTGATTGGGGTCCCCAACCCAAAGGAGTGCATAGATCTTGACTGCGGTCTCAATCGCCTTTGGTTCGGCTCTGATTGGGGTCCCGTGGCTCCTCGCGTATGTGCCAGATACGCAGGAGTCTCAATCGCCTTTGGTTCGGCTCTGATTGGGGTCCCCATGAATACTCTGAGGATAGCCGCCCATAGGGGTCTCAATCGCCTTTGGTTCGGCTCTGATTGGGGTCCCGATCGCTGCGGCAGTACCCAGCCTGCAGGCGGTGTCTCAATCGCCTTTGGTTCGGCTCTGATTGGGGTCCCCGGCGGAGTACGGCCATTACAACTCCCGGACCCAGTCTCAATCGCCTTTGGTTCGGCTCTGATTGGGGTCCCCATGTGGAAGATATCCTGGTATGCGGACGTTGGTCTCAATCGCCTTTGGTTCGGCTCTGATTGGGGTCCCTACCCCCATTTTTGGGAGGAGCCGGCCCCGCCGGTCTCAATCGCCTTTGGTTCGGCTCTGATTGGGGTCCCGATTGCTGGTGCGGCAATCGAATACGACGGCGAGTCTCAATCGCCTTTGGTTCGGCTCTGATTGGGGTCCGTAAGCCATGAATATGATCGAAGTGAACGCCCCGTCTCAATCGCCTTTGGTTCGGCTCTGATTGGGGTCCTTGCCCAACGTGAGGAAGACAAATGACAAGGCACGTCTCAATCGCCTTTGGTTCGGCTCTGATTGGGGTCCCCCAGAAGGCGAGGATAATCCTCGCCATCTACCGGTCTCAATCGCCTTTGGTTCGGCTCTGATTGGGGTCCTTAACCTAACGCAACATCCCGCGTCGCCAGAGCAAGTCTCAATCGCCTTTGGTTCGGCTCTGATTGGGGTCCTGAGGATCGCCGCCCATAGGGGCGGCTATGTTCAGTCTCAATCGCCTTTGGTTCGGCTCTGATTGGGGTCCCTCACGGTCGAGGAGCTGCCCACCAGTGAGAGGTCTCAATCGCCTTTGGTTCGGCTCTGATTGGGGTCCCGGACCGCCTGGTAAAAGAGGCGGCGCAATGGCGGTCTCAATCGCCTTTGGTTCGGCTCTGATTGGGGTCCCTGATCGGGGGCGCCCCCTACCTGATGGAGCCGCGTCTCAATCGCCTTTGGTTCGGCTCTGATTGGGGTCCCTGGCCGAAGTGTCCCGCGGAGGGGAGGAATCGGTCTCAATCGCCTTTGGTTCGGCTCTGATTGGGGTCCCATCTGAATCCCGCCGGCCCCGCCGGCAGAAAGGGTCTCAATCGCCTTTGGTTCGGCTCTGATTGGGGTCCGAGTCGCACCTTCCTCCATTGGAGGAAGTAACCTGTCTCAATCGCCTTTGGTTCGGCTCTGATTGGGGTCCAGAATGAGCGGGATATGTTGAAGGATCAGATTCAGTCTCAATCGCCTTTGGTTCGGCTCTGATTGGGGTCCTTGTTCTTTATAGTACATATGATAAGGACAACAAGTCTCAATCGCCTTTGGTTCGGCTCTGATTGGGGTCCCTGTTCCTGTTAGGAGGTAGGTCATGAAAACAAGGTCTCAATCGCCTTTGGTTCGGCTCTGATTGGGGTCCTAGAGGGCGCCAGCAAGTGGCTGGCCAACAATCGTCTCAATCGCCTTTGGTTCGGCTCTGATTGGGGTCCGATCTCGGAGCACTGGGCAGACCTGGAGCGCGTCGTCTCAATCGCCTTTGGTTCGGCTCTGATTGGGGTCCGACTGGACCACGTCGCCCCTAGACGCGGAGTACGTCTCAATCGCCTTTGGTTCGGCTCTGATTGGGGTCCAAGACGCCTATGACCGGGCCGCTTCGGCGGCTCGGTCTCAATCGCCTTTGGTTCGGCTCTGATTGGGGTCCGTCTCACGAAGACCAAGTAGTCTCCTATTCAATTGTCTCAATCGCCTTTGGTTCGGCTCTGATTGGGGTCCATGATGGCGATGCAGGGTCGCTCCCTGCTTAACGGTCTCAATCGCCTTTGGTTCGGCTCTGATTGGGGTCCTGGCTGGAGAGGGAGTACCGCCATGCCCAATGAGTCTCAATCGCCTTTGGTTCGGCTCTGATTGGGGTCCCCGCAGCTAGACGCATTGCATCGTCTAGTTACGGGTCTCAATCGCCTTTGGTTCGGCTCTGATTGGGGTCCACAATAGTTAGGCCATATCGGAGACGGGTTCCTTGTCTCAATCGCCTTTGGTTCGGCTCTGATTGGGGTCCCTTCGAGTTAAGGGGCAGCGGTCGGTTGATCGTGTCTCAATCGCCTTTGGTTCGGCTCTGATTGGGGTCCTTAGTGACACTAGCAACAAGGCAGTTGCTAGCAAGTCTCAATCGCCTTTGGTTCGGCTCTGATTGGGGTCCAGAACACAAGAACTACCACGATCCAGTTACAGTAGTCTCAATCGCCTTTGGTTCGGCTCTGATTGGGGTCCGCCCTGCGCCAGTTGTATGCAGCGCAGGATCTTGGTCTCAATCGCCTTTGGTTCGGCTCTGATTGGGGTCCTAGTCGGCAGAAAGGTAAGTAAGCCGAAACAGGAGTCTCAATCGCCTTTGGTTCGGCTCTGATTGGGGTCCCGATGGGGCAATGTTTGCTGTTCAGCGGTTGATTGTCTCAATCGCCTTTGGTTCGGCTCTGATTGGGGTCCTTGCGTGACTTTACCACTTTACCTTTGGTTCATGGTCTCAATCGCCTTTGGTTCGGCTCTGATTGGGGTCCCGACTAACCACCACGGGACCAATTGGTCCCAATGGGTCTCAATCGCCTTTGGTTCGGCTCTGATTGGGGTCCAGAGTGCACAAGATGAGGTAAGGGATGTAGGCAAGTCTCAATCGCCTTTGGTTCGGCTCTGATTGGGGTCCCACGCCCAATGATAGAATAGGTCCTGCGCTGCGGTCTCAATCGCCTTTGGTTCGGCTCTGATTGGGGTCCTATTATGGGCTACGTAAGTCCTAATGAGTTAGGTCTCAATCGCCTTTGGTTCGGCTCTGATTGGGGTCCGCGGGACCCGTTGTGGGTCGCGGTAACAAGCTCTAGTCTCAATCGCCTTTGGTTCGGCTCTGATTGGGGTCCAGAGAAAGAGGATGCTCTTGAGCTTCTGAATCAGTCTCAATCGCCTTTGGTTCGGCTCTGATTGGGGTCCGTCTGGATGGGGTCATACTACCTACACCGTCGGTCTCAATCGCCTTTGGTTCGGCTCTGATTGGGGTCCCAGACGGACCACCACGGGACCAATTGGTCCCAATGTCTCAATCGCCTTTGGTTCGGCTCTGATTGGGGTCCCCACTGGGGTAGCCCACCCGCTGGGCACCCCGGGTCTCAATCGCCTTTGGTTCGGCTCTGATTGGGGTCCTGAACGCCCCAGACCAGATGTCAGCGTCTGGATGGTCTCAATCGCCTTTGGTTCGGCTCTGATTGGGGTCCACGAACGAATGGCGGGTTAGTGCTCCGAACGCTGGTCTCAATCGCCTTTGGTTCGGCTCTGATTGGGGTCCCGAGAAGCCGAACTCAATGCAGAGTTCGGCTTCTGGTCTCAATCGCCTTTGGTTCGGCTCTGATTGGGGTCCCTTACTGTTCTGTAGATTGTTTTGTTGAGGTCTTGTCTCAATCGCCTTTGGTTCGGCTCTGATTGGGGTCCCAGATTGAGGTGTTAAAAAGGATTAGACAACAAGGTCTCAATCGCCTTTGGTTCGGCTCTGATTGGGGTCCCAATGCAGGGTCGCTCCCTGCTTAACCCTGTGGAGTCTCAATCGCCTTTGGTTCGGCTCTGATTGGGGTCCTTAGGAGGTAAGACAATGTTAACACTAGTTACATGTCTCAATCGCCTTTGGTTCGGCTCTGATTGGGGTCCCCGCGGGCACGATCATCAAGCGGGTCGACGTGAAGTCTCAATCGCCTTTGGTTCGGCTCTGATTGGGGTCCGAGACAGAGACGCTGGGCTTGTTGCGGCGCTTACGTCTCAATCGCCTTTGGTTCGGCTCTGATTGGGGTCCGGCCGAGCATGGCCCACGTGCTCGCGCGAGGCGCGTCTCAATCGCCTTTGGTTCGGCTCTGATTGGGGTCCCTGGCTAAGCTCACGGCGTTGGAGACGAAGCAGCGTCTCAATCGCCTTTGGTTCGGCTCTGATTGGGGTCCTCGAGTGCAAGCTCTCCCTCTCGGCGAAAGTGCGGTCTCAATCGCCTTTGGTTCGGCTCTGATTGGGGTCCAGGACGCAGTTGTAGGGCTTCGGCGCGAAGGCTTGTCTCAATCGCCTTTGGTTCGGCTCTGATTGGGGTCCCGGCCGAGCATGGCCCACGTGCTCGCGCGAGGCGCGTCTCAATCGCCTTTGGTTCGGCTCTGATTGGGGTCCGGAGCCTCAACTATGCCGTGATTGCCGACGAGATGTCTCAATCGCCTTTGGTTCGGCTCTGATTGGGGTCCGGGCCGGCCGCGCAAAGAGGCGGGCGACGTGGAGTCTCAATCGCCTTTGGTTCGGCTCTGATTGGGGTCCTCACCCGACGAACGACGAGCAACTCGCGCTGCGTCTCAATCGCCTTTGGTTCGGCTCTGATTGGGGTCCTTTGCGGGCAGCGTGGTATTTGCTGCCCTAAGTCTCAATCGCCTTTGGTTCGGCTCTGATTGGGGTCCCGAAGGCTGGGCGCAAATGCTGGCGCAAGGGCTGGTCTCAATCGCCTTTGGTTCGGCTCTGATTGGGGTCCGCTGCGCGCCCGCAAGCTGTTTTGCACCTACAAGTCTCAATCGCCTTTGGTTCGGCTCTGATTGGGGTCCCCGCCCCCACCATCAATGGGATGAGGCACAGCGGGTCTCAATCGCCTTTGGTTCGGCTCTGATTGGGGTCCTCGCCCCTGTCGGAAACCTACGCCTCCCGCGAGGTCTCAATCGCCTTTGGTTCGGCTCTGATTGGGGTCCCTGACACCCTGTCCCGCCTGTGAGCGGGACTTCCTGTCTCAATCGCCTTTGGTTCGGCTCTGATTGGGGTCCCAGGCGCGCATCCTGACACCCTGTCCCGCCTGTGGTCTCAATCGCCTTTGGTTCGGCTCTGATTGGGGTCCTAAGCCGGCAGAAAGGTACGCCATGAAGACCCCGTCTCAATCGCCTTTGGTTCGGCTCTGATTGGGGTCCTTGGCCGTGTAGCGGCCGAGCCATGCGCCACTGGGTCTCAATCGCCTTTGGTTCGGCTCTGATTGGGGTCCTCATCGTCATGCTCCATGCGCAGGCTCGAGAGATGTCTCAATCGCCTTTGGTTCGGCTCTGATTGGGGTCCGAGAGCTTGATTCGTAAGCGTTTTTCCCGCGTCGTCTCAATCGCCTTTGGTTCGGCTCTGATTGGGGTCCATACTACGTGCATGACCTACCCACCCACCCACCCGTCTCAATCGCCTTTGGTTCGGCTCTGATTGGGGTCCGGGGCAAACCCGTGGGCTTTTTGTGCCGACCAGCGTCTCAATCGCCTTTGGTTCGGCTCTGATTGGGGTCCGGCGGCGCGTAAGTATGTCTAGCGGGGAGCGCCCGTCTCAATCGCCTTTGGTTCGGCTCTGATTGGGGTCCTCGAGGGCGACTGGACCACGTCGCCCCTGTCGGTCTCAATCGCCTTTGGTTCGGCTCTGATTGGGGTCCCTCTGTGAAGTGGGCGCGCTATGCGGCACAGCAGGGTCTCAATCGCCTTTGGTTCGGCTCTGATTGGGGTCCGGGGAGCGTAACCCCGCGTGCCGCGAGTGTCAGGTCTCAATCGCCTTTGGTTCGGCTCTGATTGGGGTCCCTATCTCTGGAGATGAGACGCCCCATGCTCGTCGTCTCAATCGCCTTTGGTTCGGCTCTGATTGGGGTCTGGATTCGTGGATGCGCTAGCCCCGCCGCTGGTGGTCTCAATCGCCTTTGGTTCGGCTCTGATTGGGGTCCCGTCGCACCGGCACGGCTGGTGCGCGGCGTGTGGTCTCAATCGCCTTTGGTTCGGCTCTGATTGGGGTCCCTCGGCGCGGCCGGGCAAGGGTCCCCTCATCGAGTCTCAATCGCCTTTGGTTCGGCTCTGATTGGGGTCCGTGCGCGGCGTGTGGGGAGGGATGGGCTTCGGAGTCTCAATCGCCTTTGGTTCGGCTCTGATTGGGGTCCGGTACAAGGCGCGCAAGGATGTATGGCGCTACAAGTCTCAATCGCCTTTGGTTCGGCTCTGATTGGGGTCCAACTGGTGGAGGCGAAGTCGGGTAATGACTTCGGTCTCAATCGCCTTTGGTTCGGCTCTGATTGGGGTCCTCGTGCCGCGGGCGTTCCCCGACACCGGGGGCACGTCTCAATCGCCTTTGGTTCGGCTCTGATTGGGGTCCATGGTTGCGGGGTCGGATGAATCGCCGACCCGGGTCTCAAGTCTCAATCGCCTTTGGTTCGGCTCTGATTGGGGTCCCCACCACCCGAATCAGAATCAGATGGACGGCCGAGTCTCAATCGCCTTTGGTTCGGCTCTGATTGGGGTCCCAGGTTGCCATGAAGACCCCGTGCGAAGATAGAGTCTCAATCGCCTTTGGTTCGGCTCTGATTGGGGTCCCGGAACCCCGCGTGCCCCGAGTGTCAGGCGCGCAGTCTCAATCGCCTTTGGTTCGGCTCTGATTGGGGTCCGAACCTCACGCAACACCCCGCCACGGCTGAGCAGGTCTCAATCGCCTTTGGTTCGGCTCTGATTGGGGTCCAAAAGTTTCAATAACTTATGCTCCTGACCCACCGGTCTCAATCGCCTTTGGTTCGGCTCTGATTGGGGTCCTTGGGGTCAGGAAGAAGATTGTTTTGGGGAGACTCGTCTCAATCGCCTTTGGTTCGGCTCTGATTGGGGTCCTTGAACAGCTGAACTCCACGACCCCAAATGATATGTCTCAATCGCCTTTGGTTCGGCTCTGATTGGGGTCCGAAAGAGAGTTGTCATGAACAACGTCGCAGCAGTGTCTCAATCGCCTTTGGTTCGGCTCTGATTGGGGTCCTAGGAGATGAGAAATGAAAAGAACAGTGATCAGAGTCTCAATCGCCTTTGGTTCGGCTCTGATTGGGGTCCCTACGCCTGAGGCTCGTATCGCTGCGGCCGAGCATGTCTCAATCGCCTTTGGTTCGGCTCTGATTGGGGTCCCCGTAGTATTTCATTAAGTTGGTTTTGATAATTAGGTCTCAATCGCCTTTGGTTCGGCTCTGATTGGGGTCCCAAGGATGATTTAGTATGTGAAGTTGTTGGTGTAGGTCTCAATCGCCTTTGGTTCGGCTCTGATTGGGGTCCCCCAGCATGGCGCAATACGCCGAAGGGACTCCCGGTCTCAATCGCCTTTGGTTCGGCTCTGATTGGGGTCCAAGACAGGTCAAATCTGCTATAGGTTGGTGGATAGTCTCAATCGCCTTTGGTTCGGCTCTGATTGGGGTCCGCAGTGGATGCAGGAGTCCACTGCACTGAGTGTGGTCTCAATCGCCTTTGGTTCGGCTCTGATTGGGGTCCTATAACGTCTAAGGACAGAAGATCCACTTGTGTGTCTCAATCGCCTTTGGTTCGGCTCTGATTGGGGTCCCCGTACTGATGAGGCTAATAGGGTAGCTCCCTATAGTCTCAATCGCCTTTGGTTCGGCTCTGATTGGGGTCCAAATGCATAAGAATGCATAAGGTTAGGCAGTGTTGTCTCAATCGCCTTTGGTTCGGCTCTGATTGGGGTCCGGGTTGAGATGAGTGGGTTTAATTGGGGTCAGGGTCTCAATCGCCTTTGGTTCGGCTCTGATTGGGGTCCGGTCAGTTATGAGGAATTCCTGACCTGCCTCCGTGTCTCAATCGCCTTTGGTTCGGCTCTGATTGGGGTCCAACAGGGGTAGGTTAAGTGGAGTTGCCATAAAGCGTCTCAATCGCCTTTGGTTCGGCTCTGATTGGGGTCCCTTGGGGCAGAAAGGGAGTTGTCATGAACAACGTCGTCTCAATCGCCTTTGGTTCGGCTCTGATTGGGGTCCCCAAGGAAAAAGAGAAGTTAATTTATATAGAAAGTCTCAATCGCCTTTGGTTCGGCTCTGATTGGGGTCCTGAATAAGTTTAAGCCATTTCTTATGGCTGAAGGTCTCAATCGCCTTTGGTTCGGCTCTGATTGGGGTCCAGGAATAGCGCCACTGGTTACAAGGAGATTGGGTCTCAATCGCCTTTGGTTCGGCTCTGATTGGGGTCCTATCAATGGCAATCGTAATAGCCGAGACAATTGCGTCTCAATCGCCTTTGGTTCGGCTCTGATTGGGGTCCCAGCGCTGCTCTGGTGGGAAGGGGGGGCGCGATGAGTCTCAATCGCCTTTGGTTCGGCTCTGATTGGGGTCCCCAATCAAGAAGCGGAGGCATTCCGCTCAGGGGAAGTCTCAATCGCCTTTGGTTCGGCTCTGATTGGGGTCCTAAAGTAAGACGTAACAATCAAGAAGCGGAGGCGTCTCAATCGCCTTTGGTTCGGCTCTGATTGGGGTCCCCCCCACCCCCACCCCCCGGCCGAGCCGGCAAGGGTCTCAATCGCCTTTGGTTCGGCTCTGATTGGGGTCCTATTTCATTAAGTTGGTTTTGATAATTATCATAAGTCTCAATCGCCTTTGGTTCGGCTCTGATTGGGGTCCTAAGTGGAGTTGCCATAAAGCAATCGCTGGAAAAGTCTCAATCGCCTTTGGTTCGGCTCTGATTGGGGTCCTGCACCCCGGTCTTTTCTCCTTTGGGTCCAGTGGGTTGGCGGGCGGGGTGGGCAGGTTTTTCGGATCATGGGAGTGACTTGCCGGAGGGGGTCGGCTCGGCGTCGACGGGGAGGGGTGGCGCGTCGCTGGAGGATGCGCCCAACACGGTATCCCCGACAATGTTCGTTTGATCACGAGGGGAACAAACGACCCGCCCGAGGCCGAAGGTGATGGCCTGGCCCACGTGGAGGAGCTCGGCGGCAGCGAGGAGGGGCCGGAAGGGGGTCCACGGGCCGTGGTAGCGCACGGTACCGGTCCAACCACCGAGACGCATGGCGGCGTGCTGGCGGGTGGAGTAGCGGGCGAGGTCGCGCCACTGGAGCTGCTCGGCGCGGGTCTCTACCGCTCCGGCGGCAGCGATCCAGGCGCGGTGGTCCCAGGCTGGGGGGCCAGCACCGTGGCAGGCGGCAAGGAGCGCCGCCCGGCGGAGGAGGTGTTTGATGAGGAGGGGGAAGGTGGGGCGGGCGCCAAAGTGCCCCTCTTCTTTGAGGCGCAAAGGGGTGGCGAAGGTGAGGGTGAGGGGTGGAGCGCCCGCGTGATCCACCGCCGGAGGAGTGGCCGTGAGGGCCGGCAGGGGGAAAGGGGTGACAGGGTGGGCGAGGCCAGGGTCGTCATCGCGGTAGAGGAGGCGCGGCGGCTCGCCGGGGGGGTGGAGGGTGGCGGCCGCCAGGCGAAACTGGCCACGTCCCCGACCGAGCCCCATCTCCCCGAGCCGCCGAAAAGCGTAGAGGAAGTAGGGGAGCTGGCTCGCCGCGCGGCCGATGACGGTGAGGCCAACGGCCATCTCCTCTCCAGGGTGGAAGCGGCTGGCGCCGGCGGGAGGGTCGATGATGTAGGGGTGCGGCGCCTTGCCACCGGGCGGCAGGAGGGGGGCACCGGCCGGGACCGGGGTGTCAAAGACCTGCTGATAGACGCACGAGGGGGCGAGCAGGCAGGTCTCGCACGGCTGGCGGCGCAGGGGGCAGGAGATCCGCTTGAAGGCGACGCCGAAGCCGCCACGCAGCACCGTGCCCGCGAAGTCGGTGAGCTCGATGGGCGCCAGCGGTGCCAGGGCGAGGGTCAGGCGGAGGGCCGTGAGCCAGGGGGGCGCGACACCGTCCATCCTGCCACGCGTGTCCAAGTCGGCCGGGCTCACGGCGCCTCCCCCCAATGCGGGAAGGTAGGGAGGTCGTCTGGCGCCATCTCCAGGAGTTCGAGGGTGGCGGCGCGAAGGCGCTCGTACACCTCCTTGGAAACCGGCGTGATGCCGTGGCCGAGGATCGACTGGTTGCGCTGGTCGAGGAGGGGGCCGATCTCCTGCCACCGGTCGACGAACCTCTTGCCGAGGGGGTCGCCGAGGGCAGCGAGGAGATCGTAGGTGGCACGCAACGGAATCTGGAGGCAGCCTTTCTCCGCCGACCAGTACCGGGCACGGTAGGTCTCGCGCAGGGGCTCAGGGACGGCCTCCGGGGCGAGGCGGCTATTGTCGAGGCCGTGGGCCTGCTTGAGGGTGAACTTGCCGAGCTTCTCGATGGCCGCGTACAGGCGAGCGGTCGCATCTTCGTACTTCTCCTCCAGGTCGGCGCGCCGCGCGGCGTTGGCAATGAGATCGGCGACGTAGTGGGTGGGCCGCGACGACCGGATCTCGACGAGGCGCGCTTGCACGGCGAGGGCCTGTTCGATGAAGGCGCGGGTCGGCGAGTCATCCAGAAGTCCGACGCTCTCGCGGAGTTTGCCCAGCCCCTGATCGAGGGCACGCTGGGCACCCTTGTGGTCGAAGCGGTCCCAACACCCGAACCCCTCGACGACCTTGGCGAGATGGCGGTAGACAGGCTGCCATGGACCCGGTGCCCGCTCGGCGACCTGGATCAGGCCCTCCTGGGCCGGGCCGTAGCGGGCGCGGTTGAAGAGCAACGCCACCTCGCGGAGGCGCTCCACCCCGAGGACCTCCCACGGGTTGGATGGGTAGAACATCTTCTCTTTGCCGTCGACGACCACACCCAGCCCCGCCTTGGTGCGCTCGGCACCGCCGACGTAGCTGTAGCGGCAGCCCAGGTCGACGGTGGCCAAAGCGAGGGCCGCGGACATGTTCTTGGTGCCGCCGGTGTAGTCGACCACCACCTCCGGCCCCGCGATCCCCCACGACTTCATGCGGCGGCGGACACCATCGCGGGCGCATTGGTAGGCCGGGACGAGGCCCTCGGCCGAGGGGGTGGTGAGGACCTCGTCATCCTTCGGGGTGAAGGTGAGGGCGGGGCGGATCTCGGTGGCCACCACGCCACGGGATCCCTCGGAACAGAAGTAGACGACGTACTCCGGCTGCTGGCGGTTGAGGCTGAAGAGGATCGGCGCGGGGCTGCCGCCGACGGAGACGACCATCATGCGGGCGGTGGGGGTGGACTCTGGCATGGTTGCCTCGGGAGGATGGCTGCGGGCGGAACGCGCCCGCGGTACAGCGCCACGGTTAGCCCGCATTTATCATCAGGGATCGTCGCGGGAGCGTGCGAATGCGCGGAGATGTTGGTCGGCCTGCTGGTAGGAGCCGGTTGCACCGGCTACCCGCGGCCTGGGGCCGCGGCAGGCCTCGCCTGAATCGCCGAAGGCGATTCGGCTCCTACCGGGACGAGGTGGACCAGCAGATTCGCGAGTTGCACGCTCGTAGCAAATTCATCGTGAGCCATGCGGATCAGGGACATCGTCCGGTGTCTACAGGAGGTCCGGCCAGTCGGTCCAGTCGGCGGCATCGGCTGCGAAGCAGTCGGGGCAACGGGGGTCCCCCGCGTTGATCCCCTCCTGGCAGCGCTCGCAGAAGGGGCGACCGCAGGTGGCGCAGCAGCAATAAGTCTGCCTCTCCTCCGGGTGGTGAGGGCAGCCATGGGCGTCGTTCATCTGGCCCCCCTGTGGTGCAAACGCCCTCGGGCGCGCCTGCCACTCGGCCCTGTCACGCCCCGCGCCGCGAGCAGATTCACCCCGACCCTTTGCCACGTGGCAATCTCCTCCGCGACCGGCAAAGACCGTCCCGGCATGGCCGGCAGCCACGGCCGCCCTTGCACACCGTCCGGCAGGCTCACCTCACGCATCGCCACCTCCCGCGGCCACCGCGGCCGCCACTTTCCCAGAGTGGCAGAGGCTGGGGCCGGCGTCGCCGCTGGCAAGCTTGCCGCGATCCCCGGTCGGTGGATCACCGCGCCAGCGGGTTGACATGGGTCACCCCGGGAAAGCGCTGGAAATCGTAGTCGGCGGAGTAGATCTCGGCGCCGTGCTCCAGGGCCATGGCAGCAAGGTGTGCGTCGGAGGTGAGGTTGCCGCCGCTACCGGTGGCGTGGAGCAGGGTTCGTAGGATCGGCCAGTGAGCTTCGCCCGGCGCGATGGGATGAACCAGCGGCTGGGCCAGCCAATCATCCACGTAGGACAGCGCCACCTCCGTGGCCAGGGGGCGCTCCATGATGGACGGATGGGTGGTGATCCGAACGAAGGCGAGCAGCACCACCCACGCCAGCCCCACCTCCGTGTCGCCAGAGAGCACCTCCTCCAGCCAGGCGCGCGCCGCCGCATGGCGCGGGGCGTCGCGGTTGGTGGCGTAGATCATCAGGTTGGCGTCGATCAGGATCACTTCTTCATCTGCAGCTTGCGAGCCACCTCCGCATCCTCCAGTCGGTCGGCCAACTGCAGGGCCTGGTCGAGGTCGACACCGGAACGAACGGCACCGAGGGAGGATGGCTCCATACGATAGGGACGAGACCGCGGCACGGCCTGGCGGGCGATCAACCCCTTGCGCAGGGTCTCGTTCACCACCTCTTTGAAGCTCTTACCTGAACGATGGGCGGCTTCTTTGAGGCGCCTGGCGATCTGGTCGTCGATGGTCAGGGTGGTGCGCATGGGCGACATCATAGCATGCAGCGAATAAGCATCAACGCATCAGGCTGGCCCGCGTGCCTCTGCATCGTCTTCGGCCGCCGCCAGCAGCCGCTCGGCGGGCGCGAAGTGGATACCCTCGGGCAGCGGCGCCGAGGCGCCCAGGGCCCACACCTGGAAGTCGGCCGGCAGGGGGTAGATGCGCACGTCGTCCTCTTTGGGGTCGATACGCGCGGCGATCTCGTCCTCCAGCCGCTCGATCCCCGCGGCGGTGAAGCGGCCAAAGAAGACCGAATACTGGAGCGCCAGGGCCTCGCCCTTGAGATAGCGGTGGAGGCGCGCCAGGCGGCGCGGGTCGCCGATGTCGTAGGCGATGAGGTAGGGGGACATTTCAGTAGACAGTAGACAGTAGACAGGGGGGGGACTATGTGGCCGCTCCCACGGAGGCGATCAGCCCATTGAGCAGCCGTGCCACCTCGTCAGCCGCATGGGCCTTCTGCCACGCGACGAGCTGCTCAAACCGTTCAATCGTAGCCATCTCAACTCCTGTCTCCTGACTCCTGACTCCTGCCTACTCACCCAATGAAGAAGAACTTGCCGTCCGCCGGTTGCACGGCGATCCCCATGGCGCGCACGGCCATGCGCGGATCCAGCCGGAAGAGGTGGACGCGGTCGGTGTCCGGATCGATCACCTCGGCCAGGCGGGCCAGCACCTCGCGCCTCTCCGCCGGGGTGAGCCAGCACTCGTGGACCGACTTCTGGCCACCGGTGGCGTACTCGCGGCACACATCGAGGGCACGAGCCAGCCGCTTCGGCTCGGAGATGTCGTAGGCGACGAGGTAGAGCTTGCGGGTGGTCATCAGGTAGGAGCCGAATCCCTTCGGCGATCGACGCACAGGTAGGAGCCGAATCCATTCGGCGATTGCCCGCTCACCAGACGGTCTCCACATGACCCCACGCGCGGATGGCCTCGTCCTTCGTCACCAGCGGTAGCCCGCCGGCCAGGCACGCGGCCACGATGAAGCGGTCGGCCGGGTCGGCGTGAAGATCGCCGGGAAGACGGGTGGCAAGCACCGCCTGCTCGGCCGGAAAGGGGAGCAATCGCATCTTCGGCCGGTGGAGGGCCTGGATAACCCACTCGGCCACATCGAGCGAGAGGGCCAGCCGTCCCTTCGCCACCAGCATGGCCACCTCCCAGCAGGAGATCGGATGAACCCCGAGGCCATCGGCCTCGTTGATCGCGCGCCGCGCCTTGCGGGAGACCTTGGGGGACTCGGTGACCCACCAGATCCAGGCGTGGGTGTCGAGGACCATCACCGCGCCGCCTCCCAGGGAACGTCCAGCGGCGACACGATGTCCCCCTCGAAGAGGACGCTCCCCTTCAGCGGGTTGGCCTCGCCCTCATCCGCCGCCACATACGGCACCACCTGGACTACGGGCCGGCCGTGCTTGGTCACCACCAGCGGCTCGCGGCTCTGGTTGACCTGCTCCAGCAACGCGAGGCAGTGGGTCTTGAACTCGGTGGCCGGGACAATCTTCATGGCGGCTCCATAAGCTGGTCAGAAATAACGACCAGATCTTAACACACCGATCTCTCCCCAATCTCTCCTGTGGGCCTTCAGCCCGCCCATCATGTCGTGGCTGGGTGACCTCCAAGGCAGGTCGACACGCCCCCCAGGCCGGCGTGGGGCGCCTCGGCTCTTGGCTCGCGATGGCCGACCTCCATGGTCGGGCGATTGCGGAGGCAAGGCCGGCACACAAATACAGCCCGCGTTGCATCATGATGCGTCCACCCCTAGACTCGGGCCATGCGCACGACCGTGGATCTGGATAAACCATTGCTGGTCGCTGCCAAGAGGCAGGCTGCCGCGAGCCACACGAGCCTCAGTCGCCTGGTACAGGACGCGCTTCGCCTGTACCTGGAGCTGCCCGAGCGTGCGGCGGAAGAGTCCTTCGAGCTCCTCACCTGTGGCACGCCCGGTGGGCACTATCCGACGCCACGAGAGGTGGCCTCCGCCCTGGCGGCGGAAGAGAGTGCCCTGCTGATCCGCGATGCTGATGCCTGATGTCAACGTCCTGATCTACGCCCACCGCGTAGAGCCCCCTGAGCACGCCGAATATGCCCGCTGGCTGGTGGCGCTCGCCCAGGGGCCCGAGCCCTTCGCCCTCTCGGAGCTGGTGTGCAGCGCCTTCGTGCGCATCGTCACCAATCCCCGTGTCTTCACACCCGTCACGAACCGCGCCATGGCGGTCGCCTTCGTAGAGAACCTGCGCCGGCGGCCCAATTGTCGCCCTCTGCGGCCCGGCCCCGAGAACTGGAAGATCTTTGTGCGCCTCTGTGAGCAGAGCGACGCTCGCGGCAAGCTCATCGCCGACGCCTACCATGCGGCCCTGGCCATCGAGCACGGCTGCGAGCTGGCCACCGCGGACGCCGACTTCGCCCGCTTCCCCGACCTGCGCTGGCGCCACCCCCTGCGGCCCCGGGGGTGATCCCTCCCCCCAACCCGCCATGGCGGGGAATCGCCACAGGCTCGTTCGGGGCCGGGGGACAGTAGTCAGGAGCCAAGTAGCACATCCAGACACCCCTGCAACGTGTCACGAAGGGACTGCGGATCTCGCAGGAGGGTGGCCAGCCGCTTGTCCGCCACCCGCACGCCATGGGCCAGGGCGTTGCGCAGGTCGCGAAGCGTCTTTAGCTCAGGCGGGTATGGGCGTGTGCTCACATCCTCCCGACGGCCCCGATCTTTCGGGCTGGCACCCAGCTTGACGACCTCCGCCGTGACGTACGCCTCCTGGCCGTAGAGGGCGGCGCGCAGGTAGTCGCCGCGGTCGAGGTAGGTGTACGCGAGACTGCGCTCCTGCTCCGCCCGGGTCGGGCGGCGGAACCAATCAATGCGCTCCATGAGGGCGTCGGCGAACAGGCCGCCCACCGGCGTGTCGAGGCAGCCGCGCTGAGTGTGGAGGGTGGAGAGCCGCTCGCGTGCCTTCATCGGGTTGGTGGCACGCTCGAAGAAGGCGGCGTCGCGCACAAGGCGCGCCGTCTCTTTCGGCGCGCCTTCGCGCTCGTAGAGGTCGGCGAAGGGGGAGAAGTCGCCGCTCTGTTCAAAGGCGGCGAGGGCCTCGATCCAGTCGGTGATCTCCAGCAGGCCGGCAAGGTCGAGAACCGGAGCCGGCGCATCCTTGGGCCGCGGCATGTCGAGGGCGCCGTAGTAGACCGCCGCCACCTCGACTCCCTTCACCACCCGCAAGTAACGGGCGGCCACCAGGGCGACCATGGCGAGGTGGCGCAGGCCGTGAGTCACATCGAGGGTGACTCGCGCGCGCACAGGCACCTCACCGGCGAGGATACGGACGAAGGCACGCTGCTCATCCGGCGTCCGGCCATAGGGGAGAAGCCGGCAACGAACCTCGCAGCCAAGGGCCGGGGCCACAACGGCGGCGAGTCCGTCGAGCTGCCCCTGAGTGATGCTGTCCGCCTCACACGCCTCCGCCAGCCCCTGCCAGAGTCCCTCGTGCGCCTCCCCAACCCCGGCGATCTCCAGGAGCACCTGCCACATGGATCCGGAGGTCCCGAGGACCACCAGCCGGTCCGGCTTCGTCACCTTGCGCAGCGCCGCGCCGAAGAAGCTCGCGGGGACCTCGCGGCCACCGGGGAAGCGGTAGGTCGTCTCCTCGTAGCTCCCCCGCGTCCCGCGCACCCGACCGAGGAAGGAGAGCTGGAGGTGCATCGGCCTCACCATGACAGCGTCGCGGATCGGCGATGCGCCACACCCGCCGAACATAACCGCGTTCCAGCCACTCTCGGTACCTCCGACTACAGGCCATGTTCGCGGTCGTACCGGCCGCGAAGTTGCTCGAGCTCTTGCTGGGTCTTCGGCTTGTAGCCGTTGCGCTTCACCCAATCCACGAAGGATTCGGCCGGTTTAGTCGCGCGAGGGGCGGGCGGCGGTGCAGCAGGACGGGAGGCGACATTGCGCCAAGAAGTCGTACTGGGGGCCTTGGTAGGGGTGATCGACGTCATGTCGATCGTCGCCTCCCGCGGTGCGAATACCGGCGGCGTGCGGGACTCATCACCCCCATCACCCGACACCGGGGTCAGCAGCAGCCAGCCAAAGGGGACGGAACCACCGCCGTCGAGCACACACAGGTTGCGGGTGCTGCCCTCCTTGATCCGCCTGCCCTCGGGAGTGCGCGCCTGGGGGCAATGGCCCTCCCGTAGGTGGTCCACCGACAGGGACTCGAAGTGGGAGAACCGGCCGACGCGCAGCAGGATGGCCGGGGCCTGCGGCAGCGAAATCGCGCCATTGGCACCGAAGGCGCGGCCGAGGGCGGCGGCGGTGTTCATGTGGCCGTGGCAGTGGAACCGATCCCACTCGGCCTTGAACCGGCCGGCGTAGAACCGGTTCGCCGCCTCGCGCAGGTCGTCGAGGCAGATGGGCCGCCCCACCAGATCGCGGCCGTGATGGCGCTGGCGCGCCTCGTCGACCTGGATCTCGACGGTGAAGGTGGGGGGCTCGCCTCCATCGGCGCGGGAGCGGAGGCGCTCGTACCACGCATCGATCCCCTTGGAGCCCGGCTTCTGCGGGTCGAGGTGGAGGTTGACGAAGCGGCTCACCACGGTGGCGTCTGCGGGGAGGTCGGCATCGGCGACCTTCACGGTGCGGAAGGGGTCCTGCTCAAGACCGCGCTGGAAATCGAAGTGGAGCGCCCGCTCTTCGAGGTTGCGACCATCCCGTGGGCGGGCGCGCTGAAACGCATCGTCCTTCTCGGCCAGGCAGCTCACCAGGGCGGTGCGCAGTGCCCCCTTGACCGCCGTGCCGGGAAGGTAGCCGTGGCCGGCCTGGTAGTTACGGGTCATGCAGTTGACGAGGAGCTGGTTGCGCGGGTCGTACTGCTTTTCCTGGAAGTGGTCGGCGAAGGTGCGCGAAACCGCCATGGAGGCAATGCCATCCCGCTCTAGGTCGGCGCGGTGGTGGAGGAAGTCCCGCAGCCGCTTGAGGTCGCTCCCCTCGGCCAGGCGGGTCAGCTCCTCCAGCTCCTTGCCGGAGAGGCGGGCGGTGAGCCGTGCCAGGGAGATCTCCACCAGCCGGTCGCCGACCAGAAGGTAGCGGCTAGTGTCGAGGGTCTCGCCGGTCCCCACGTGGATCGGGGTCAGGGGGGTAGCGGTGAAGGTGTAAGTGTGCGGCGGGGTGTACGTGGGCATGACCAACCTCCCTCAGATACACGCCTCGGTGAAGGCGACGCAGAGGTGGTAGGCGTGGTGGCGGATCTCCGGCCGCTCGCCGTGCACCCGATCGAGGAGGGCGCCCGCGAGGCCGTCGCGGCCGTCGAAGGTGGCGCCCGGTTCGGCCAGCAGGACCGGCCGCTTGAAGGGCGAGGTGTTGTCCTGGGCGAAGGTGCCCCCGAGCCGGCCGTAGTGGGTGTGGAGCTTGTAGCGGGCGTTGGGGGTGGTGGCGTCGATGGTGCCGTGGGAGAGGGAGAGACGGCGGGGGCCAGCGTGGTCGAAGAGGTCCCCCTCGTACGGCCGCACCGCAGCGGTGAATTGCCCGAGGCCGGTGGTGGCGTCGCGGCCGAAGCCGGAGCGGCCCACGTCATCGAAGAGATTCTGAAGGTCTCCTTGGGAGAGGTGGCCGGTGGCGGCGTAGACGGTGAGCCGCCCCTCCTCCCCGTAGGCCCGGGTCTCGACGAAGTAGAGGCCGCCGCTCTCCGGCGTCGTGCCGCGCTGGCGGTCGATCCGGTTGTGGGGGCGGACCTGGACCTCCGCCGCGACGTCGCCGGCCACCGCGCCGGCGCCCTTCATCCATCTCTGGTAGAGGGCCGCGTCGCTGTAGCCGTCACGGAGGGCGCGCCAGTCGTCGACGGTGATCCATGGGCGCTTGCGCCACTGTTTGAGCCGCTGGTGGCCGTTGATGCGCTCGGCGCGATCGGTGCCACCGGCAAGGTGGTCCCGCTGCGCGCGGCCGAGGGGGGCGACGAGAGGGCGCGGCAGATGACCCGCGGGCAGGGCGTCGGAGAGCAGCAGCGGCCGCTCGGCGAAGCGATCGAGCCACTCCACCAGGGCCGCCTCCCCGTCGCGATAGCGATAGGCCCAGCAGAGGTGGCCGAAGAGGGTCCCCGAGTAAAAGGGGGTGGCCACCGGCGAGCGGGGGGTGAGGGTGATCTCGTAGGGGCGCATGGATCTCACGCAGCGACGATCGCAACGGGGCTGTCGAAGGTGATGGCGTCGAACTTGTCTTGGACGGGGGCGCCGTCGAGTCTGAGATCACGCACCCGCACCCGGCCGTAGCCGCGGGAACCGGAACCGCCGAGGGCGTCGAGCTCGAGCATGCGCAGGGCAGTGAAGAGGTGGTTGAGGAGGTCACGGTCCTGGGCGCCGCCGTCGCCGTCGAAGGAGAAGACCCGGTAGGTCATCTCGAAGGGGAAGCGGGCGCCTGCGGGCACCCGCTCGGTGGTGCGCGGGCCGGCGCTCGCCGCCTTGCCCTCCAATCGGTTGATGGAGACCTCCATCTTCTCCTCGGTGAGGAGCAGGCCGCGGCCGCGGACCTCCTCCGCCCACGCCGGGTCGAGGGGGGCGTCGCGGACGATCAGCCGGGTGGGGCCGCCTTTCCACTCCTTATGGGTGGTGCCGAAGATGCGCAGGACCGGATCGGCCTGCGGGTCGTCACCCTTCAGCCAATCGTTACCGGTCCCCCATACGTTGCCCCGTCCGTCGGACTCGATGCAGCCGAGCCTCCACTCCAGCAGCGAGCGCAGCTTGCCCTTGAGGCTGCTGCCGGGGATGTAGGGGGTGTCGTCGATCGCCTCCTTGATCACCGGCAGGTCAATACCGCCGATCTCGATGTGGTCGCGCCCCACCCCCACGTGGAGGCCGCTCCGGACCTCGATCGTGCCGGTGATGGTCTTGAGTCCCACGAGTTTTTCAATGGCCATGGTCTTGCCTCGGAAAGGGGGCCGGGCTCAGCCCTTCTCGTTTAGGTACCGGTGAAATCCCACCACTGCTTCGAAGTGGGAGAGGAAGGCCTCGAAGTCCTCGACGCTCTCCACCCACGCCACGTGGTTGATGACGAACTGGACAAAGGCGCCCGGCATGTCCTTGCCGAGCCGGCCCGCGGCGTAGACCACCCGGCTCTTGAGCATGGCGAACTGGGGGTGGATCCGCGCCCACGCCTGCTGCCGGCTGTCGTCCCCCTTCGCGCGAGAGAGCTGCCGCCCCAGCCCCTTCACCTCGCTGAAGAAGCGGCGGAGCTGGGTCGAGGGAAGGTCCCGGAAGGATTCGGCCGCCACCTGGGCACCGCCGTCGACCCAAAAGCGGTCGAGCTGGCCCTCGGCCCCGCGGTAGCGGCAGGGTTGCGGCTGGGGGTCGCGGATGGCACGGGGGGGCGGCGCACTGCCTTGATGCGGGCGGTGGTCTCGGGGCCGGCCTTGCTGGGGACGTTGCGGTGTCATGGGGCCTCCTGGGGGTCGTTCAACTGCGGCTCTGGTAGAGGGCGAGGTGGAGGGGAATGGTGAGGGCGTCGAGGGCCTCGCCGGTGTCCCCGACCAGCCCCTCATAGAACTGGAACTCCGCGCCGTTCCTGGGACGGCTCTTGCCGCCATCCCGCACGGTGAAGTTGCGGGCGATGGCGTAGGTAAGGGCGGAGCGCCAGGCGTGGTCGCTCGGCCGCAGGCGTCGATCTCCCTTCCGGACCCGGTTCGCCATGTCGCGCAGCTCGAATAGGCGACGGACCATCCCCACCGAGCTACCGGCCTGGCGTCCACCGTTCTCCCGCGCCGCACGGATCCATCCGGTGAGCCGGTCGCCCTTGTCGAGAAGGTCCGCCACCTCCGACCAGAGGATCAGCTTTCCAAAGAGGGCAAGGCGATCGCGTCCGCTATTCGTTGTTCCCTTCGCACGTTTCAGCGACGCCTCCACCCGCTCGGCCACACGCCGCAGGGGCTCGTGGGGTTTGAACAGCTCCACGGCGGCGGAGAGGTGGACGTTGGGGTTGCGGCCGGTGTAGGCGCGGAAGGCGTCGTTCATCGTCACCGCGAGGTCGATGGTCTTGCGCCACGGGCCGATCAGGAAGAGGTCGTCGCCGCCGGCGTAGAGGGTGTAGGTCTCCGGGAAACGGTCGCGGATGATCTGCTGGAGCTGGCCGGTGAAGAAGAGGTCGAGCTGGCGCGACAGGGCGGCGAAGCGGGAGACGGAGCCCTCGCGCTGCCCCTCCCCCTCCGGCTCCAGACCGAGGGAGAAGATCAGCCCCAGGTGGTCGACGTCGGCCTTGAGGGCCGCCAGGTAGGGTTTGCCGCGCAGGGATCGATCGGCCTCGACCGTCTGCGCCAGGTGGGAGATGTGCTCGAAGGTGAGCAGGTGGCTGTCGCGCTCATCCTCGCGGGCTTCGTCGGAGACCTTCGTGAATCGATCGTCGGCCGAAACGAAATCCCCGGCGCCGTCGCCGAAGCGCGGGCAGTGGTTCGCCAGAAAACGCTGGGGAAACACCGGGCCACTCTCCTGCCAGCGGAAGGCTTCGACCCGCAGGAGGTGGTGCTGGACACGGGGTAGCTCGCGGTAAATGGCGAGGTGGACGGGCGCGCCGTCTGCTTCCCCGCCGAAAAAGGAGAGCGTCTCGCCGATGCGCCTACCTTCGTGGCGGCAATCGATCGGCGCCACCGCCCAGCCGAGGCCCGCCGCGCTCGGGAGCCAGCGACCGAGCTTGGCCTCCTGGTGGCAGACGTCGCACCGTTGGCCGCGCTCATCCCGATGGGCCGCAGGCCGCTGGCCGCAGACCGTGCAGGCACCGGAGGCGACCTCTCCACCCTCCGGCATGAACTGGACCCAGTCGAGGACGGCGCCGTCCTCGGGCAGGGGCGGGGCGAGCTTCGCCCACTGGAGGGCGAGGTCGACCTCATCGACGACCCCCGAGAAGCGGTCCTCCAGAAAGGCCTCACCGGCGAAGGGAGCGCCCACCACCAGGTGCAGGGTCAGCTCCCCGTAGTAGCGCTGGAGAAGCCAGCGCCGGATCCGGTCGCGGACGTCGGCTACCCGTCCTTCCACCTGGGCCGTTGCCGGCACGAGCAGGAGGAACCGCCCGCCGGCCGCCTGCAACCGGCAGCACGACGGCAGGCCGAGATCGTGGAGGAGCCAGAGGGCGGCGGCATCGGTCAGCGCCCCGAGGTAGAAGGAACGGGCGCGCAGGGTGCGGGCCAGCCCCGCGACCCCCTCGCTGGCCAGTTTGAAGATCGCCTTCTGGATCCCGGAGAGGTCGCCGGCCACCAGACGGTAGCGGGGGGCCGTGCGGTCGCGCACGTAGGCCTCGTCACCGAGCCTCCCCTCCGCCTCCAACATCGCATGGCCACAGGCGGCGATCGCCGCGGTGATGCGGGTGTGGTCGAAGAGCGAGATGTCGGGGATGTCGATCGTGGAGGAGGGGATCGCCCAGGCATACCGCTCCAGGAGGCCGAGGAGCCCCTCGGTGAAGAGGCGGGCACTGCCGGTGCCTTCGCTGCAGAGGCGGGTGAAGTCCGCCTTGAGGCCATCCCACAGGACGCGGTAGTCCATGGCGCCCGGGTGCGCGTCCCACTCGGACTTCGGGCGCGGCTCGACAACCTCGCCCGGTCCCAAGGGCGCAAGGTCGTAGACGTGGGGCGCGGCCTTGCCCTCCCCCAGGTCGATGCGGTCGAAGAGGCTGGCGAGGGGCTGCTTGCGGAAGGTCTCCCAGCCGTGATCGACCTCGTACTCATGTTCCTTGGGTTTGCGGTCCAGCCCCGAGGCGAGGCGATCCGCCTCGGCGGAAAGCCAGCCGATGGCGGGTACCGGGTGGCGGTCCGGGGCATGGTGGAAGTTGGCGAAGTCGCGCACACGCTGGCGGTCGACCCCCTGGGGGAAGGCGAGCCCATCGCCCTCCAGCCACTCGAAGAAGGCGTCGGTCCACAGGATGTGCTTGTGGGAGTACCGCCCCTCCCGTACCGGACAGAGGACGTTGTCCATCTCCCGCGACCGCTCGGGCAGATCGGCCACCGTGCCGTGGGCCCGCTGCATGAATTTGCCGATGTCGTGCAGCAGGGCGCCCAACACGACCTCGTCCCGGGTTGGCAGTCGGGCTTCACTCACGGTCCATCGTCCTCCTCCCGGTTTCGTCGCTCCCCTTCCTGCTCCCCCACTCTGCCGCCGGCAGCGCTCCCCGTCCCGGCTCGCAAGCTTGCCGCCCCTCTTTCCCCCGTCTCCTCCTCCCTCCTGTCCCGCGCAGTCAGGTTAGCCCCATGGCGGCGACGCCGACAACGCGGGCGACACGGAAGGGCGCCCAGGTTGCATGGATTACACTGTCGGACCCAGCCGAATCGGGAGATCCCCGTGGCATCCGCACCGGCGACCAGGCGCTGCTCGACCTGGGCGAGATCGACGGGTTGCCCATTCGATCTCCGAGGGAGGCGTGGGGACGGATCGCGGCGGGCGAGTGATCTAACCCGCATTTCTCACCCCGAATGTGTTAGTCTCCTTGTTGGTTAAGTTCCTGGTCTACTTTTGGCCTATGAGCACCGCGAACATCCATGAGGTGAAGGCACACCTCTCCCGGTACCTAGCCCGGGTCGAGGCGGGAGAGACCGTCACCATCTGCCGCCGCAACGAGCCGATCGCCGAGCTCCGGCCGGTGGCGCCGCCATCCACGGAGCCGCGCCCCATCGGCCTGGCCAGGGGCGTGGGCCACGTGCCCCCGGCCTTCTTCGAGCCACTGGACGAGGAGATGGTGGATCTCTTCGAAGGGCGCGCTCCGTGAGGCTGCTGCTCGATAGCTGCACCTTCCTGTGGATGATCTGGGACGAGCCGGAGCTCACCGCGCGGGCGCGCGCGCTCATCGCAGATCCGCGCAACGAGGTCTATCTGAGCGCCATCTCCCTGTGGGAAATCCTGGTGAAGCACCAGGCGGGGAGGCTGGAGCTGCGCCAGCCCGTAGAGCCGGCGCGATTCTACGCGGAGCAGCGGGAGGCCCACCGCATCTCGCCGTTGCCCCTGGAAGAGGAGGCGGTGGCGCAGCTCACGAAGCTCCCGAACCTGCACCGCGATCCCTTCGACCGCATGCTGATCTGCCAGGCGATCGCCCATGGCCTGGCGGTGCTCACCCCCGACGCCGCCATCCAGCGCTATCCGGTCCGTACCGTCTGGTAGACCGTAGGTCGCGGGACGCGACCTACGGTCTGATGGCGGGCGACCGCCCGCCATCCACGGGGGGTGAAGCCACCCGGACCTGTGCCGGGTGGCGAGGGGGGCGCGTGGCGTCCCGCTCCAGATCAGGGCGGCATTCACGACCATCGGCCGAGGCTCAGGCGGTTAAACCCTTCGGACCGGCGGTGGCCGTCGGCCGGAGGGAGTCCTTCGGCTTGGCTCCGGGGCTACAACGGCGGCGAGTCCGTCTAGCTGCTCCTGGGTGACGCGGTCCGCCTCACACGCCTCCGCCAGCCCCTGCCAGAGCCCCTCGTGTGCCTCCCCAACCCCGGCGATCTCCAGGAGCACCTGCCACATGCTCCCCGAGGTCCCGAGGACCACCAGCCGGTCCGACTTCGTCACCTTGCGCAGCGCCGCGCCGAAGAAGCTCGCGGGCACCTTGCGGCCGCCGGGAAAGCGGTAGGTCGCCGCCTGGTAATTACCGCGCTCGCCCCGCACGTGGCCGAGAAAGGAGAGCTGGAGGTGGAGGGGTGAGGTAGGGGGCATTCTGGGTGACCAAGGGAGACTCACGCCCCGCCACGCAGGGCCTGGATGCGGGCGCGGCGCTCTTCTGGCTTTTGCTTCTTGCCCCACCCGAGGTAGCCGTAGATCGCCTCGGCGAGGTCGGCAAGTTGTTCCCGCGCGGGTTGCGGCCAGCCATCCGCCTGGTTGAAGAGCTCACCAAGACGGTTTGGCAGGCGCCCGCCCGCATCCTTGATGCCGTTGTTCTTGTCGTCCTCGAGCCAACCACGCAGCTCTCGAAGATCCCGCTCCTCCTGCGAGAGCGCCGCGATCTCTGCCTCTTGCTGGTGCTCCACGGCTAACTCCTTTGCCTCCCGCTCCGCGTCGGGGTCCCGCGCCATCTGCCCATACCCCACCGCAGTCTTGGCGCCGAAGCCGAGCCACTCGAAGGCGTGGGTGAAGGCGGCCTCGATCAGCGCTCGCCAGCCGGTGGTGAGGCGCGCGGGCAGGGCGGCGGGCTCGGCGAGGGCGACGTGGAAGCGGAGGCGGCTCTTCGGCGGAACGGTGAGGAAGTAGTTGGGGATGGGAGACTCGGCGTCGTGGGGCGGGGTCCCGTTCTGGTAGTAGCCGCCGTGGTGGGGGTTGAGGATGTCGATCTCCAGCTTGCCGTCGGGCGGCGCGATGATCGCATCCCAGAAGGCGAGGGCGCCCTTGAGGTGGAGGTTGTTTGTCTCCAGTCTCCGTCCACCGACCTCCGCACCGGTGAGGGCGCGCAAGAAGCCACCCGGATGGTCCAGCCACTGGTCAAGCTCCTTGCCGCGAGGGAGCAGGAGGCTGATCAGCCCCTCCACCTCTTGCTCTTGCCGAACCCACGCCTCCCCCTCGACCCAGTCGAGATACGCCATACGGCGCTCCTCCCCGAGGTCACGCAGGGTATCGGGCGCACCGCGTGCCGGACCCGTGAGGTAGGAGGCCCCCGTCTCCAGCCCGAACAGGCGCCAGACCGCCAGCATGTCCCAGCCCTGGCTATCGTCCCAGAGGCCGAGGGCGAGCTCCTCGGCGGCGCTGCGCAGGACCCCCTTGATGGAGGCGCCGGGCAGGTAGGGGAGGCCGTACGGGTTGAGGAAGGCGAAGCCATTCTCCAGCGGGTGCTCCATGCCGATGCCGGTCAGGAAGGGGGCGGTCGCTTTGGCATGGAGAGTGAGGGCGTGGTCCTCCAGGGTGTCGGCGGCCGCCTGCTGGCGGTCGCGTAACTGCTTCGTAAGGTCGATGGCATCCGTTGGGTAGCTGCAGACCGATCTCAGCGCCTCCAACTTCGCCACATCCTTGCTGGCACGCTGCCAACTCCCAGCATCCCACATGGCGAAGTAGAGGCCGAAGCGGTGGCCGGGTGGCGCATCATCGAAGTGGTTGCCCACATATTCCGGTACGGCAGCGACTGCCATGGCTTGCCTCCACGATAGACATCCGCTCGTTGCGCCGGGCGGTCAGGCAAAGATGAGGCGGCGCCCCTTGGGTTGCGGAATGGAGTCGCCGTGCTCCTTGGCCATGTCGATCCACAGGGCCATCGCCTCCTTGGCGTTGGCGAGGGCCTCTTCGTGGCTGTCACCGTGGGCCAAGCAGCCGGGCAGCTCCGGCACCTCCGCGATGCAGGCGTCGTCGTCCTGGCTCCAGTAAAGAATGATCTCGTAACGGTCCATGACCTGTTCGTGTTTGCCCATCGCTCACTCCTTATGGGCCGCGGCGAGCTGGCGGACCCAGCGCAGCAAGGCCAGGGACTCGTCGGTGGCGCGGCGGTAGAGGCCGGAGGGGGAGTTGTAGAGAGACTCCATCACCCTGCGATAGTCCGCCTCGTTCTCTGCCGCGAAGCGGCGGTCGCCGCCGAGGGGCTCGCCGCCAAACCGGCGGCCGAGCCACTTGCAGATATGGTCGCGCAGAGCCTTGTGATGATCTTTGTCCTTGCCCTGCAGGAAGGCGAGGGTCTGCATGAGGCCGTTGTTCATGATCAGGGCCGGGGCCGACTTGGCGACGTTGATGTAGTAGTCGCCGAGCTCTTTCTCAAGCTTGGACACGCACTCCCACGCGTAGCGGGCGCGCTCCTGATCGAGGGTCGGGCGGGGGTTACTGGTCATGGCTCTCGCCTCCCGCGAAGTGGAGCGCCACCAGACCGCGGCCGGTGGTGGCGTCGCCCCCGACCTGGAGGAGGGCGTCGGCGAGGCCGCGCACTTTTCGATCGCCGTCGCCCTCGATGGTCCAGCCGGCGACGGCCTTCGCGAGGACCTTTTCGGCGCTCATCAGGCCGTTGCCATTCGCTCCCTTCTTCCGCCGCTCCACCGTCGCCATCACCAGGGAGAGGAGGAGGGACTCCGGCGGCAGGTTCTCGGTGTAGAACAGGCGGCCGTCGTCCGCCGTGCCCGAGACGTCGTCGATGCGCACGTGGGGCTCCACCACCGTGGCGTTGCGCACGAAGTGGTTGAAGTCCTCGTCCGGGAGGAGGACGAGGTCACTCTTCAGCTTGTTGCGGAAATAGTGGTACTCCGGAGCGGCCGGCAGGGCATGCTCGGCGAGCCACTCGGCGACCGCACGAAGTCCCTCATCGACCTGGGCCTGGTAGTCGAACGCCTCCAGGAGGAGCTTGCCGTTGTCCAGGGTGGCATCCGACGCCGCGCGGGCAGTGTTGTCCCCGACGGACAGCTCGGACCACGCCGCCACGCCGGCGGCGGCCAGGCCACGCCGGGCGCGGGCGAGCGCCGTGGCAGAGGTCGCGTAGACGAAGCTCCGCTTGAGGCAGCGCACCGGGAAGCAGACGAGCTGGGCGTCACCGAAGCTCAGCGCCCCGGCGTGGTCGTCGGCGTTACCGCTGTCGGGGCCGAAGATGCGGTGGAGCATGGAGGCGGCGCCGTTGCGCCGCTGCCCCTCCGGGAGCTGGCTCCACGCGTGGTGGCGCACCGCCCCCTTGAGGCCGGAGCCGGCCATCATGGGATGGCCCGTGTGGCGCTCGCGCTGGATCGGGTTGTCGATCAGCCCCAGGGCCGTTCCCGCCCCCATGTGGACCGGGCTGAGGCAATAGATGAAGAGGGGGCGCTTGGCTTGAAACATGGTCTCTCTCCCGTACCGGCGTTCAGCGGAGCGGCACCACCCGCAGCCGTCCCGCCGCGGCCGCGGCCAGCCGCTGATCATTGGTCCAGATCTCCTCGCAGCCGCCGGTGATGGCGGTCGCCAGGTGGAGGGCATCGGGGGTCTTGAGTGCGTGGCGGGCACGCAGCTCGGTCGCCAGGTCGTACACCGCCGAAGCCATCGGGAGCACCGCCACCTCCGGTAGTCCGAAGAAGGCGTCGTATTGCGCGAGCAGCTCTGCCTTACCTTCACGAAGGGGGCGCACCCGGCATTCGAGGCGGGTGAGGTCGGAGATGCAGGGGGCTGGGGGCGATCCCTGGGTGGGCCTCAACCGCCGTTTCACTGCCTCCTGGACGGCCTTCCCTCCCTCCAGGAGGTGGATGACGATGCAGCTATCGAGATAGACCCGAGCCATCCGTTTACTCCCAGCTTGCCCGCTCAGAGGCGAGGTAGCGGTCGATCTCTTCCGCGCTCAGGGGGTGCTCGGGCTCCTGGAGGTTGTCCAAGAAGCCATCCAGCGAGCCGCTCTCGGCCCGCCCCCCTTCGGGCAGCAGGACGATCACCTCCGCCGGCCCCACCACCGCATCCTCCGGGAGGTGGAGGTGGAGGGTGTGGTCGGGTTCCACGGTTCCGGTCAGTTTGATGGCACGCATCTCGGATCCTCTATTACTGGGTTGCTCGTCCCCACGCCCCTAACCATACATTGTTGAACCCCTCGGCCCGGCGCTGCGGGTCGGGTTGGTCGATGAGGGGCCACAGCCCCTCGCCAAGGAGGCGCCGCAGGCCAGCGAGGTCGCCCCCCAGCCCATCGAGCCAGTAGACCGCGCCCACCGGCACCACGCGCTGCGCCACCTTCGGCCGGTTCGTCGCGAGGTCCCACCCCGAGACCACCTCGTGGCGGCCGGTGGCCGCCGCCACCACCCGCGCCGTCACCCCTTCCGGGCCGCGCCACGTCCCGTCTTCCTGCATCCCGGGCAGCCGCCATCCACCGGGGAAGAGGCCCGCGGTGGTGAGGCCGATGCGGCAGCGGCCCTCTGCCTCGATCCGCTCCGGCGGATCGAGCTGATCGACGGTGCACGGTGCCACCGCGGCCCCGCGGCCGTCACCCCCGAGGCGGACGAGACCGTCCGCCGGCAGGCACCCCTCCGCACCCGCCACGGCGACGACAAAGCCCACCCCGTCGAGGAGGGCCACGGCGTCGGTGGTGTAGATCTGCCCCTCGGCCGCGGTGCGGGCGGCCGCATCGAGGGCGATGCCGAGGCGGGGGTCCGTCTCCCAGAGGTCGGTCGCGCGGCACACGTGGCGCGGCTCCAGCGGCTCACCCGCCAGGTAACGACCCCACCCCTCCCCCGTGAGCCAGCAGCCCGCCACCGGCTTCTTGTGCGCCACGATGCGCAGGAGCGGCAGGCGGTCGAGGGGGTAGCTTGTAGCGATGCCCGCCGGGAGCTGGCCCGTTTCTGCTGGGGCAAGGTAGCAGAGCGCGGCAACCCCCTGGCTCCCATCGGGCAGGGCCACGAGGTCGGCAGGCAGGGGACGAAGCGGCTCCACGGTGGAGCCCTTGCCCGTGCGGCCGAGGGTGAAGTCCGCCACCCGGAAGGTGCCGGGGGCTACCGGCGTGCCGAGGACTGATCCGAGCCTCCCGGCGGGGGCCGCACCGCCCGCGAATGCGGCCAGGTCGGTGACCCCGCCGTCCACCAGCATGCGCGAGCGCAGCGCGCCCGCGGCCATGGAGGGCCACGGCGGCATGAGGGCCTCGCCGTGGTCGCCGGGGCCGCCAAAGAGACGGTTGCCGCGCAGGTAGAGGACGTCGAGGGGACGGAGGAAGCAGTGCTCAACCATGGCCTACCTCCCCCTTCGCCGGGTCGTCCGCCTGCGGCGCGCGGCCCCGGCGGGCGAGGAACTCGGCGACGCCGAGGAAGCGCTCGATGAAGGCGGCAAGGTCGGCCCCCTGACCAAGCGCCAGATCGGCAAGCTGGGCGCCGAGTCTCGCGGCGTCTCCCTTCGCCCCCTCCTTCGCCTGGCGACGGAACTGGTAGACGAGAGACTCCTTGATGAGGCTCGCAAAACCATCCTGCATGTCGGCCGCATGGGGTAACTCATGGATCCAGTCGTAGACGTGGTAGGCGGTGCGGCGTGACACGTCGGGGCGGGCGAGGTGGTCACGCAGGGCGAGGAGGAGGCCGGCAGGGGTCTCGGCGAGAGAGGCGGCGTTCTTCAGCCCCCACGGCACAGTGAGGGGGATCGCGCCCCCCGCCCGCTTCATCACGGTGATGGCGAGGCGGTCGCGGCCTGCACCCTTCGCGCGCTGCTCTGCGGCGCGCGCCTCCTTGAGCACCCGCGCCAGGGGGGTCAGGTAGTGCGCGATGGCGATCCCACACGAGGCGGTGGCCCGCTCTCCCATCACCTGGTAGAGGCGGCGGGGTCGTTTGTCCCGCCGGTCGCCCCCATCGAGAACGAAACCGCCGCCGATCCGGTAGCGGCCGCTCGCCTCAGCGAAGCGCTCCGCCCAGAAGGCATCCTTTTCGACGCGGTCATGCACTACGACCTGACCACCGCCGGGCAGGACACCGCCGTAGGCGAGGCGCAACAGCGTCGCCACCTCCACCACATCGTCCACCGCCACCAGGGCGAGGACATCGTCGCCGCCGGCATAGAGGAGCTTGCCCTTGTAGAGGTCCTCGACGATGGGCCGCGCCAGCTCCACGGCAAAGCCGTTGAGGGCCGCGGAGATCGCCATGTGGCGCGCCGGTGAGGGGGGTCGCCTGGCTTCGAGGTAGCGGGCCAGGCGCTCGTTGCCCACAGCCAACTCTTTCGCGTAGGACCATACCTGGGGGTGCCAGCTCTCTCTGTACGCGATCCGATACCGCTCATCGTTGCCCGCGAGCCAAGCACCCATGTGGTCGCCGTCCATCGCGACGATGGCGTAGTAGGTCTCGGGGGGGTGGCCGAGGGCGCCGCGGAGGTCCCCTGCCACTCGTGAGAGGGCCTCCTGGTACTGGCGCTGTTGCTCCGCGTCGTCGCTGTCGAGACCGTCGCGCAGGGCGTCGAGGTAGGTCGGTAACCCCTGGAGGAAGCGGCGCCGCTCCTCGTCACCATCCCGGGTCAGGCGATCGTAGATCCGCTTGGGCAGGGCAGCCGATCTTTGGCTGCTGGCCTGCTGATAGGTGGGCGTCTGCCGGAGCTGGTCGAGCTTCTTCCCTTCGACCGTCCGCAGCGCCTCCAGGTCCGGCGCCATCGCCATGGTGTGGGTCGAGACGACGAAACGCTCGGAGAACGCGCCGTCGGGGAGCACCTCGCGCACCCGGTCGCGCACCATCTCCGGCCACACCCGCTTGAGGGCGCACAGGGCGCACAGGTGGTCGCCACGCCGGGCCCAGGCCGGCCGCGACGACGCCACCCGCGTCCACAAGGTCTCGGCCTTGCCATCGCCGCGCTGGCCCTTGGTCCGGGTGAGCTGTTCACGATCCAGGGTGAGCCACTCACGCTCGCCACACAGGGTGCAGCGGAACCCCTCTTGGGGAAGCTGGACGAAGGGGCGCGCCGCCTTGGCCGCCACCGCGAGATGGTCGAGGGCGTCGTAGAGCGCCGGATAGAGGACACCGGGGTTGGGCTCGAAGAAGCGGGAGTCGCCCAGGTCGATGGGCTTGGCGAGGATCTGCCACGCGGCCGAGCCGAGGAAGCCCGGGGCACCCTCTCCCTCCGGATAGAGGCGGCGCAGGAGTGCCTCGATCCCCGTCGTATCCACGTCGCCGGCGCCGGCGGCGGCCAGGGACCACGGCACCACCGCCCAGTGGACCTCGGGAAAGCCGGCGAGCTGCGCCTCCACCTGGGCGTGACACGGGAGGTCTTCGTCCGCCACCACGCCCGCCACCTCCAGGAGATTGCGAAGGGTCTCCCGCCCTTGCTCCCGGACCCAGTCGCGCACCGCGCCCTCGATCCGGCGGGCGATCTTCTCGGCCTCGCCCGCCGGCACGATCGCCACGAACCGGTTGGGCAGGGCCGCGGAGAAGAGGGGGTTGGCGTCGGACTTCATCCGCGTCCATGGCTGCTCCGCGAACCAGTCGGGCGACAGCCTGACCTCATCGCGCAGCCACACGTCCACCTCGGCAACCCCCCGGAGCTGAGGGAAGAGGAGCTGGTCCGGACCGAGGTGGGAGGCGACGACCTTGATCCCCTCCCACGCCATCCGCGACAGGAGGTGTGAGCCGGCCCACAGGTCCGAGGTGGAGCGGGCCTGGACGATGAAGCCCTGCACGGGACCGAGGCTGACGACGAGGAGCGCCGGGACACCCTTGGGGTCCGCCGCCATGGCGGTGGCGAAGGCGGCGGTGAGGTCGAGATGGGACCAGATGGAGTGGTCCGGCACCCGGGTGTCCGCCGGCAGCCGCCCCCACAGGGCGCCGAGCCCCTCCGGCGCCCGCTCCGGGCCGAAGCGCCAGAACGCGAGGGCGGTACGGCGGGGGTCACTATCAGGATCGATCAACGCCTCGAACTGCTCGAAGCTTGCCTCCTTGATCGCCTCCACCTCCACCTCGTCGAGCCGCCCCTTCAGCTCGAAGGGTTTGCCGCTCAGGGGGTGGACGAGGACGGGATGGCGGTAAAAACGGACCTGGTCGAGCCACGGCATCCCCTGCACCTGGGGCCACTGGGGCCGGTCGGCGGCCGCGGCCCAATGGTCGGCCCGCTTGACGAGATTGCCCACCCCGTCGGGGAGGCCGCCGTGGAAGAGGATCTCCCGCAGGGCCCGCACCGTCCCCCCCTCGTGACCCGCAGGGTCGCGCAGAAGCACCAGGGCCTTCTCCGCCGGGTCGTGGGTCCAGGCGGCGAGCTTGGCTTGCCAGACGCGATCGTTCATCGGCCGGCTCCTGAGAGTCTGACCAGGGTGCTATCCAACACACCGTGAACCTTCCGCCACACAGTTAACTGTCCCTGACCATCCGGCACTCCAGGCCGGTGGAAGTCACGCGGGATGGCGCACGGTAGGTGGAAAACGATTCCAAAATAGGCGTCTCCGGAACGGACAACCTTGAAGCGCATCTGGTTCGCAAGGCGTTTCTGGCCACCCCAGGCGGTGGGATGGTGCGTCACCGGGTACGCCAAGACGTGTCGTTCACCGAACTGTCCGTTGGGTGCTATGGGGATCGCGGTACGGAATTTGATCTTCACCTCCGCCAGTCGTTGCATTGCGTTCGGCCAAGTCCCCACCTCCTCCGTCCGCCACACGAGCGGTCCGTGCTCGTCCGCGCCGAGGGCGTGGGACCACTCGAGTGCGAGGCATGAGGCAAAGTCGCGCGTGACCGCCGCGAGCGGGAAACCCACGCTCTGGGTCAGCATCTCGGTCGCTTGGAGCCCGTCACCATCAAGGACAAATGACCCCCAGCCATTGCGTGACCGACCACCCACGGTACCGAACCAATGGATGAGTTCTACGGTTCGTTCGAGCTCTGCCGCGAAGTCATCAGGAAATCCGAGCACCAGGATGTTTTGGTCACCGGCCCCAATTGCCGGCTTAGGATGCCGCTCGTCCGTCCCCTTGAGTGCCGTCGATCTCAACTCCCTCGAGTAGGTCAACGGCCCGTAACCGAGATACAGGTGAGCACCGACAGGCATCGCTTCGCCCTGTCTGTTGGTGACCTCTGGGTGGGTGACCCTCGGATCGGTTTCCCAACGATCCAGCGTTCCGTCTCGCCACCCGCCGAGCCGCAGCCGTACCCGGCTCCGCATCGCCCAGGTCTTGCCGCCATCCGTCAACCACGCATGACCGAAGAGGCGTCCCTCCGCCTCGCGGACCTCGGTGTGGAGCCGTTGCGGCTGGCAGCCGCCGCGCAGTAGCTCGTTCGCCTTCACCACCCGCCACCACTGGCGGAGCAGGGCCTTGAAGGGCGGCGTACGCCAGCGGCCTTTCTGTTCGGCATCCCCGAGGAAGGCGGGGGTGAGGAAGGTGACTCGGTACTCCCTGCGCTCCATCGCCATCGTCACACCTCCCGACCGCCACTCATGTCGACGACTCTGCCCGAACCGGCCGTGCCCGTCGGGTCCGACAAGCTTGCCGCCCCTCTTTCCCCCGTCTCCCCCCTCCTGATCCGCGCGGTCAGGTTAGCGCCGCAGCGGCGGGGGTGACAACGCGGCTCGGTTCGTGCCAGGGGCTTCGGGGGCCGCAAAGCGGATCGCCGCGGGCGCCAGGGTGAGGCCGTAGTGGGTATCGGGGCGGCGGCCGGTGGGTGGGGGGCGGCAAGTCGCAGCGCTGGGAGCCGGGCGACCGCTCTCTGCAACAGGTCCCTTCCTACACCCTCGTCACCGCTTGTAGATGTCCCCGCGGGGGCCGATGTGGTCGACGTAGACCGTTTGTTGCGGCCGGTCGACCCAATAGATGACCCGGAGGTCGCCGGCACGGAGGCGATGGTAACCGGCCCACTCCCCCGCCATGGCCTTGCTGCCCGGCCGATCGAGCGGCGCCTCACCAAGCTCGCGCAGGAGCGCCTTCAGCCGTTCCTGTTGTTTCGGTGGAAGCTTGCGCAGGTAGCGAGCGGCGTGACGGTGAACGACGACCCGGTAGGTCACAGCTCGTCGATGCTCAGGAAGGCGTCACCGTTGCCGGACTCCCGGTCCCCTTGCGCCTGCTGGAGCTCTTGCCGTGTGGTCTCATCGAGATCGAGCCCCAGGACCTCCACAATCTCCCGGTATTCGTCCCACGGAATGATAACGTCCGTGGGCTCTCCGGCGTCGTTGACGACGACTTTGCGATGAATCTTGTCGATCTGCGCCATGGCTTGACTCTCCGGTCGAAAGCGAGCGGCTCGATCGAGTCTACTTGCGGCTGCGCGGGAGGTCGAGCAAACCGGCCGACGCGACATCGCCGGGGAGCCTTGTTCAGGCTGCCTCCACGCCCCGGTGGCAGGGACCTCCAAAGCGAATTGCCGCCGGATCGAGGGTGAGGCCGTAGCGGGTGTCGGGGCGGCGGCCGATCGCGTGGACGAGGTAGGGGACGGCGGCCGGGCCGAGGGCGGTCTTCAACCGACCGTTGAGGCGGGCGCGGCGCTGGAGGAAGTAGCCCTTGTCCATGCCGGCGCGCAGGGCACGGGCGGTGCGGTCGCTGTCGCCCATGAGGCCGAGGATGGCGCGGTACTCGGCGAGGAAGGCGGCGGCGTGGGCGTGCTCGGGGGCGCCGTCGTTGGGGCAGGCCACCGGGTCGGCGGCGGTGAAGCGACGGCGAACGTGCCAGGCGTAGAAGGCGAGATCCGCTGGGGCGAGCGTCACCTCCTGGTCGCCGGCGACGATACGCCGGCCGGCGAGATCGAGCACCAGCTCCGGCGGACCCAGCGCCCGCTGGGCCGCGGCCACGGTCTCGCTGAAGGTGGCCTTGCCCGCCAGGAGGCCGGAAGGCAGGCCGTGGCGCAGGCGCACGAAGGGGATCTCGGCGAGGGTCACCGTGGCCGCCTGGGTGTCGAGGGGCCGCCGGTCCTCGCCCTGGGTGTAGATCACGTGCGGGGCGGGGGTCGGGTAGTAGAACTCGGGGTGGGACTCGAAGGGCGGCGAGACGAGGCAGTGGGAGAGGCGGTCCTGGGGGCGGCCGAAGAGCGACAGGGCGTAGCCGGCGTAGAAGCTCATGGTCTTGCGTCCACCGGCGAGGGAGACGTGGAGGGCGGCGCCAGGATCGGCGGTGAGGCGACGGATCTGCTCCGTGATTCCGTCCGCCGCGATGCGGTTGTCCTCCGGGGTCTGGATGTCGGCGAGGCCGTCGCCGTCGCCGACCGTGTGGATCGCCGTGTCGTCAAACGCGATGGCCGGCAGCCGGTAGTCGCGACACAGGCGGTGAAACCAGCCGGGCTCCTCGGAGAGCAGGGTGAGCCGCGCCCGGGCCGCGCCCTCGCGGGTGGTGAGGAGGTGGACCTCGGTGGGTACCCACGGCGGGTCGGCCACCGCGGCCAGGGCGTACACGGTCTCGGTCACTACCTGCGGGGTGAGGCCAGTGACCACCAACAGGATGCGGCGGGGGAATGGCTCGGGGGTCATGGGCAGGGGGTCGTGGTCGCGGAGGGGGCACCGCCGGCGACCGACCTTGCAAGGCTGCCACCTCGCGCCCCTGCCTGCCATGGGCCGCAAGGTTGCGGGAAAACCGTGGCGAGGGTAGGAGCCGGTGGCACCGGCGATCCGCGCCAACGGCGCGGCAGGCCCTGTGGGCCTGAGGTCGCCGAAGGAATTCGGCTCCTACCGGGATTCCGGGAGCGCGCCATGATTTCCCAACCGAGGGTAGGAGCCGGTGGCACCGGCGATCCGCGCCAACGGCGCGGCAGGCCCGAAGGGCCTGGGTCGCCGAAGGGATTCGGCTCCTACCGGGATTCCGAACCCCGGCGCGATCTCCCAACCCGAGGTAGGAGCCGGTTGCACCGGCGATCCGCGCCAACGGCGCGGCAGGCCCTGTGGGCCTCAGGTCGCCGAAGGGATTCGGCTCCTACCGGGATTCCGGGAGCGCGCCATGATTTCCCAACCCGAGGTAGGAGCCGGTTGCACCGGCGATCCGCGGCCACCGGCCACGGCAGGCCCTGTGGGCCTGAGGTCGCCGAAGGGATTCGGCTCCTACCGGGATTCCGGGAGCGCGCCATGATTTCCCAACCGAGGGTAGGAGCCGGTGGCACCGGCGATCCGCGACCACCGGCCGCGGCAGGCCCGAAGGGCCTGGGTCGCCGAAGGGATTCGGCTCCTACCGGGATTCCGAACCCCGGCGCGATCTCCCAACCCGAGGTAGGAGCCGGTTGCACCGGCGATCCGCGCCAACGGCGCGGCAGGCCCGAAGGGCCTGGGTCGCCGAAGGGATTCGGCTCCTACCGGGATTCCGGGAGCGCGCCGTGATTTCCCAACCGAGGGTAGGAGCCGGTTGCACCGGCGATCCGCGACCACCGGCCGCGGCAGGCCCTGTGGGCCTGAGGTCGCCGAAGGGATTCGGCTCCTACCGGGATTCCGGGAGCGCGCCGTGATTTCCCAACCGAGGGTAGGAGCCGGTGGCACCGGCGATCCGCGGCCGGCCGGGCGTGGTCCTGAGGCGTACCGCGGGGTACGGTAAGTGGTGCGACGGCCCGGTCGCCGTCGCGTTTCTCCCCTCTCGAAGATGCCCCCAGCCCGCCCGTCCCGAAGCCGCTCCGCCGCTGCACCGCCGTGGTACCGCACCCACCGCGGGCGGCGCTGGGCGTTCGCCGCGTTCCTCCTCGCCGCCTATTTCTCCATCCCGTTCGTGACCGTCGGCGGGCAACCGCTGTTCGGGTTCGATCGCCACACCCTGCGCCTCTACGTCGGAGGGGTGGCGCTGTGGATGGACGACCTCTTTCTGGTGCTCCTCGCCACCCTCCTGCTGGTCGCCCTCATCCTGCTCCTCACCGTCTGGCTCGGCCGGGTGTGGTGCGGCTGGGCCTGCCCCCAGACCGTGGTGCTCGACGTGCGCGACCAGCTCCAGCGCCTCTTCCGGATCCGCGGCCGCGACGGCCGCGCGGTGCGCCTGGCCAAGCGCAGTGCGGTGGAGGGGCTTTTTTTTGCCGTCAACGTCGCCGGCACCACCGCCTTCCTCTGGTACTTCTATCCGCCCGCCGAGCTCTTCTCCGACCTCGTCGCACGGCGCCTGCCGGAGTGGGTGTGGGCGACCTGGGCGATCTTCTTCGCCCTGTTCTACGGCGAGCTCCTATGGCTCAGCCGGCGCTTCTGTACCCGGGCCTGCCCGTACGCCAAGCTCCAGGGGGTGTTGTTCGACCGCGCCACCCTGGTGGTGGAGTATGACCGCACCCGCGATCCCGACTGCATCGATTGCAAGAAGTGCATCAAGGTGTGCCCCACCGAGATCGACATCCGCGACGGCCTGCAGGTGGAGTGCATCGCCTGCGGCGAGTGTATCGATGCCTGCGACGAGATCATGGCCAAGGTGGGTAGCCCCCCGAAGCTGATCCAGTTCACCTTCGGCTCCACCCGCGAGCCCAAACGGCGGGTGCTGCGCCCCGCCGTGGTGGCGATGGCGGTCGCCTGCCTCGCGTTGACGGTCACCCTGGCGCGGGTGGCGATCGCCCGGCCGGCGGTCGCGGTCTCGGTGCTGCGCGACCGCAACCACCTCTTCCACGTCGCCCGCGACGGACGCCTGATGAACAGCTACACGGCGGCGATCGAGAACCGCACCGGCGAGGCCCAGGCCCTCACCCTGTGGGTCGACGGCCTCGCCGGTCTGGAGCTGGTCACCCCGAGCAACCCGGTCACCATCCTGCCCGGCGACGTGCGCACGGTACGCTTCATCCTCGTCCACCCGGACTGGCGACCCCTGGGCGAGGGCAGTCACCCCGTCGCCCTCCACCTCCTCACCGCAGAGGAAACCCCGGTGGAGGCCGCCGCGGCGACCACGTTCATCGTGCCCGCGCCCGATGATGCGCTCACCACAGAGACACCGAGGCCACAGAGCCCGCGGTGAAGCGTCCGCTGAGGGGCTGGGAAAAGGACGGGAACCGCAGATGGACACAGATGGACACAGATCGTGCTGGGTGCGTCCACCGAGGCCGCCGGCGCGCGCGAAACAAGGCAGGAACGAGGATCTATAGCAGCGAGCTCGCTCGCGAACCGGCGCTAAACATCTGTGTTGATCTGTGTTCATCTGTGGTTTCTTCTCACGCCCCACCGACCCGTGGCCGGGTGACCCCAACGACGAGAGCGAAGAGAACCACCCCGCGGATCGACCTCGGCGAGCCCTGCGTCCTGGCGCGAGCATCGACCACACCCTCCGTGCCCTCTGTGTCTCTGTGGTGAACCCACCATGAACCGACCCGCCAAGCGTCCCTGGCTCTGGCCCGTGGCGATCGTTGCCCTGTTCCTCCTGCTGTTCGTCGGTGCCGTATGGCTCGCGCGGGTGGCGATCCAGGTCGGGGAGGTGCCCATCGACACCACCGCGGAGCCAGCGGCCCGGGGCGGCAGTGTGCGGTAATGCCGGCTACCGTGGAGTGCGCCCATTGCGGGCTGCCGACCGCCGCGGACCGGGCGCCGGCCTTCTGTTGCACCGGTTGTGAGGCGGTCTACGCCCTGCTCCACGACGAGGGGCTCGCAAACTTCTACGAGCGGCTCGACAGGCAGGCGGCCCACCCCCGCCCGGTACGTGAGATCGCGGAGCTGCCGCCGATCGGCGCGCGAGAGATCGCCGTCGAGACGGATGCCACCGGCCACGCCGAGGCAACCGCCGCGGTAGAGGGCATTACCTGCGCCGCCTGCGTCTGGCTCCTGGAGCGGGGCGTGGGACGGCTCCCCGGCGTGGAGGGCTTCGCAGTCAACTTCGCCAACCACCGGGTGCGCCTGCGCTGGGACCCAGCACGGGTCGACCTCGCCGCCATCGACGCCCGGGTGCGCGCCCTCGGCTACGCTCTACGCCCTACCCGCGCCGCCACGGATCGTCGCGGCGATGCCCCGTGGTGGGGCCGCATCGGCGTGGCCGCGTTCTGCACCATGAACCTGATGTGGCTGTCGGTGGGACTCTACGCCGGCTACTTCCAGGGCATGGAGCCAGCGGTGAAGCACGCCCTCCACTACCTCAACTGGGCCCTCGCCACACCGGTCCTGTTCTACTCCGGCTCCGCCTTCTGGCGCGGCGCCTGGCGCGGCCTGCGTGCCGGCGGCCTCACCATGGACCTCCTGGTGTGCCTCGCCACCGGCCTGGCCTACGGATACTCGGTCGAGGTGACCGTCACCGGTGCCGGCGAGACCTACTTCGACTCGGTCGCCATGGTGATCACGCTCCTCCTCGCCGGCCGCTTCCTGGAGCACCGTGCCCGGGCCCGAGCCTCGGAGGCGACCGACCGCCTCGGGGCCCTGCTGCCCGCCACGGCCCGCGCCTGGCGCGACGGTGCCTGGCAGCTAGTCCCCCTGGCGGAGGTGGGCCTCGGCGACCGCCTGCGGGTCGACCCGGGGGAGCGCATCCCGGCCGATGGCCCGACCCGCGGCGTTACCGACGTGGACGAGGCGCTGCTCACCGGGGAGGCGCGGCCGGTGGCCAAGGAGGCGGGCGGACCCCTCACGGCCGGCACCCTCAACCTCACCCGCCCCGTGGAGATGGTGGTCGAGGCGGTGGGCACGGCCACCCGCCTCGCCGCCATCACCCGCCTCATCGAGACGGCCCAGGCGAGCCGTCCTCCGGCGGTACGTCTCGCCGACCGGCTGGCGGGGGCGTTCGTTGCGGCGGTTCTGGGCATCGCCGCCGTCACCTGGCTCTACTGGCGCGGCCGGGGCCTGCCGGTCGGTGAGGCGCTCCTGCCCACCGTGGCCGTGCTCATCGTCGCCTGCCCCTGCGCCCTCGCCCTGGCCACCCCGGTGGCCATCACCGCGGGAACCGCCGCGGCGGCGCGGCGCGGCATCCTGTTCAAGGACGGCACGGCCCTGGAGGGGCTGGGGAGGGTACGTCGCCTGTTCGTCGACAAGACCGGCACCCTCACCCGCGGCCACCTCCAGCTCCTGGGCCACCACACCGTGGCCGGCTTCGACGGCCGCTCCCCGCTCGCCGCAGCCGCGGCCCTCGCCACCGCCTCCCGCCACCCGATCGCCCGCGCCGTGGCCGCGTCGGCCCCGCCGGGGGCCTCTCTGACCGCCGTGACCGACCTGCGCGAGGTGCCGGGCCAGGGGATCGCCGGCCGCCTCGCGGGCCGCGACGCCCGACTCGGCCGACCGGCATGGGCCGCCGCCACGAACGGGGGCGGGCCGGACGCAGGGGCTACCCCGGCGGAGTGGCAAGCGAGCGGCGACACGGTAGTGGCGATCGCGGTCGCCCCCGATAATCGCGCCCTCCTGCGCCTCGCCGACACCCCGCGCGCCGGCAGCCGCGCTGCCCTTGCCGCCCTGCACGCCACCGGGGTCGAGACCACGATGCTCACCGGCGACACCCACACTGCCGCGGCGGCCCTCGCCCGGGAGCTCGGCATGGACCGCTATGAGGCGGGGCTCACCCCCGAGGAGAAGCTGCGCCGGGTGGAGGCGGCGCGCACGGAGGGAGCGGTGGCGATGGTGGGGGACGGCATCAACGACGGCCCGGCCCTCGCCGCCGCCGACGTGGGGATCGCCGTGGCCCGGGGCCTCGACGTGGCGGTGGAGGCGGCCGACGTTGTCCTCCTGGGGGAGGACCTGCGTGCCCTGAGCGATGCCTTCGCCCTCGCCCGCGCCACCCGCCGCACCATCGTGCAAAACTACGCCTTCGCGATTGCCTACAACCTGATCACCGTGCCAGCCGCCGCCGCCGGCCTCATGCTCCCGATCTTCGCCGCCGCCGCCATGGCCGCCTCGTCCCTGACCGTGACGCTGAATGCGATGCGGCTGATGCGGGGCAGGAGTCAGGAGTCAGGTGTCAGGAGGTAGGGGGCGATCGCTCGGAGCTGTGGTGGAATACGGCGCATCAGCCGCCGATACTCGCTGCGTGGGGGAGAGCACCACCCCTGACTCCCCTCCCCTGACTCCTTACTCCCGTCCCCATGACCTCCCTCATCCCCCTCGTCTTTCTCTCCCTGTGCCTCGGCCTGGGCTTCCTGCTAATCTTCTTCTGGGCGCAGCGCTCCGGTCAGTTCGACGACCCGGAGGGGCCGAAGCACCGCATGTTGTTCGACGACGACGAGTCGGAAAACATCGATGATGGACGCGACTGAGACCCGCGCCCGGCGAATCCCATGCCCACCACACCACGCCCGTCGGACTCGGAGCACCCGCAAGAGACACGGATCACCCGCGCCCTGGAGACGGTGGATCGCAGCGTCCACGTCCTCGCCGCCGTCGTGCTGATCGCGGCCGCCCTGGTGATGATCTACCACGCGGTCACCAACTTCCGCGACCCGTCCAGCCACGGCCTGCTGCGCGCGATCAACGACATCCTGTTCGTGCTGATCATCATGGAGGTCCTGGCGACCATCGTGCGCCACCTCCAGCACCGCCGCTTCTCGCTCTATCCCTTCCTCTACATCGTCATCATCTCCTCGATCCGGCGGGTGCTGATCGTCGAGGCACAGATGTCCATGGAGGTGCGTGGCCAGGATGAGGCCGCCTTCCGCCAAGCCCTGCTGGAGATGGGGGTCGCCGGCGGTTTGATCGTCGCCATGGTCTTCGCCTACTGGATCCTGCGCCGCGCCGACCACCCGGGCGATTGACCCGCATCTCAACACGGGACCTCGCGCGGCCACGCATCGTGGCCAGCCCACCGGTAGGAGCCGAACCCCTCCTGCCTGCCGGCAGGCAGGTCGGCGACCCAGGCCCGCAGGGCCTGCCACCGCGACCTACCTACGCCGGGAGGTGCTTGTGGGTCCCGTCGCAATGCGGGGCGTTGCCGGTGTGCTTGCACTGGCAGAGCCACACCTTGGTCCGCGCGGCCAGCTCCAGCATCTCGGGACGGAATCCACTCCCCTTGTGCGAACCGTCGCAGAACGGTTGATCCGCAGACTTGCCGCACCGGCACCACCAGTAGGTACCGGGATCAAGCTCCAACACGGCGGGTTTCCTTGCGGCGATATGCGGATCGCTCATGGCACATTCTCCTCGGGTCAGGGACCAACGTGAATGATCCAATCAGACTCCCCCCCTCCGCGCAACGCACGGGCGACGGTGGGTCAGAAGGACAGGTCTCCACCGCAGAGGACGCGGAGGTTGGCGCAGAGGACGCGGGGAGGGAGACGGGACGGTCCACTTTGCGCGCCCCCACGTTGCATGCAAATGAATGGTGGTGATTCCGGTCGCGCCCCCACTCCCCGCGTCCGCTGCGGTAAGAAGAACGAGCGAAATCACGAGTTGGGAGCCCACGCCTTACCAAAAGCCGATTGCTGACGGCTGACGGCTAACGATAATGACGCCCCTCTTCCTGGAGTCCCTGTGAAGCCCCTCAGCCAGAACCCGAAGATCCGCAACATCGCCATCATCGCCCACGTCGACCATGGCAAGACCACCCTGGTCGACCAGATGTTCAAGCAGGGTGGCGTGCTGCGCGCCGGCGGACCGGAGGAGGATCGGGTCATGGACTCCATGGATCTGGAGCGCGAGCGCGGCATCACCATCGCCGCCAAGAACTGCTCGGTCACCTGGCAGGGGATCAAGATCAACATCCTCGACACCCCCGGCCACGCCGACTTCGGCGGCGAGGTGGAGCGCGCCCTGGCCATGGTGGACGGCGCGATCCTGCTGGTGGACGCCTCCGAAGGGCCCCTGCCCCAGACCCGCTTCGTCCTCTCCAAGGCGCTGCACGCGAAGCTCGGGATCGTCGTGGTGCTCAACAAGATCGACCGCCCGGATGCCCGTCCCGCCCAGGTGCTGAACGAGATCTACGACCTGTTCATCGACCTCGACGCCCAGGAGGAGCAGATCGAGTTCCCGGTGATCTACGCCATCGGCCGTAACGGCACGGCGAGCCGCAGCCTGGAGGAGCCGGGTCGCGACCTCGCCCCCCTGTTCGAGACCATCGTCGGCCACATCCCGCCGCCGAGCTTCGATCCCGACCAGCCCTTCCAGATGCTGGTGTCCAACCTCGGCTACTCCGACTACCTCGGCCGCCTGGCCATCGGCCGGGTGGTCCACGGCACCGCCTCGCGCGCCGACCGCCTGGCGCGCATCGACCGCAAGGGCCGCGTCACGCCGCTGAAGGTGTCGCGCCTCCAGGTCTACGACGGCCTCGGCATGGGGGACGCCGAGTCGGTGGTGGCGGGCGACATCGCCATCCTCGCCGGGGTCGAGGGGGTGGAGATCGGCGACACCCTGTGCAAGGGCGACGCCCCCAAGGCCCTGCCGCGGATCACCGTCGACGAGCCCACGGTGGCCATGCGCTTCGGCCCCAACACCTCACCCCTGGCGGGCCGCGAGGGCGACCTGGTCCAGTCGCGCAAGATCCGCGAGCGCCTCCTCAAGGAGACCCTGCAAAACGTCGCCATCCAGGTGGAGGAGGCCACCGACGACGAGAGCGTCCTGGTGAAGGGGCGCGGCGAGTTCCAGATGGCGATCCTCATCGAGACCATGCGCCGCGAGGGCTTCGAGCTGACCGTCGGCCGGCCGCAGATCCTGTTCAAGGAGAAGGACGGCAAGCGCATCGAGCCCATCGAGCACCTGTTCATCGACTGCAACGAGGGGTTTCTCGGGATCGTCAACGAGAAGCTCTCCCAGCGCAAAGGGCGCATGGTCAACCTGGTGAACCATGGCTCGGGCCGGGTGCGCATGGAGTTCTCCATCCCGTCCCGCGGGGTGATCGGCTACCGCAACGAGTTCCTCACCGACACCAAGGGCACCGGCATCCTCAACTCCTTCGTCGAGGGCTACGAGCCGTACCGCGGCGACTTCCCGTCGCGCCTCACCGGCGCCCTGGTCGCCGACCGCACCGGCGAGGCGGTGCCCTACGCCCTGTTTCACCTGGAGCCGCGCGGCATCCTGTTCATCAACCCCGGCGACCCGGTCTACGAGGGGATGATCATCGGCGAGCACAATCGCGAGCGCGACCTCGACGTCAACCCGTGCAAGACCAAGAAGCTCACCAACATCCGCGCCTCGGGCAAGGACGACGCCATCCTCCTCACCCCGGTCACGCCCATGACCCTGGAGCGCGCCATCGAGTTCATCACCGAGGGCGAGGCCGTCGAGGTCACCCCCAAGTCGGTGCGCCTGCGCAAGCGCGTGCTGCGCGCGCAGGGGCGATAAGACCAAGCCGGCCCAGCATCGCTCCGGCAGTGTAGGGGCACGGCATGCCGTGCCCCTACGGTGGGATCGGTGGGCTGTGCGAGTCAGCCCCTAACGCGTAGCGCAGCCAACGCCGCCGCCACCTCCCGTCCCTTCACCTCGATCAGATCAAGAAGCTCCTCCGGTGTGCGACCGTCCTCGCTCCCGCCGCTGTTGGGGTTGACCGCTTTGAGGTCGTACACCGAGTTACGCAACGCATTCCCCCGGGCGCGCAGCTCGCGGGCCTCCTTGGCCAGGGCCGCGGCACGGACCTTCGCCTCGGCGATCTCGCCATCGTCTTGGCCCTTGCGCCCCTTCGACTTGGCCGCCCTCTCCTTCCACGCCGCCGCCTCTTTCTCCTTGGCAGCGGCCTCCTTGTTCAACGGCTCCGCCTCCTCCGCCGCGGCCCGCCGCCGCTGCGCCAGGTCGACCGTCCAGCTTCGCTCACCCGCCTCGCGCCCCGGCATCAGGCGGAACAGGTCCTCGAACCGGTCCACGGTGAGCGGGGTGCGCTTGCCCACCTTCAGGTCGGAGAGGTCGTAGTACCAGATACGCTCCGTGGGCCGGCCCTTGGTGAAAAACAGCAGGTTGGTCTTCACCCCGGCCCCCGCCGCGGTGAACACCCCGCCGGGTAGACTCACCACGCACCACAGGTCGCACTCGTCCAGGAGCTTCTCCTTGGTCTGCACAAACGCGCGCTCATTGGTGCGGAACAGGACCCCTTCGTCCAGGACGATCCCGCACCGCCCGCCCGGCTTCAGGCTGTCGATCACGTGCTGGAGGAAGAGGACCTGGGTCGCCCCGGTCTTGAACGGAAAGTGGGTCTGGGCTTCCTTTCCCTCCTTGCCGCCAAACGGCGGGTTGGTGAGCACCACGTCGAAGCGCTCCGGCGCCTCCGCGAATAGCCCGCCGTAGGTCTCCCCGTGGGTCAGGGTGTTGCCATGCCATAGGTTGGGCTGGTCGATGCCGTGCAGGATCAGGTTGGCGAGGGCGATCGGGTAGATGAGGTTCTCCTTCTCCCGGCCATAGAAGGTGCGGTGCTTCAGGGTCTCGATGGCGTCGGCCGTGGTCGCGCGCTCCAGGTGCGGCCCCGCCATGTGCTCGTACGCTTGAGCGAGGAATCCACCAGTGCCGCACGCCGGGTCGTAGACGGTCTCGCCGATCTGCGGATCCACCACCCGCACCATCGCTCGGATCACCTCCCGCGGAGTAAAGAACTGGCCGCCGTCGTTGCCCTTCTCCCCCATCTTGAGCAACAGCCCCTCGTACACCTGGGAGAGGGTGAAGAGGTGGGTGGTGTCCACCGCATCCGGGTGGATCTCGTGGACCTTGTCGAGGACGTCGCAGAAGTTGCGCTCCGTGTCGATGCGCACCCGTTCCACCCCGGACAGGACCTCGCCGATCACCTTCTGGCGCGCGGTCGCGCCGGGCCGCTCCCCCAGCCCCTTCAGATAGGGCAGCAGCTCCCCATTCACGAACCGGAAGAGATCGCCCCGGGCGCCCTGCTCGTGCAGGGCGCGCCGCGCCTCACCACCCGGCGCGGCCCAGTCCTGCCACCGGTACGGCGCGCCGAGGGACGGGGTGAAGGCCGCCCCCACCGCCTCGGCCCACTCCTCATCCTGCCGCTCCAGCTCGTCGAGGATGCGCAGGAAGAGGATCCACGTCAGCTCCGGCACGTACTGCATGGCGCCGGCACAATTCGACCGGCGCATGATGTCGCAGATCGACTTGATGGCGCCGTTGACCGACTGCTGGGTCGCTAGTCGCTTGCCATTTCCCGGCCGGGCCGCGGCCGCGCCGGGCGATCTCCCCCGCCCCATGGTCAGGTGCCGGTCGCGGCGTGGGGCTCGGCGAACAGCTCGCGTAGGTCCTTGGCCGGCGGCCCGCCCGCCTTGAGGAGCCAGCAGGTGAAGAACATAACTCCGCGGTTCTCGATCGCGCCGCTCTGCGGGTTACGCCGTGCCGTGACGTCGTATTCGAGCGGCTCGGTCTCCTGCTCCGGGCAGGGAGGAACCTTGCTGATGTAAAGGGTGTCGCCCGCCCCGTCGTACTCGCAGGTCAGTTGCATCGCATCCTCTGCCTCGGCGCTTTCCTGAGTTGGCCACCGCCGATAATGTATGCTGATACCGCTACGATGCGCGAGATCCGGAGACAACCATGAAGAGCTTCACCGCCGTCATCGAACGAGATCCAGAGACGGGGCTCTATGTCGGCTTCGTGCCGGGATTTCCCGGGGCGCATTCACAGGCCGAATCCCTCGACGAGCTCTCCCAGAACCTCCAAGAGGTCATCGAGATGCTGTTAGAGGATGACCCGCCGAGAATCGACGCAGAGTTCGTCGGCACCCAACAGGTCAAGGTCGCCTGAGGGGAGCCGTCGCCGATGGGGCGGATACCCGTGCTAAAGCCACAGGAGGTGGTGGCCATTCTCCGGGGCCATGGCTTCGAGGAAGTCCGCCAGCGTGGCTCCCACAAGCAGTTCCGGCATCCTGACGGCCGCGTCACCACCGTGCCGTTTCACAAGGGGCGGGACATCGCGCCAGTCCTGCTCCGCCAAATCGCCTCCGACATCGGCATGACCGTCGATGAATTCCTGGCGAATCGGTAGGCGTAGCGACACACAACGCGGCGTACCGTGGCGGAGTGTTTCAGACGACCGCCGAGGACGAGGGGGTACGCAGAGGTCGGGGCCAACCCTCCGCGTCCTCTGCGGTGAGAAAGAGGTCGCTGTCTGAGTCCGGGACCACCTCCCTGCGCCAGCCAACGCAGGCCCTCACAGCTCCCCGCTGAACGCTCGGCGCAGCAGGGCGGCAGGCAGGGCGTCGATCGCCGCCAGCTCCACCTCGGCTGCCTGGCGAAGGCGCTCCGCGCCGGAGAGGTGCTGGTCCAAGGTGGCGACGATGCGGCGTTGCTCGGGCAGTTCCGGCACCCTGAGCGGAAATGCCTTCAAGACCCGCTGGTTGATCGTCGCGATGCCCGTGGTCTGCTTCGCGTGAGCGAGGAAGTACCGTTTGCCATACGGCGAGCCGAGCTGCGCGCTGATGAACTCCGGCAGCAGCTCAGCCTTGTCAAAGCGCACGCGGAAGATGTGGTTCTGATGGATGCACTCCGGAATCTCCTCCTGCCAATACGTGCCGCGGCCCAGCTTATCCGGGTCACCGCCCTCGGTCAGGAGGAGGTCGCCGCGTTGCAACCGCCACTTGTCGATCTCGGATTCGGTCGCCTCGATCTCCTTCACGTCAGCAAGATCAAGATGGCCGTCCTTCACGTTCGCTACACGAAGATACGAAATCGGACGGGTCGAGGCGCCGTTTAGTTTGCGGCCCAAGGTCACCCCGGAAACCACGTTTCCCACCTCCCCCAACGGCTGAATTCTCCAGCGCCTCGCCTCTGCACCGTCGAAGACCTCACGAAGGTGGGCCGCGGCGAGCGCCTTGGCGGCGGCTAACCGAGCCTCGGCAGCAACGCGCGCTTGCGCCACGGATGCCATCTGTTCGTTCAGGACCGTTGCGAGGCGGCGCTGCTCCAAGATATCGGGCAAAGGTACGGACAGCGTTTCGACATCTCGGCGCCCCAGCCCCGGAACGGTTGCACCCAGTGCGGCCTTCTGGAACTCTGAGAACCGAAATCGGAGGTAGTGGAGCAGGAGCCATTTATCCGCATGCTCCTCCGATGGACGAATAGCCATGAGTTGACGGCCGATCGCCACGCGATCGTCGGGCGCCATGTTGGCCTTGCCTACGCCAGCTCCTTTGACGGTCAGAAGGATGTCGCCGCACTGGCACCACGCTTTCGGCCGTTCGGTCCACTTACTTACCGATGGGTACGCAGCCCCGAAGTCCATTGGACCGGTGAGGTAACCGACACCAACACCCTTCGAGTTGTAGTCGGCTTCGAGGATGTGCTGGCCCGGATGAATGGTGGCGACCTCTCCCAACCGCACCCACCGCCACCCCTTTGGAAGAGGCCTCTTCCCTGCGCCGTCCATGGTCGCCCTCACGCCGCGAAGATCCGGGACTTCGCCTCGCCCAGGACCTCCACCGGCCGGCCGAGGCCCTTGAGGGCAGCGAGGCCGCCAGCGCGGACCACCTCCGGCGTCTGGAAGAGGCGCGGGTTCTCCAGGCCGTCGGTGCCGCCCTCGGCGAACTGGCGGCACACCGCCTGCAGGGTGGCCGCCGCCTCCGGCGGTAGGGTGGCGAGCCAGCCGCGGTGCTTGTAGGTGAAAGCGGCGGCCCGCTCCCGGCGGGTGCGCGGGGCGAGGCCGTAACCCAGCTCCGCCAGGAGGTCGTAGAGGTCGTACGCCCCCTGGTCGTCCAGGGCCGCAAGCAGGGCCGGAGAGACGCCGGCCGCCACCAGGCCGTCGAGGAGGGCGTGGCGCTCCGCCGCCACCACCCAGCGCCGGCGAAAGGCATCGAGGGTCGGCGCCTCCGCCACCAGCCGCGCCGCGAGCCGTGCCCGGTACTCCTCCACCGGCACCCGCGCCGCCTTGCCGTCCACGTCGGCGACCACGTATTGCCCGGCGTCGGTGACGTGGACCTCGAACCCCTCCACCCGCAGGATGGGCTCGGCCTCGGGGCCGGGCCCCTCGCCATGCCCCCGCGGTGGGGCGTAGCGGCTGCGCAGCTCCTCGCCCATGAGGCGGGTGGCGTCGGTGTAGTCGTAGACCCGGAACATGAGCTTGCCGGTGGCGGCGTCGATGCGCGTGCCGCGGCCGAGCATCTGGTAGAAGGCGATGGGCGAACGCAGGTAGCGGAAGAAAACGATGTTGCGCACGCACGGCACGTCGACGCCGGTGGTGAGGAGATCGACGGTAGTCGCGATGAAGTGGTGGCGGGTGCTGCCGCGCAGCTCCGGCAGGAAGTCGTTGCCGCCGCTCGCCGCGGTGCACTTGAAGGCGTACGGCTCGACCCGCGGCTGGTCGTGGGCCGCACACCACTCGGCGTAGAGGTTGTTCAGGGCCGCGGCGACCTCGTCGGCGTGACGGTCACGGGCACAGAAGACGATGGTCTTCTGCTCCGGGCCGCCGGTGGCCACCAGGTGGGCGAAGAGGTCCTGGGCCATGGCCGCGACCCGGTCGGGGAGCAGGAGCTGCTCCTCGAACTGGCGCGCGTTGTAGTGGTCGCGGACCACCTCGCTGCGCACGGAGCGGCCGGTCGTGGCGTCGGTGATGCGCTTGTCGCCGAGGTCGTCGGCCGCGACCCCGGTACGGCGCTCGTTCTCCTCCTTGCGGTCGAGGAAGATGTCGCGGCAGTCGACCTCGCAGGCCGCGAGGTAGCCGTCCTCGATCGCCTGCGCCATGTCGTACTCGTAGACCGGCTCCCCGAAGTGGCGCAGGTTGTCGGCGGAGACCTCCTCGTCGTCCAGCGCCTCGCGGCTCGCCTCGGTCACCTCGATCTGGCGCGGGGTGGCGGTGAGGCCGATCTGTACCGCCCCTGGGTTGCGCATGAGGACCTGCGACCACTTGCCCCACGCCGAGCGGTGACACTCGTCGATGACGATGTGGCTGAACCAGTCCTCCGGATAGTGGGTGGTGAGGAACGAGGCGTCCCCCGCGTCGCTGTCGACCCCCAGGGTCTGGTAGGTGGCCACCACGACCCGGGCGTTCTTCTGCGGGTTGCCACCGGTGGCCGCCGCCGCGTCGTTGCCGAAGGCGGTGTGCAGGGCGGCCAGCCCCTGGGTGCGCAGCTCGTCCCGGTCACAAAGGAACAAGGCACGCCGCAGTTGCCGGGCGTCGGCAATTCGCCGCAGGAGGTTGACGGCGATGAAGGTCTTGCCGGCCCCCGTGGCGAGGGAGAGGAGGGCGCGCCTCGGCTCCCCGGTGGCCTCGCAGGCGGCGATCTTCTCCAGCACCGCGCGGATCGCCGCGTCCTGGTAGTACCGCCGGGTGCCCTCGCCGCCCGGGTAGCGGGTGACCAGCGGCCGGGCCGCCGCCGCGTCGAGGGTGAAACCGTGATGCGCCTCGTAGCGGCGGCGCAGGTCCGCCGGGGTCGGAAATGCCGCCAGCGGCTGCGGCAGACTGGTGCGCCCGGTGAGCCGGTCACACTCGACGAAGAGGTGACCGTTGGAGGCGAAGACGAACGGGACGTTGAGACGCTTGCCAGCCGCGTACGCCTTGGCCTGCTCCAGACCGTGGCCGGGGGCGAGGTCCTCCGCCTTGGCCTCGATGAGGGCCAGGGCCACCGGCTGCGCATCGGCGGCGATCTTCACCCGCAGGGTGTAGTCCACGCGGCCCCGGCCGCGCCGCCGCGGCCGGCCGCCGGCGATTTCCACCGTCCCCGCGGTCTGCTCCCGGCAGATCAGCTCCTCGGTCCAGCCCCGCTCGTGGAGGGCCGGATCGATGAGCTTGGCGCGGGTGTCGGCCTCGTTGAGTCCCATTCGCTCGCACGTCCTCCGATCGCTGCGTAGCCCTGCAGCAGCCCACGCACCCTATGACGTGGGCCATTATCGGGCCGACAACTAGCCGGAGACAGCAAAAAACCCCCGCTGTTAGCTGACCCGTACAAAACGTTCCTCAAATCCGCCATCGAGTGCATCATCGAGGTCGAGGGGGTCGAGGTCACCCCCAAGTCCGCCCGCCTGCGCAAGCGCGTGCTGCGGGCGAAGGATCGATAAGGATCGGGGCGCGCCAGGCGCCGGGGGAAGCAGATAGACCGCGAATGGACGCGAATCGCGTCGCGGATGGACGCGGATGCAGTACGGCTTCGACCACCCTTCCGCCCGACTCAGTAAGCCGGAATGTTGAGCTCCAGCACGACCTGCTGACGCCTGTACCACAACAACCGATCTCCACCAAACGTCCGACTTATCGTGTCTCGAAGGGCACGTTGTGGCGAGTCAACAGGGCCGCTACCCGATCCGTGTGGGGTCCCGCGCCGAAGGCAAGTAGCTTCTCTGCGCGTGATGCCGCGACGTAAAGCACCCGACGTGGCTCCGTGTTCCGGCCTTGTTCCCAGTCCTCGAGAACATTCCAGCCGCCGGTCTTCTTGAGAGTGTTCCCCAGAGCAACAAGAACCGCGGGAAACTGCGACCCCTTGGCGCCATGAACCGTGTCGTATGGAAGCATTCCGGTGTCGCTCATCGGTTCTTTGCAACGTGTCCAGACCTCAGTCGTGGGCTTTTTCACGGCGTCGCCAAGACTCCTGTGTGGGAGTGGCAATGGCTCCAGAACACGTTTGAGAAGCTCCCGTGCCGTCGTGCCGAATTCATCGGGGCCCGTGACGGGCTGCAGTCCAGTAACCAATGCTGCTACGGCGTTCCGCAGCCACTCTGGCCGCCTACCGATCGCAGCGAGTTGATGGTCTCGATTCCCGACCTTTAGCGCTTCATCGGGCCATTCGACGAGCAGGAGGATCATGCGTTCCATCCACTTGACCGCCTCCAAACGATCGGTCGGAGATGACCCTGGCCGGCTGAGCACCGCACAAGCGGCAGCAAGCCTGTTGCCCATCGCCGTGGAGCCACCCTCGGGTTGCGATCGACCCGCAGTCTCGGCCGCGTCGGATCGCTTGTGAGCGAGAACGACGGCATCAGTGGGTGGAATCCCATATTGGTGGAGAGCATCGAGGAACTTCGCCCGTTGCTCCGTGGAACTGCCTGACAAGATCACCACGGGAGCACCTTTTTCCTTGGAGTCCGCGTAGATCGGCGCCACTCCGGCTGCTCGGAGGGCAGTGACGGCTTGGCAGATGGACCCCGAGGAGCGGTAGTTGGTCGAAAGTTGGGCGCAGCACCCGTCCTCGTGTTCATCCCTATACCTGAGGAACAGCTCTGGCCGACTCCCCCGAAACTCAAAGATCGCCTGGTCCGGGTCTGCAACGATCACGGTCCGGATGTGGTCGGCAAGACGACGGATGATGCTCATCTCAGCCTCGTCACAATCCTGCGCCTCGTCGACGAGAAACTCTTCGAAACGCCTCGTTAGTCGATCGACGACGGTATCCCCCTCCGGCCCGTTGAGCGTCTCGAATGCCTTCACCCGAGCGGTGTTGGCGTCATAGACCCCAGATTGAACGAGACCTCGTATTCGAGACTCCGCCCAGGTACGGAGCTGGTCACCATTCCCTGCCTTTTCAACTTGCCGATAGTACTGCTCCTCCTCCCAAGCGAGATTCAAACCACTTAGAACGATGTCGCCCAACTGCTCCATTCGAAAGCAGCTCAGCCGGATACCGGGTCCAGGAACCGCTTTTAAACGAATCGTGGAGATCTCTGAGGGGAGGTCGTCCCAAGATGGACAGTACCTTGGCAACCGCCCGAGGCGAGGCACTTCACTTGGCGTGACGATGAACCGGTGAAGGAAAGCGTCGATCGTCCCGACGAAGTGAGGGGCGCGCAGGAGATGTGGTGCTGACCCAGTACGCCGTCGCACCTCCTCGGTTGCGGCATTCGTGAACGAAACAAGTGCCACGCCACGCAGGGTGGCAGACGCGGACTGGAGAAACCGTGCGACCAAGGCCCGCGTCTTTCCCGATCCTGGGCCCGCCTCGACGACCCGCACAGCGTGATCGAGCACCCGCTGTTGCTCGGGCGACAGTTCAATTGGAGGCAACTTCTCCAGCTCCCAGCAGCTCGGCCGGGGATTCGATCACGACCGCTCGAATTGCTTGATCAAGATATTCGGGCACATGGAAGGTCTGAGGATCCTCCAAGTTCGTGATCAGCTCAGACACAACGTGAGCGAAGTCGCCCTTGCCAAGGTCGAGCTTCTTCTCTTTGAGTGCCCGGCTGAAGACTTTTGCCCTCTCAGCCGGCGTGGCGTGCTCGTCTGCTATCAAGTTGTCCCACTTTTCGAGGGAGCACGGGTGCTGTGCTCGAAACGCCTCTCGAAGCAGTTGTTCGTTTGCAACCGCGCCGTACAGTTCCGCCTCAAGCGTCGTGCTGCCGACCGTGACCGTCAGACAACCTGAATCGACGTGTCTGGGGAACGTCTCGATAATCTCGTCGCACCGCCGAATGCCAGCTCCGTTGTCCCCGTCGGTTACTACGACCGCCCGATCTACGAGCGCTTCATCATCGTGCAACAGGAGCTGAAGGTACGGAATGAAATCGACCCCGCCGACCGGCAATACCAGGATCGCGCGGAATTGTTCACGATGCCGCTTGTTTACCGATTCCGTGACTGGATCGCTGTCCATGGCTTGGGGGAAAACGACATGTTCCGCGAGCGTGCGGAGTAGCAACGCCTCGGCGATCCCCTCGACCAAGATGACTTGACGGGCAAAGCGTAGAGACGCCTTGGTGGCGTCGAGGTAGCGATCGATCTTGCGACGGCCACTGTCGGAGAGAGGTTTTTTGCCAAGAGCCACGGAGATCGTCTCGCTGTGCCGTCGCGACGCCCCTGATGACTCCGCGTCGGCAACCTCTTGTGGCTGTTCTCCGGTCACGTTTGCAGGAATACGGGGCCGGGGTCGAACGACCACCAGATTACGAGTGGATACGCTACTCGTGAGATGGGGCGAATGTGACGTGGCAACCACCTGGATGCGTCCCTCCGGTTGATCTCCGCCGGCCTGTTGGGCTGCAGACCGCTGAGCCTGATCCTGGAGGTAGCTCAAGAGCACGGTCTGAAGTTGTGGATGGAGGTGGGCCTCTGGTTCCTCCACGAGCAACAGCAGGAGATCGAACTCGCTCGCTCGTTCCAACTCCAGCACCACCGTGGCGATATACAGGAGGTTGGCGTAGCCAAGCCCAGATCCGAGCAGATCGGCCGGGGTGAGACCCTCCGCCGCCATATGCAGACGTAGAGAACGGGCAAGAGAACGAAGTCCCTGGTCCTGATGCTCCATACTCACGATGCGATGCCGCACGGGCTGTGTGACGGCGGTCAAGTGCGTCTGCACGCCTTTTACCACCTTCTGAGCCGCATCATCGTGCGCCAAGGTCTTGAGCGAAGCGTTGGCTTTTCTCTCGAACTCCTCGATCTCCACCTCTGCCGCAATGGCTCGAAATACGGTAGCGAGCCGGTTGCCGCTCGCGGAGTCAAGGTCACTAGCTGCATTCCGTAGTGGCGGCAAGTACACATGCGAGATTCGATCGCGGTTTTCAGGCTCCGGATCAGGAACCCTCGCTTCCCCCACTGTGTTCAATAGGCGGTGCCGGCGCGGTAGCCGAGGATCGGTACGGAAGACGGTCGTATGAACCAGCTTCCGATGAGTATCGACCAGAGCCGGTGTCAAGAACGCGTCTTCGCCCACCGTTAGATTCGAGTACACGCGTTGGATCTCAATGTCCTCGCCCTCCGGAACGCCGTAGCTTAAATCCCGCTCGGGATCGAACCAGAGCGACGGGCGCCCAGAGACGGGAGGAACAGCGAGACGCAGCGCATCGACGATGTTGCTCTTGCCCGCGTCATTCTCGCCCACGAGGAGCGTGACGTGCTCCGCAAACTCGACGTTAGTCGAGTAGCACGAGCGGAAGTTCTTCAACCTTAACGCCTCAAGTCTCATCGAGCTTTCTTCCTATCGGCGCGCGTGGAACGACCGTACTCGTGAATCCACCTCGCCACACCAACTCCGCGGTCAGCCCTGCGCGGCCTCGACGTGCAGCTTCAAGCCCAGTGCCGCGACGACCTTGAGGATGGTGTCGAAGCCCGGTGTGCGGTCGCCGGAGAGGGCCTTGTACAGGCTCTCCCGGGAGAGCCCGGCATCGCGCGCTACCTGGGTCATGCCCTTGGCCCGGGCGATGTCGCCGAGTGCCTTGGCGATGAACGCGGCGTCTCCGTTTGCCTCTTCGAGACACGCCTCCAGGTAGGCCGCCATCTCCTCGGGAGTCCGGAGGTGCTCGGCCACGTCGTAGCGAGTGGCCACGGTTTTTGCCATCGTCTGCTCCTACAGATTCCGCGCAAGGCACAAGGCCGCCTTGATGTCCTTCGCCTGAGTGCCCTTGTCACCACCTGCCAAGAGGATCACCACCTCGCGCCCACGTTTCTTGAAAGACCCGGTAGCCCGGCCCGTAGTCGATCCGCAACTCCGAGACGCCTTCACCCACGGGCTTCACATCCCCAGGGTTGCCCATGGCGAGACGTTCGATGCGCGCCTGCACCCGCGCCCTCCCTTTCAGGTCGCGCAGGCCGTCGAGCCACTGGGCGAAGACCTCGGTCTTGCGGACTTCGATCACCAGAAGACTGTAGCCACGCGGCTACATCGTGTCAACGCCGCGCCCGGCGGCGCCAGACTCACCCCCATGACCCTGGAGCGCGCCATTGAATTCATCACCGAGGGCGAGGCGGTCGAGGTCACCCCCAAGTCGGTGCGCCTGCGCAAGCGCGTGCTGCGGGTGCAGGGGCGATAACGGTCGGTACGGTGGGGTAGCCGATCCCCGTCACCGACACGACCGCGCGTTTCCCTCTTCTCCCAGGCCGCACGGAATCGGCCATGGCAGGGGCCGGAGTCGCCAAGGTTTTTCGCTCCGCGACAGCACGTCACATCAGGCCGCCGGGAAGGCCGCCTGGACGCGTGCAAGGACGAAGAGGGCGTCGTCCAATGCCCGCTTGGCCTCTGCCTCGCCGTACGCCTCCGTGGGAATGAAGTCGACGTCGCCGTAGAAGGCGAACTCTCGCTCCTTTCTTAGCCAGCGAGAGATGGAGGCAAGCCGTTCGACATCGCCGCGTACGCCTGGCGGCAAGAGCTCGGCATGGTCCACCAGCAGCGGCCCGACGTCGTGCCACTTGGGCGGATCCACCCCTGCCAGCCGCAACAACCCCTTGAGTGCCAACTCCACGAGCTCCTGCGCCTCGCGCACGACGTCGGAGTATGCCTCCTCCTCCAATAGCACCTCCAACACGCGGCGCCGCTTCCCCGCCTTTTCGAGGTAGCTCCGCGCGAGGTTGTCCGACGTCATAACTCGATCACCTCCCCCGGCTTCAGGTCCGGCTTCAACAGCCAGTAATAGCCACCGCCCTTCTCGATCCGGCGCGAGCCCAGCTCCTGCAGCCGCGCGGACAACCGTTTCAGGTAGGCTCGAAAAAAGCCGTCGCGGTCGAATAGGATCCGTGCCCGGTCGGTCATGTCGAGAAACAGCAAGCTACCGCGCTCGACCTCCCGGGGCGTCTTGAAAATTGCGGCCAGCCGGGTATGGACACCATCCCGTGCCGCGGTGGCCAGAGCCCCGGCCAGCCGCTCCTCGACCACATCGAGCTCGGCCACCCGCGCCAGGCGCCCATCGGGCAAGGGATCGGCGACCACCAGCAGATCGATGTCCGACTCCGGCCCCATGGTCGCCCGCGCCACTGAACCGAACAGCACCAGCGACACCAGGCGCTCACCGTAGGCGGCCGAAACCTCCCGGCGGGCTTCCTCTACAAGGGTGTCAAAGTGTCCGCGAAGCATGGCGTAGAGCCCTCCCCAACGATTGTCCGATGCTACCAGATCCCGCGCCGTGCTCAGACCGCCCATGTGGCTCTCGCCAGGCGGTAGCGAGACGCCGGATCATAGGGGACACGATCCGGCCCGTCCCACCCCGTCGTGACAGGTTCATGACGGGGTCACCCTCAAGTCCGTGCGCCTGCGCAAGCGGGTGTTGCGGGCGCAGGAGCGGTAGCCCAACCCGGATCCGGTGGGCCTCCGAGGGGGACCGGCGAGGTGTTCGTCACCGACGGGCTCCGACCCACGCCTGTCGTACTCCCGAACAGCTGCTATGGTCGTACCCCTTGTTCCGCTGAAGGCAGGTCTCCTGTGGTGCGTTCTGGTGTTCGATCCTCGATCATCCTGATCGTGTTGCTGGCCGCGATGGTCGCGGCCTCGCGGGCGGCGGCCGACTGTACTGGCTGCCACGTCACCCTGGAGGAAGACCCGAGCGCGGCCCACTCTTACCGCGACTGGGAGACCTCCAAGCACGCCGCCTACGGCGTGTCGTGTGTCAATTGCCACGGCGGGGATTCGGAGGCCAGAGTCGCCCAGGAGGCGCACATCCACGTCGAGTTCGCCGGCGATGCCGAGGCGATGGATGTGGCCCGGCAACGGCTACTCGTGCAGGGCTGCGGCAATTGCCACCACACGGAGCGGGAGAACTTCCAGAGGAGCCCACACCAACGGGCGCTCGTGTCCGGCCAAGCCGCGGCCGACTGCACCACGTGCCACGGCGTGCTCGGCACGCAATTCCTCCACCCCCTGAACATCCGCGCGTCATGCACCGGCTGCCACAGCGGCGGATCGGCGGGGGTCGAGGTGGGCATCGCGCAAACCCTCATGGAGTACCTGCACCGGGTGCGCAACGCGGTGTCCCGCCCGGAGCCCGGCCAGAGCCTGGATCCCGCGCGGCGGCAGGAGGTCGAGGCCACGATCGCCACCGCCCTCAATGCCCTCCATGCCCTGAACCTGGGTGCGGTGGGGCTCACCCCCCTCGAAGAGCCGCCCCATTGTACCGCCTGCCACATCCGCCTCCAGCAGGACCCCGCCTGGGGGCACAGCTACGAGGACTGGGAGGAGTCGATCCACGCCTCGTTCGACATCTCCTGCGTCAATTGCCACGGCGGGGATTCGGAGGCCGAAGTGGCGGAGGAGGCGCACATGGGCATGGGCCTGACGGGTGCCCGGGACCCCGACAGCAACGACCAACGCCTGCTCCTCGCAGAGGGGTGCGGTAACTGCCACCCGAACGAGCGCGCAGGCTTCCGCGCCAGCCCCCACTATCGTGCGCTCCTAGCGGGTGACCGTGCCGCAGACTGCACCACCTGCCACGGCGCCGTCGGTGGCCAGGTCCTCACGCCGGAGACCATCGCCTCCACCTGTCGCCAATGCCACACCACGGAGGCCCCGGGGACCACGGTCGGCGTCGCCCAGACCCTGCTGGAGTACACCCGCAGGGTGCGCATGGCCATGGTCTTTCCGGAGCCCGGCCACCTCCTTACCGGCGTGGAGCGGGAGCAGGTCGAGGAGGCGATCAGCGCCGCCATGGCCGCCTGGCACGAGTTCGACCTGGTGGCGGTGGGCCTGGCCCTCGCCCACGGCACCGGCGCGATCGAGCGCTAGCGCCCCCCGCGTCTGCGACACGCGCGAGCCTCTGCCCCGAGCCCGCGGCCACCCGCCGTGGCCGGGAGCACCGTTTCACCATCGCTCGGCCCTGTCACCCTGACCCGTGACGTCGGCATCAGCGATCGCGTCGTGTGGCCATGCGGCGCCTCTACCTCCCCCCCAGAGCCTTGCGGTAGCCCTCCGAAGTGCAAGATCCCGCCGCCCGTTCGGACCGCGATACCGGACGGACCGAGACCAAGAACACCACCTGCTACAGTGCGCCTGCCGGTGCGGGATCCGGGTGACCCTGCGCGACGGCGAGATCGGCCACATCGAGGGCAACCCGGCCCCCCCGCTCAACCACGGGGTGATCTGCGCCAAGGCGGCGTTCGGGATTATGAAGCAGTCCTCCCCGGCGCGCCTCGCCCGGCCGCTCCTGCGCAAGGCCGATGCCGAGCGCGGCGACCACCGCTTCGACGAGATCACCTGGGAGGAGGCCTTCCGCATCCTGGAGGCGCGCCTCGCCAAGATGCGCGCCACCGAGCCGCGACGGGTCGCCCTGGACACCGGCCGCGACCAGATGCAGACCCTCGCCGGCCTGTTCGCCAAGCAGTTCGGCACGCCCAACTTCGTGGCCCACGGCGGCGTCTGCTCGGTGAATCTCGCGGCCGGGATGATCTACGCCATCGGCACCTCGTTCTGGGAGTTCGGCGGTCCGGACTGGGACAAGGACCACGACACGGTCACCGGCGACCCGGTCGCATTCCACCCCATGCGCGGACTGGCGGCCCACTCCAATGGCCTCCAGACCATCCGCGCCCTGGCGATCCTGATAACCACCCGGGGACCATCGACCGCCCCGGTGGCTTCCACCACAAGGCACCCTTCCCGCGCCCCATCCCGCCCGGCGCCAAGCCGCCCAAGCGGCCGGCGGCGGTGCAGCCGGGCGAGGTCCTGGCCGGCATGCCCCGCGGCTGGCCCGCCAGCCCGGACGACCTGTTCGTCGACGACGCGGGGGAGCCGGTGCGCCTCGACAAGGGGTTCTCCTGGGAGTACCCGCTCGCCGTCCACGCCCTGGTGCACAATGCCATCACCAACGCCTGGCGCCGCGACCCCTACCCGATCGACGTCCTGCTCTTCTTCATGGCGAACATGGCGTGGAACTCGGCGATGAACACCACCGAGATCCGCCGGATGCTGGCCGACCAGAACGAGCACGGGGAGGACCGGATCCCGTTCCTGGTGGTGTGCGATGCCTTCGCCTCCGAGACCGTGGCGCTCGCCGACCTGGTCCTGCCCGACACGACCTACCTGGAACGACACGATGTGATGTCAATCCTCGACCGGCCAATCTCCGAGGTCGACGGCCCGATCCTCATCCACCTCTACTCCGAAGTGTTGCAGAAATTCCGCCTCGCCGCCGAGGGCAAGCGGCCCGGCAAGCAACCGCCGGAGCGGCTGCGCAAGCGGGTGGCGACCTACTTGGATCCCCTGCCGTTCTACGACGAGCCCCTGGAGGGGCAGCTCGTCGACACCCAACGCTACCGGCTGATCGCCCTCACCCAGCGGCCCATGGCGATATACCACTCGTGGGACTCGCAGAACGCATGGCTGCGCCAGGTCCACGCCCACAACGACCTGTTCCTCGGCCTGCGGGTCGGCCGCGCCGCCGGCTTCGCGGACGGCGACTGGGTGTGGGTCGAGTCGCCCCACGGCAAGGTGCGCCGCCTGTGCCGCTTCAGCGAGGCGGTGGAGCCGGCCGAAGTCTGGCCCATGGCCGACGCCATCCCGTGGCTGCCCGGCACAGCCGAGCGCCGCTCGCGCCTGCGCGCCTACTTCGCGGGGGGCCGCAAATAGCCACAGGGGTGTCACACCACAGAAACACAGCACGCAGGGGTTTTTTCGCCACAGATTTCACAGATGGACACAGATTTTTTCGCAGAGCGGAGGAGGAACGATGCGCTGCTCGGCGGGTTGAAACCCGCCCTACAGGTGGGGCCGACTTCAGTCGGCCTCTGCGCGTTGGCGCAACACCCAAACCCTCTGCGCCAATGTGTGAAATCTGTGGCCAAAAACCTTTCGCGCGATCTCGTCTTCCCATGACCCAGCTCGCCCTGATCATCGACCTCAACGTGTGCATCGGCTGTCTGTATTGCTCCTGGGCCTGCCCCTACGGCTGCCGCGAGGTCGACGTCCAGGAAGGGGTGATGAAGAAGTGCATCCTGTGCGTCGACCGCATCTACGACGTGAACCTGCGCGAAGGCGAGCGCAAGCCGGCGTGCGTCCTGGCCTGCCCCACCTCCGCGCGACTACTTGGCGACGGCGCAAGTCGACCCTGGAGTCCGCGATCGACGTGCGCCACCCCCAGATCCTCCAGCTCACCCAGGGCGCCATGGGCGGCTCGCTCAACCCCCGCGAGTTCTTCCACCATCCGAGTCCGATGCGCGTCACCGCCACCCGCTGGGCCTTCCTCGTCCTCACCTTCCCCGTGCCCATCGCCCGGTTGATCACCACCGAGGTGAGCGACCACCCAGGCCCGGCGATCGCTGCCTTCCTCATCCAGTACCTCGGGCTGCTCGCGGAGCGCTGGTCGTTCTTCGCCGACGCCCGCCACCCGCAGAACCTGTATTGCCAGGCGATCGCGTAGCCGCCATCGGCAAGGAAGGTCGCGCGCACCTGCCATCGGCCTTCGATGCCGACCACCCCGCGGGGTCGACCGGGCATGGTGGGTTAGCCCTCACCCACGGCAGCGGCGTGATCGAGCCGTAGACGGCGCAACACACCCGTCGCGGCGATCGGTCCGTGGGCGCTGGGCAACGCGGACCTCCGTCGATCAGAGGGATTCTCCCCCGGCCGGCGAAGACTCTCGGTCTGCCGCAGGGTGCGGATCACTCTTCTCCACCTTGCGCTGCCGCTTCTCCTCCTTCTTCTTCTTCTTGTCCAACTCCTTCCGGCGCTTCTCGAACTGATAATTCGGCTTGGCCAATGAACCATCCTCTTCGCAGTTATCCGATTGCACGATCTGGAACGGAGTCAGGCGCTCTCGCCTGGGCACCCGTTCACCACGAGTGCCGACCCTACCCCACTCCCCGCCGCCAGTCACCCGCCTGCGACCGACCGCCGCCGCGGTTACGCGGCCGTGCGGCGCAGAGTCCGACGCAGCACCAGGTAGCCGGCCACCGCCGAGATGATCGAGCCGACCAGGATACCGCGACGGTCGTCGACGCCGAGGCCCCCCTGCTCAAAGGCCAGGGAGCTGATAAACAGGCTCATGGTGAAACCGACGCCACATGACAGGCCGATGCCGCCCATGGCGAACCAGCTAGCCCGGTCGGGGAGACGCCCGATCCCGAGGGGCACTGCGCCCCAAGAGAGGCCCAGCACGCCGATCGGCTTGCCAAGCAAGAGCCCGGCGGCGATCCCGACCGGCACCGGCTGGGTCAACGAGCTCAGGGATAGGCCGGCCAGGGAGATCCCGGTGTTGGCGAAGGCGAACACCGGCAGGATCCCATAGGCCACCGTGGGGGTGGAGGTCGCGCAGCAACCGTTCCACGGGGGAGTCGCCCCGTGGCTCACCGGTCCGCAGGGGGAGGAACAAGGCGAGCACGACCGCGGCAAGGGTCGCGTGCACGCCGGACTTGAGGACCGCCACCCACAAGACCACACCGACGGCGATGTACGGGGTGATGGTCAACACCCGTTTGCGGTTGAGCCCGAACAGGACCGCGACGGCCACCGCCGCCACCCCCAGAGAGGAGGGCGAGATGTCGGCAGTGTAGAACACGGCAACGACCACGATGGCGCCCAGGTCGTCTACGATCGCCAGGGTCAGGAGGAATAGCTTCACCGACTGCGGGACCCGGTCGCCGAGGCGGGACAGGACGCCCAGGGCAAACGCGATCTCGGTCGCCGAAGGGATCGCCCAGCCCTTCATCGCCACCGGATCGCCCCAGTTGATCACCGAGTAGATCAGGGCCGGCGCCGCCATCCCCCCACCGCACCGATCACCGGCAGGGCCACAGTCGCCGGGTTGGCGAGCTCGCCTTCGAGTACCTCGCGCTTGATCTCCAGCGCGACCGGAGGAAAAAGACCGCCATCAGGCCATCGTTCACCCACAGCAGGAACGGCTTGGCGATCTCGAAATCGCCGGCGCGGATCGCCACCGGGGTGCCGAGCAGGCCGTCATTGGGGGTGTGGGCCGCCGTGTTCTCGGCGATCATCGCCAGGGCCGCGGCAATCAGCAGCAAGATACCGCACCACCCCGCAGGCCGCGGCGCTTTTGTGGAGGGTCTGGCCGTCCAAGGCGGTCTGAAGAAATCGCCCCCACCGCGCCCTATGCCGCAACCGGGCCAAGGGCGTGCCCGTCAGCGGATGGAAGGTTCGCTGGCCGCCGCGACAGCGGTACCGCGGCAACCCATGGCTTTGACCCCGCGCCTTGGGATCTGCCGCCCCACCATGCGGGCACCCCGGACGTCCCGCGGCAGTCTCGGTCAGCGTCCGAATCACCGCCTCGGAAACGCCCGTCCCGGCCAACTGCTCCATCAAGCGACGTCGTTGCCCTGCCGTGAGCTCCGACACCGCCGCCAATAGCTTCCCGAACGCCCCGGTGTCCATAGGCATCCTCCTCCAACCCGTTGAAAATCATGCGAAAGACACGTCAACAACAGCTAACGCAAAAAGCGCCAAGAGTGATTGCGGCGCAACGCGTCGTGGCACGCATTGGGGTAGGACCTGCATGAACAACAAGCCTTTACTCTCCTTCATCACCGTCGTGGCAGCGCTACTCGCCCCGTACGAGGGCCATGCGACCTCTGTCTCCTTCGACGTCACCCACATCGCCGGGAACACCTGGGAGGACACCTACACCGTCGCGAACGACATGCTGGCGGTGGACATCGAGGAGCTCACCGTCTTCTTTGACGTGGGGCTGTTCGAGAACCTGAGCATGCCCGCCGCGCCGGCCGACTGGGATCCCCTGGTCATCCAGTCCGATCCGGGCCTACCGGACGATGGCTTCTACGATGCACTCGCACTGGTCGCGGGCATCGCACCGGGCGACAGCCTGGGCGGCTTCTCGGTGCGCTTCGATTTTCTCGGTGGCGGTACCTTGGGCTCGCAACCCTTCGACATCGTCGATCCGTTTACATTCGCGGCGCTCGATTGGAGTTCCCCCGGTTTGGTGGAGGGGTTAGGGCTTTCGTTCCATGAGGGTGTCTTGGCACCGACGTTCGTACTGAAGGGGGGACAGATAGTTCAAGGCAGAGTGTCGACGATGGGGGTTGTACCAC
>Ga0326597_10000526_pt1 | contig 68162 bp, 59 predicted proteins | sample RVTome_12_FD_203789 | JGI IMG/M metagenome (GOLD analysis project Ga0326597, IMG submission 203789) | Soil microbial communities from uranium-contaminated site in the Upper Colorado River Basin, Wyoming, United States - RVT100D185 | ecosystem: Environmental > Terrestrial > Soil > Contaminated >...
GTTCACCGGTCAGCAGTTGGGCATTTTCGTCGTACACCACCCCCTCGAACAGGCTCTGGGCCATGCCCTGGGCGATGCCGCCATGAATCTGCCCATCCACGATCAGCGGATTGATGATCGTCCCGCAGTCATCCACGGCCACGTAGCGCTGCACCTCGATGGTACCCGTCTCCCGGTCCACCTCGACCACGCAGATGTGGGTGCCGAAAGGAAACGTGAGGTTGGACGGCTCGAAGCGGCTCGTCGCCTCCAGCCCGGGCTCGATGTCCTGCGGTGCGGTGCCGGGGCCCTTCCACGAGAAATCATAGGCGGCCAGAGCCACGTCATTGATGGTCACCTTGCGCCCCGGGTCGCTGCTGACGAAGATTTCGCCACCTTCGTAGGTCATGTTGTCCGCCTGGGCATCCAGCATGTAGGCGGCGATCTGTTTGGCCTTGTCCTTGACCTTGGTCAGGGACATCATCAGCGCGGCGCCGCCCATGGCCTGCCCGCGGCTGCCGTAGGTGCCATTGCCGTAGGGCGTGGTGGCGGAGTCGGAGTGCATCACGCGGATGGCATCCATGGGCACACCCAGCTCATCGGACGCAATCTGGGCAAAGGTGGTTTCCTCGCCCTGTCCATGGGGCGAAATGCCCGTCTTCACCTCCACGTTCCCCGTGGGCTCCACCGTCACGGTAGAGGATTCCCAGAAGCCCATGCCCGGCGGTGCGAGGAATGACGGCCCAAGGCCGCACAGTTCCACGTATGAGCACATGCCGATCCCCAGCAACCGGCCGGCCGCGCGGGCGCGCTCCTGTTCGTCGCGCAGGGCCTGATACCCGATCACCTCCAGGGCCTTGTCCAGGGCCGTGTTGTAGTCGCCACTGTCGTAGACCATGCCGGTGGGCGGGCTGGCCGGGAACTCGGTGAAGAAGTTCACGCGCCGCACCTGGGCCGGGTCCATCTTCAGTTCCCGGGCGATCACCTCCATCACCTTCTCGGCGATCATGGTGGCCTCGGGCCGGCCGGCGCCCCGGTACGCATCGGTGGACATCTTGTTCGTGAACACGCCGATCTGCTCGTAGCAGTAGGCCTTGGGCTTGTAGCAGCCGGTCAGCATGACCGCCGTGAAGATGCCGATACCCGGCGTGAGCAGTTGCAGGAAGGCGCCCTGATCCTGGTACAGCTTGGCCTTCATGGCCAGCCACGTGCCGTCCTTGTTGAAGGCCACATCGATCAGGGCCGTCTGGCCCCGGCCATGGATGGTGTTGGTGAACTCCTCCCGCCGCCTGCCGGTGTACTTGATCGGCTTGCCCAGGGTCCTGGCCAGATAGGGCACCAGAATCTCTTCGGCGTAGATGTTCAGTTTGGAGCCAAACCCGCCGCCCACATCCGGCGCAATGACGCGCACCCGGCTATCGGGAATGCCCAGCAGCAGCCCCAGATTCGTGTGCAGCAGGTGAGGGATCTGCGAGGCGCTCCAGACCGTCAGCTGCTCCTGGCCGGCGTCCCATTCCGCCACGGTGGCGCGGGGCTCCATGGCCATGGGAATCAGCCGCTGGTTCTCGTAGCGGAAGCTGGCCGTATGATCGGCCTCTTGGAACAACTTCTCCGTCTCGGCGATCATCTCCTCCGACGGGCCGCCCGGTATGTGGAAGGCCACATTGGAGCCGAAGGCCTCGTGAATGACCGGGGAGCCTGCCTCCGCCGCCGCAATGGGGTCCACCACGGCCGGCAGATCCTCGTAGTCCACCTCGACGGCATCCACGGCGTCATGGGCCTGATACGGATTGCGCGCCACCACGCAGGCGATCGGCTGGCCCACGAAGGCCACCTTGTCCACGGCCAGCAGCGGATATTCCGGCACGTTCAGCGGGACGCCGCCGAGCCAGTGATTCCCCTCGGGATTCAGCGCGCCACAGGGCACCGGCGGGGTCTTGCCCGCCAGGTCGGCGCCGGTGAATACCGCCACGACGCCCGGCATGCCCTTGGCCGCGTCCACGTTGACCCGCGTGATGCGGGCATGGCCCCGGTCGCTGCGCAGCAGGGCGATGTGCAGCATGCCGACGAGCTTGATGTCATCCACGTACTTCCCGGTTCCCGAAATGAAGCGGGGGTCCTCTTTGCGCTTGATCGGCTGACCGATCATCTTGGGCGTTGCCACCATCGTCATTCTCCCCAGTCAATGGCTGCACGGGCTGCCGGTTCGCGGGCACCCGGGCAGCGCGAATTCAGCGGTTGCTAGCCCTTCATCAGCGTGGCGGCCTTGCGTACCGCATTCACGATGTGCTGGTAGCCCGTGCAGCGGCACAGGTTGCCTTCCAGGCCGTTGCGGATATCCGCATCCGTCGGGTTGGGATTGTCCTGCAGCAGGCCCACCGAGGCCATGATCATGCCCGGGGTGCAGAACCCGCATTGCAGGCCATGCTCTTCCCAGAAGCCCTGCTGCACGGGATGGAACTCGCCATTGCGCTTGAGCCCCTCGACCGTCGTCACCTCGGCGCCGTCCGCCTGAACGGCGAACATGGTGCACGACTTGACCGCCTTGCCATCGACCAGGATCGTGCAGGCCCCGCACATGGATGTCTCGCAGCCCACATGCGTCCCCGTCAGACCGAGCTGCTCGCGCAGAAAATGCGTCAGCAGCAGCCGTGCCTCGACCTCCTCCTCCACCCGTTCCCCGTTGATCGTCAGGGATATTTTGTGCGCCATGGTGCTATGTCTCCTCGCCTGATTGGGACGCAGGGCGGCCTCCGGGCCGCTCCCGATCCTGCCAAACCTGCTTGCGCCGGCGCATCCCGCGCCATTGCTCTCGAGCATACGAAAAGCGACTGATGGAGCGCTAACGGCAACGCCGCCCACCGCGGCAAGCTGCCGCCGGCAATACCGTGTGCCGCCTAGGACAAGCTCCCGCGCGGCCGACTCCTGGATCCAGGTTCCTCCCACCAAAGATGAGCAAACCTATGCATAACGCCTGGGATTGTAAACCCCCGGTGCCCTGGGTGCGGTGGTCGCGCAAAACGGCTGTAAACGATGGCGGGTCGGGCTCAGGGGCGGCGTTGCCTGGCGCCGGCGGCATCGTCCGCACGGCGGTCGGGAGGGATGCGCGGGAGCGGCTTCGCCCGGTTTACCGACGCCCACGCAGGGCATGCAGCACCACCGCCAGCGAACTGGCGGACATGGTGACCGCCGCCGCCAGCGGGATCACATGGCCCGCCACGGCGAGGGGAATCGCCACGGCATTGAAGGCCAATGAAATCAGGATATTGTCGCGAACAAGACGCCGCGTGGTGTCGGAAATGGCCCGCAGCGCGACCAGGCCGCCGGGGCCGTCGCGTACCAGAATCACATCGGCGACCTGCAGGGAAAAATCGTTGGCGCGGGCCACCGTGCAGCCCACGTCGGCCTGCGCCAGCGCGGGTGCGTCGTTGATGCCGTCACCCACCATGGCCACCACGGCGCCCTGGGCCTGCAACTCGCGAATGCTGTGGGCCTTCTCCTCTGGCAGCAGCCCGGCGCGCCATTGCGCGATGCCCAGTTCCGTCGCGATGGCCTCCACCACCGCCGGCCGGTCCCCCGAGAGCAGGTGCAGGCGCAAGCCCGCGCCGCGAAGATCGGCGATCAGCTGGTGCATGCCCGGCCGCAACGGATCGGCCAGTGCCAACCGCCCCCTGGGCCGCCCCGCCACGGCAACCCACAGCTCGGTGTACCCGTCATCGGGCAGCCCCGCCGCAACGCCCGACATGTCGATGCCGGCCGCTTCCAGCCAGCTTCTGCGGCCAACCACGACGGGGCGGCCCTCCACCGTGCCCGACACCCCGGCGCCCCCCTCCACCAGGACATTGTCAGCGGTCGGCAGGGCCTGTCCGGTGCCGGAACGCTGGCGCCAGCAGGCCAGGACGCCGTGGGCCAGCGGATGCCGCGTCTGTGCCTCCAGCGCGGCCGCGTCGCCCAGCCACCCGTCGCCATCAGCCAGCGCATGTACCGCGAGCACACTGGGCTGCCCCGTGGTCAGCGTGCCGGTCTTGTCCAACACCACGTCGGTCACCTGAGCGGCCCGCTCCAGCGCCCCGCTGCGCCGGATCAACACACCGGCCTGTCCCGCCCGGCCGGCGCCGGAAAGCAGGGCCAGCGGCGTCGCCAGACCCAAGGCACACGGGCAGGCGATTACCACCACGCTGATCCCGATGACCCAGGGGGCCGCCGCGGCACCGCCCCATACGGACCAGCCGGCCACGGTGAATGCCGCGACACTCAGCACACCGATCCCGAAGTATCCCGCCACGCGGTCCGCCAGCGTCTGAATGGGTCCACGTTCCGCTAAAGCGTCAGTGGCATAGCGGGCGACCTTGGCCAGCATCGTCTCCGTCCCCGTGCACTCCGCAAGAACGGTCAGGGTTCCCCTGCGCACGACGGTGCCCGCCAGTACGCGGTCGCCCGTGCCCCGCGGACGGGGCTCGCTCTCGCCACTCATGGTCTGCTCGTCCACGGCGGCCTCCCCCGCGATGACCTGGCCATCGGCGGGAATGGCCATGCCCGCGCTGACGATGACGGTATCCCCGGGCTGAATCGCCTCCACGGACACGGCCACGGGCCCGCCTGCTTCGAGACGCAGGGCGTGCTGGCCCATGAAGCGCATCAGCCGCCCGACCAGGTGGCCCGTGCGTTCCGAGGAAAACAGCGTCGCGCTGCGGCCGATCAACAGGAAGAAGATGAACATCGTGACGGAGTCGAAATAGGTCTCCCCCTGCCCCGAGAGCAACACGATGGTCGAATAGGTCATCACGATGAGAATGGCGGCGGAGACGAGCCCATCCATGCCGAAACGCCCCTGGGCCAGACCGCGCCAGGCGCCATGCCAGAAGGGCCAGCCGCCGAAGACCACGGCGGGCACGGCCAGCACACCGGAGATCCACTGCAGGAGGTGCTTGAACTCGGGTTCGATGCCGTAGAAGTGCCCCGCGTACAGCCCCACGCTGAACATCATCACGTTGCCGGCCACGAATCCCGCCAGGCCCAGTCTGGCCAGGGCCCATTGCCGTTGTGTGGAGCGGCCGCGCTGCGGGTCTGGCATCAGCGGCCGGGGCGCATAACCGTCGTCTTCCAGCCGCGCGACAAATCGGGACAGGTCCGCCGCGGTGCCACGCCAGACGATGCGCAGTTCCTGCCGTCGGAGATTCAGTCGCGCCTGATCGACCCCCAGGGAGAGCAGGCCCCGCTCGAACGTCTGCAGGTTCCCCGCCGCGACGGGCGGCTCCATGGACAACATGGCCTGCCAGCCCTCTCCGTGCCGCACGGCGTAGAGGTGCCACGGCATCCCAGGCGCGGTACTGGCTGCTGCGCTGTCCATGTGGTGGGCGTCCATGAGAAGACCTGCGGACGAAAAACGGCACCGCAAGCGCTGTGCGGAACTCGGCAAGTCGCCGCGTCCCACATGGGGCACCGCTCAGGCTACCGGCGGTGCATCACCGGCTAGGGCGACACGAAGCGGATGGGCGGCAAGGAGAGGCTGTAAGGGCTATTCGCGGGGGACTCCGGCGGTGCCAACGCCAGCCGGATGCTCCACAGGCCCCGGGCCGGCCGCGCAATACGCACGGCATACACGCCCGGCTCCCCGGCTACGGGCTCCAGAGGCGCCGCCTGGTCCAGCGCCGGATTGTCCACGCGATACAGTTCCGCTTGCCCGCGCAACCGGGTCAGTGGCGCCCCCGAGCGCTCGGTGAGTGTGACAAGCACCCGTCCCGCGGAGGAGCGCGCGTCGTCGAGTTTGACCCGCCAGCCAAGCGCCGCCGCGCGGGCGCGGGCGTCTATGACGGACTGATAGGCGATGCCCTGCTCGTAGTAGTCCGGCGTCACCAGCTTCGGCGCCGCGCCGGATGACACCAGCACCAGGCCGAAATTGACCGCAAGCACCGTCGCGATGATGCCACCGATCAGCCAGATTATGGGATTGCGCATCACGCTGCCGCCTCTCCGATCCTAGTCATCGTCCCGCGACTCGTGCTCGCGCCGCTCGTGCGCCGGCCCACCGCGCGGCGCGAGGAACATGGTCGCCCGGTCGGCCAGGAGCAGGTTGTCCTGGTCATACACCTGAAAGCGGATGGGGTAGCGGCCCTCGTTGACGTAGTCCCAGGGAATGTTGACGAACACTTCCATGCGCTGGTGCTCACCGCCGGCGACCGCCACCGGGTTCAGCGGGGCGATCATGCGCGTGGGCGTCGGCCCCGTCACGGCAATGCGGTAGTTGTGGGCCTCCGCCGACTTATTGAACAGCAGCAGGGAAAAATGGTTGCTCACGATGCCGCCGGAGAGCACCGAGTAGGGGTCGCCCGCCGGCCGGACCACATTGAGGTCCATCTGTGGGCGGGTGCCCACGCCCCAGAAGAACGCAACCAAAAGCCCCAGCAGCAGCGCCGAATAGATCACCACGCGGGGCCGCAGGATGGCGGTGGTTTCCCCGGTCAGGCGGGCCAGCGAATCATACCGGATCAGGCCCTTGGGCCGCCCTACCTGGGTCATGATCTCGTCGCAGGCGTCGATGCAGCGCGCACAGCCGATACACTCGAGCTGATAGCCATCACGGATGTCGATGCCGGTGGGACAGACCGCCACACACTTGAAGCAGTTGACGCAATCCCCCTCCACCTGGCCCTTTTTGCCGCGCGGTTCGCCACGCACCACGTCGTAGCCCACCTGCAGTGTGTGCTGATCCGTCAATACGGCCTGAAAACGCGCGTAGGGGCAGAGCACCACGCAGAACTGTTCCCGGAACCAGGCGAAGTCGAAATAGAACGCCAGCATGATCACGGCCATGAACAGGAAAGCCGTCCAGTGCGCGGCCGGCGGACTGACCATCCACGTCAACAGCCGCTCCGTGCCGATGAAATAGGCCAGGAACGTATTGGAAACCAGCGCGGAGAAGAGCAGATACAGGGCATGCTTGGTGGTCTTGCGCGCCGCCTTGTTCAGGCTCATGGGTGCCGCGTCCAGCCGCCGGCGCGCGAGATGGCCCCCTTCCGTCCATTCCTCGATCTTGCGGAAGATCTCCTCCATGAACACGGTCTGCGGACACAGCCAGCCGCACCAGACGCGTCCTGCCAACGCCGTGAAGAAGAACAGCGCGATCGCCGCGCCGATGACCAGAAAGACCAGGTAAAAGACGTCCTGCGGCCAGAAGACCTGGCCCAGGATGATGAAGCGTCGTTCGGGGATTTGGATCAGGATGGCCTGTTGCCCACCGATCCTGATCCAGGGCAAGACGAAAAATACCGCGATGACAAAGTAACCGATAATCTTGCGCCAGCGCATGAAGAGCCCCCGCACAGCCGCGGGGTAAACCCAGCGCCGGTTGCCCGATTCATCGATCGTTGTCAGTGCACCCGGAGGGGTGGCAGAAGCCATGGCGCTTGCCTAATTCTCGTAAAGATCGCCCTGGGGCGGTTTCGGGTTCGGCGGGTTCGTCCCCTCCAACGACATCACGAACGCTGCCACCTGTTGTATTTTAGTCGGATTCAACACGCTTTTCCATGGCACCATGCCTTTGTCGACCACACCCTCGGTGATGACATGGACGATGTCAGCCGGCTTGTTGCCATGAATCCAATAGCGATCCGTCAGATTCGGCCCGATCACGCCCTGACCCTGGGGGCCATGACAGGGGGCGCAGTTGGTCATGAAGACGTCCTTGCCCGCGGCCACGGCCTCGGGCTCGGTGGCCATCGCGACGGCGGCTTGCTCCCCGCCCCCGCCGGCCTGGGGCGGCGGTGCCGGGTGGGCCGCTGCCGCGGCAGCCATTTCGGCCTCATAACGCTCCTGGGTGGAGGCGCCATAGCCCATCAGGTAGTAGGGAAGGTACACGGCGGAAAAGATGATCGTGCCGTAGAACAGCCACAGCCACCAACGGGGCAGCGGATTGTTGTACTCGCGAATGCCGTCGTATTCATGATCCAGCAGTTCGTCACGCACCTGAGCCATGGGTCTCCTCTTGCTTTGAACGGTCGCCGCCCTTGCTGGACGATGCCGAATCCTCGAGGGGAAGCTGCGCCTCCCGCTCATAGAACTGTTTGCTGCCGGGGCGATAGATCCATACCAGCATGCCCACGAACACCACGATGAACACGCACAAGGCGACGAGCGGCCAGGTGACATGATCGCCTTCCGAAAGCCACTGGGAGATCATCGCGCGGGCTCCGTGGCGGCCATCGGCTTGTTGGCGATATCCGTGCCCAGGCGCTGGAGATAGGCAATCAGCGCCACAATCTCCTTGTCCTGCGCCCCAGCGATGCCGTCGCGGGAGAGCCCCTGGCCAATCCTCTCCGCCTGGGACTCGGCCATGGCCTTGGCCCGATCCACCTCGTCATCGCTGTAGGGCGTGCCTAGCGTGCGCATGGCCTTCAACTTGGCCTGGGTGCTGGAGAGGTTCAGATTGCGCTCGAACAGCCAGGGATAGGCCGGCATGATGGAGCCCGTGGACGTGGAACGGGGGTCCTCCATGTGCCGGTAGTGCCACAGATCCGGGTATTTGCCGCCGATGCGGTGCAGATCCGGCCCGGTGCGCTTGCTGCCCCACTGGAAGGGATGGTCATAGACAAACTCTCCGGCCTTGGAATATTCCCCGTAGCGCTCGGTTTCTGCACGGAACGGCCGCACCATCTGGGAATGGCAGACGTAGCAGCCCTCGCGCACGTAAATGTCCCGGCCCTCCAGCTCCAGGGGCGTGTATGGCTTCACCGAGGTGATGGTGGGGATGTTGCTGCGCACCACCAGCATGGGCACGATCTCCACCAGCCCGCCGATAGCCACGGCAATCAGCGTCCACAGGGCAAAGTGCATGGGCCGCGCTTCCAGCCAGCGTTGCCAGGAGGCGGCCTTGGGGGGCGCCCCTTCCAGCGCCGGGGCGCTGGCTTCCTGGTCGGCGGGCGCCTTGGCACCGGCCACGGTGCGCCACACGTTGTAGACCAGCAACAGCAACCCGATGAAATACAACAGTCCGCCCACCACCCGGATGGCATAGAGCGGCAGCAGCCGCACCACCGTCTCCATGAAGTTTCCGTAGACCAGGAAGCCCTGATCGTCGAACTGCCGCCACATCAGCCCTTGGGTGATACCGGCGACCCACATGGACACCATGTAGATCACGATGCCGATGGTGCCCATCCAGAAGTGGGTATTCATCAGGCGCGTGCTGTACATGGCCTCCCGCCCCCATAGGCGCGGCACCAGCCAGTAGATCATCCCGAAGGCAAAGAAGCCGTTCCAGCCCAGCGCACCGGAATGCACGTGGCCGATGGTCCAGTCGGTGAAGTGGGACAGGGCATTCACCGTCCGGATGGACATCATGGGCCCTTCAAAGGTGGACATGCCGTAGAAGGTGATGGCCACCACGTAGAACTTGAGGATGGGGTCCGTGCGCACCCGGTCCCATGCGCCGCGCAGGGTCAGCAGGCCGTTGATCATGCCGCCCCACGAAGGCGCGATCAGCATCAGGCTGAACGTCATGCCCAGCACCTGCGCCCAGTCGGGCAGGGAGGAGTACAGCAGGTGGTGCGGGCCCGCCCAGATATACAGAAAGACCAGCGCCCAGAAGTGCACGATGGACAGCCGGTAGGAATACACCGGCCGCTCGGCGGCCTTGGGCACGAAGTAGTACAGCAGCCCCAGGATGGGCGTGGTCAGAAAGAAGGCCACCGCATTGTGGCCGTACCACCATTGCACCAGGGCATCCTGCACGCCGGCGAAGATGGGGTAGCTCTTGAGAAACGAGACGGGCAACGCCAGGGAGTTCACGATGTGCAGCACGGCCACGGTGATGATCGAGGCCATGTAGAACCACAAGGCCACGTAGATGTGGCGCTCGCGCCGCGTGAACAACGTGCCGAAGAAGTTGATGGCGAACACGACCCAGATCACCGCGATGGCGATGTCAATCGGCCATTCCAGCTCGGCGTATTCCTTGGAGACCGTGTAGCCGAAGGGCAGCGTGAGCGCCGCCGACACGATGATGAGTTGCCAGCCCCAGAAATGGATCTTGCTCAGCGCATCGCTGAACATGCGCGCCTTGAGCAGCCGTTGCGTGGAGTAGTAGGCCCCGGCGAAGAAGCTGTTGCCGACGAAGGCGAAGATGACCGCGTTGGTGTGCAGCGGCCGCAGGCGGCTGAACGTGAACCAGGAGAGCCCGCTATTGAAGCGGTAGTCAGCGAGTTGGAGCGCGATAATCAGTCCGACCAGCATGCCGACCACCCCCCACAGAATCGTGGCGAGGAGGAATTTGCGGACGATTGCATCGTCGTAACGGTAGGTTTCAACGGCCATGAATGCTCCTTGACACGCACACGCAAATGGATCGGAGGGCGCTCACGATCGGTAGTGAAACAAACTCAAGTGAAACAAACGCAAGTGAAACAGACTCAATAGTCCGCCCCACGGTTCCGTGGCGGGACCGACGGCTCCCCTGCCGGCGGGTCATCCTCCAGCATGCGTACCGCAGGCGATTCCAGGTCGTCGAACTGACCGTCCCGTACCGCCCACAGGAACAATGCCAACGCACCGCCCGCCAGGACGAGGGTAACGGGTATCAAAAAATAAATGATCGACACGGGCGCACACGAAAATACGATGACCGGCAGTGTGGCTGGAACAACGGATGTCCCACATTGGGGATCCCACCGCTGCAATGCCCAGAACACTATCAGAGGTGCAGACGAGCATCCAACGGCGACCGCACCAGCGCCGTTCCCTGCCGGGCGATATTTCACCCGGGCCGGTTTGGAGACGCTGATGTTTCCACCGCCCGCCCGCGCCACATGTCGACCCCATTTTCCACAGATTTGGGTGGCGTGGTTTGACATACATCAAATTCCAGGGCAGGAGACGTAAGCTGTTGTTGCACTGTTGATGAAGTGCGCCCATTGCGCGGCGTTGCCTGAGAGCAGCGTTGCCTGAGGGCAGCGTTGCCTGAAGACAACCGCCGCCGGCGGACACCCAGCGACCCGCCAGAGCCCCCTGGAGCAGACGGCTTGCCATGACCGCACCGATTGCCGTGGCACTGGATGGCATGTCCGAGGGCGCGGCCATCGCGCTGGCCCGGCAGCTTGGTGATGCGGTATGGGGATTCAAGGTCAATGACCTGCTGCTACGGGCCGGCACCGCGCTGATTCCGCGGCTGCGCCATTACGGCCATGTCTTCTGCGACCCCAAGCTGCATGACATCCCGCACACCGTCGCCCATGACGTACGGGCGCTGGTCACCGCCGGCGCGGACCTGATCACCGTGCATTGCTCCGGGGGTCATGCCATGCTGCAGGCGGCGCTGGAGGCGGCGGAGGGACACGCGCGCATCATCGGCGTGACGGTGCTGACGTCCCTCGACGCCGGGCAGGTGGCTGCCGTCTACGACGCGTCGACGGAGGAGACCGTGGGGCGGCTGGCCCGGCTGGCCCTGCACGCGGGGCTGGATGGTCTTGTCTGCTCGCCCCAGGAACTGCCCCTGCTGACGCAGGTCGACGCAGATGGAAGGCTCCTGCGCGTTACGCCGGGTATCCGCCCGGCGGACTATGCATTGCCGGATGACCAGCGCCGCATCACCACGCCCGCGGCAGCCTTGGACGGCGGCAGCGATCTGCTGGTGATCGGCCGACCCATCACCGGGGCCGACGACCCCGTCGCGGCCTGCGCGGCGCTCATCGCTTCGCTGAGTGGCCACGGGCACTCACGCCTGACGGCATAGCGTGCGCGGCACCACGCGGGCACATCATCGCTTCCGGGGGACGGCTCTTGGCGGACACGGTGTTACAGGTGGAGGGGCTGGCCAAGCGCTTCGGCGACTTCTGGGCCGTGCGCGATCTTTCGTTCCAGCTGCAGCGGGGCGAGGTGGTGGGGTTCCTCGGGCAGAACGGATCGGGCAAGTCCACCACCATCAAGATGCTGACCAATCTGATTCGGCCCACGGCAGGGGACATTCGTCTGGACGGTGAATCGATCCTGGCCTGCCGCGGCGCTGCCCACCGCCAACGTCTCGGCGCCATTGTCGAGGCGCCGCGCTTCTATCCCCACCTTAGCGGGGCGCGCAACCTGGATCTGCTGGCGCGCATTCTCGGCGTGGGCGGCGCGCGCGTGGCCGAGCTGCTGCACGAGGTGGGCCTGGCGGCGCGCAGCGGCGAACAGTTCGGCCGCTATTCCATGGGCATGAAACAGCGCCTGGGGCTGGCCGCCGTACTGTTGCATCGCCCCAGCCTGATCATCCTGGATGAGCCGACCACCGGACTCGACCCGGTGGGCCAGGAGCAGATCCACGCCCTGATCAAGCGGCTGGTGCGTGACGACGCCGTCAGCGTGTTCCTCTCCTCCCACCAGATGGACGAGGTGGCCGACCTGTGCGACCGGGCCATCGTGATTCATCAGGGCGAGGCCCTCTTGAACCAGCCCCTGCGGACACCCGCGGACATGGCGCCCGTGCGGGACATCTTCAATCGTCTGGCCCGCGAAGAGGCCGGGGGGGTCGGCCCATGATGCTGCTGGAGCTGGTGCGCCAGGAGGCCGTGAAGCTGTTCTCCCAGCGCTTCGTCTACGTGCTGCTGACCCTTGTCCTGCTGTCCCAGACGGGCCGCATGATCGGCCTGGCGCTCACGCCGACGGAGACGGCGCTGGATGTGCTCACACCACCCCAGCTCTGGGCGGAAGGGGCCTCGCTGGGCCTGCGCTTTGCGTCCTACGTGGTGCTGATCCTGGGGGCGATGGGCTTTTCCCAGGAATTCGCGCTGGGCACGGTGAAGACGATGCTCGTGCTGCCCCTGCAACGATGGCAGTGGGCGCTGGCCAAGCAGCTATTCCTCTGCGCGATCGGCGCGGGGCTGGTGCTGCTGGTCGTGCTGCTGAGCACGGTGCTCACCGCCGTCACGACAGGCATGGGCGGCGTCGTGCGCGAAGGGCTGGAGCTCTATGCCCCCGGCGCGGTGTGGGGCGCCATGGCCGTGGCGACGATGCTCACCATCGTGCTCGTGCTGCCCCTGTGCGCGATGGCCCTGCTGATCGGTCTGTATTTCACGGCATCCGGCGCCGCCGTGGGGGTGGCGATCGTGCTGGGGATCGTGCTGGAGATCGCGGCCAATCTGCTACCCTGGCACCAGGCGTTCTTCCTGAGCCACCTCTACGCGCCCTTCGGCCTGGTGCTGCGCATGGGGCGGGGCATGCCCTTCCAATGGGAGACCCTGCTCACCTGGGGGATTGGCAGCTCACTGGTGAGTCTTGCTATCCTGTGTGGGTGGATCATCATCAAGCTGCAGCGCATGGATGTTACCGCCTGATTCTCCAAGTCACCTGCATGGCAGGGGCGAAGGCGGGCGCAGTTGACCGCCGTGGGGTGGCGTGGCAGGCTCCGGCGCTAGGGTGTTTCCAAATCGATACTCCGGGATGTTCCTGACAATGGCAGATCTGACGGGCAAGGTAGCCCTGGTTACGGGGGTCGCGAACAAGCGCTCTATTGCCTTTGCGGTCGCTGAGGCCTTCGCCGCCGCGGGGGCCAGGCAGGTCATCACCTACCTGCCCATGGGCAAGGACGCGGAGCGGGAGAAGATCGAGCGGCTCACCGAACATCTCCGGCCGGCCCTGCTGCTGCCCCTGGATGTGGCCGACCCGGCGTCGATTGCCGCGCTGTACGAACGCATCGGACAGGAATTCGGCACACTGGACATTCTGGTGCACTCCATTGCCTCGGCCAGGCGGGAAGAACTGGCCGGACGCTTCAGCGATATCTCCGAGGAGGGATTCCAGTTCGCCCAGACGATCAGCGCCTACAGCCTGATCAGCCTCTGCCGCGGAGCGCGGCCCCTGATGACCGAGCACGGCGCCGCCATCATGACGCTGAGCTACATCGGCAGTGTGCGCGCCGCCCCCAATTACAATGTCATGGGCGCCGCCAAGGCCGCTTTGGAAGCCAATGTGCGCTACCTGGCCATGGAACTGGGGCCGGAGAAGATTCGCGTGAATGCCATCTCCGCGGGCCCCATCCGCACCCTGTCGGCGTCCGGCGTGAAGGATTTTCTGGACCTGATGCACACCGCCGAGGCCAACAATGCCCTCAAGCGCAACATCACCCAGGAGGAAGTCGCCCACACGGCGGCCTTCCTCGGCAGTGACGGCGCGTCGGGCATCACGGGCCAGGTGATCTATGTGGACGGCGGCTACAACATCAGCGGCTGATCCCGCCACCGCACCGCAAGGCCCACCCCGTTTGGAGCCGCGCCATGCAGCTACCGCTGACCCTGGTCACCTGGAACGTCAATTCGATCCGCGTGCGCCTGGAGCACGTCTTGCGCTGGCTCGGCGACCATCGCCCGGACGTGCTGTGCCTCCAGGAAACCAAGGTGCCGGACGACCAGTTTCCGGCGGACGCATTCACTCAAGCGGGTTACCAGAGCGCCTACCGCGGGCAGCAGACGTACAACGGGGTCGCCATCCTTTCCCGGCATCCGGTTGACGACGTTGCGGTGGGCTTCGACGGCAAGGACCAAGAAGAGCAGAAGCGCCTCATCGCCGGCACGGTGCGCGGAATTCGCATCGTCAACGCCTACGTTCCCAACGGCTCCGCGCCGGACTCCGACAAGTTTCCGTACAAGCTCGATTTCATGGCAAAGCTGAAGGACTATCTGGCCCGGCAACACCAACCCGGCCAGCCCCTGGCCCTCGTGGGGGACTTCAATGCCGCCATGGCCGCGCTCGACGTGTACGACGAGCGGGCCCTGGAAGGTTCGGTCTGCTACCACCCGGACGAGCGCAAGCGCATGGGCAGCCTGCTGGACTGGGGCCTGACCGATGCCTTTCGCGCCCTGCATCCGGAGGAGCAGGCCTTCTCCTGGTGGGACTATCGGGGCGGCTCCTTCCGCAAGAATGAGGGGCTGCGCATCGATCACATCTGGGTCACCGAACCGCTGGCCCGGCGCACGGTGGCCTGCTGGATCGACCGGGACGAGCGGGCCGAGGAGCAGGCCTCGGACCATGTTCCCGTGGTGGCTACCTTCACCAGCTAGGTGCCGGGACGCCTGGACTGATTCTTGCTTGGTTTCCTCGCAATACCGCGATGCTGCCACCGCCCGCACCGAACGCCGGGCGGACTTGGCGTCGTCAAGGTAAAATGATATAAGCTTTTCAGCAGGTTGCCACATTATGCACGGGCTCCTCACGGCCCCGCGCAGCAGCCGGCAACCCCATTTTTCAGTGCGGGAGCGTCCATGAGTTCGGTTCTGTCCCAAAGCGAAGTCGATGCCCTGTTGCGCGGAATCTCCGGCGGCGAATTCGACGTTGAAGAGGGTGGTGAAGGGGAACTGGGCGATGAGGAGATCATCCCTTACGACCTGACCAGCCAGGATCGCATCATCCGTGGCCGGATGCCGACCCTGGAGATCATCCACGACCGCTTCGTGCGCATGTTCCGGCTCACGCTGTCGTCGGCCCTGCGCAAGGTGGTGGACATCAGTGTACGCTCCACCGAGCTGATCAAGTTCGGCGAGTTTCTCAAGACCCTGCCGGTGCCCTCCTCGCTGAATCTGTTCCGCATGAACCCGCTGCGCGGCAACGCCATCATGGTGCTGGAGACACGGCTGGTCTTCACCCTGATCGACCTGTTTTTCGGCGGCACGGGTGAGCTGGAGGTCAAGGCGGAAGGGCGCGACTTCTCGGCCATCGAGCAGCGCATGATCAGGCGGGTGGTGATCAGCGCGCTGGAGGACCTGCAGACGTCCTGGCGGCCGGTGTTTCCCGTGCAGATCACCTACACCCGCTCCGAGGTGAATCCGCAGTTCGTGGCCATCGTGCCCCACAGCGAGGTGGTGGTCGTGGTGACCTTCGATGTGGAGATGGGCCGAGCCCCCATGTCGGTGACGCTGTGCATTCCCTACTCCATGATCGAGCCCATCCGGGCCAAGCTCAACGCCGGTTTCCAGAGCGATCAGAACGAGGTGGATACCACTTGGCTCAACCGCTTCCGCACCAACCTGCAACACGCCAAGGTGGATGTGACCGTGGAACTGGGCCGCTCCGAGATCAGCGTACGGGAGTTCCTGAATCTGAACGTGGGCGATCTGGTGACCTTGGACCAGGAGGTGGAAAAGCCCCTGGATGTCACCGTGGAAGGCATCACCAAATTCAAGGGCTTCCAGGGCTCCTACAAGGGCCATCAGGCCGTCAAGATCACCGAACTGGTCTACAAGCCGCCGGTGGTCGATGAGATCCTGCTGCTGTGATCTCCCCGTCGTGCCGCCCTCCGCGCGGGCCCCGTCCCGCCGCGCGGCACCTCGCAGCGCCCCTTCCGTTGCTTCCTGCCCGGCTAGCGATTCGCGATGACTTGCGTTGCCTCTGCTTCCGGTTTCGCCCATAATTGAAGCATGTCGGGCAGTGCCGCACTGCACGCAGCACCAGCGCGCCCCCGTCGGCGCGGGGTGGACCCGAACAATGGAGCCGGCATAATGGGATCCTGGATCCGCTTTCTGCACGAAAACGGTGACTCTACCCTGGTCAATGGCGACCAGTGTTACTTCTACTTCAATACCCAGCAGCCCCAGGTAGAGGTGTTCTCGGCGGTCGCCACCCCGGCGACAGGCACGGGCCCGGTCCCCATTTGCGTATTCGCTTGCGATGACGTCGAGCAGGTCGCCGCGGCGGAGGACATGATCCTCCAGGCGGCCACGAGCAATCAGCCGGTGACCATCTCCCTCGACACCCTGGATGAACAGGCCGATTATTTGAACCATATCAGTGGCCTGCGCATGGTGCTGCAACTGCTGCATCAGGGGCACATCCGCATTCCGATCGAGAGCGAATACAGCGAGCACGACCTGTTCGACCGGGATCCGGAACATCGCCCCTCGGAGCTGAGCCAGTTCGAGGAGATGCTCTACACCTATCTCAATGTGCCGGCCGATGCCTTGCGCCGGGCCTATGAGGACAAGGGCGACGACGCGCCCTTCAAGCTGTCCCAGGATCACGAGGAATGCCCCGACCATGGCTTCCACGAATATTGGGTGGTGGCCGCGCGGCCCGATCGTCACTATACGATTCGCGAGCACTACAACGATCTGGCGCGTACGCTGATCGACAAGGAGGGCTATGCCCTCGGTGCTGACAGCCACGGCCACGGCGCCCACGGGGATCATCCCCCCGCCTGAGCCCGGCAGCGCGGTTGGGGCAAAGCCGTCCTTGGCGCAATTCGTGGCCTCTGCCGCCGCATCCCTTCCCGCAAGTCTCCCAACAGGTAGCGCGCTCAGCAAAAGCCTTGTCCTGCACCCGGCGGGGCACTATGGTCTTAGCGGACGACTTGGTCTTACCGGACACCTTGGTCTTACCGGACACCTTGGTCTTGGCGCGCACGATGTTTCGCGGACATGATGTTTCGCGGACATGATGTTTCGCGGACATGATGTTCCGCGGACATGATGATCCACAGACACCGTGCGCACACAGGCCAACTGCATTGCGCACCGCGCGCCCCCATACTGCTGACAGGAGCCGAGCATGATCTACGAATTCCGCACCTACACGCTCAAACCCGGTGCCACGCCGGAGGTGGAGGCCATGTTCGCGGAGAATCTGCCCCACCGGGAGAAGTTCTCCAAGCTGACGGCCTTCTGGCACACGGAAGTCGGGCCGCTCAACCAGATCATCCATGTGTGGGAGTACAAGGACGTGCTGGAGCGTGTGCGCATCCGCGAGGAGTCGGCCAAGGACCCCCATTGGCCCCCGCCCATCGGCAAGTACATTGCCGGGATGGAATCGGAGATCTTTTTTCCCTTCCCCGGCTCACCCGAGCTCAAGCCCGGCAGCAACGGCCCGGTCTATGAGATGCGCAGCTACATCGTGAAGCCGGGCACCCTGCCCAAGATGTGGGAACTGGCACGGGAGAAGCTGCCCGAGCGGGAAACCCTGTCCCCCCTGACGTGCATGATGTACACGGACAGCGGACCGCTCAACAAATTCATGCACATCTGGGCCTACAAGAGCATGGACGAGCGCATGGCCATCCGCGGCAAGGCTGTCGAGACGGGAAAATGGCCGCCGGCGACCCGCGAGTTTCTGGTGACCATGGAAAACAAGATCATGCTGCCCGCGTCCTTCTCCCCCTTGCAGTAGGGATGCATTGCAGTGGGCAGGCATTGCCGTGGGCAGGCATTGCAGTGGGCAGGCATTGCAGTGGGCAGGCATAGCGGTCCGTGGCACTGCCGCGGGCTGCGCAGCTAGTTCCGCCGGCTCAGCCACGCCTCCAGGGTTTCCTTGGCATCCACGAGGCGGCGGAACGCCTCGGGAGAACCGCCCCGATCGGGGTGCAATTCCATACTGCGCCGGCGGAAGCAGCGCCGCACCTCGTGCACCGTCACCTCCGCGGACTCCATGCCCAGCAGCCGCCGCGCCTCGTTCACCCCCAGTGCACCCCGCCCCAGCGGCGGGACGGCCTCGTATCGCTGATACTCGAAGCGTCCGCCACGGGTTTCCTGGCGAGCCTCCTGCCACTGCCGCACCCGCGCCCCCAGGGCCTCCGTAAAGTCCTCCAGCGCCTCCGCAAAGCGCTCCCGGAAGCGCCGCTCCCAGGCATAGGAGAACTTGTGGGGCGAGAAGCCGCTGGGTTCCATGGTGCGGCAGAGATAGCCGAACATCTGTGCGGCGCGGTGTTGCACATAGCTATGGCGGGGACGCCAGTAGTACTCCAGTTGCATCAGCTCATGCCACAGCGAGCGTTTGGCCCGCTCCATGCCCAGATCGAAGGGCAACTTGACGAAGCTGCCGGCCCAGCGCGCGTCGCCCTCGCCCGTGCGCAGGCGCGCCGTGTGGAATTCCACCGGCTTGAGCAACGCCTGGGTGAACTGCTCGTCGTCCGTCGGCGCGCAGAACCAGGGGCTGGCCTCCAGCCGCCACGCGGCGCACTCGTAGTAGCGCGTCAGCAGTTGCAGCAGGCTTTCGTCCTCGAATATGCCGCGCAGCATCTGCTGGCCCGCATAGCGCTCCAACGGCGTCTCGGCGCTCTTGACGTAGAGCTTCACGGCCTCGGCCAGCTGCGCGGCAGGAAAGCCCGCGCGCACCATGCCCTCGAAGACCCGCGGACTGCTGCCCAGACGCGCCAGCCGTTCGAGCACGGCATCGTCGCCAACAACCCTCGCGACCCGGTTGCGACCCAGAAATGCCATACGCGCGCTGCGATCCAGATTGGTGAATGGGAGATGGCACCAGTATAGCGGGCGGCTCGGCGAAACGCAGCCATGCCGTGGCCCACAGCGCCCACGCGCCGCGGCGGGTCGTGCCCCTGCGGCGGGCCTGCACGGCCTGCGCCCCCGGCGGAGGCCACGGGTTGACGCCACCGCAGGTTCAGGATACCCATATTCGTTCGCCCGCAGATGTCGGGCCCATGCGGCCGGTTGCACAGCTGGCCGCCGTAGTTGCGGCCGGCAGCAGCGTCCGCACCGAGAAACCCTGATCTTTGATGGATCCCATGACCGAGGAGGTTGCCCGATGACCTACGTCGTCACTGCATATTGCGACGGCTGCAAGTACACGGACTGCGTAGAGGTGTGCCCCGTTGAAGCGTTTCACGAAGGCCCCACGATGCTCTACATCAATCCGGAAACCTGCATCGACTGCGATGTATGCGTCGCCCAATGCCCGGTGGAAGCCATCTACCCCGAGGATCAGGTGCCGGACAAGTGGACGGAATATACCCAGATCAACGCGGACGAATGCGAGAAGTACCCCACGATCTCGACCAAGACGGACCCGTTGCCCACTGCCAAGACCCTGGAGGAACTGCAGGCGGCCGAGGGCTAGTCCGCCCCGGTACCGCCGCCGCGGCCACCTGCCGCGCTGCCACGGGTCGCCGGACGGCCCGTGGTCCCCGCACCTCACACGCGCCGGCCAGCCCTGGCATGATGGCGCTATGGCACTTGTGACATTGCCTGCCGCCCGCATCGGGAGTTCATCATGTCCTATCGCTACATCAAGACGGAAAAGCAGAATCACCTGGTGATCATCACCATCAACCGGCCCGAGGTGATGAATGCCATTCATCCCCCGACGAGCGCCGAGCTGGGCCATGCCTTCGACGAGTTCCAGCATGATGACGATGCCTGGGTGGCCATCATCACAGGTGAAGGCGATCGCGCCTTCAGCGCAGGCAACGACCTGAAGGTGACCGCTTCCGGCGAGAAGTTTCCCGGCTTGAAGTGGAATGGCTATTTCGGCGGCATCACGGCGCGCCACGACCTGTTCAAACCGGTGATCGCCGCCGTCAACGGGGTCGCCATGGGCGGCGGATTCGAGATCGCGCTGGCCTGCGACATTATCGTCGCCTCGGATAATGCCACCTTCGCGCTGCCGGAGCCGCGGGTGGGCCTGGTGGCCGGCGCCGGCGGCATGCACCGCCTGCCACGCATGTTGCCCTTCAAGGTCGCCATGGGCATGCTGCTCACCGGCAAGCGCATGAGCGCCAAGGAAATGGAGCGTTGGGGTGTGGTGAACGAGGTCGTGCCCCAGGCCGAACTGATGCGCACCGCGGAGCGCTGGGCCAATGAGATCCTGGAATGCTCGCCCATCTCCGTGCGCCTGACCAAGGAGGCGGCGTACCGCAACTACCACATGTCCGTGGAGGATGCCCTGCGCAGCTACACGCCCCTCAATCAGGTGCTGCGCACGTCGGAGGATGTCATCGAGGGCCCCAAGGCCTTCGCCGAAAAGCGCAAGCCCAACTGGAAAAACCGCTGAGCCGACACGGGCACCGGCCACTCAGCATCCCTCAGGCGCCAATCGTGCGCGACACCCATCGCGCCGCGCGTCCCCGTCCAGGGCCGCAATCGACGCCTGCGCCCGCTTTTGGAGAATCAAGGATGGCTTATCAGGAAATCACGCTGGAAACCGCGGGGCGCATCGCCACGCTCACATTGAACCTGCCCGACAGCCGCAACCCTATCAGCGGGCCGGTCATCATCGATGAGATCGAGGATGCCTGCCGCCAGGTACAGTACAATGACGACGTGTCCGTGCTCATCATCACGGGCGCCGGCAAGGCTTTCTCCGCCGGAGGCAACATCAAGGAGATGCGCAAGCGCAATGAAGATCCGACCGTGGTGCCGATTCACCTGCGGGAATGGTACCGGCGCGGAATTCAGCGCATTCCCCTGGCCATCGACAACCTGGACGTACCGGTCATCGCCGCGGTCAACGGCCCCGCCATCGGCGCCGGCTGCGACATGGCCATGATGGCCGACATCCGCATCGCCTCGAGCAACGCCAAATTCGGCGAGACCTTTCTCAACCTGGGCATCATCCCCGGCGATGGTGGCTCCTGGTTTCTCACGCGGCAGATCGGCTATCAGATGGCCGCCTATCTCACCTTCACCGGCGAGGTGATCGATGCGGAGATGGCCCTCAGGCTGGGCATGGTCTACAAGGTGGTCGAGCCGGATGACCTGCTGACGGAGGCCAATGCCCTGGCGGAGGTCATCGCCGGCAAGCCGCCGCGCACCCTGCGCGTGGCCAAGCGTCTGCTCAAGCAGGCGGGACGCATGGACCTCAAGGATTTCCTGGACGTGTGCGCCTCCAACCAGGCCCTGGCCCACCGCACGGCGGACCACAAGGAGGCCATCGAGGCATTCTTCGAAAAGCGCGACCCGGTGTTCTCCGGCAATTAGCTGCCCCGCGCAGCACCGACCGTCCCGGTGGGCGCCGCCATGGGCCCACCGGTCAGTTGTAGCGCCGTTCCTCCCCGGCCTGCTCCGGCAGCCGCCCGAAGCCCCACAGGAGCAGCAGCGTGCCAAGCAGGGCGATTTGCACCCATTGGTACGTGCGCAGCCTGGTCAGATCCTGCTCGTAGAGCCGCAGCAGGCCCGGAAACAGCTCCAGCCTGGCCACCCCCGCCGTGGCCCGATCCACGTTCTCCCCCGACTGGCGCTGCTGGAGCAGTTCGCGCGTGGCCTCGGCCTGATAGCCCTCCAGCCGCGTCAGCAGCAGCGCCCGGTGCAGGGGAGTCAGGCTGAAGGGCTGCCCGGTCAGCAGATGCGCCCCGGGCTGCTGCATGGCGGCCGCGTCCCGCTCCATGTCGTCGATGTACTGAAATCCCGCGCCAATCACCCAGGCCCAGACCAGCACCATCAGCCCCAGCAGCAGCGTGGGCCGCCGGCGCGTGGCGGGCAGCAGCCGCAGCAGGGCATAGCCGCCAAGCACGCACCACAGCACCCAGCCGCCCCAGGCAGCGCCCAGCAGGATACCGTGGCCTGCCGCGACCACGGCAATGCTCTGATAGGCCGCCGCATAGGCGATCCAATAGGCGATGACATCGCTGAGCAGCATGCCGCCCATCATGGCGCGGATGGCCCGCCGGCCGACCAGCCAGGCCAGACCCACGGAGACCAGCAGCATGGCCCCCAGGGCGAAGGCCCAGGGAGCAAAATAGGGCGCGAGCGCCATTTACGCGGCACGGAAGGATTTGACGAACGATGACCATGTCTCGTCGGCATCGTCCGCGGCGATGGGGAAATACAGGGACACCCGTTGCAGCACGCCTCTGTAGCGCTTGGCCAACGCCGGCCCCAGGTCGCCGGGCTTGGCGATGACGGCCACCGATTCCAGCAGGGAGTCGGGCACCTTCTTCGTCATGGCGTCCCATTCCCCGTTGCGGGCCATCTGGCTCAGTTCCTTACCCAGGTCGGGCAGCCCGTGGTATTCCAGCACCGCCCGGTAGTTGGGCGTGGAGCCATAAAATGCGATCTGGCGGCGCACCTCCTGTTCCAGCTTGTCCGTCTCGGCCTGGGTCTCGCCGGTCACGGCAAACACGGGGGCATAGAGGATCATGTCGTCGGCGGTCCTGCCACGGGTCTTGGCCCCCTCGTTGAGCGCCGGCTTGACGACATCGTTCAGGTAGCCCACGGAGTGCATCGGATGCACATGGAACCCGTCCGCCACTTCGCCCGCCGCCCGGCAGATGCGCGTATTCACCCCCGCCAGGTAGACCGGAATGTCCGGATGGTCGATGGGCCCCGGGTTGAAGAACGGGTTCATCAGCTTGAACTGGTAGAAGGGCCCTTCATACGTTGGCGGCGTCCCGTTCTGAAAGTTGTCCCAGATGGCACGGATGCAGCGGATGTAGTCGGTCACGCGGGCGGCGGGATGGTCGAAGGGCATGGAGAAGCGCCGCTCCACATGGGCGCGCACCTGGGTGCCCAATCCCAGGTGAAAGCGTCCGTTGCTGCTGCGCTGCAGATCCCAGGCGACCTGCGCCATGGCAAACGGGCTGCGCCCGAAGGCCACCGAAATGTTCGTCCCGATATTCAGCTTGGCGGTCGCCTGGGCTGCCAGGGCCAAGGGCAGGAAAGGGTCGTGGGCGGCCTCGAAGGTCCATACCCCGTCAAATCCCATGCGCTCGAAGCGCTGTGCCTGACCGGCGATCTCACCGCCGTCGAAATCCCGCATCTGCGTGTCAATCTTCATGGAAGCCATGCCTCTGATACCGGGGGAGCAGCAGGCCGCGCCGCTGCCGCAAGGGGCCGCCGGACAGCGCTGCGTGTCATGGGGCCCCCCTGTCGGGGGACCGGAGAAGTGCCCGCATCATCACCAAATCGCCGCGCCAATTCAAGACCATACCGCTGCACGGGCCGCACCGCGATGCGCACGAGCCGGTGGCGCGGATCAATGGCCGGAGAGCTTCAGCCGGAGCCGCTGCTCGATGACGTGGCTGACGCCGGAGAAGTCCTCCCCGCCCCATCCGCCGTCCACGGCCGCGTCGTAGGCCGCCTTGGCCGAGCCCATGATCTCCAGCAGCCGTCCCTTGTCGCCTGCCAGTTCCATGGCCAGGCTGACGTCCTTGCGCATCAGATCGACCGTGAACGTGGGGGAATAGTCCCCTTCGATGATGCGGGCCACGCGCCGGTCGAAGTAGGTGGAAAAGGCCATCCCGCCGCCGCTGCGCACCACGTCATAGAAGGCCTGCAGATCCACGCCGTTGTCCACGCAAAGGGACAGGGTTTCCGCCACCGCCACCGCATTGATGGCGCCGAGGGCATTGTGGATGAGCTTGATCTTGTTTGCGGTGCCGCCGGCGCCGACGAACATGCTCTGCTTGCCCATCAGGCCCAGGTATCCCTCGATGCGGGCATAGGCATCCTGTTCCCCGGAGACGATGAAAAATATCTCACCCGATTCCGCCTGGGGTTGTGAGCCGAGCATGGGCGTGTCCATGTGCACCCCGCCGGCCTGCCGCATCACCTGCCCCGTCCGCTCGGCCACCTCGGGGGAGATGGTCGAGCAGTCGCCCGTGATCAGCCCCGGCCGCGCCCCGGCCGCGATGCCCTCCGCGCCGCCGTATGTCTCCTCCACGATCGGGTTGTTGGGCAGGCAGGTGAAGAGCACATCACAGGCCGCTGCCACGGCCTTGGGCGAAGCCTCGGCCTGCACCCCAGCGAACGCCCGTGCCGCCGCCAGCGCGGCCGGCGCCGTGTCGAATACGTGCACGGCATTGCCTGCGGCCGCCAGATGCCGCGTCATGGGGAGTCCCATGCGGCCCAACCCGATGAATCCCAACACAGCCGCCATGCCCGCCCTCCTTGTCGCCAGTGCCGCCGGAGGCGATCCCTCGATGAGGAAACTTTCCCTCCGCCGCGCGCGTTTAGTCAGCAAGATGATGTCATGCCAGCGGGAACGGGAAGCCCCCGCGGCCGTCACACAATCGTCCCATAGCTACCCCAATTGGTGGCGCGCTGTCATGGCGCCGGGAACCGACCGGGCGGCACGAGCGCAATCTGGTGTGCAACAGCACCGCTGGTCGACAGGCCGGTCGATCGGCGCAGGGCACCGCACGCCCCCCCAACTTGCGAAAGGCGGCATGAATACGGAACCCATAGCCCAACTGCTGGATGCGCTGGCCCATGACGTCATGGGGGCCGATGCGGGCAACATCGCCACCATTGCGCCCATGCTGGACCGCCTGGCCGGCCTGCGCACACTCGCTACAGAACAGGCGCTGACCCGGCTGCGGGATGCCGCCGGCGAACTGGAGCGCATCACGCAGCAAATCATCATGGATGAGGGTAACGCCGCCGAGGCCGCCCAAACCCTGCTCAGCGAGTCCCTCGCGGCCATTCAGCAGGCGATGGAGTCGGACGAGCTGGCACAGTTGCCGGGACTACCCCCCGCCATCGAGGCAAGGCTCCGTCAGCCCGACGAGGGCGCCACCTTCCTGCAACGCTTCGATTCCCTGCTCCATGACTTGTGGGGCCATCTGCGGGACCTGCAACAGAGCCCCGCCGAGCAGGCCACCCCGCGGGCCCTGGTCGCAAGCCTGGCGGCGTTGGCCGAGCATAGCGCCGTTGCGGCGCCGGCGGTCGCCGCGGCCTGCCGTCAGGTCGCCACGCGCGACAAGACCGACGGGCAGGCCCTGGACGCGACCGTCCTGGAGAACATTCTGCGCTGGATCGATGGGCAATACGAGCGGCTGGCCGCCGGCCAGGACGAGCCCGCGATGCCGGAAGCAGCTGCCCCCGCCATCGCGCACGCCTCGCTGGACACCGCGCCGGAGACCACCGCACTGCCTGCTCCCGAAACCCTGGTCGCCGAAACCGACGCGAGCGTGGCCACACCGCCAGCCCCGCCGGCGCCTCCCGCTGCGACCAGCACGACGGCAGCGCCCGGCGGCGCGGCACTGACCGGCGACCTGGATCTCTTGCAGGACTTCGTGGCGGAGTCCCGGGAACATCTGGAATTGGCCAGTGCCCAGTTGCTCGCCCTGGAGGCGGAGCCGGGGCACACGGAGGCGCTGAACTGTGTCTTTCGCGCATTTCACACAATCAAGGGCATTTCCGGGTTCCTGCAACTGCCGGAGATCGAGCGGCTGTCCCACACGACCGAGAATCTGCTGGACCGGGTGCGCACGTCGGCCATTCCTCTCACCGCCGAGGTGCTGGACGTCGCGTTCAGCGCCCTGGACATGCTGATGCGCATGATCGACCGGGTGCGCGACGCCATGCAGGGTGATGGCTGGCTGCCCATCGAGCCGGGCCTGCCGGCCCTGCTGTCCGCCATCGTTGCGGCAGATCAGCAGGCCGAGACCGCGCCCGCCGTGGCGCCGCGGCCATCCGAACCCGCCGCCGCCGCGCCGGACATGGGCGGCAAGGGCGATGACGCGGCGGAAACCGAGCGGATGCATGCGGAGGATACGGATGCGCAGGCCGCGGGGGCGCCAGGTTCACAGCGCTCCGCCGGGCACGGCGGCGAGCCGCGCGAGACCATCCGTGTCGACTATCACCGCCTGGAGGCCATGGTGGATACCATCGGCGAACTCGTGATCGCCGAGGCCGCGATCAGCCAGGACCCGGCCGTCGAGGCGGTGCGCAACGGATTGCTGAGCAAGAAACTGCACAACCTGAAACAGGTCTCACGCAAGCTGCAGGAATTCGGCACGGCCGTGCGCATGGTGCCCATCGCCGGGACATTCCAAAAGCTGGCGCGGCTGGTGCGGGACCTCTCGCGAAAATCCGGCAAGACCGTGCTGCTTCACGTCGACGGCGAGGAGACCGAGATCGATCGGGCCTTCGTGGACAATATCGGCGATCCCCTGATCCACATGGTGCGCAACGCCGTGGACCACGGCATCGAGCCGGCCAACGTGCGCAGCGCCGCCGGCAAACCGACCAGCGGCACCATCCATCTGCGCGCCTTCCACGAGGGCGGCAACATCCACGTGGAAATCGAGGATGACGGCAAGGGCCTGGACAAGGCCGCCATTCTGGCGAAAGCGGTGGAGCGCGGGCTGATTGCCGAGGGCACACCGCTCAGCGAGCAGGAGACCTTCAACCTGATCTTCGAGCCGGGCTTTTCCACGGCCGCGGCCGTCACCGAGGTATCCGGGCGCGGTGTCGGCATGGACGTGGTGCGCCGCAATATCCAGAACCTGCGCGGCACCGTGCACATCAAGTCGACGCCCGGCCAGGGCACCACATTCCGCATGACCCTACCCCTCACCATGGCCCTGATCGACGGCATGGTCGTGCGGGTGGGCAGCGCGCGCTTCATCCTGCCGGTGCTGTCGGTCGTGGAGTCCCTGCGGCCCACCGCGAAGATGCTGCAATCCGTCATGGGACGGGGCGAGCTGCTCAACATGCGTCATGGACAGCTGCCCCTGTACCGCATGTCCCGGCTGTTCGACATTCCCGGGGCGGAACAGGAGCCCACACGGGCGCTGGCCGTCGTTGTGGAAAGAAACGGCACCCGCTGGGCCCTGCTGGTGGATGAACTGCTGGGCCTGCAGCAGACCGTCGTAAAGAGCCTGGGGCCGCTCTCGGATCAGGCGGAAGGCATCTCCGGCGGCGCGATCATGGCCGACGGCTCCGTTGGATTGATTCTCGACGTGCCTGCCCTGATTGACATTGCCTGGCGTGCGCCGGCCGCGGGTGCTTCTGTGATGCCAACCACCCCGCCCAAGCAGGACCCGACCACCATGGTCGCCATCAACCAACACCCGCAACTGGAGTCGTTCCGCCATGAACATGCATGACGCACCCCGTGAAGCCCCGGCCGCCACGCACGCCACTGCCACCGGTGGCAAGTACCTGACGTTCCATCTGGCCGGCGAGGAGTTCGGCCTGCCCATCATGAAGGTGCAGGAGATCATCGGGCTGATGCCCGTCACGCGCGTACCCCGTCTGCCGGACTATGTGCGGGGTGTGATCAACCTGCGCGGACGCATTCATCCCACGGTGGACCTGCGGCTCAAGTTCGGGCTGCCCGCCACCGCCGACACGGAGCGCACCTGCATCATCGTGGTGGAGGTGGCCACGGAGCGGGGGCATGTGAACATGGGCGTGATCGTGGACGAGGTGGCGGAAGTGCTCGACATTGCCGATACCGAGATCGACAGCACACCGGAATTCGGCGTCGCAGTGAGCACGGAGTTCATCCTCGGGCTCGCGGTGGTGAAGGGGAATGTGAAGATGCTGCTCGATATCGAACGCATCCTCACGGCCAAGGAAATCGGCGAACTGGCCTCCGTGGTGTCCACGGCCAACGCGGGCAGCTAGACCATGCCACACACGCACGAGCGGGCGAGCCATTCGCCGCGCGCCCAGGCCGCTGCCACCGAGAGCGTCGGCTTCGGCAGCCTGGACCCCGGCGTCTGCCGGGAGCTTTCTCAGATTGTGTATGAGCACAGCGGGATCTTTCTCGGCGACAACCGCCAGTCTCTGGTCTTTGCCCGCATCAACAAGCGCATGCGCCAGCTGGGCCTGACCGACCCGCGGGATTACCTGCACGTGATCCGCGCCGACAAATCGTCCACGGAACTGGGGCAATTGCTGGACGCCATCTCGACGAACGTCACCCAGTTCTTCCGGGAAGAGCGCCATTTCACGGTGCTGCAAGACCTGATGAAGCAATGGGTGGCCCAGGGCCGCCAGCGCATCAGCATCTGGTGTGCCGCCTCCTCCAGCGGGGAAGAGCCCTACACCATCGCCATGGTCGCCCGGGAGACGCTCCCGCCGGACATGCCGGTGACCATATTGGCCTCGGACATTTCCACGCGTGTGCTGCAGGCCGCCCGGCAGGGCATTTATCGCGAGCAGGACCTGCGCCGCGTGCCCGCACCCTACGTGCGCCGCTACTTCCAGCGTGGCGTCTCCTCGCGCACCCAGCATCTGGTCCGCGTCAAGCCGGCGCTGCGCGATCTCGTCTCCTACAGCCAGATCAACCTGTCCACACCGCCATTTCACGTGCCCAGGGATCTGGATGCCGTCTTCTGCCGCAACGTGATGATCTATTTCACACCGACGTTACGGCAGAAGCTGGCCCGCAATCTGCTCTCCCATCTGCGGCGCGACGGCATCTTGTTCCTGGGGATGGCCGAGACGCTGCCGGCCGAATTTCACCCGCTTCGCACGCGGGAGCCATCCGTCTATCGCAAGCAGTAAGCCGAATCTGCGCGGTCCGGTTTGCCAATCATGGGGCAATCCCGGCGCTGCGCGATCCTGGAGAGCCATGGCCATCAAAGTGCTGATCGTCGACGATTCCGCCGTCGTGCGCCGGATGTTGAGTGCCGCCCTGAGCGCCGATGCCGAGATCGACATCGTCGGGACGGCCCCGGACCCCCTTGTTGCCGCGGAAATGATCGAGGCCCACTGCCCGGATGTGATCACCCTGGACATCGAGATGCCACACATGGACGGGCTGACGTTCTTGCGCGGACTGATGCGTCACCGTCCGCTGCCCGTCCTGGTGGTGTCCTCCCTGACCGCGGCCGGAAGCCAGAAGTCCATCGAGGCCCTGGCGCTGGGGGCGCTGGACGCCCTGTGCAAGCCCCACGCCGGCTATGCGCCCCGGCAGTTGGCCCATGACCTGATCGAGCGCATCAAGGCCATTGGGGGCCGCGCCGCGCGGCGTACCCGCCCGGCCTACGTTCCCGTTGCGCACGACGTGCCGCGGCAGCCCCGGCCCGCGACGCCACCAGAGGCGGCCCTGCGCACGCAGGACGGCCAGCTGATCGCCATCGGCGCCTCGACTGGCGGCACCCAGGCCATCGAGGCGGTGCTGCGCGGCCTGCCGGCGAACCTGCCGGGCATTGTGATCGTGCAGCACATGCCGCAGCACTTCACCCGCTCGTTCGCGGAGCGCCTGGATGGCCTGTGCGCCCTGAGTGTGCGCGAAGCGGCCGACGGCGACGCAGTTCTGCCGGGCACGGCGCTCATTGCGCCCGGCAATTTCCACCTCCAGGTGCGCCGCCAGGGAAACGCCTACCGCGCCCTGGTGCGCACCGGCCCCAAGGTCTGCCGCCAGCGTCCCTCGGTGGAAGTGCTCTTCGAGTCCGTGGCAAAGCAGGCAGGGCCGCGCGCCATCGGGGTCATGCTCACCGGCATGGGCCGCGACGGTGCCGACGCGATGCGGCTGATGAAGGAGCAGGGCGCGCGCAACATCGCCCAGGACGAGGCGAGCTGCGTCGTGTTCGGCATGCCCCGGGAGGCCATCGAGGTCGGCGCAGTGGACACGGTGCTGCCCTTGCAGCAGATTTCCGAGCAGATCGTGCGCCTGGCCGCCCGGCCCGTCGCACAAGTCTAGGCAGCCCCGGCAACCCAGCGCAGACCGAGCGCACCCACGGGCGGGGCTGGTATCCGCCCGATCCGATGGGTATGATGAGCCTGATCGATGCAACTGTCGCAGAACCCCGGCCCGCACTGCCCGCCGCCGACCCACGTGCCTGTCAACGCCTTGCCCCGAAGAGACCCGCGCTGATGTGCCCTACCGCGCTCCCCAAGCAGATCGGCGCATGGTGCGTGCGCGGCATGCGCGTGCCCCTGCTGGCGTCGCTGCTGATGCTCCTCGCCGCCGCCGGTGGGGCCCAGGTGCCGGGTGGGGAAGGTACCATCGAGCAGGCCGTGGTATCGGTGCAGGTGACCGCGCAACGGGGCGACTGGTACACGCCCTGGCAGCGGCGGCAGCCCGTGCAGCTGGTGGGCTCCGGCTTCCTGATCGGCAAGGGCACCGTCATGACCAATGCCCATGTGGTCAGCGATGCGCGGCAGATTCTGGTGCGGCGCAATGGCGACAGCACCCCCTATGTGGCCCATGTGGCCCATGTGGCCCATGACTCCGATCTCGCGCTGCTGCGCGTCGAGGACGAGGCCTTCGACATCGGCGTGACGCCGCTGCGCCTGGGCGATCTGCCCAACCTGCGCACACGGGTGCGCACCTATGGCTTTGCAGCGGGCGGCGAGCGCATCTCCCGCACGGAGGGGGTGGTGTCGCGCATCGAATTCGTGACCTACGTCCACAGCGGCGCCGATGCCCACCTGGCCATCCAGACGGATTCGGCCATCAATCCGGGCAACAGCGGCGGCCCCGTGGTGCAGGAGGGGCGCGTGGTCGGTGTGGCCTTCCAGGCCAACCCGGAGTTGAATGACGTGGGTTTCTTCATCCCCACAACCGTCATCAAGCGCTTCCTGCAGGATATCCAGGATGGCCGCTACGATGGCTTCGGCGACCTGGGCATCGTCCGTTGCAACCTGCTCAATCCGGCCTACCGGGCCTTTCTGAAGCTCCCCGCCGGGCGCGCGGGCGTGGTGGTGGATCAGGTGTTGCCGGGCTCCTCCGCGGACGGCGCCGTGAAGGCAGGGGACGTGATCCTGGCCATCGACGGTCATCCCCTCACCAACGACGGGAACATTGACTACATGGGCCACACCCTCGGCTATGAGCAGATTGCGGAGGAGAAGCAGATCGACGACCCGCTGCGGCTGCGCCTGTGGTCCGGCGGCGCGCAAAAGGAGGTGTTGCTGACCATCAAGCCCCTGGCTCATGCCTCGCGGATGCGCGAGCGCTTCGACGTTCTGCCCCGGTACGTCGTTTATGCCGGCCTGGTGTTCATGGAACTGGACCAGGAGTACCTCAACATCTTCGGCAACTACTGGGAAAACGCCAATCAGCGCCTGCTCTATGCCCACTTCTTTCAGCCCGCGGAACGCCCGGAAACGCTGGACGAAACGCCTATCGTGCTGACCCGCATTCTGCCCCATGCCGTCAACCGCGCCTACGTCGGATTCGCCAACTCCCTGGTCAGCGAGATCAACGGGATGGCCATCACCGCCCTGGAGGATATCCCGCAGGCTTTCGCGGCGGGCGGCGGGGAATACCATCTGATCAAACTGGAGCGCGGCGGCTCCCAGCTCATCCTGGAGCGCGCCGCGGCAGCGCAGGCCCAGGGCGAAATTCTCCGGCAGTACGGCGTGCGCGAAGCGAAGAGGCTGGAATGATGCGCATTCTTCTGATCCTGTTATGGGCCAGCCTGCTGGCATGGCCGGCGCCGGGCCGGGCCCAGGGCGCTGAGACGGACTTTGCGACGGGTATCGTGAGCCTCCAGGTCACCAACCAGGGGTACGACGCGGCATTTCCCTGGAACAAACACCGGGAGCAGCAGATTGCGGGCAACGCCCTGGTCGTGACGGGGCCGTTCCTGCTGACCGCGGCCGACATGGTGAAGAACGCCACGCTGATCCTGGTGCGCAAGTTCGGCGCCTATCCGGATTTTACGGCGGACCTCGTCAAGGTCGACTATCAGCTCAACCTGGCCTTGCTGCGGGTGGACGACCCCGCCTTCTGGGCTGGGCTGCAGCCGCTGCCCATCTCCGAACAGCCCCTGTTGCAGGGGCGCTTCGGCATCAAGCGCTGGCGGCACAACGGGCGCTTTGAGCAGGGCAGTGGCGAGGTGGTGGAATATCGCATGGCCACGTCGCGCTTCGGCGACCTGGATCTGCCCCAACTGCGCGGGGCCTCGTCCATGTCCGGCCTGGGCTGGTCCGAGGTGCTGACCCATGACGCTGCTGCCATCGGCTTGGTCACCGGGCACAACGGGCAGGAATTGGTCGCGCTCACCGGCCACAGCCTGGCCCTGTTCGTCAAGGCGGCCCAGGCCCCCCAGCAGCGGAGCTTCGCGCACCGCGGCTTTTCCTGGCAGGCGCTCAACAGCGAAGCCATGAAGGCCCATTTCGGGCAGGCCCGCGACGATCCCGGTGTGCTGATTCGGCGCATGTACGCCGGCGGCACGGGGCATCGCCTGCTGCGCGAGGGCGACATCCTGAAGCGCATCGGGGACCACGACATTGACCCGGAAGGGCAGATTCGCCATCCCGCATTCGGCACGGTCGCCTTCACCATTGCTGTCAATGACGCGCTGGGCCCCACGATCAACGTGGACATTCTGCGCGATGGCAAGCCCCTGCGGCTCCAGTTGCAGCGGGAGCGCTTCACCGAGGACACCTACCGCATCGCCCCCTACGAGTTCGACGAGGCACCGGACTACCAGGTCTTCGGCGGTCTGGTGGTGCAGGAGTTGACACGGGACTATCTGCAACGCTGGGGCGCCAACTGGCGCACCCAGGCCCCCGCCCGGCTACTGATCGAGCACGACCTGGCCAGCCTGCGCGATGCGGACAGCCCGGTGGAGAAGGTGGTGTTCGTGAGCCGCGTCCTGCCGGATCCGGTCAACATCGGTTACGAGGACCTCCGCAACGCCATCGTCACCGCGCTCAACGGCATTCCCATCCGTGACCTGGCGTCTTTCCGGCAGGCCATGGATAAGCCCCAGGGGGACTTTCACGTGCTCCAACTGTTGCCGGGACAGGGACGCTCCACCGTGGTCTTTCGCGCCACCGAACTGGCGCGGGCCGGGGATCGCATCAGCCAGCTCTATGGTGTGCCCCAGCGCCACTGAGCCCCCAGTTGCCGCCCCGGCCACCGCGCTATATGGTGCCAAGTGACGACGGTGCCACGTGACGCAGGCGGGAGGACGACGACTTGAACCCGCGCACCACCGGCGGAATCTACCCGGTAATGACCCACGGAGGGGGCGTCCCGGCATCTCACAAGAAAAGGGCGGGCGATGGAACTAGAGGAACTTCCAGAGCAAACGGACTGGTCGCGCCTGGATGACCATATCCTGATCAAGGCCTATCTGCGCGGGGACGCGACGGCATTCGAGGTGCTGTTCAAGAAATATCGCCAGATGGTCACCCGGCTGGTCTTCTCCGTGCTGAAGGAGGAGTCCGCCGTGGATGACGTGGTGCAGGAGGTATTTCTGCTGATTCACCGCAATCTGCACAAGTTTCGCCAGGATTCGGCGCTCAAGACATGGATCTACCGCATCACGATCAACGAGGCGGTGCGTCATCTCAACCGGCGCAAGCGGTGGCAGAATGTTGAAGAGAATCAGATGGAAAGCATTCTCAACACCTCATCCATGGTCTACCTGGGGCCGGGCGAGGACCCGGAGCGCGTACTCTTCGAGGGACAGCAGCGGCAACTGGTGTTTGAGGCACTCGACACCCTCAAGCCAAACCACCGCATGATTCTGACCCTGTTCTACCTGGAGGATCTGGCCGTACACGAAATCGCCGACATACTGGAAATTCCCGAAGGCAGCGTGAAATCGCGATTGTTCTACGCCCGGGAAGGATTGAAACAGGCATTGGAGCCGATCTTGAATGGACTGACCAAAAAGCATAGAGGTCAAGATGCCATACTGTGAGCGAACCGAATTCTTGCGGCGAGCCCTGGTCGATCAGCCCGAATCCATTCGCCAGGAACCCTGGCTTGGGCACCTACAGGATTGTGCGCAATGCCGGCAGGAAAGCCACGCCTGGCAGCGGTCCCTGGCCGTCTACCGGCAGTTGGAAACCGAACGCCTGGCCGATTTGCCCCCCGGCCCGAGTTGGGACCGCCTGGCCGCGGCCCTGGCACAGGACGGCAGCCCCCGCCGGCGTCGCTGGCGCCTGCCCCTGGTGGCCGCTGTAGGAGCGGCTGTGATGGTCACCGGCGCGATCAGCGGCACCTATCTGGCCACCAGCCGCGGCGCCATCGGCACCATGGCCAGCAGTCAGACCGCACGGCGGGAGACCGCGGAGCGCGCGCCCCTGAGCATGAGCCAGTCCATCCCCGCAGCACCCGTCACACGGGTATTCAGTCCCACGCCTGCCTGGCGGCAGGTGCCCCAGTTCCGTGGCGCGGCCGACGACCAGGTGCCGCAGGAAGGGCTGGCCATGAGCCGGGATGGGCGGGTGATCATGCCCCAGTCCGCACTGGACGATCCGGTGTTCTTCCTGCCCGCCTCCCGCGCCGAACGGGCCGTGCAACATGCCGGCGGCGTGTCGGTGACATTCCCCCGCTAGGGCGAGCGCATCGCCCGCGGCGCGGCACACCGCTGCGCCAGTTTCCGCAAACCATTCAACGGTTCACGCGCTGTGGTCAGGGCATACCGGACTCGCCGAACGGCGAGCCACCGGGTGTCAGGGGCATACGGGATATGGCAGCGTGTGCGGCCGCCGAGAGGGCCGGAACCAGCCCGGACGGGAGATTCCGTGCTGCTGCCTAATTCATGCTGCTGCCTAATTCATGGTGCTGCCTAATCCACGGTGTTGCCTAATCCGTCGTGCTGTCGCGGAGAATATAGGTCAGCGCCATCGCCGCAATGCACAACGTCAGTCCGCCCATGAAGGCGTTGGGAATTGTGGCAATTATCGCGATCCACACATAAATGAAGGCATGGACAATAAATCCAATGATCTCAAACATTCCAATCCTACGTGCAATGCTCGGCCAGGGGGCCTAGCTGGATTTCTGCAAGGTGCGGTGCAGCAGCAGCGCGAGCACCGGGCACAGGATTATGATGGCAACGCCCACAAGCAGGACAGTCCAGGTCATCAGCGTATCATTCCGAAAGTGAGTGAGTACCCGCCGACGCGGGGTGCGCCTCCTTTCTTCCCCGATCTGCGTGGCGCTGTCAATGGAAATCCGCCCCCGTCCCCTATCTGGCCCCGCGCAGCGCAGCCCCGGCAGCAGGTCTGCCCGCCCCAGGCGCGCTACCGGCCGCCCATGCCTGCGGTGCGGCCAATGCGGCGGATGCTTGCCCTTTGGGCGGCAGTATGAAACCAATCAGGGCAGACGGTACGTATCCATCGCCTGCCTATCCGCATTGATTACAATGCACTGGACACCCGCCGGGGAAGCGGGACGGCCATCCGGTACGGCGGGCGAGCAGCGCCCCACAAACAGAACCCGGCCCTCTGGGGAGATGACACCACATGCGAGAACGCGACTACCAATCGGCATTGCAGGCCGATCAGGCGCACCTGATTCACCCGCTGCACCATCCCAATAGCCACGTCGCGGCGAAGATCTGGATCAAGGGAGACGGCTCCATCATCACGGATATGGAAGGACGCGACTACATCGACGGCCTGTCGGGCCTGTGGAACGTGAATATCGGCCATGGGCGGCGCGAACTGGCCCAGGCTGCCGCGGGACAGATGGAGACCCTGGCCTACATGTCGAGCTATGTGGGCTCGTCCAATCTGCCGACCATTGAACTGGCCGAGCGGCTGGCCCAGCTGACCTATCCCTCCATCAACACCTTCTTCTTCGCCAGTGGCGGCGGCGAGGCCACGGAATCGGCGATCAAGACCGCCCGCTTCTACTGGAAAGCCCAGAACAAGCCCGACAAGTGGAAGATCATTTCCCGCAAGCTGGGCTACCACGGCGTGACCCTGGCGGCCATGAGCGCCACGGGGATGGAGGCCTACTGGCCCATGTTCGAGCCACGCACACCCGGTTTCAGCCACATCGAATCCCCCTACCCCTACTACTTCAACCACCAGCACGCGGCCTCCGGCGCCGGCGGCTCCCCCGGCGTGGCCGCGGCCAATCTGCTGGAGGAGGCGATCCTGCGCGAAGGCGCCGATACGGTGGCAGGGTTCATCGCCGAGCCGGTGCAGGGCGCCGGTGGCGTGATCGTGCCCCAGGACGACTACTTCAAGCGCATCCGCGAGATCTGCGACACCTACGAAGTGCTGTTCATCGCCGATGAGGTCATCACCGGCTTCGGGCGCACGGGGGAATGGTTCGGCCTGACCCACTGGGACGTGGAGCCGGACATCATGGACTTCGCCAAGGGGGTCACCTCGGGCTACGTGCCCCTGGGCGGCATCGGCGTGAACGACAAGATTGCCGAGGCCATCCGCACCGTGGAGGAAAGCCGGCGCTACATGCATGCCTACACCTACTCCGGCCATCCCACCACCTGCGCCGTGGCCCTGGCCAACCTGGACTACATGGAGCGGGAAAACGTGGTGGAAAAGGCCGCCGAAACGGGCGCGTACCTGCAGCGCACCCTCAAGGAGCTGGAGTCCCATCCCCATGTGGGCGAAACCCGCGGGCTGGGCATGATGGCCGCGGTGGAGCTGGTGCAGGACAAGGCGGCCCGCAAGCGCTTCGACCGCTCCGCCAAGATCGGGGAGACCTTCAACAAGCACATGGTCGACTGCGGCGTTTGGTCTCGCATCAATGGGGACATGTACTACATCGCCCCGCCGCTCACCACGACCCGCGAGCAGATCGACCGTATCGCCGAAGCGGTGGACAAGGCGCTCAAGGCGACGTTCGGTTGATGGCGCCGGCGAAAGCTCGCGCGGAGCAACCGGGCATCGCCTGGATCGGCCTGGGCTCCAACATCGAGCCGGCAGCCAATCTGCGCCGGGGGCTGGCGCTGCTGGCCCAGCATATGCGCATCACCGCCGTCAGCCCCGTCTACGAGACACCGCCCTGGGGCTATGCGGATCAGCCGCCGTTTCTCAATGCCGTGGCCGGCCTCGCCATCGACCGGGCGCCGGAGGCGCTGCTGGACCTGCTGCAAGCCACTGAGCAGGCCTGCCGGCGCGAGCGCTCCATCGCCAATGGGCCCCGCACGCTGGATCTGGATCTGCTGCTGTACGGGGATGCCGTCATTGACACGCCCCGCCTGCAGGTGCCCCACCCGCGGCTGCATGAGCGCGCATTTGTGCTGGTGCCCCTGTGCGATGTGGCCCCCGAGGCGCGCCATCCCATCCTGCACGAGACGATGCAAACGCTGCTGCAAGGGGTTTCGCGCGAGGGCATCGCGCCGTCCACGCTGGCGCTGAGCGATATGGTCATGGCAGACGACTCCGCCGGACAGTGAGCCGGGCTGCGCCTATGCCTCATCCGCCAGGGAGAGCATGGTGCGCAGCAGCACGTCGCAGCCCGCCGCGACATGCTCGGGCAGCACCGACTCGGCCTCATTGTGGCTCAGCCCGTCCTTGCAGGGAATGAAGATCATCGCCGTGGGGCAGACATCGGCCAGATACTTCGCGTCATGCCCGGCGCCGCTCACCATGGGGCGATGGGGCAGCTCTGCCGCGGCCGCCGCCAGTTCCACGCGCCCCACCACGTCCCCGTCGAAATGGGTGGGCGGCACATCCCAGATTTCCTCCCATTCCAGGGCCAGCCCCAGTTCCGCCGCCACGGCTGCCGCATCCTGGTGCACGGCCTGGGCAAATTCGGTCAACGCGGCCTGATCCGGGCTACGCATGTCGATGCTGAAGCAGACCTGCTCATTGATCACATTGATCGAGCCGGGCTGCGCGGAGAGCATGCCCACGGTGGTGACCATGTCCTCCCCGAAGCGCGGCCGCAGCTCATGCATCCCGCAGACGATGCGCGAGAAGCCCAGCACGGGGTCGTGACGCACGGCCATGGGCGTCGTCCCTGCATGGGCATTCACGCCGGTCAGGCGGCAGTGAAACCACTTGATGCCCTGGATTCCCGTGACCACGCCGATCACCTGGTCCTCGCCCTCCAGCACCGGCCCCTGCTCGATATGCGCTTCCAGGTAGGCGCGAATGGGCCGCGGCGCGCAGGGCCGTTCGCCGAGCTGCCCCGTGCGCACCAGCTCCTCGCCCAGACTCCGGCCCGCCGCATCCCGCTGGCCATGGGCATGCTCCAGGCTGAACGCGCCGGCAAAAACGCCGCTGCCGATCATGGCCGGCTGAAAGCGGGAGCCTTCCTCATTGGTCCACACGACCACCTCGATGGGCCGCCGGGTCTGCCGGCCGGCCTCGTTGAGCGCGCGGATCACCTCCAGCCCGGCGAGAACACCGTATACCCCGTCGAAGCGTCCCCCGGTGGGCTGGGTGTCCAGGTGGGAGCCGGTCATTACCGGCGCCGCGCCGGGGTCGCTGCCCTCACGGCGAATAAAGATGTTGCCCATCTGGTCCCGGCTCACCGTGCAGCCCGCGTCCCTTGCCCAGGCGATGAAGGCCTCCCGCCCCGCCTTGTCCTCGTCGCTCAGCGCAAGGCGGCAGTTGCCGCCGCGGGGCGTGGCGCCGATCCGGGCCATCTCCATCAACGATGCCCACAGCCGCTGTCCATTCACACTGGCATTGCCCATGGCCGTCCTCCCCCGATTGTCGCCGTTGATAACCGGTCTGCTCCGTCTGTATCCCAGCTACGCCAGGCGGGCAATGACCGGCTTGGCCGGACCGCGTGCATTGGCCCCCGGCCATCGCCGTGGTAGGAGTCATGCCGCGGCCGCCGGGCGCGCCGGCATCAATCCCCAAGGAACCCATGCCCACCCTGCAACACGAAGCCGCGCGTCTGCATTACCGCACCTGGGGCCGGGGCGCGCCACTGGTGCTGCTGCATAGCCGCGGTGCCAGCGCGGACCAATGGCGACGCATGGGGCCCCTGCTGGCCGCGCAGTGGACCGTGCTGGCCCCGGACCTGTATGGCCATGGCGAGACCACCCCCTGGCCGGGCGCGGCGCCGGTGACCCATGACGACGAGGCGGCACTGTTGGCCGCGCTGCTGGCCGCCCAGCCCGGGCCCAGCCATCTGATGGGGCATTCCTACGGCGGCGGGGTGGCCCTGCGCCTGGCGGTGCGTTGGCCGGCCCTGGTACGCAGCCTGGTTCTCTACGAGCCCATGGCCATGCCCCTGCTGGCCGAGGCAGGGGAAACGGCACTCTTCGAGCAGCATGCACGGACGGGCGATCGCCTGATCGCGGCTGCCGCGGCGGGCGACCCGGCAGCAGGCTGGGCGCAGTTCATCAACTACAGCCAGGGGGACGGCACCTGGGAGGCGATGGGGCCGGCCCAGCGCGCCCGGGTGCTCGCCTCCACTGACGCCGTGGTGCGCGGACTCGCCGCCAGCCGCGCGCCCAGCACCACGCTGGCCGAGGTGCGCGCCCTGCGCGTCCCGGTCCTGGTGCTCTGCGGGGAGCGTACCCGTGCGCCGCTGGCAGCGCTGACGCGCCTGCTGGCCCGGGAGCTGGCCGGCGCCACCTGGGAGGAAGTTCCGGAGGCCGGTCACATGGGCCCACTGACCCATCCCCAGCCCGTGGCGGCACACGTCACGGCGTTCCTGCTGGCGCAGGAGTCGAGGGTGGGCGGCTGACGTGTGGGCGTCACGGTGACGCCTCAGGCCTGCGGCTGCGCCATCCAGGCGGCCACGGCGCTCACGTCCGCATTGCCCCCGCTGATGATGACGCCCACGGGCCCCTCGGGCAGGGACAGCTTCCCGTGAAACAGTGCGGCCAGGGCGGCCGCGCCCGACGGCTCGACAACCAGTTTCATGCGATTCCAGAGGAAAGCCAGGGTGCTGCGCAGCTCCTCCTCGCTCACCGTCACCATGTCGTCCACCAGGTGCCGGATCACGGCAAAGGTGTAGGGGCCAACGGCCTTGGGCTTCAATCCATCCGCCATGGTCTGCGGCTGGGGCACCGTAACGATCTCCCCGGCGCGGAATGCGCGGGTACCATTGTCCGCCCCCGCAGGCTCCACGCCGATCACGCGAGCCGCCGCATGGTGCTGCTTGACCGCGATTGCCGTGCCGGAAAGCAGCCCCCCGCCCCCGCAAGGTGCCAGCACCGCCACGGGCGTCGGTATCTGGGCCAGCAGCTCCAGGGCGCATGTGCCCTGCCCGGCAATGACCAGCGGATGGTCAAAGGGCGGAATCAGCAACCGCCCCTGCTCGGCCTGCAACCGGGCGGTGACGACCTCCCGCTCCTCGGTCTGCGGATCGTAGAAATGAACCTCGGCGCCGTAGCCGCGCGTCGCCTCGATCTTGATGCGCGGCGCCGTATGCGGCATGACCACCAGCACACTGACGCCCAGCAGTTGCCCCGCCAGGGCCAACGCCTGCGCATGGTTGCCGGAGGAATGGGTGATCACGCCGGCCTCGCGGGCGGCGGACAACTGGGCGGACAGGGCATTGTAGGCCCCGCGAATCTTGAACGAGCCGCTGCGCTGAAAGCTCTCGCATTTGAGGAACACCGGCCGGCCGCAATGGGCGTCCAAGGTGCGGGAGGTCATGACGGGGGTCAGCCGGGCCACGCCGGCCAAGCGCCTGGCAGCCGCCTCCACATCCGCGAAGCCAGGCATGACCGTCGCCCCAGGCATGGTTGCAACCCCCGGCAGCGCCGCGTTGCTCATCGCTCGACCGCCTTGGTATCGCTCGTGAAAACCATCCGCAGATCCTGATCCTTGCCGTCCGCGGTGGGGATGGTGCTGCGCCCCCGGTATTCCAGCAGGGCATGGTCGTCCTGGTTGTCCATGATGAAGGTCATGGGATCGACCAGCGCACGGATCAGCCAGGAATCCGGCTCCATGCGGAACTCCGCCACCGCCAGCCCACGCCATTCGGCGGCTGCCACGAAGCGCACGCGGAAGCTCACCGTGTCCTGGCGGCTCGGCACCAGCAGATCGAACACGACAGCGTCGCCACCCAGCAGCCGTTCCCATTGCCGGCGAATCATGTGCGTCACCGTGACCGACGCCGCCATATCATCGGCCCAGGCCAGGTCCTCGGACTTGGCCGCCTCGCCTCGCGCCGCGACGAAGCGCAGCGTCACGCGTCCGTCCTGCACGGTAATGTCCTCTTCACGGCCCGTGCGGGCATCCCGCAGCGTAAAGCTGCGCAACTCCAGCGTGTCCGCCGCGAAGCGCGCATCGGTCTCCTGCACCGCATCGCCACCCGGCGTGGCGTAAACGGTGTGCTCCCAGATTTCCCCCGCACTCTCGCGCCAGGTGCGCTCACCCCGGTAGAGCAGCGTGTCCCCTTCCAGCGGATACAGCCGAATCTGGACGACCCCCTCCGCCACGGTTTCCGCGTGGCCCGGCACGGCCGGGAGACCCAAGCCCAGCAGCAGGGCGAGGGCAGCAACAACTCCAACACAGGGCGATTGACGGCGCATGGCACTCCTTCTGGCTGCGAAGCGGGCATCCTGTCGGGAGAGCAGCAGCGGGCCGGGCGCATGCACCGCGGGCGCAAGGGACCTCCCCAGGGGCCTTTACATCACATTAACAACGCGGCGATGATGTGGGAAGCGGCCCCTGCGCGGGCCGTTGCCACGGACATGGCCGCATCGCCGGCCGACACGCTGCATCGCCAGGAGGCCATGAAGACGAATCGCCATGGATGGCAGGCGCTTACCGCCATCGCCCTGTTGCTGATGACCTGCTGGATGCCGGGGGCGGCGCAGGCCCGGGAGGGCGATTCGCGCACGACGCTGTACGTCGGGACGGCGGCCTTCAATACCACCGACGCGACGACCTTCGGCACTACCTTTGGGGTGCGCTACGGGCTGGAAATTCAGGACAATCTGATCTGGGCCACGGGTGTCTCCTACACGGCCACCTCCGGCGAACGGACCGTGGACGATACTACCTATGACATCTCCGCCAATACGTCGACCCTGCGCTCGGGGCTGACGTACCTGTTTCAGCTGGGTCCCGACAGCAATCTGCTGCCCTTTGCCGGAGGCGGCGTTTCGTTGAGTTCCTACACCATCGACTATGAATTTCCGGACTCGGAGCTGGGCCAGACGTCCGGCACGGCGCCGGGGGTATATGGCCTGGGCGGGCTGGAATGGCGGCTGGGCCGCAATTCCACGTTCATCATTGAGTATGTGGCCAGCGTACTAGTCGTGGAGAAAGAGACGGGCGGCTCGGCGCCCCTGGCAGATTCGGGGTTCCTGCTCTCCCTGCGGCTCAACGTCAACTGACCGTTTGCATCAGCTGCAGGGTGACGCCCCAGAAGCTGATCAGCAGCAGGGCGCCATTGATCCAGTGGGTGTAGCGCAGCACAGACGCCGGGGCGAAGCGCAGCATCAGGTTGATCAGCAGGCACACGACCATCGCGCCGCCGAACAGCTTTCCGCCCAGGGCATTGATGTCGTACCAATGCTCCGGCTCCAGCATCAGGCCGGGGACACGCACCCCGTACCAGCGGTTGGGCGGCACCCAGCGCAATATCAGGGGCACCACGGCCAGCATCAGCACCACGTATAGTCCCAAGTACATCTTCAGGCTGGGCTTCATGCTGCGTCGATGGTCAGGGGCCGCTGCGAAATCGAATGGGTGACGTGGCGCACGGCGGAATTATTCCACGGACACTCGAGCCCGACAAGGCGCCGGGCCAGTTCGGCACCTGATGGCGGCCCAGCCCGGCGGAGCGCAGGCCAAGACCCAGCGCGCCGCCATGGTCAAGCGGCAGCGGCTATGCTAATCACGGTTGTTTGTCATGCAAGTCGATACGTTCATTGGAAGGAGAGACACTTATGTTCCCATTTGCCACAGAGGTGCTCGCTGCGCCTCCGGGCGCGGGTGGCGGTGGCACTGGCGGCGCGCTGATGCAGTTCCTGCCGTTCGTTGCCATCTTTGCCATTTTTTATCTGCTGGTGATTCGCCCGCAACAGAAGAAGGCCAAGGCCCATCGCGAGCTGCTGGGCAGCCTGAGCAAGGGCGACCAGGTCGTCACGGACAGCGGCATCTTCGGCACGATCCAGAAGCTGGGTGACGATTCGGTGACCCTGGAGATAGCACCCAAGGTGTCGGTGCGCATTATGCGCGGGCGGATCGCCGAAGTGCTGAAAGGTGCGCGCATTGCCGAGGACAAGGAAACCGAAAGCGGGTCAGGCGGCTCTGACAACTAGTTGCACGAAAACGGGACACAACGTGGCGGAGCGCATGGATATCAGCTTGGGAGTGGGGGCATGGGTGTGAAGTTGAAGGGCATCTTTGTGCTGATCGTGCTGGTGGTGGCCGTGATCTTCACCCTGCCGACGCTGCGCGCCTACCGTAGCGGGGTGGACCCTGCGACGATCCAGAACAAGGTGAACCTGGGGCTCGACTTACAGGGCGGCATGTACCTGGATGTCGCGGTGGATACCGAGGCCGCGCGGATGCGTGTGCTGGACCGTCTGGCCGTCGAGCTGGAGGATCTCTTCCTGGACGAGCTGCTGGACTACATCAGCGTGGAGCGCCGGGGCGATGTCGTTGAAGTGGAATTGCCCTCCAGCGAGCGGGTGCGCTGGCAGGAGGACCCCTTCAATCGCCTCGTGAGCAAATTCGTGATGGAGGGCGCGGGCACCAATCGGGTGACCTTCCGCCTGCCCGACGAGGAAGCGACGCGCATCACGACGGGTGCGGTGTCCCAGGCCCTGGAGGTGATCCGCAACCGGATCGACTCCCTGGGCGTCAGTGAGCCTTCCATCCAGCGCCACGGGGATGAGGCGCTGCTGATCCAGCTTCCCGGCTTGAAAGACCGCCAATCGGCGATCAATGCCATCGGCACGCAGGCGGTGCTGGAATTCTACATGGTGGCCGAGAACGTCACGCCCGCCACCATGGACCCGGCACGCCATACGGTGAAGTACGAGGAGGAGCGCGACCCGGTGACCCAGAAGGTCGTGCGCCGTGTGCCGTACGTGCTCGAGCGGCGCCCGGTGCTCTCCGGGGAGACGGTGCGCGACGCACGGGTGGCGATCAGCAATTACGACAACACGCCCTACGTGAGCATCTCCTTCGATTCCCTGGGGGCGGACCGCTTCGCCCGCATCACGACCCGCAATCGCGGCCGGCGGCTGGCGATTGTGCTCGATGACAACGTGCAGTCCGCGCCCGTCATCCGCGAGGCCATCACGGGCGGCGAAGCGCAGATCACGGGCAGCTTCACCATCGACGAGGCCTCCACGCTGGCCATCGTGCTGCGCTCCGGCGCCCTGCCGGCACCGATCTCGATCCGCGAGGAACGCACCGTGGGGGCCACCCTGGGCGAGGATTCCATTCGCCAGGGGGTGTTCTCGCTGGCAGCGGGTGGGGCCATCGTGGCGCTATTCATGATCGTGTATTACGGCGTCTCCGGCGTGTTTGCCGGCCTGGCGCTGATCTTCAACCTGATCCTGATCATCGCCGTGCTGGCCGGCTTCCAGGCCACGCTGACCCTGCCGGGCATTGCCGGCATCGTGCTGACGATGGGGATGTCCGTTGACGCCAACGTGCTGATATTCCAGCGCATCCGCGAGGAATTGGAGCGCTCGGCCAACCCGCGCGTTGCCATCATCGAAGGCTTCCAGAAGGCATTTAGCACCATTTTCGATGCGAACCTGACCACGCTGCTCGCGGCATTTGCCCTGCTGGCCTTCGGCACCGGCCCCATCAAGGGCTTTGCCGTGACGCTTGCCATCGGGGTGTTGGCCAGCATGTTCACGGCCATCGTCGCCACGCGGCTGCTGTTCGACCTGTTCTATCTGAGCCGCAAGAAACTGGTGCGCATCAGCATCTGACCGTCTTGACGAGACCTACACCCGATGAAGCTGATTTCGGACAATCTTCATATTGATTTCCTGGGGATGCGCCGCCTGTCGCTCTCCGGCTCCGGCTTGCTGATGCTGGCCACGGTGGCGGCTTTCATCCTCATGGGGGGCTTCAACTACGGCATCGACTTCCGGGGTGGCTCGGTGGTGCAGGTCCAGTTCGGCAAGACCCACGCCATCGGCGAGATCCGCGATGCGCTCACCGCCGGCAACATTCCCAGCTTCCAATTGCAGGCCTTCGGCGACGAGAGCGACAACGAATACCTCATCTCCCTGACCGAGACGGAGTCCGAGCATGTGGGCGATGCCCAGACGCCGGCGGCCCGTGTTGAAGCGGTGCTCGCGGAGAACTTCGATGACATCACCATCCGCCGCGTGGAAAGCGTGGGCCCGCGCGTGGGCGACGAGCTCAAAGAGAAGGCCCTGGAGGCCATTCTGTTCTCCCTCGGCGCGATTCTGCTCTACACCTGGTTCCGCTTCCAGTGGCGCTTCGGGGTGGGGGCCGTGGTCGCTCTGATGCACGATGTGTTGATCGTGCTGGGCGCATTCGTGATCACGCAGAAGGAAATCTCCCTGCCGGTCGTGGCGGCGGTGCTCACGGTGGCCGGTTATTCCATCAACGACACCATTGTCATCTTCGACCGCATCCGCGAGAACATGCGCAAGTTCCAGAAAATGGAGCTCGCGGAGATCTTCAACTCCAGCATGAATCAAACCCTGAGCCGCACAGTGCTCACGTCCGGGACGACCCTGTTCGTGGTGCTCTCCATCTTCCTGTTCGGTGGGAAGATCATCAACGACTTCGCCTTCGCGCTCGTCATCGGGCTGATCGTGGGTACCTATTCCACCCTGTTCGTCGCGGCGCCGGTGGGCTATTGGCTGCAGGTGCGCTTTCCGCCGCGGGCCCGCTCTTAGCCGGACACGCGCGAGGCGCCCTTCCCGCGACCGATGGGCACCGAGCCCGGCACATCACGCAACAGCAACGGCAACGCCGATGGCTGATCCGACCAAGTTCCGCTTTTCCGTTGATCGCGGTGGCACCTTCACCGATGTGTACGCCGAGATTCCCCAGGCGCCGGGCTTCGCCACCATGAAGCTGCTCTCGGAGGACCCGGCCAACTATGCCGATGCCCCCCGGGAGGGGATTCGCCGCATCCTGGAGCAGGTCACCGGAGAGCCCCACCCCAAGGACGGATTCGACGCCTCGCGCATCGAATGGATCCGCATGGGCACCACCGTGGCCACCAACGCCCTGCTGGAGCGCAAGGGCGAGGCGACCGTGCTGGTCATCACACGGGGCTTCGGCGATGCCCTGCGCATCGGCTACCAGAACCGGCCGCGCATCTTCGACCTGCGCATCGACCTGCCCGAGTTGCTGTTCCAGCGCGTCGTGGAGGCAGACGAGCGCGTCGTGTTGGACCGGGAGGACATGGAGGGCTATTGGCGCGACCTGCCCGCCGTGGAAGGGGTCACCGGGGAACAGTTGCGCATTCACACACCCCTCGATGCCGCCCAGGTGCAGCGCGACCTGCAGGCCGCCTATGACGCGGGGATGCGCGCGGTAGCCGTGTGCCTGATGCATGCCTACACCTACCCCGCGCACGAGCAGCAGATCGGCGAGATCGCGCGCCGCATCGGCTTCGGACAGGTGTCCCTGTCCCACGAGGTCATGCCCACGGTAAAGCTGGTCGGGCGCGGCGACACCACCTCGGTGGATGCCTACCTGACCCCGCACATCCAGCGCTATCTGCGCAGCTTCCGCGAAGGCTTCACCGACGAATTGCGCCAGACCAAGGTGCTCTTCATGCAGAGCCATGGTGGGCTGATCGACGCCGCGGAGTTCCTGGGCAGCCGCGCCATTCTCTCCGGCCCGGCCGGGGGCGTGGTCGGCTATTCCCGTACCACCTACCACGCGGGCGAGCCGCGCCCGGTGATCGGCTTCGACATGGGCGGCACTTCCACGGATGTCTCCCGCTTCGGCGGCGAATTCGAGTTGACCTACGAGAACGAGATCGGTGGCGTGCGCATGCAGGCGCCCCAGATGAACATTGTCACGGTCGCGGCCGGCGGCGGCTCGCGCCTGTTCTATCGCAATGGGATGTTCCAGGCAGGTCCTGAGAGCGCGGGGGCGCACCCTGGGCCGGTCTGCTACCGCAAGGGCGGCCATCTGGCCGTCACGGACGCCAATCTGCTGCTGGGCAGGATTCAGCCCCAGCACTTTCCCCATATCTTCGGCCCGCGGGAGAACGAGCCGCTGGACGTGGAAGCCGCCCGCGCCGCCTTCGCCGGGCTGATGGACGAGATCAACGCGGATCAGGCCGCGGCGGGCCGCCCGCCCTATGGCCTGGAGGAGATCGCCCTGGGCTTCATCAAGGCGGCCAACGAGACCATGGTGCGGCCCATCCGGGAGATCTCGGTGGCGCGGGGCTATGACATCAAGGAGCACACCCTGGCCTGCTTCGGTGGTGCCGGGGGTCAGCACGCCTGCGCCATTTCGCGGGCCCTGGGAATCGGGGACATCTTCATCCACCGCTTCGCGGGCATTCTCTCCGCCTACGGCATGGGCATGGCGGACGTGGTGCGCGACCTGCAGGCCCCGGCCGCCGGGCAGCCCATCTCGATCGATGCCGTGCAGGCCCTTGAGGCGCAGTTTCAGTCCCTGGAGCAGGACGGCACCGCTGCCCTGCAAGGCGAGGGTGTCGCGCCCGCGCATATCCAGTGCCAGCGCTATCTCAACCTGCGCTTCCAGGGCACGATCACGGCCATCATGGTGCCCCGGCCCGCGGACGACGACTACGAGCGCGCCTTCCGTGACCTGCACCACCGGGAGTATGGTTTCGATTCCGACGCCAACGTACTGATCGACGACCTGCGCGTGAGGGCCGTGGGCACCGCCGAACTGCTCAAGCAGCAGCGCATCGAACCGGCCCAGGGGCCCATCGCGCCCATCGAGACCGCGCAGACCTATTTTGACGGCGGCTGGCAGGAGAGCCAGGTCTACCGCTGGGAGGATCTGGGCGGGGGACACCGCATTCCCGGCCCGGCGCTGATCATTCAGGATGGCGGCACGATCCTCGTGGAACCGGCCTGCGTGGCCGAGGTGACGGAATTCGGCGATCTGCTCATTCGCGTGCAGGCCGATGCGGAGGCGGACGTGGGCACCGCGGCGGATCCGATTCAGCTCGGCATCTTCAACAACCTGTTCATGTCCATCGCGGAGCAGATGGGGCGCACCCTGCAACGCACCTCCGTTTCCACCAACATCAAGGAGCGGCTCGACTTCTCCTGCGCCATCTTCGATCCCCAGGGCGGGCTGGTGGCCAATGCGCCGCACATCCCGGTGCACCTGGGCGCCATGAGCGAGGCCGTGAGGGAGCAGGTGCGCCTGCAGGACGGCAACCTGCGCGACGGCGATGTGCTGGTCACCAACGATCCCCACCACGGCGGCTCGCACCTGCCGGACATCACGGTGGTCACGCCCGTGATGGACGGGGACACGCCCCTGTTCTTCGTGGCCAGCCGCGGCCATCACGCGGAGATCGGCGGCATCTCCCCCGGCAGCATGCCACCCTTCTCCCACACCCTGGCCGAGGAGGGGGCCTGCATCACCAGCTTCAAGCTGGTTTCCGGGGGCCGCTTTCAGGAAGCTGGCATCATGGAACTGCTCCAGGCGCCTGCGTCCTATCCCCGCCGGCCGGGCGAGTTGCCCATCGCCGGCTCGCGGCGCATCGAGGACAATCTGTACGACCTGAAGGCACAGATCGCAGCCAACCAGAAGGGCGTGGAACTGCTGCGGGAGATGGTGCTGCACTACGGACTGGACGTGGTGCAGGCCTACATGAACCATATCCAGGACAATGCAGAGGAGGCCGTGCGCAACCTGGTGGTGCGCTACTCTGAATCCCATGGCCTGGCACCCCAGGACCGGCTGCACGCCCTGGACTGGCTGGACGACGGCTCCCCCATCGAACTGACGGTGACGATAGACCGGGAGCGTCGGCATCTGGAATTCGACTTTACCGGCACGGGTCCGGAGCTGTGGGGCAATCTGAACACGCCCACCGCCGTGGTGGCCTCCGCAGTGATTTACGTGCTGCGCACCCTGATCGACGAGGACATCCCCCTCAATGGCGGGTTCATGCAGGCCGTGGAGCTGAAGATTCCCCACCCCAGCCTGCTCTCGCCCAGCCATGACGCGGCGGTGGTGGGGGGCAACGTGGAGACCTCGTCCCGCATCACGGACGTGCTGTTGCAGGCCTTCGGCGCCGTGGCCGGCCACCAGGGCACCATGAACAACTTCACCTTCGGCAACGAGCGCTTCGGCTACTACGAGACCATCGGCGGCGGCACGGGCGCCGGCCCCGACTGGCACGGCAAATCCGGCCTGCATGCGCACATGAGCAACACGCGCATCACCGACCCGGAGGTGCTGGAGCGGCGCTATCCGCTCATGCTGCGGGAATTCTCCATTCGCCCGGGCAGCGGGGGCAACGGGCAATTTCGCGGCGGCGACGGGCTGATTCGGGACATCGAGTTCCTCATTCCCATGAATGCGGCCATTCTTTCCGAGCGGCGCGTGTTCCGTCCCTATGGGCTGGCCGGGGGCGAACCGGGTGCCGTGGGGCACAACCTGGTCATTCGCAAGGGCGGTCGCTTGATCAGCCTGGGCGGCAAGAATGAAGTGCGTGTGGAGCCGGGGGACCGCATTCGCCTCGAAACCCCTGGCGGTGGCGGCTACGGGCCGCCACCGGCACCGGAGTCTCAGCAATGACAGACCGAGCATCCGCGGGCAGCGCCCGCCGTCCATTGGCCATCGTGTTCACGGTGGTGCTGATGGACCTGGCCGGGTTCGGCCTCGTGCTGCCCCTCCTGCCCCTGTATGCGGATCAGCTGGGCGGCAGCCACTACTACATCGGCGCGCTGCTGAGCATCTATTCGCTGATGCAGTTCGTGATCAATCCGCTGTGGGGCCGACTCTCCGACCGCGTGGGACGGCGCCCGATCATCCTGCTCAGCCTGACCGGCTCAACCCTCGCCTACACGGCGTACGGGCTGGCGGAGCATGCGCCGGGCGGGCACGCGGGCGTGCTCACGGTGCTGTTCGTCTCGCGGCTGCTGGCCGGCGTGATGGCCGCCAATATCGCCACGGCCCAGGCCATCGTGGCGGACGTGACCAAGCCTGAGGATCGGGCCCGTGGCATGGGCATGGTCGGCGCGGCCATCGGCCTGGGCTTCGTGATCGGGCCGTCCCTGGGCGCCCTGTTCACCTTGGAGCCCATGCGCGCCGCCTACGGCCTGGGCCTGCCCGGCTTCGTCGCCGCGGGGCTGTCCCTGCTGAATCTGCTGTGGGCCGCGCGGGCCCTGCCGGAAACCCTGGCCGAGCAGCACCAGGCCAGTGCCCGCGCCACCGCGTGGTTCCAGGGCTGGGGGGCCCTGCGCCAAGGGCGGCTGGCGCTCATGGTCGGTGCGATGTTTCTGATCACATTGGCCTTCAGCCAGTTCGAGTCGGCATTTTCGCTGCTGGCGAACCTGCAGTTTCGCCTGCCGCCGAGCCGTATCGGCCTGATCTTCGCGTACATGGGCATCCTGATGGTGATCATGCAGGGGGGCTTCACGCGGCGGCTGGTCAAGCGCTGGGGCGAGCGGCCCGTGCTGCTTGCCGGCGGGGCGGTGATGGGGCTGGGCCTGGCTGGCGTGGCCCATGTGCAGGGGACGGCGGGACTGCTGGCGTGGCTGGGACTGCTGGCCGTGGGCTTCGGCGCGGCCCAGCCGGCCTTACTGAGCCTGATCTCGCGCTTCGCCCCGGAAGACGGACAGGGGCTGACCCTGGGCGTGAGCCAGTCCATGGCCTCCCTGGCGCGCATCATCGGCCCCACGTTGGGGCTGACCCTGTTCGGCACCCTCTCCATGCGCTCGCCCTTCTGGGCCGCGGGACTGTTCATGCTGGGCGTGGTGCTTGCGGCGGCGCTGCTGCCACGGCAATCCGCCATGCCGGCGGCGGAATCCTAGGCCGCCGGGCCGCCGCTGCATACCGCGCCTTGCCCTCGGGCAGCAGAGGCGTGAATATGACATTCGGGCAGCAGCTCAACGCTCGACATGACATGCGGTGCGTTGCGCCGCAACCCATTCCATTCGAGTTGGCCGCCATGAGCAGCAAGGCCCAAATCTGGGGCAATCACCTGGGGGAGTCTCCCGACGACCTGATGCTGCGCTTCTGCGCCGGGCGCGATGTGACGCCGCTGCCCATGGCGGACGAGGTGCTGCTGCCCTTCGATCTGTGGACCAACCGCGCACACGCCATGATGCTGCACCGGCAGGGCATTCTGCCCGCCGAGCTGCTGCGGCGCATCCTGACCGCCCTGGACGGCATCGCCACCGAATGGGCGGAGGAGGCATTTCAGCTCGATCCGGCCCTGGAGGACGTGCACATCAATGTGGAGGCCCAGGTCTCCCGGCGCGCCGGGCCAGAGGCGGGCGGACGGCTGCATACCGGGCGCAGCCGCAACGACCAGGTGGCCTGCGACATGCGCCTGTTCCTGCGCGAGGCGCTGCTGGGCTTCGCGGAGGGCGTGGCGGCACTGGGCGACACGCTGCTGGAGCAGGCCGCCGTGCACCAGGACACGGTGATGCCGGGCTTCACGCACCATCAGCCGGCCATGATCACCACCTGGGGGCACTGGGTCTGCGGATATGTCCAGGCCCTGTGCCGGGATCTGGAGCGGCTGCAGCTCGCCTTCACCCAGGTCAACCGCAACCCCCTGGGTGCCGCGGCCAGCTTCGGCACGTCCTGGCCCATCGACCGGGAGTACACCACGGAATTGCTGGGCTTCGCCGCCGTGGAGGCCAACACGCTGGACGCCATCTCGGCCCGCTGGGAGCAGGAGGCCCACGGGGCCTTCGCCTACAGCATGGCCATGAATCACATGGCGGTGATGGCCCAGGATCTGATTCTGCTCTCCCATCCCTATTGGGACATGCTGCGCCTGCCGGACCGCTATGTAACCGGCTCCTCCATCATGCCCCAGAAGCGCAACCCGGATGTGGCGGAGGTCATCAAGGGCAAGAGCGCCTGGCTGCAGGGCATGGTGGGCGGTCTGTTGGCCCTGCCCAAGGGCGGCATGAGCGGCTACAACCGGGACAGCCAGATGACCAAGTACGCCATCCTGGACGTGGTGCGGGAATGCCAGCCCGCCCCCCTGGTGCTCGCCGGTCTGATGGGCGGACTGGAGGTGCGCGTGGGGGTCATGCGCGAGCGGCTGAACCAGGGCTTCCTGACCGCGACGGACTTCGCCGATGCCCTGGCCCGCGAGCTGGGGCTGCCCTTCCGTGCCTGCTACGACATCACCGCCGATGCGGTGGGCCGTGCCGGAGACGCGGGACGAATCACCGAGGCTGCCGCCCGTGACGCGCTCCAGGCAGCTGGGCACGACCCGGCCGCCGCGGCGGGCATCCTGGCCGATCTGGCCGATCCCGCGCGCGTGCTGGCCTGGCGCCGGCATACCGGGGCGCCCTCGCCCGAAGCAGTGACCCGGCAGATTGCTGCCCTGCGGGGCACGCTGGCCCAGGTGGGCGGCTGGATCGTCCCGGCGCGGGACGCCATCGCCACCGCCCGTGAGCGCTGCAAGGCCGCCGGCCGGGAGATCTGAGGCCCCACCCGCCGCGGGACCCTAGTCGGCCAGGGGCAAGGTGCGCTCCCGCGGGTAGATCGGCGCCTGGGCACTCACCGTGCTGAGGAAGAAGGCCACCCGGTCGAAGCGGATGCGCGTGGCATCCAGCGCCCGCAGCGCCTCCGGCAACGCTTCCCAATCCGGCGCCAGCCGCGCATGCCGCCCCCGCCGAAAGCGCATCACCGTGATGTGGGGCACGTAGCGGCCTGCATGGCGCGTATCCGCCTGGTTGAAGGGTGCCTGATGCAGGGAATCCAGCAGCGGCCACTGCGCCGCGGCAAGGTACGGTTCCGCCTCCGCACAGATCAGCCCCGGGCGCCGCGGATTGGGCCACACGGCCAGCCGCTGCCAGGCGAAGCGCAGGTCGCGCCAAGCCCCCTCGGACACGCCCCGCGTCACGGCCTCCCACACCACGTCCCGCTCAGCCCGGCCCAACCGCGGGAAGAAGAGCAGGGTCGCGTGCCAGTTGTCCGGCGGCACGACTCTCGGCGGATGCTCCAGGCGCCGGCCCAGTTCCGCATGCAGCGCCTCCACACGCTCCCGCAGGTAGGCACGGCTGGCGTCCGTCAGTTCAAAGCCCACGAAGCAGCGCACCGCGTCACGCGCCTGGGGCGCATTGGCGGCATCGGCTGGCGGTGACCCATCCCCGGGCATGGCACCACGGCACGATCAAAAGGGTTTCAGCGCGGCCAGGTACACGATGGCCATGGAGACGAGAAAGATCACGATGTGCACGACCATCGCGACCGGCTTGAGCACCTCCTGCTGCCGCAGGTTCCGCCCGGTCATGAAGCCCAGCCCGATCAGCACCACGATCCACACCAGCTTCCAGTGCAGCCAGCGTCCCTCGGCAAAGGCATCGCTCAGCAGTGCCATCCACAGGCCCGTGACCAGGGCCACAAGCAGAATGGGGTAGTAGATGAACAGGTGCAGCCGCCGCTGCAGAATGCGCACGCCCTCCCGATGCTCCGGCAGCTTGAGCCGCAGGGCCATCACCACCATCAGGGACTGGACGAACAGGCTGCCGATCACGAGGGCGGCAGCGGTGACATGCAGGGGCAGCAGAAAGCGCATCATGGGCCATGTCTGGATTCGGGGAGATCGGCCTGCGGCGCACGGGCCTTGCGACAACCCACCGTGCGATTGACCGCCATGCCGGGCTAGTGCCAATCTAACGGCAGGTAGCGGGGAAAGCCAGCCGTCTCCCGCCGACAGATCCCTTTGGAGAGTGAGACATGGCGCAACAACGAGCGAGCGTGTGTACGCTGGACTGTCCCGACACCTGCAGCCTGTCCGTGCTGGTCGAAGACGGGCAACTGACCCAGGTGCGGGGCTCCACGGCCAATCCTCTCACGGGCGGCACCATCTGCGCCAAGGTCACCCGCTATCCGGAGTTCGTGCACGGTCCCGACCGCATCCCCACGCCCTTGCGGCGCACGGGGGCCAAGGGCGAGGGCAAGTTCGAGCGCATCTCCTGGGATGCGGCGCTGGACATCATCCACGAGCGCTTCAGCGCCATCATGGCCCAGCACGGCCCCCAGGCGATCATGCCGCTGAACTATGCGGGGCCCCACGGCATGCTGGCCGGCGGCTCCATGGACATGCGCTTCTGGTACCGGTTGGGGGCCACCCAGCTGCACCGGCGGGCCCTGTGCGGCGGGATCAAGAACGAGGCCCACGCGGCCACCTACGGGCATGTGCCCACCATGCGCCCGGAGCACGTGGCCCACGCCAAGTTGATCATCCCCTGGGGCAACAACGTCACGGTGTCCCAGCTGCACCTCATGCCGGCCATCAATGCCGCCAAACGGGCCGGCGCCAAGGTGGCCGTGGTGGACCCCATGCGCACCGTCGTGGCGCGCCAGGCGGATCTGCACCTGGCCATCCGTCCCGGCACGGATATCGTGCTGGCCTGGGCCCTGGCCGCGGAACTGGAGCGCACAGGCGGATTGGACCAGGCCTTCATCGCCGCCCACGTGGAGGGCGCGGCGGACTTCATGGCCCAGGCCCGTGAGTGGCCCGTGGAACGGGCGGCGGCCGAATGCGGGGTGCCGGCGGCGCAAATCCGGCAACTTGCGGAATGGTACCGCGATGCCGAGCCGGCGGTGATCTGCCCGGGCAACGGCCTGGAGCGCAACCGCAACGGGGGCTCCGGCTGCCGCGGGCTGTATGCCCTGCCGGCCCTGGCGGGCAAGTTCGGCGTATTGGGGGGCGGGGTGCTCTCCGGCGCGGGGCATTCGTTCCCGAAGCAGGTGGCGGCGCTGCAACGGCCGGATTTCTTGCCGGAAGGCACGCGCACGTTGAACATCGTGGACGTGGGCCGGCATCTGCTGGATGAAACCCTGGATCCGCCCATCGGGGGCCTGTTCGTCTACAACCATAATCCGCTGATCGTGCATCCGGACCAGAATACCCTGCGCCGTGGCCTGTCCCGCGAGGACCTGTTCACCGTGGTATCTGACGTGGTGATGACCGACACGGTGGCCTATGGGGATGTGATCCTGCCTGCGTGCAGCCATTTCGAGCATGATGACCTGTATGCCGCTTATGGCACCCATTTTCTGCAACGGGCGGAGCCGGTGATCCCGCCCGTGGGCGAGGCCCTGCCCAACACGGAAATCTTCCGGCGGCTGGCGGCGCGCTTCGGCTTCGCCGAGCCGGCGTTTCGCGATTCGGATCAGGCCCTGATGGATGCGGCGGTGCAGGCGGACGATCCGCGCATGGGCGGCCACACCGGCAGCCAGGTGCCACTGAACGATGCGCTGTCCATGACCATTGACGGCGAGGAGGCAATTCTGTTCAAGAATGTCTTTCCGGCCACACCCAGCGGCAAGGTGGAGCTGACCTCAGAGCACCTGGGGCAGAAGTACGGCCAGCGCCTGCCCAGCTACGTGCCCCAGGCGCGGGACTTCCCCTTCGTGCTGGTCACGCCCAGTTCCAACGACCGCACCACCAGCACGTTCGGCGGGCTGCGTTACAGCGACAAGACTTGGCTGGAGATGCATCCGGACGACGCGGCCGCCAAAGGGCTGCGGGACGGCGCCACCGTGCGCCTGTGGAACACCCTGGGCGAGGTGCGCATGCCCCTGCGCATCACCGACGAGGTGGCCCCGGGCATGCTGCGCTCCTACAAGGGCGCCTGGATGCGCACCAGCGACAATGGCCAGACCGTCTCGGCCCTGGCACCGGCCACCCATGCGGACCTGTGCGAAGGGGCCTGCTACAACGATACGCGGGTGGACGTGGCCGCCGCGTGAGGCGGCCGCGCCGGCCCCCATTTTCCGCGGCTACCGCGAACGTGATGCCGGAATTCGGCAAGCTGCTCATCATCATCGGCCTGGTCATGCTGGCGCTGGGTCTGGTGCTGACCCTGGCGGGTCGCATCCCCTGGCTGGGACACCTGCCGGGGGACATTTCCATCCGGCGGGAGAATTTTTCCTTCTATTTTCCTGTCACCACCAGCATTCTGATCTCCCTGGTGCTGAGCCTGCTCTTCTGGCTGTTCCGGCGCTAGCGCCCCTTCCAGGTGCCTCTGAGGGCAGAAATTTTTGACAACGCCGGGGCCGGGCCGCTACAGTGATCGTCTCACCTGTCGTCCCATACGGCGAACGTAGCTCAGCTGGCAGAGCATCGGATTGTGATTCCGAGGGTCGTGGGTTCAAACCCCATCGTTCGCCCTATCAAACCTGATCATGGCTGCTTGCCGCGGTGGACGGCGCCTGTGCCGGACTCGGCGCGCCGGGCGTCCGCCCGTGTGGCAATTGTCACACCATTGGGCAGCGGAATCGTGTAAAATATTGAAGATCATGGTCGATTTCGCCATGATCAAGGCATCCTTGACGGGTGTGTGGAGGCGCCTGCCGAACCTCGCGACCTGCGTGGTGGGGCGGCGGATGGATACCCAACGGTTGGCTGTGCGATCACGGGGGATGATGGTGCGCTGACGCAGAACCAGCGGTAAGGAGAGGAAACCATCATGGCATTGGAACTGTCCAAGACGCCGGCAACGGCCGTGGACGCTGTTGCGCAATACGACACCATCATCATCGGCGCCGGGCTGTCCGGCATGTACCAGCTCTACCGCCTGCGCGAACTCGGCATCTCCGTGCGCGTGTTCGAGGCCGGCTCGGATGTGGGCGGCACCTGGTACTGGAACCGCTATCCCGGCTGCCGCTTCGATTCGGAAAGCTACAGCTACGGCTACTCCTGGTCCGAGGAGCTGCTGCAGGACTGGGACTGGACGGAGCACTTTTCGCCCCAGCCCGAGACGCTGAAATACTGCAATTACGTGGCGGACAAGTTCGACCTGCGCCGGGACATGGAATTCAACAGCCGCGTCAAGACCGCGAGCTGGGATGAGCAGGCCCGGCAGTGGGAAGTGGAGATGGAGGATGGCCGCCGCGCCCGCGCGCGCTACCTGATCACGGCCATTGGGCCGCTCTCCATCCCCATGATGCCTGACATCCCGGGCGTCGACGATTTCCAGGGCGAGTCCTACCACACCGGCCAGTGGCCCCATCATCCCGTGACCCTCAAGGGCAAGCGCATCGCCGTGATCGGCACGGGCGCCACGGGCGTCCAGGTGATCCAGGAAGTCGCCAAGGTGGCCGGCCAGCTCACCGTGTTCCAGCGCCGCCCCAACTGGTGCGCGCCCCTGCACAACAAGCCCATTGACCCGCAAGAGCAGAAGCAGATCAAGGCCAGTTACCCGGAAATCTTCGCCAAGTGCGCGGAATCGGTGAGCTGCTTCCTGCACAAGGCAGATCCGCGCAAGACCACGGAGGTCACGCCGGAAGAGCGGGAGGCCTTCTACGAAAAGCTCTACGGCGAGCCGGGCTTTGGCATCTGGCTGGGCAACTTCCGCGATACGTTCACCGACGAGGCGGCCAACAAGACCATCTCCGACTTCGTCGCGCGCAAGATTCGCGAGCGGGTCAAGGACCCGGTGGTGGCCGAGCGGCTGATCCCCAAGGACCATGGCTTCGGCACGCGCCGTGTTCCCATGGAGACCGGCTACTACGAGGTCTACAACCAGGACAATGTGGAGCTGGTCTCCGTGCTGGAAACGCCCATCGAGCGCATCACGCCCAAGGGCATCCGCACGACGGAGAAGGAACGCGAGTTCGACATCATCATCTACGCCACGGGCTTCGATGCCGTCATCGGCGGTTTCAGCCGCATCGACTTCCGCGGCGTGGAGGGGCAGAAGCTGATGGATGTCTGGGCCGAAGGCCCCCGCACCTTCCTGGGCATGGAAGTGCACGGCTTCCCGAATCTGCTCACCCTGGTCGGCCCCCACAACGGCGCCTCATTTTCCAACATTCCGCGCTGCATCGAGCAGAACGTGGACTGGACCACGCGCCTGCTGGCCTACATGGAGGACAAGGGCTACACGCGTTTCGAAGCGACGGAGGCTGCTGCGGACGCGTGGACGGAGCACGTCTACGAGACGTCCAAGGACATGCTCATGGCCAAGGTGGACTCCTGGTTCAACGGGATCAACAGCAACATCAAGGGCCGCAACAAGCGCCGGTTCCTGCTCTATGCAGCCGGTGCCCCCACCTATCGCAGGAAATGCAACGAGGTGGCCGACAGCGGCTACGCCGGGATGACGCTGTCCTAGCGGAATGTCGCCCGTTGCCGTGCGGGCCGGCGCACCCCATGTGCCGGCCCCCCCGCCAGTGCCGGTCTCGCCGTTCCCGTTCCGGAATCGCCACAAGACGCTGTTTCATCAGGCAACTACAGCAGCATGTAGGTGCTCGTGACATGGGCGATCGGCTTGTCCGGATCGCCGGCGTGCAGGTTCACCTCACCGTACATGATCGTCTTGCCGGGCTTGATGATGCGCGCCACGGCGCGCACATCCGCATCCGCCGCCGGCCGCAGAAACGATGCCGTCTGGTTGACGGTCGTCATGGGCACGAATGCGCCCGCTGACGACGCCACCGCGAAGATCATGGCCGTGTCCGCCAATGCCATGATGGCCTGCCCCGAGAGCGTGCCCCCTTCCCGGTTCAGCCGTGACGACGGCGGAATGCGCAGCACCGCCTCGCCCCTGGTAATGCTGTCGAAGCGAATATCCAGCTCCCGCACCCAGGGCGGAAGCAGTTCGCCCAGCACCCGCTCTGCGTCCGTGATGGTGAATGTCGACACGCCGCCTCCCCCGTTGCAGATGATTGATGTGATTCCTGATTGTGGCTAAACGGCCGCCCCTGGGCGGACCGGCCGCGGATGGCGGCATGGCACGGCCTGCGGCGCCCCACGATTCCACAGGGCAGGGCGGGACACAATGGGCCAACGGCGCACCGCCGCCATGTGCATCGGCTTGCCTGACCCGGTGCCGGTGGGTGCTTGTGCGACGCCCTAGGGACGCGGGCTGGCCATATAGAAAGGAAAGATCAGATCGTCCTTATGTGCCAGCTGGAACTGGCAGTCCTGACGGTGGGCCAGGGCCGCGCGGCAATTCTCCGTGATCAATGTCTCGCCGCCACGGGCAGTGTCCTCGCCAAGCTTGGAGGCCCGATTCATCTCATCGCCCATGGCCCGGTCCGGGCCGATGGAAAAAACCTTGCCGAATCCAATCCCGATGGCACACTCCGCCGGGTGCGGGCTGGCCAGCGGAGAGGCATTGAACACGCGAATCCGCTCATGAATGGCCAGCGCCGCATCGAGCGCCTGGTCCGCCGTTCCGAAGATCGCCGTCAGGTCGTCGGCGAAAGCCCGCACGTTCAGGGCCTGATTGGCCTTGAGCACGGGCACGGCCACCCGCTGCACATCGTAGATGCGTTGCAGGCTGGCGACCTCGCCCAGATGGATGGCCGATTCCGTGAAACCGGTCATGTCCAGGCACATGATGGCGACGTTCCGCAGGTATTTGGCCCGAAAGGCCGCCTCATCCATGCTGCCGCTGCGCAGCGCGTCAAAATCGGCATAGACTTCCGCTTCCCACACACCCAGGCGCGCCAGCTCCTCGTGATCCGACAGCAGATCGAAGGGAAAGTCGCTCATTCAGGTGCCTCCGGTGGGCCATGGACGCCGGATTGCCTTACACGGCGGCAGCGGCGCAATACATCCGCGGACGGGCGGACAGCCGGTGCGACCATGTATACCGATTGCTGCCACGGTGGCAAGGCAAAGCGACCGCGGAACGCCGCTGGGCTCCGGCAGGGGCTCTCCCCACGCCGAGCCCCACGAGGCAGACTCCAGGCAATCGAACGCCCTGTGCGGATCAAGGCTCGACTACCTAACACAATTTGCTATTTCAACACGTTACAAAATTATAAATGTGTGTGTTTCAAGCGCCACGGCGCCTTCCGAGACTGCTGCTGCATCAGGCCGCGCTGTCCCAGTAGGCGTCCACCTGCGCCTGCAACCGGGCCAGCATTGCCTCGTCACGCCGGGGCTCGAACAGGTGCCGGTAGCGCCCCTGGGTGCGCAGGTATTCCTCCAGGGCTGGGCGCTCGCCACGCGGCCGGGGCGGCCGCGTGTGCACGACCTTGCCGTCCACGTATTCCTTCAAGGGCCACAAGCCGGTCTTCACGGCCAGCTTGCCGACTTCCACACTCTCCCGCGGCTCGAAATGCCACCCGGTCGGGCAGGGGGCAAAGGCAATGAACATCTTGGGCCCCTGCAGCCCCATGGCGCGCTCCACCTTGCGCGCCAGGTCCACCGGCTCGGCGCCGGCCACCGTGGCGACGTAGGCCGGTCGATGGGCCACCCAGATGCCGAACAGGTCCTTCTTGCCGCCCGCATTGCTGTGGGCTGTCGCCGTCTCGGCGCCCAGGGGCGTGGCACTGGAGGTCTGGTGACCCGTGTTGCCGTAGCCCTCGTTGTCGTAGCACACGTAGTAGAAGTCCAGTCCCCGATCCATGGCGCCGGAGGTGGAGCCCAGCCCGATGCCATTGGCCGCCCCGTCGCCGGTGAGCACCACCACCTTCAGGTTCTCCTCCGCCGGGATGCGGCCGCGCCGCATCAATACGTCCAGGGCGTCCCGCACACCCTGGGCACCGGCCGGCGCCGACCCCATGGCGGTATACAGCCAAGAGCCCCGAAAGGGCGTGTGGGGGTACACCGAGAGCAGCGTCATGCAGCCGGCGGCATTGACGAATACGGTGTTCTCGCCAAGCACGTCGGCAATCTGCTTGATCGCCTCCAGCCCGCCGCATCCGGCGCACATGGCCGTGCCGGGCGCCATCTGATGTTCCCGCGGCAGGTCCTTCAGGCTCTTGTATTGGGTGGTCATGGTGTGTCTCCCCGTGGCTCCGTGTGTCGCTAGTCGTGATGCTGTGCGATTTCCTGCATGCGCCGCGTATTGCGCAGTTCGCTTTCCGTGAAAAGCAGGCGGGTCGGCGGCATAGGCGCGCCATCCGCGGCGGTGCGGGCGTCCTGGGCCATGGCCACAAATTCCTCGAGCGGAATGTCGCGGCCGCCCAGCCCCCCCACGAATCCGGCCACCTTGGCCTGGCTTCCGGCGCGGAACAAGGCGGCGCTGAGTTCATGTTGCAGGATTCCGCCGTAGCCCGCGGACAGATTCTGGTCGATCACGGCAATGCCACGCAGGCCGCTCGCCGCCGCCACGATGTCTGCCTCGGGAAACGGCCGCAGCAGCCGCGGGCGGATCAATCCGATGCGCCAACCGTCGGCGCGCATGGCATCCACCGCAGCCTTGGCCTTGGTGGCAAAGGCGCCGATCATGACGAAGGCGAACTCCGCATCGTCCATACGGTAGGCTTCCACCGCGGGATGGTAACGCCCGAAGCGCCGCTCGAATTCCCGCGCCGCGTCCTCATAGGCCGGCAGCGCCTGCATGGCGGCCTGGTGCAGCTCGTAGCGAAAGTAGGAATACAGCGACCCGCCCAGCACGGCCACGGCCTGGGCCTGGGGTGCGCCGCCGCGAAAGGCGGTGTGTTGCGGATCGAAGGGCGGCAGGTATTCCCGCACCGCGTCCGCAGCGGGGAGCAGCACCGGCTCGCGGGTGAAGCTCAGGTAGAAGCCGTCCAGATTGACCAGCACCGGCAGCCGCACACGCGGGTCCTCCGCCATGCGGTAGGCCAGCAGGATCGAATCCAGCACTTCCTGGCAGGTGGAGCAGTGGATCTGCAGAAATCCGCTGTCGCGGGCAGCCATCACGTCGTTGTGGTCCGGCTCCAGCGTGATGGGCGCGGCCAGCCCGCGCGAGACGTTGACCAGCACCAGCGGCACATGCCAGCCGGCCACCGTGTACAGCATTTCCATACCGTAGAGCAGCCCCTGGCTGGAAGTGGCGGTGAACACGCGCACCCCCGTGGCCGCCGCCGCACCGGCCGCGGTAAGCATGGAATGCTCCGATTCCAGCATCACCATGCGGGCCGCCATGTCGCCCCCCTCGACCCAGGCGGACAGGCGCTCGACGATCTCGGTCTGCGGGGTGATGGGAAACGCGGGAATGTAGTCCACGTCCGCCAGCCGCGCACCCCAGGCGGCGGCGCCGTTGCCCGTGATCAATTTACGTTCCATGGTGCGCCTCCTCGGCGTCGGCTTGGGCGTCCCGCTCCCAGATCGCCTCGATGGCGTGGGACGGGCACTCGGCCAGACAGATCATGCAACCCTTGCAGTGGTCGTAGTCCACCTGGGCAATACCGTCCGGCCCCGCGCCGATGGCGTTGTCCGGACAATAGGTGGAGCAGATCCACGAACACTTGTGGCACTTGGTCGGGTCCACCACCGGCCGCTGTGTGCGCCACAGGCCCGTCAGGGAAAGCGCACTGGTGCCTGGCTCCAGAATGCTCGCCACGGACTGCGGCAGCGGATCGTTGGGGGGATCGATCCATCCCGGCCGTGACAGGGCACCGGTCAGCACGGGCGGGCTCTCGCGCACCAGATTGGCCTGCGCCCCCATGGCATCGTAGCCCGCCAGGGCCTGCGAGATGTTGTGGGGCAGCAGCGCCGGCCCAATCTCCGACAGCTCCTCAGCCACGGCCGCTTCCAGGTGTTCCCGGCCGATCTCCCCCACCAGGCGCGCGGCCGCCCCGGCGCAGGCGACGGCCACCATGGGCAGGCCGCTGCCCTGGGGCGGCGTTTCCCCTGGCGGCATGGCCAGCACGGTGCCCGGGATGGCGAATTCCTGCTTCCAGAAGGCGGGCCCCCCCGTGCCGTTGATCAGCACCACCGTTTCCGGCGAGATCCCCGCCGTCACGCCGGCCGTCGCCAAGGGCAGCAGGGATTCATCCACCACCACCACCAGATCGGGCGTGGTGATCACGCCCCGTTCGTGAATCGGCTCCCGCGCGGCGCGCACATAGGCGAAGATGGGTGCACCGCGCCGCTCCGCACCGTAGCGGGGCGCATCCTGCACCTCGAAGCCGGCATTGAAGAGCGCGGTGCCGAGGATGCGGCCGGCCGTCTTGATGCCCTGCCCACCTCGACCGTGCAATCGTATGCGAAACATCGTGGCTCCTCTCACCAAACGTGGGTCTAGCGCTCCGCCGGCGCGGCGCTGCGGCTGCCGAAGCGACGCAGTTCCATGGCCCGGCGCACACGCTGCCGAGCCAGGGTCAGCGCAGCCCGGCGCGGCAATATGCCGTCCCGCCGGGACAATTCCAGCACGGCCTTGGTATTGGCGCGCACCTTCTCCTCGATCGTCTGCATGGCCGTCGACTCCGAGCCACCGTGGTATTCCACCGCGGCACAGATGACCCCGCCCGCGTTCGCGATGAAGTCCGGCAACACCAGCACACCCTGTTCATGCAGGGTGCGCTCGGCCTCCTCCGTGAAGGGAATGTTGGCGCCTTGGGCGACGACCCTGGTGCGCAGACGCCCCACATTGCCCGCATGCACCACGTCGGGGCGGGCCGCCGGAATCCAGATGTCACTCTCCTGATCCAGTGCGGCCTCCAGGCCCAGCCGGTCGCCAAAGGGAGCGTCCACCACGCTCTTGCCCTCGTGCTTCAGGGCGATCAGGGCCTCCACGTCCAACCCCTTGGCATCGGCCAATGTGCCCCGGCTGTCCGCCGCGGCAACCAGCACGGCCCCGCGCTGCCCCAGAAAGCGCGCCGCATGCATGCCCACGGCACCGAAGCCCTGGATCACCACCCGCGCCCCGGCCAGTTCCGCCCCCAGATGCTCAAACGCCACGTCCACGGCGTGAAACACGCCCCAGCCCGTGGCGCCGATTTCGTCCAGCGGGATGCCGCCTATTTCGCGAGGCAGCCCCACGACCCGGCCGATCTCATCGAAGATCCAGGCCATGGCCCGCTCATCGGTGCCCATGTCCGGGCCGGGAATGTAGTCCTTCAGATCGGCAATGGCGCGGGCGAAGGCGCGTATCCATTGCTCCTTGCGGGCCAGCGGCATGTGGGGATCGGCGATGATCACCGCCTTGCCGCCGCCATGGGGCAGCCCCGCCGCACTGTTCTTGAAGGTCATGGCGCGGGCCAGGCGAAAGGCCTCCTCCGCCGTCACATCGGGTGCCATGCGGATGCCCCCGATGGAAGGACCGATGGCCACGTTGTCGATGACCAGCACCGCCCGCAGGCCCAACGCGGGCTCCACGATATGCACGGTCTTGGCAGGGCCCAAATCATCCGCAAATTCAAAGGGGTCTGACACGTTGCACCTCCGGCCTGGAGAAAGAAAATCAAGGACTCTGCGGTCACAGCCACCGAGGACCTCCTGCTGCATCTATTCTAGCGAACATCCCCACGACCAAACTTGCGCCAGATCAAGCCAACCCGAGCCGGAGCCAGGGCCCATCAGGCGCGGTGTGCCCGACTGATGCGGACACCACGCTCCGACCGCGCGGGCGATTCCCACGCGGATTGCCTTCGCTGGCCCGCGAGGCATTGCCCCGCTGGAGCATTGCCGCTCTGAAGCATTGCCCGTCTCGAGCATTGCCTCTCTGAAGCATTGCCCGTCTCGAGCATTGCCCCTCTGGAATCGGCGGCGTAACGGGCGTACCCTCAACGCACCTCCCACGGACCTGCCGCATCCGCCCCGCCTTGCGGCGGCATCGCCGGAGCGGCGTCACGTCTTTTCGGAAGGATCAGCCATGAACACGATCATTGACTCCATCATGTCCGGTGTGGTCGCCACCGTCGTGATGACGCTGTTCCTGTGGCTGCTGCACTACACAGGGATGGTCAATGCCGATATGCCCCGCGCCATCGGCGGCATCTTCACCCGCTCCAGCGACAATGCGCTCGTCGTCGGCACGGTACTGCATTTCATTGCCGGCATTGTATTCGGCTTCGTTTACATCGCCATCTGGAGCCTGTTCGACCTGGATACGACGCTGCTGCTGTTCACCGGCGCCATCCTGGGCGCGGGCCATGGCCTGGTGGTCAGCTTTGCTCTGATCATCTTCATCGCCGAGCGGCATCCCCTGGAGCAGTTCCAGTCGGCGGGCTTCGAGGTGGCCGTGGCCCATCTCGTGGCACACGTCATCTACGGCATCGTGCTCGCGGCCATGGTGGCCAGCACGGGCGTCTCGATACCCCTGCCGACTTAGTCCTGGGGCGAGCGCCTCCCGCCCCCCAGGGACGGCGAGCCTGTGGGGCCCTGCGCATGCGCGTCGCGAAATCGCATCGCGCCGCGCCGTGCGCGCCGGATCTGCTGTTGCGGGAATGAGAGGGTGAGCCGGAGACTACAGATTGCCCTGGCGGCGCATCAGCACGATGGTGCGGCGGCCGAGTTCCTGATCCTTGAAAACGCACCGCACCCGGTAGCGGAAATCCATGAAGTCCGGGTCGGCCTCGAAAATTTCGCAGTCGATCACCGTCGCCTGGATCGTGAACAGGTCGTTGACGGAGATGGGGAATTCGCTGCCTGGCGGATAGGGCACGGTGGCGGAGAAGGCCACCCCGGTCGCCGAAATGTTCTGCAGTTCGATATCCGTATCGATGTTCGCGCTCAGTCCGCGAGAGGAAATCTCAAAACGTGGGTGCTGCCGCCGTTCGGCTGCCGGGCCATCGTCGTCGCGTTCGACATGCTTGCGCAGGATGCTGTCGTATTCCTGATCCCAGTTCCTCGATTCGCTCATGCGAGCACTTCCTCACAGGTTCAAATGGAACGAGTTCCTCCCCCAGGTGCTCATTCCCCGCGACTCGACGGCGATGGCAGCGTTGGGCATCTGCCGCCATTTTCCACAGCTGTTGCAAGCCCTGCTTCGACGGATCCGTTGCGACGGTGCACCGACTGCGTGTGCAACGGCGCACCGCCAGCTTGTACCACGACTGACCGCCGCTGATACAAGTAGAACCGGCACACACCATTGAATAGCGGCGTTCCTGAATCGGAGACAGCGCGCCCAGGCCCTGCCGAGTAGATGGCTTGTCCGCAAAATCACCTCATCCTAACATATTTGCGCCGGAGCGCACCTCTGCCGTCATGCCCAGGCGGGGGCCCGCTATCCGTGGTCGTCCCAGGCGCGGCCTTGTCCGCGCAGCCACACCTTGACTTGCGACCCATTCTGCCGTTAGGTCGGAGCAGGCAGGGCAAAGCCCCCGGCGCGGCGCGGTCTGGCCGAGGGCTCTGCTTCTAACATGGCAAGGTTTCTGCCATGGCCCGGTTCATTGGCGGCCCGGTTTTTTGCGGCCCGGTTTTTTGCGGCCCGGTTCTTTCGCGGCCCTGTTCTTGCGCGGCAAGGCAACCATCGCAGCAGCTGTTGCTGCACCCAAATAATGCAAGGAGCGGCACTATGGATACGGCTTCCGTCCCATCGCCCACCCGTTCTTCCAACCCCGGCTACAGCCCGGAGGAATGGGAGGCACGCGTCAAGCTGGCTGCGACCTACCGCCTGTCTGCCCGCCTGGGCATGACGGACTATCTGGGCAACCACATCACGGTGCGCGCGCCGGACAACCCGCACGAGTTCCTGATCAATCCGCTGGGCCTGTTCTTTCATGAGGTCACGGCTTCCAGCCTGATTCGCATCGATGTGGACGGCAATATTCTCGAGGATACGCCCTACTCGGTGAACAAGGCCGGCTATGTGATCCACAGTGCCATTCACCGGACCCGCCCCGACGTGAACAGCATCGTGCACAACCATGCCATCGCCGGCACCGCCGTTTCGGCGCAGAAGGATGGGCTGCTGCCGATCACGCAGAACGCGATGCAGTTCTACAATCGCATCGCCTACCATGATTATGAGGGCCCCGCGGTGGACATGGACGAATGCGCGCGGCTGGCCGAGGATCTGGGCCAGCACAACGTCATGGTGCTGCGGAATCACGGGATGCTCACCTGCGGGCGCAGCATAGAGGAGGCATTCATCCTGATGGTGAATCTGGACACGGCCTGCCGCATGCAGATCGCGGCACAGTCCAGCGGCGCTCCCTTGATTCACTGTTCCCACGATGTCGCCGAGCGCACGGCGCAGGGGGTGGAAGCCTTCTTCGACTATGAAGGCGGCCCCATGTGGCCGGCGCTGCTGCGGCTGATCGAGGACGAGGTGACGGACTACGCCAGCTAGTTCGCGTCGCTTGCCCCTCCTGGCGGGTCCGCGCTGCCGGCGGCGGCCGAACCGCCCACAATCCGCCGGCCCGCATACAGGGCCAGGGCCATCGTGATGACGATGGCGTTCTGCACCTCGGCATCGAGAAAATAGTTCTGGAACGCCGAGGCCGCGGCCAGCCCGGCCAGTCCACCCAGCGCCCCCCACAGCAATCCCCGCTCCAACGGAAAGTCGCCGCGCGCCGCGCGTATGCCCCGTACGCACCACCAGGCTACGACCACGTGCAGGGCCAGATACAGTGCCAGGCCCGGCCAGCCCAGCGTGTAGGCAACGTGCAGGTAGATGTTGTGAATGCCCGCGGAGGCGCGGTTGGTAAACGTGTACCCGTCGTGCCGGGCCGAGACGACCTGGCGGTAGGCCTCGTAGGTGTAGCGCTCGTTGCCCAGGCCCACGCCGATCCAGGGATGTTCCCGAATCCCCAGCCAGGCGGCCTCCCACAGGTACAGACGGTCCTTGTCGCGCCCGATGGAGGTTTGCAGCGCGCGATTGACGATGCCCGGCACGCCTGGGATGCGCTCGCCGGAATGCAGCGCGTCGTCGGAGAGCAGTACGCTGAGGGCCACCACCCCGGCCAGCCCCACGCCCAGCAGCGCGATCCACCAGCGCCTTGGCAGCATGAAGATCAGCACCCCCATGCCCACCAGGGAACCCAGCCAGGCACTACGCCCCAGAGAGACCAGCAGGCCGACCCAGGTGAGCACCCCCACGGTGAACCACAGCCAGCGCCAGCGGCTGCGTTCGCTGATCCCCAGCGCCAGAAACAGGGGCACCTGCATCAGCATCACCCCGGCGAAGGTGAGGTGATGGGTGAAATAGCCCATGGCATGAAAGTTCCCCGTGCCGGCATAGGGCCGGATCAGCTTGTCCGCCCCCGCACGGAACCAGTCCACGCCGAGCTCGTATTGCACCACACCGTACAGGGCCCACAGCGCCATCCCGATGCCATAGGTCGCCAGGGCCCGCCGCGGACGGATCAGCAGCAGCGCCGGCACAATGGCAAAGGGCGCGAAAAGCCGATACTCTGGCGCCATGTGCGACAGGGTGCGCAGGGGCTGGGGATTGAGCAGCATCACGATCAGCGCCCACAGCG
>Ga0326597_10000527_pt1 | contig 68094 bp, 56 predicted proteins | sample RVTome_12_FD_203789 | JGI IMG/M metagenome (GOLD analysis project Ga0326597, IMG submission 203789) | Soil microbial communities from uranium-contaminated site in the Upper Colorado River Basin, Wyoming, United States - RVT100D185 | ecosystem: Environmental > Terrestrial > Soil > Contaminated >...
CTCGACCCACACACGTGCGCGAATCCCGCCCACGCCGACGGGCTAGACGCACGCGCGCTCGCGACTTCTTGACGCGACCTACGGCCAGTTAGCAGTCTGCGCGCAGGCGTGTCACCCGAGGTCGTGCAGGAGCGTCTCGGCCACCACTCACACTCGTTCACCGCCGACACGTACCAGCATGTCATGCCCGGCATGGACGAGGCCGCGATCTGCTTCCTGCCCGCAGCCGACGAGCAGCCGCACTTCCTCCAGGGCATGCACCAGGAGGTCACGGTGAGCTGACGCCCGAGCGGCTTGGTCACAGCGTGCCTCCGAGTCGTGCCTGAACTCCTCACCGGTCTCACATGGCGTCTGACCGCAGTCGCGTGAATCACCCATGGAGATGGCGGCCGCGTCACCCGGAGGCGACACTGGGTGGCGGGACACTCGGTTGGTTGGCTCTTGAGCGAGACAGCGGTGAAAACAACAGGGGAAGAACTCCTGGAGGCTGGGGACTGGGCTTTCGCACGCGACGCCTACCTCGCGGAACTGCAGGAGGCGGAGACGGCAGCGGCCAACTTTGGGCTGGGGCGGGCCTGCCGGGCCCTGGGTGACACCGTGGCGGCGTCCAGGGCCTGGGAGCAGGCCTACCGGCTGTACGTCCGGGACGGTGCGGTGCTGGAGGCTGCGCGGGTGGCCTCCGCGGTCGCGGAGGTGGCGCTGGCGAGCACGGGCGATGCGGCGGTGGCCAGCGGCTGGCTGGAACGGGCCCGCCATCACCTTCGCGACGCTCCGGAGGATCCGGCGCTGGCGATGGTCGCGTCGCTGCAGGCCTACGTCGCGCTCGCCTACGACAAGGACCCCACCCGGGCCCGAGTGTTCGCCGAAGAGGCCCTGGAGCACGCACGACGCCGGCTCGACTCGACTGCGGAGGTGGCGGCAAAGGCACATCTCGGCTTGGTGTTGGTCTCCGCCGGCGGTGTCGATGAAGGCATGCGCCTGCTCGACGAGGCCACCGCCGCCGCGGTCGGTGGGGAATTGTCCGAGGAGCAGGCCCTGGACACCTACTGCGTTCTGATCACCGCCTGCGAGCGGGTTCGGGACTACGCCCGTGTCCGCCAGTGGGCTCGCCAAGTGATCGCCATGACCGCGGCCTCCGGTGACGACGAGTTCGCCACCTTCGCACGAACGGAGTACGGACACGTGCTCGTCCAGACGGGGGCATGGGCCGAAGCCGAGCACGAGCTCCGTCGGCTCGCCGACAAACCCGAGGCCCGACCCGTCGGGAGTGCGATGGCCTACGTGTTCCTGTCCGACATGCACGCCCGACGAGGACAACTCGAGCAGGCCGACACGACCCTGCAGGTGGCCGAGCGCGAGCCCTGGAGACGGGCGGTCCGGCATCTTGTGATGGCCTCGCGTGCGCGCCTCCTGCTGATGCAAGGCAAGGCGCAGGAGGCCACCGACCTGGCACAGCGCTACCTGCGTTCGGTGTCAACCGCCGCGAAGGCGGAGCGGGTCGGTGTGCTCGAGACGCTGGTCCGAGCCAGCCTGGCCGCCGGTGAACCGGCGACGGCTGCATCTGCCTTGGACGAGTTGGTGGCCATCGCCGAGGAGATCCCAACGCCCGGGGTGCGCGCTGCCGCGGCCGTGTGCACGGGCCTGGTCAAGTCCCACCGAGGGGATCTCGACGGCGCCCTGCTCGCACTGCAGGACGCGCTGGACCTCTACGACGAAGGGGGCATGCTGCCGGACGTCGCCGCCACCCACGTCGAACTGGCCCGGCTTCACCTGGCGCGCGGCGATCCGGGACGCACCGCCAACGAAGCCGAGCGAGCCCGCCACAAAGCCGAGCAGCTCGGCGCGACCGGGCTGGCAGCGGCTGCCGCCGAGCTCCTGGCCGGACTGCGACGAAGCGCGAACGGGGGGCCGGCTGACCTGACGGGTCGCGAGATCGAAGTGCTGCGGCTGGTCGCCGCGGGGGCGACCAACCCCGAAATCGCCGAGCGTCTGGTCCTGTCAATCCGGACCGTGGAACGGCACGTGTCGAATGTCTACCTCAAGATCGGGGCCACCGGCGCGTCGGCGCGGGTGACGGCCACCGCCTACGCACACCGGTACCTGCACACGTAGTCCACATCTGCGTGTGCTGCGTCCCCGGGTTGCGTGTGCGGCCCGATGCGAGGACCAGCCCCACGACGGAACATCGGCTGCGTCCGCACCGACGAGTCGACAGGAGTTCCACATGGGCCCAGCAGAGACCGCCATCGACGAAACCCGGATCGAGGCCTTCGGGCAGCGGCTGGTCGGCGTCCTGGACGGCGCCTCCACGGCGCTGCAGTGCAGCATCGGCCACCGCACGGGGCTGTTCGACGCGATGGCGGAACTCCCGTCGAGCACCAGCCAGGAGGTCGCACGCGCGGCTGCTCTCGACGAGCGCTACGTCCGGGAGTGGCTGGGTGGCATGGTGGTCGCCGGCATCGTGGACTTCGACCCGGCGACCGCGCAGTATCGGCTGCCGCCAGAGCACGCCGCGCTGCTGATTCGCGCGTCCGGGCCGGACAACATCGCGTTCTTCACCCAGTACGTGGCGTTGATGGCAGGCGTCGAGGATGAGCTGGTGAGGGTCTTCCGTGAGGGCGGCGGCATCCCCTACTCCAGCTACAGCAGCTTCCAGGAGTTGCAGCGCGAGGAGACAGCGCGGGTCTACGACGCCGCGCTGGTGGACGCGATCCTGCCGCTGGCGCCTGGGCTGGTCAACGACCTGACCCTCGGGGTCAGCGTTGTCGACGTGGGGTGCGGTGGCGGCCATGCCGTCAACGTCATGGCCCGGGCGTTCCCCAACAGCAGGTTCCTCGGCGTCGACATCTCCGCGGAGGGCATCACTCTGGGGCGTGCCGAAGCGGCCGCTTGGGGCCTGCGGAACGCCACGTTCGAGGTGGCCGACGCCACCGAACTGTCGGGGCCGTGGGATGTCGTCACCGCGTTCGACACGGTCCACGACCAGGCGCAGCCGACCAAGTTGCTACGAGCGGTCGAGAACGCTCTGGCCGACGACGGGGTCTTCCTCATGGGCGACATCGCCTTCTCTTCGAACCTCGAGGACAACATCGGCAATCCGTTCGCGTCCACGATCTTCGCCTTCTCCCTGTTCCACTGCATGACCGTCTCGCTGGCCTACGGCGGCGAGGGTCTGGGTACCGCATGGGGGACCCAGAAGGCCCTGTCGATGCTGGCCGAGGCGGGTTTCACATCCGTCGAAACCGCCCAGATCGACAGCGACCCCATCAACCTCTACTACGTGGCCAGGAAGGCCTGATGGCGCCCGGCACGTCGACGCGCCCGACCACCCCGACGTCGTTGGACGACTGGGCGCCCTCCCGGCGATCGGAACGGCGCCCGCGCCCAGCGGTCGCCGCCGCGGTGGGGACCGAGTACCCGAGCCGTCAACACCTCGCCCTCAGGGCATGGCTGCACGAGATCCTGCAAGGACAACAGGAGACGACAGGTGGTGGGGCGGGCCCCGTTGCTGGCGGCGAGGTCAGGGCCAGCGTGCTGAGACGTTGCCGGACGTCACGTCGATCACGCGCATGGTCGTGTCCACCAGGAGGCGCAGTTCGTTGCCTCTCCAGCCCAGCACCCGCGTCCAGAGCGCCCCGGTGCCAGGGAGGTCGACCGTGATCGGAGCGGACGCCGTGCCGCTCTGCAGCGGGATCGTCTGCAGGACCAGGCGTCCCGGCTCGTCGTAGAGCTGCGCCACCGTGAGCCCACCGCCCGTCAGGCCAGCGATCCAGGCCCCGTCGGAATCCAACGGGTGTGACGGGAGGTCGAAGAGGTCGGCCGCCTCCGGCGCGAACGTCCACTTCACGTTGCCGCGCTCGGTGTCCACGCCCCACAGTTCCCAGGTCGAGGTGCCACGCGTCTTCTTGGCGCGGACCGTCAGCACGCCGTCCGCAGCACCGATTGGGAAGAGCTCGTGGTCCTCCACCTCGAGCAGAGTTCTCACCTCGCCACTGCCGCGATCCGCGGAGAAGAGCGCGCCGCCAACAGCGAACAGCACGCTCGCGTCGGTCAGCACCAGTTCCTCGAGTTCGAGGTGGAGTCCTGGTTGCCGGGAGAACGCTGTCTCCCATGCCAACGTCGCCGGCGCGACGTCCCATCGCTGCGCGCACGCTCCGAAGAACCCACCGATGTAGAACAGGCTCGAACCGTCAGGTGCCGCCAGCAGGGGGTCGTAGGGGCCCACCGCATCACGCGTGCCGGGAAAACTCGGGTTGGGACACCCCAGCGGGAGCTGCTCCCGGACCTCGCCGTCGATCAGGTCGAAGACCTGCAGTTCGATTTCCTCGCCGACCCGGTCCAGCACCGCCGGGTTGCCACCCAGGTTGACGATCTGCCGCGGTGTCTCCACCAGCGACCGCTGCCACCGCGACCCGCCGGTCGCGGCGTCCCAGACCTCGAGCGTGCCGTCCACCGACAGCGTCGCGATTGCGTCGCCGAAGAGCTGGAAGCATCCCGGGCAGATGTTGTGCTGGATCTCGTCGGAAAGTGCGGCCTCCCAGATGACGGTCCCGAGCCCACGGTTGTATGCCGTCACGTGACCCGGCCAGCTGAAGTAGACCCTCGTCTCATCCGCGAGCACCTGGTTGTAGACACCAGACGCGTCATCCGACACCTCGGCCGTCCACCGCAGTCCCGGATCCGCGTCGAAGTCGACGTAGAGCAACTGCGGCCGCCCGGGACCATTGGCCACGCCAACGAAGTCCGGCGACGTGTCGTCGTCGGACGCCAGCATGGCCGACGGACCGAAGCTGTAGAACTGCGGCACGCCGCCCCCGGCCGACTCGGCGCTGCCGTCGTCGTCCTGGGCGCCGCCGACGACCGGCGCGATGCTCGCAAGGTCGGAACCGACCGAGGCGAACACGACGGCGGCGGTGACGCCCAGGACCAACACCCCCATGCCGACGCCCAGCGCCCGTCCAGCGCCGCGACCAGCTCGGCGCAGCGCGTCCAGTTCGGCGTCACTGAGCTGGCCGGTGATCTCCATCCGGCTCACACCGGCCGCCCGTTCCTCGGGCGATGCCTGGTCCTCAAGGACGCTGCCGCAGGACGAGCAGGTCTCGTACCCGCCCGCGCCCTCGGTCACCTTCAGGCCTGCGCCGCAGTTCGGGCAGTCGTGGTGCAGGTAGATCCGTGCCATGTGCTCCGCCCCCCGGCAAGTTCGGCCGCCGCTCCGACGTGCCGTCGCCGGCGGCGACGATAGTCCCCAGTACCGTCACCGGGATCGGAGACTGCTGAGCAACAGGAGTGATCGTTGACCCTCTTGTCCCGGCGAGTCGTGCTCGCGGTCGCTGCTGCGACCGCCCTGGTCGCGCTGGCGGCCTGCACGAACCCCACGTCGACGAGCTCGTGCCAAGAGGCCCTGGGGATCGTGCGCCTGCTGATCGAGGAGGGTGACGATCTCCAGGTCCGAATCGACGAGGCCGAGGAGGCCGCAGACGCCGCAGCCGTGACGGCGCTGCGCCGACGTCTCGACGACCTCGGCTTCGAGGTTGCCGTGGTCGTCGACGAGCGACCATCCTGCTTCAGCCTGGAAATGCGCGCGGACGCCCGCGAACTCCTGGACGCCCAATAGCCTCGCCGCTGCATCCCGCGAGCGTGGCGGAACTGGCAGACGCGCCAGGTTTAGGTCCTGGTGGGTTCACACCCTTGGGAGTTCAAGTCTCCCCGCTCGCACCCCGGCCGCGTTGGGCTGCCGGCGTCCGTTAAGTTGGGGCGCCAGAGTTGGACCACCTGTCACGGAGGCGCCATGCCGACCACGCAGACCCGCCCGCACCTCGGCACCCGCTTGGCCTGGGTGCTTCTCGTCGGCCTGCTGGCCTCGGCGTGCAAGGCCGAGGTCTCCATCGGTGGCGGCGGCCTCGACGTCGGCGTCCTCGAAGCAGCCATCGAGGAGGAGCTGTTCGGCGAGGGGACCGACCAGTCCATCGCGCACACCGCGGTCGACTGCCCCGACGATCCTGATGACAGCCCCGGATCGGTCTTCGTCTGCACGACCAGCGCGAGTGGTGAGGCCGTGACCGTGCGGGTCACCGTGGGCGACGACGGCGCCGACTTCATCCGCGAGCAGGCCATCATCGACATGGCCAAGGCCCGCGACTTCCTGGCCCAGTACGTCACCGAGCAGACCGGCGTCGCACCGGCCAGCATCGACTGCCCGCAACGGACGGTCTACGCCCCTGGCGAGAGCTTCACGTGCACCGCCAACGACGGCACGGGGGGCTCGCTCGAGCTGGACGTGGTCGTGCGCGACGTCGAGGGCAATGTGGACGTCAACATCGTGTGACGCGACGTCCAGACGCAACCGGGCGGCGTGACCGGCAGCAGCTGACGACCCCCTCCAAACGTACGGGTGCCGCGTTCGCCGGCACGGATGCTGCCGTAACCTGCGGGCCGAACACCGTCCTCGTTCGGAGCCCCGATTGACCTTGGAAACCCCGACGATCCTTGTCGTCGACGACACGCCAACCAACATCGACGTCCTGCGCGGCATCCTGCGCGAGGACTACAAGGTCAAGGTTGCCACCTCTGGTCAGAAGGCTCTGGAGATCGCGAGCGCCCCGCCGCCCCCTGACCTGATCCTGCTCGACATCATGATGCCGGGCCTGGACGGCTACGACGTCTGCCGCCGACTGAAGCAACAGGCGCTGACCAAGGACGTCCCGGTCATCTTCGTCACCGCCATGGACGAGACCGGCGACGAGGCCGAGGGCTTCGCCGCCGGCGGAGTCGACTACATCACCAAGCCGGTGAGTGCCCCGATCGTGCGCGCCCGGGTTCGCTCGCACCTGAACCTGTTCGACCAGGCGCGTCATCTGTCACAGCTGGTCGACGACCGCACGCGGGAACTGGAGCAGAGCCGACTCGACATCATCAACAAGCTGGGCCGCGCCGCCGAGTACAAGGACGACATCACGGGGCTGCACGTCGTGCGCATGGCCCACTACACCCGCGAGATCGCCAGGCAGTACGGCATGGATGACCGGACCGCCGACGTCCTGTTCAAGTCGGCACCCATGCACGACATCGGCAAGCTCGGCATCCCGGACCGGATCCTGCAGAAGCCAGGCAGGCTCGACGCCGAGGAGTTGGCCCGGATGCAGACCCACCCGGACATCGGTGCGAGCATCATCGGCGACAACGACCACGTGCTGCTCGCGACCGCCTGCGAAGTGGCACTGACCCACCACGAGAAGTGGGATGGGACCGGCTACCCACGTGGCCTTGCGGGTGTGGCCATCCCGGTCAGCGGGCGCATCACGGCGGTGGCCGATGTCTTCGATGCCCTCACGTCCGAGCGGCCGTACAAGCGGGCCTGGCCGACCGAGCAGGCGGTCGACCTGATCCGCAAGGAGTCCGGGAACCATTTCGACCCGGAGCTGGTCGAGTGTTTCCTGTCCGCGCTGCCCATCATCGAGGCCCGCAAGGCCGAGTTCTCAGAGCTGGGCGTCTGAGGGCCCCGTTCCCGGGACCGCACGTGTGGCGTCAGCACGATCGCCGCCGATCTGTTCCTGGAGCCGCACGACCGCGCCCAGGGCGGCGTCGTAGTCATAGTCGTCAAGTGCGGCCCCAATGGCGCGCGCCTGCGCGGTGAAGGACCCGGCTTCCAGAGCGGCTTCGACGCTGCTCCGAAACACCAGGTCGGCATCGGAATCAGCGGCCTCGAGCAGCTCCCTCAGCTGCTGGAGCACCACACCGAGCTCGTCGTCGTTGAAGACCACGAGATCATCCGCGGTTGCGACATCATCCGCGATTGTGGCCACGTCTGCTGTCGGTTCGAGCGCCTCACGCAAGCCGTCCAGGAGCCGGTCCAGGATCCCCAGGGTGGCATCCAGCGCAGCCTCGATGTCCGCCCCGTCGGTGACCAACGTCGTCTCGAGGGCGGCGGCAGCGTCGGCCAGTTCGTGGGCTCCGATGGTCCCCGCCAGGCCCTTCAACGTGTGCACGAGGCGATGGGGCCCAGTCGCGTCACCACCGTCGGCTTCGGCGCGGAACTGCTTCGCGAAGTCTTCCTGGGATTCGAGGAAGCGTCGGAGCACGTGCTCATACAGGGCTGGGTCATTGCCCGTGACGCGCAGGCCGGCTGCGCGGTCGATGCCCGCCACGTCGGGCGCGCGGACCCGTGCGCGCACCTCCGCAGCCGTCACGATCGGATCGGACGTCAACCGCGCCGGCGTGATCCACCGAGCCATCGTGGAGAACATCTCGCGCAGGTCGATCGGCTTGCCGATCTGGTCGTTCATGCCCGCGGCCAGCGCCTTCTCGCGATCTCCTGCCATGACGTTGGCCGTCATGGCGATGACCGGCAGGTCCGCGTGGCGTGCCACCTTGCGCAGCCGACGCGTGGCCTCGTAGCCGTCCATGACCGGCATCTGGCAGTCCATGAGGACGCCATCGAAGTGCTCGCGTCGCAGGCACGACAGCGCTTCGCGCCCGTCGACCGCCGTCACCACCTCGATCCCCGCGCCACCGAGCAGTTCGATTGCAAGTTCCCGGTTGATCTCGTTGTCCTCCACGAGCAACACCTTGGCGCCCTGCAGCGACGCCCGGTCCGCGTGCGCGTCGTTCGCGTCGCGCACCTGCCGCGTCGAAGGGCTGACCAGACGCCCCATCGCCCGCATGATCGCGTCGAGGAGCGTGGAAGCCGTGGCTGGCTTGGACAGGAACGAGCTGATGGTGGCGCCCCCGCGCGCCGCGTTGGCGGCTTCGTCACGCCCGTGGGCAGTCAGCATCACGATCGCCGGGATCCGGCGGATCCCCGACAGTCGCTGGATCCGGCGGGCTGTCTCGATGCCATCCATGTCCGGCATGCGCCAGTCCATGACGACCACGTCAAACGGCGCATCCTGTCCGTCGGCCTCGACCATCGCAAGCGCGTCTGCACTGGTGGCCACGTTGGCGACGTCGAAGCCCAACGACCCGACCAGGCCGCTCACGATGTCGCGGGCGGTCGCGTTGTCGTCCACGACCAGCACGCGCGTGCCCCTGGTCGCCTCGCGATCGACAGTCGTGGGTGCCAGCTCGACCCCGGCATGCTGCAACCGAGCGGTGAAGTGGAAGGCGCTGCCCTCGCCGAGCGCACTTTCGACCCAGATCTCGCCGCCCATCAGCTCGGTCAGCCGCTTGCTGATGGTCAGGCCAAGGCCACTGCCGCCGTACTTGCGGGTGGTGGACGAGTCCGCCTGGCTGAATGAGCGGAAGAGCTTGGCCTGTTGATCGGGCGACATGCCGATGCCCGTGTCACGCACGGTGAACTGCAGCACGACGCCGTCAGGCAGCTCACCCACCTGGCGCACGCTCAGCACGATCTCGCCCTCGGCCTCGGTGAACTTCACGGCGTTGTTGCCAAGGTTGGTCAGGACCTGGGACAGCCGCAACGGATCGCCGCGAAGGGATCGAGGCAGGTCGACGGGCACATCGAACATGAACTCGATCGCGCGCTCCTCAGCCTTCATGCCGATCAGGCCAGCAACGTTGTCCAGCACACCCTCGAGCCGGAAGTCGATGGACTCCATCTCCAGCTTGCCGGCCTCGATCTTGGAGAAGTCCAGGATGTCGTTCAGCACGCCCAGGAGCGACTCGGCGGCCCGATGGACCTTGGAGATGTAGTTGCGCTGCTGGCCGGTGAGGCCACTCTCCAGGGCCAGGTGCGACATCCCGATGATCGCGTTCATCGGCGTGCGGATCTCGTGGGACATGTTGGCCAGGAACTCCGACTTGGCGCGAGTCGCCTCCTCGGCAAGTTGCGTCGCGCGCTGGAGCTCGGCATTGCCGCGGTCAAGCTCGGCCCTGGCTTCCCGTTCGGCACGCAGCAGGCGTGCGCGCTGTTGCGCCAGCTCGAACAGCACGCCAACCCGGGCAATCGCGGTCTCGTCATCCGAGGTGAACATCGGCGTGGTGGCAGCCAACTCCATCAGGAGCGTCGACTGCCCCATCGCGATGCGCCGAAGGGCATCGCTGGCGGGATCGATCGGGTCGCCCGCTGCCCCGACCAGTTCACCGGAGGGATCCAGCAGCGCGATCCCGGCTGCACCGGTGAGGTGGTGCAGTGACGGCAACAGCGCCGCCGTGACGGCGTTGGGGTCCTCTTCGGCCAGGAAGCGCAGCGCGACCTCGTTGAGCCGCCGTTCCGCCTCCAGGCGCCACGTGGCGAGCAGCCAACGCGGTGGGGCGAACCCGAACAGGAACGTCAGGCCCGACGCGATCGTCAGGGCCTGGCCGCTCATCGTGGCCACTTCGTTTTCCCCGAATCCGCCTGCAAAGCCCGGCAGCAACGACAGCCCGATCGCCCAGGCCCCCGCCGACATCATCGCCAGGCGCTTGCGCACGACGACGGGCTCACCACGGCGACCGCGCAGCAGCAGCGCGCCGGCAGCGGCTCCCAGGCCGACCCAGTGCGCCACGAAGAGGCCGAAATAGGCCAACACCAACGGCGGCGGGGTCACGCCTTCGTCGAGTTGGTCGAGGTCGTAGCCGAACATGAGCCACACTGCCCCAAGGAGCGACATGACGAGGCTCACCGCTGCCAGCCGCTGCAGCCATCGCGGTGCGGGAACGACCGAGTCGCCGAACCGGAAGAGCAGCCAGGGGAACAGGATCGCAAGGCTGAAGATCGCCGCGCTGACCCAGGTTGTCGCCGAATCACCGACCAGCGCACTCTGGACGTAGACCACGGACATGACGGCGAACGTGGCCGCGACCCACGCGCTCGGGCGGGTCCGCAGGCGAAGCCACAGCCGCACGGCGGCAGCCGCGGCCACCACGATGACGACGGGAACCAGCCCATCCACCAACTCGGCGACGGTGATCACGTGACAGCCAATCCCAGAGCTCCAGAGCCCAAGTGGCGAGGGGCAATGGCCACACAGGACAGGGTTTGATCCAAACCCCACACAAAACTACGGAGAGCACTCATGCAACCACACACCCGAACATGGCCATCTGGACACTGGCCATGGGCAATTGGTGTCAGCCTCCTACCCTGACCGCCCCTGCCGCAACGAAGGGATCGACCAACGTGGCGACCGCCTTGAGCGCCGTCGAGGACTGGCCGGCGACCACAACGGCGGTCGGGGTGACGACAGCGGCACGGACCGTCGCGATCCATGGGCCCATCGACCATCCGTTCGCGCTGGCCTCTGTGACCAAGCCCTTGGCCGCGTGGGCGGTCCTCGTCGCGGTGTCCCGGGGGGCACTCTCCCTCGATGAGCCGATCGCCAGCCGCGCGATCGGGCCGGATGTGACGATTGCGCACCTGTTGGCCCACGCATCCGGTCTTGGACCGGATGCCTCCAGCCCCGTGTCAGGCGTCGGAAGGCGACGGATCTATTCCAACCACGGCTTCGAGGTGCTGGGTGAGCTGACCGCCGCCGCCGTCGGCCAACCGTTCGAGGCGTGGCTGGAGGTCGCCGTGCTGACACCCCTGGCGATGACCACGACTCGTTTGGAGGGGTCGCCGGCCCATGCTGCGACCAGCACCGTCCGTGACCTCCTCGCCTTCGCACGCGAACTGCTGCGGCCGACGCTGTTGTCCGTCGAGTTGCATGCCCGCGCGAGCTCGCCGGCGTTCGCCGAGCTGGCTGGCGTGTTGCCCGGCTACGGGCGCCAGGACCCAAACCCGTGGGGCCTCGGCGTGGAGATCCGCGGCGACAAGCAGCCGCACTGGACCGGCGCCTCGCACTCCCGGGCGACGTTCGGCCACTTCGGCCAGTCCGGCACGTTTCTCTGGGTCGACCCGAGCGTCCAACGCGCGGCCGTGTGTCTGACCGACCTGGCGTTCGGCGCCTGGGCAGTCGCAGCCTGGCCTGCCTTCAACGACATGGTGCGCGCGACCTACGCGTGACGCGCGGCTTCAGGCAAGCCCCGCGCCGGCGAGGGCCGTCACAGGCGCAGCGGCCGGGTCGGCGCCAGCACGGCGGCCGGGTCGTCGCGCCAGAGCTCCGGTTGGACGTCGATGTACAGCTCGATCTCGTTGCCGTCAGGATCCTCGAGGTAGAGCGAGTGCGTGACCGTGTGATCGCTGGCGCCGGTCAGCGGGACATCGTGGTCGCGCAGGGTCGCGACGACCTCGCGGAGCTCGTCGTCGGTCGTGCCGACCTTCAAGCCGAAGTGGTACATCCCCACGCGCCGGCCGGCGGGGATCGGTGCCGCGTTGTCGCCCACCTCGATCAACAGCAGTTCGTGATGCGTGCGACCCGTCGTGAACGCCACCGCGACGCGTGCCATGGGCGATCCAGAAGGCATCGCGACCTCTGGAAAGCCCAACACGTTGGCGTAGAAGTGCCGCGACCTCTCGAGGTCGCGGACGTACAGGACCAAGTGGCCAAGCTCGTGGACGCGCACGGACCGATTCCTTGAGGTCTGGGGACGCTGGGCACAACACCGCGACCGGCTTGGGCCCTTCCCGCCAGCGCAACCACGGTTGCGGGCGCGCCTACTCGGCATCGCGATGCCAAACCTTGAGCACGAGATCGCGCCGTGCCCGCAGATCGTCAACCAGCGCCCGCGGGGGCGTGGATGTCTCACGTTTGCCCCCAAAACCGCCGTTCCTGTGGTCACGCAGCGCGGTCACACCGTCGCCGCGTGTCCGCGGAGGACGCGAAGATGACCGGACCGGCACGCACGACGACCTGGCGGCGGGGAGCACAGCTGCTCGCCGCAGCGATGGTCGCCACGCTGCTGCCGGCCGGGGCGGCAAGCGCCTCCACAGCCACGTTCGATGCCACGACCACCGCCACGACCACGGATGCCGTCGCGGGTGCCAGCGCCGACGAACTCCTCGCTGAGGCCCTGTTCCTTCAGCTCTACAACGAGGCGCGCCAGGACCCCACCGCCTGGTATCCCGCGGCCACCGAGGACCCCCAGCCAGCCATGACCGCCTGGACCAACGTCCGCGACGTGGCCCGCGCCTGGTCAGACGAAATGGCGGTGGCCAACAAGCTGGCCCACAACCCGTCCTACGGCGATCAACTCTGCTGCTGGCGCCGGGCCGGTGAGAACGTCGGCGTCACCTCCGGTGTCGGTGACCGCCAGACCGTCGAAGACGCGGTGCGCCAACTGGTCACCGCCTTCATGGCGTCGGACGGCCACCGCAGCAACATGACCAACCCCGACTTCGACCAGTTCGGCGTTGGCGTGACGATCACGGACGGCGGCCGCCTCTGGGTTGCGATCAACTTCCAGCAACTGGCCACGGGGGCGACCCCGCAGGGCGTGCAGTACGACGCGGCGTCGACCCTGGCCGAGCGCGACGCCCTGCTTGCCGCCTTGCTGCCAGTGCCGACGGCGCGCGACTTCAGCCGCACCTGCGACACAGCACAGCGCAACGTGGGCGACGACGCCGTGGCCGTGCCGAGCTTCCTCGACATCGTGGGCAACGTCCACCAGCAGGCGATCGAATGCGTCGCGGCCCAGGGCGTCGCGAGCGGCCGGCTCGACGGGACGTTCGGGCCGGGCGGCAGGCTGAACCGCGGCCAGATCGCGACCTTCCTCGTCCGCGCCCTCGAGGCCGTGGGCGCCACGGTCGCGGACGCCGACGTGGACCACTTCTCCGACGACGACGGCACGACCCACGAGGACAACATCAACCGACTGGCGGCCCTCGGCGCCGTCGACGGCGACGAGTACCGCCCGTTCGACGATGTGACCCGCGCCGAGATGGCAACCATGCTGATCGCGGCACTGCGCTCCGCCGGCCTCCTCGATGACACGGCCGCCGCGACCGACTGGTTCACCGACGACACCGGTCACGCCGCCGAGGACGCGATCAACCTCGTCGCCGAACTTGGCCTGGTCACGGGACGCTCCGCGGGCCACTTCGAGCCCGACGCCACGCTGACCCGCGGCCAGATGGCGACCTTCCTGGCCCGCACCCTCGACCTCGCCCACGCCCCCGCCTGACCGCACACCACCGTTGCGGGTCGATCCTGCTCCAGACGGTCGGAGCGAAATCGACCCGCGATGCGGCCACACGGTGCGGCCACCGTTGTGGGTCGATCCTGCTCCAGACGGTCGGAGCGAAATCGACCCGCGATGCGAGGCATCGTGTCAGTGCAGGATGGCTTCGCCGGTCTGGACGCGCCAGAGGGTGGCGTAGAGGCCGTCGCGGTCGGTGATCAGGTCGTCGTGGTGGCCTGACTCGACAACCTGGCCGTCGCGCAGCACGTGGATCGCATCCGCGTTGCGGATTGTCGACAGGCGATGGGCAATCACGATCGTCGTGCGGCCGACCGCGACACGGTCAAGCGAGCGCTGGATGGCGGCCTCGGTCTCGTTGTCGACGCTGGACGTTGCCTCGTCGAGGATCAGGATCGGCGGGTCGGCCAGCACCGCACGCGCGATCGACACGCGCTGGCGTTGACCGCCGGACAGCTTCTGACCGCGCTCACCGACGATCGTGTCGTAGCCGCGCGGCAGGTCCATGATGAAGTCGTGCGCCTCGGCGGTGCGCGCGGCTGCCTCGACCTCCTCCTGGCTGGCATCGGGACGGCCATAGGCGATCTGTTCGCGCACCGTGCCGTGGAACAGGAACACGTCCTGGCTGACCAGGCCAATCGAGCCCCGCAACGCGTCGAACGTGAGCTCACGGGTGTCGACGCCGTCGACCGTGATGGCTCCGTCGGTGGGGTCGTACAGCCGCAGCAGCAACTTGACCAGCGTGGACTTCCCCGCGCCGGTGGCGCCCACGATGGCCGCGTTCGAGCCGGCGGGGATGTCAAGCGCCAGCCCACGCAACACGTCGATGCCGGGCCCGTAGGAGAAGCTGACGTCGTCGAACCGCACGTGGCCGGCGACCCGGCCGTTGGCCGCGACCGGCAGTTCACGGACTCCCTCGGTGATGATCGGCTTGCGTTCCAGCAGGCCGAGGATTCGTCGGATCGAGGCCATGCCGCGCTGGTACTGGTCGAACGTCTCCCCCAGCGCGGTGAGCGGCCACAGCAGGCGCTGGGTGATGAAGATCATGACCGAGTAGGAGCCGACGGCGATGTGGCCGTCCAGGGTCCGCGTCCCACCGAGCACCAGGATCGCCGTGAACCCGAACAGGATCGCCATGCGGATCAGGGGGATGAATGCGCTGGACAGTTGGATCGCACCACGATTGGCCTCGCGATAGTCGTGCGACTCCTCGGCGATTCGTTCGACCTCACGGTCCTCGGCGGTGAAGGCCTTGATGGTGGCAATGCCCTGGATGTTGTTGGCCAGCGAGGAGTTGAGCAGCCCGACGCGGTCGCGGACCGTGGCGTAGCGCGGTTCCAGTACCCGCTGGAACCGAAACGAGCCGTACACGATCACCGGGATCGGCGCGAACGCCCACCAAGCCACCGTCGGATCCAGGACGAAGAACGCGCCGCCGACGACGAAGACCGTCGTCATGACCTGCAGGATGTCGTTGGCGCCGTTGTCCAGGAACCGCTCCAGCTGGTTCACGTCATCGTTGAGGATCGACATCAAACCGCCCGTTGAGCGGTCCTCGAACCACGACTGCTCCAAGGTCTGGACGTGGGCATAGGCCTCCAGGCGCAGTTCATGTTCCAAGGTCTGGGCGAGGTTGCGCCATGCGACCTTGTACAGGTACTCGAAGACCGATTCGAGGATCCAGATGACCGCCGAGACGGCGGCCAGCAGCCACAGTTGCGTGCGCAGTGCCTCGACACCGAAGACGGCGCCGACCAGGGAAGCCTCGCCCCGCACCACGATGTCGACGGCCATCCCGATGAGAAACGGCGGCGCCAGGTCGAAGACCTTGTTGAGGACCGAGAACACCGACGCCCAGACCATCGCGCGTCGGTGCCTGGTGGCATGGCGCCACAGCGCCACGAAGGGTTGCTGATCTTCGAGGGTGTCCATGCACCCGACGCTACGCGCCACCACCGGCCACCTCGACCCAACCGCCCCCAAACCCCCCGACACTGGGTGAGTCCTCCCGGCTGATCAAGCCAGGGGGCTCACCCAGTGTCGGGGGGCAGGCCTGGTGGAAGGGGTCAGACTGCCTCCTCCAGCGGGGTCGGAGGCGGCGGCTCGTCGGGGCCGCCCGAGCCGCCGGACACCTCACCACCCTCAGGTGCGGGCCAGGCCAGCCAGGACTGGCGCTGGAAACCAGCCAGGTCGTGTTCGGCCAGGCCCGCGTCGCTGACCGTCAGCAACATGCCGCGCACGACGATCGACCGGCGGATGACCCACGTGCCGTTGTCGACGTCACCCTCGGTCATGTGGCTGACGTAGGCCTCCTGGGCCAGCGTGCCGGACGTCCCGATGTCCAGGACGGCGGCACCGACCGCACTCGACTCGTTGGTCCAGGTCTGGATCGGCACGAACGCGTTGCCGGTGGCCGGCCAGTACAGGAAGGCACGATGGTCGTACTCGACCTCGGTGTAGGAGTCGAGGTACTTCAGCTTCTCGTCGGCGAGGGTCGGATTGGCCAAGTCGCTGATGTCGTACAGCGCCACCTGCGCACCCGTCCTTCGCCCGTCCTTGTCCGCGGCGACACCGACTCCCAGCAGCAGGTCCTCGGACACGCGGTGCAGGTACGCCGAGTAGCCGTCGTCCTTCAGCTCCCCGACGATCCGCGGGGCGGTCGGGGCGCTCAGGTCAATGATGTAGAGCGGATCGACCTGGCGGAAGGTCACCACGAAACCCAGGTCACCGAGGAAGCGCACGGCCTGGATCTGCTCGCCCAGGCCGAGGTTGCCCACCCTGCCGATCTCGACGAGGTCGCCGTCGCCCTGCTCGGTCAGCACTGCCACGAACGACGACGAGTCACCGCCGTCTCCCCCGGTCCACGGCGGCTGCTTGGTCGCCGCCACCCGGTAGTTGCCACCGAACTCGGACAGGGAGAACTGGTTGAGGACGAAGCCGTCGATCGCCCCCGAGCCTTGGTAGGTCAGGGCAGTCGGCGACGAGATGTCGAAAGCGTGCAACTCGGTCGAAACCGTGGAGTCGACCGACTCGTACTGGTCACCCCATCGGCTGGTCGTGACGACCAGCCGATCCAGCGAGGCGTAGATCGTCTCGCCGGAGGCGACGACCGTGGCCGCTGCGCCCGGGTCGCCGGATACCTCGATGTCCAGGGTGAACACCGTCACGTTGTCAAAGCCCGACCACGCCGGCGGCTCGTGGACGGCCGCGCAGTCGACGAGCAGGTCGCGGTTGCCGCTCTGGTCACCCCAGAACGGCAGCCAGTTGTCGATCGTGGAGTCCTCGACGACCTGGCGGTTGTGCTCCAGCGCCCTGTCCTGGGCTTCCTCGCTGTCATCCTCGGGCCACGTGAAGGGCAGGTCGTGCGCACCCGAGACGGTCACGATCCGCGCGACGCCATCGATCATCCGGGCCGCGCGGTACCAGCCGTCGATCTCGGTCGTGCTCAGCAGCACGGGCGCTGTCGGGTCGCTCAGGTCGTAGCGGGTCAGCAGCGTCGTCGGTCGCGGGGGCGAGTACGGCCCCGAGATGTCGGACTCGAACGCGTAGACCGGGTAGCTGGAGGTCGTCATGACCAGCAGCGTGTCGCCGGACAGCAGCAGTTCGTGTTGGCCAATCGCCTCGGGGGTTATCGTCGCGGCCAGGACCGGCGACGCGCCGGTGAGATCGACCACGCGCAGCTGGTCCCAGGTCGCGTGGACCAGCACGGATCCGTCGGTCTTGACCAGGTCCGGCTCGTCGACGCCGGCCTCCTGGACATTGGTCGTGCTCACGTCGCCGCCGGACCCGGTCCCGCCCGCGTCGGCAGCCTCGCCGCTCGGCGCCGGTGCGGCCTCGGGACCGGCCGTGTCGTCCGTGGTCGCCAGCACGGGATAGCCGTACCACTCGTTGAGGCCGTACGCGGTGACCCGCTCCAGGGCGTTGGTGCGGAAGAACGCCAGCAGGTCGTCACAGTCGGCGAACCGCTGCAGGTCGGGGCGGCGACGCAGGCTGGCGTCGGGGCCGCAACCCTCACCGTCAAGGTCTTCGAGGTACTCGCGCACCGCACCGGACACCAGTTGACCGTCACCGACGATCGTGAGGTCCACTTCCGGTGTCCCGCAGGTGGCGACCAGGCGACGGGTCGAGACCGTCACGGTCCCGGTCGTCAGCAGGACCGGAGCATCATTGTCGGCCGCCAACCCCGCCGCGGCCAGCCCGAACGCCCACGACGTCTCTCGCGCGGCATCGACGATGGTGAACGCTCGTGGGCCGGTCGTGACCGCACCTGCAAGTTCGATGGCAATCGCGGCAGCCGTGCCGGTGCGGTCAGCGCCGAAGTGGCGGACGGCCCCAGGGACACCGGCGGCGACGGCGTTGGCCAGGGCCGCGGGCCCGCCCAGCAAGTGGGTCACCGTGACGCCGCGGGAGTCCAGCCACGCATCCACGCCCGGATCGAGCGAGTCGGTCGCCGTGAGCAGGATGGGCATGCCGCGTCCCGCCGCAACGCCGCCTCCAGCCACGGAGTCCGCCCAGCCAGACCCGGGGCTGGTCGCCAGCCCGCGGGCCCGCGCCAGCATCACCTCGGTGGTGATGCCCGACACGGCACGGACTTCGTCCGCGACCGCAAGTGCTGTTGCGATCCGGTCGGCGCCCCACAACCGCTGCACGTCGTAGCCCTGCGCCCGCAGGTCCGTGACCACGGCGTCACTGACGGCGTTCACGCCCCCAAGCACGTAGACGCGCCCAAGCAGGCCGAGCAGCCGGTCGATCTCATCCTCGGTTGCGGGCGTCAGTGCGTCGCTGTCCGTGAAGAGCAGCGCGCCGTCCCCCGTCAGGGCAGAGCCGGCCAGGGAGTCTGCAAACTCGTCGTCGCGCGACAGGACGACGTGGTCGGCCTCGCGACCGCCGGACCCATCGTCGGCGAAACGACGCTGGGCCACGTCGATTGCAGCAGCGGTCGGGTCCGAGGTGTTGATGCGGGTCGTGACGGTCTCGTCCGCGGCGACCGCCGAGACTGCGGATGTCAGCGGCGCCAACGCCCCCAACACCAAGGCCATCGCCAGGCCAGCTGAACGGGCACGCATGGGGTCCCCCTACACGTCGGTGGGAGGTCGGACGCCACCGACCCCAGCCAGGTTCCCAGTCTGCCCGAAATCGCCGGCGACCGCATGGGGTCCTACGTCAGGAGTGCCGCGACGTGCTCACGCAGGGCCCGCAAGGCCGCACCGCGGTGGGATCGGGCGTCCTTCTCCGCTGGCTCGAGCTCAGCGTTGGTCCGCGTTGCTCCCTCGGACACGAAGTGGGGGTCGTAGCCGAACCCGTTTTCGCCACGCGGGACGTCGATGATCCCGCCCTCCATGGTCGCCCGCACCACCCATTCACGGCCGTCGGGCGTCGCGAGGGCGGCCGCGCAGACAAACCGCGCTGTGCGATCGGCAGGCGCGACGTTCGCCAGCGCAGCGATCAGCTTGGCGTTGTTGTCGGCGTCGGTCGCGTCGGGGCCGGCGTAGCGCGCCGACCACACGCCGGGCGCGCCCCCAAGGGCATCGACCTCCAGGCCCGAGTCGTCGGCGATGGCCGGCAGCCCTGACCCCCGGGCCGCCGCACGCGCCTTCAGCAGCGCGTTGGCCTCGAAGGTGTCGCCATCCTCGACGGGGCTGTCCAGGCCCAGCTCGGTCATCGGCACCAGTTTCACGTCGAGGCCGTCGAGGACCCGCAGGATCTCCACCAGCTTCTTGCGGTTGCCGGATGCCACGACGAACCGCACCGGGCTCACGCTTCCAACGCGGCGCGTTGCAGGACGAACAACTCCTCGCACCCCGCGACAGCCAGGTCGAGCAGCTCGTCCAGCTGCGACCGCGAGAACGTCGCCCCCTCGGCGGTGCCCTGCACCTCGATCAACTGGCCATCGGCCGTCGCAACGACGTTCATGTCGACGTCGCAGTCACGGTCCTCGAGGTAGTTGAGGTCCAGCATGGGCTCGCCGTCGACGATCCCGACGCTGATGGCCGCGACCTGGCCGGTGACCAGCTCGCCGTGGCCCGAGGCGCGCAGCGCCCGGGTGAGCGCCACCCAGCCGCCGGTGATCGACGCCGTGCGGGTCCCGCCGTCCGCGTCAAGCACGTCGCAGTCCACGGTGACCGTGACATCGGGCAGTGCATCGAGGTTCACCGCTGCACGCAGTGACCGGCCAATCAGCCGTTCGATCTCCTTGGAGCGACCCCCCGGGCCGGCGCGCTCGCGGCGGCTGCGTGTGTCGGTGGCGCCCGGCAGCATCGCGTACTCGCCGGTCACCCAGCCGCGACGGTCGCGCCAGCGCGGCGCACCCTGCTCGACCGAGGCGGCGCACAGGACTCGCGTTTCACCACAGGAGATCAGGCAGGACGCAGCCGGCTGGCGCTGGAAGTCCGGCACCAACTCGACGACACGGAGCGCCGCGACGGAGCGACCATCCAAGCGCGCCATCACAGGTCGAACGTGTCGAGGTCATCGACCAGGACCACCTCGCCGGGGAACGCCGCACCCGCGTCGGCAGCGATCCGCGTCCGGTTGGCCTCCGGCGACACGTGGGTCAGGAGCAATCGGCCGACCTCGGCGTCGCGTGCAGCCTGGCCGGCCAAGGTCCCATCCAGGTGGATGCCCTCCGGAAAGCCGTCCAGCTGATCCCACGTCGCCTCGCACAGGAACGTGTCCGCGCCGCGGGCGGCCTGCAGCAGTGGCTTCCCGCCCGCCGAGTCCGACGAGTAGACGAACGTCCGGCCGTCCCACGTGCAGCGCACCGACAGGGTGGGTGCAGGGTGGATCGAGTGGAGAAACTCGAAGTGGAGGGGCCCGACGTCGACCTGGTCGCCGGCCACGATCTCGTTGGTGTCATACACCTCGTCAAAGAGCAACGTCGAGTCACGCGACAGCAGCGCCTTTGCGGCGTAGGCGACCTCCGGTGCGGCATGAACGGGGATGCGGTGACCGCGTTCGAGGTAGCGCTCCCGCAGTCCGTAGAAGGACGACACGAGGTCGACGTAGTGGTCGATGTGGCGGTGCGTGATGATCACGGCATCGATGTCGTCGAACCCGCAGAGCCGTTGGAGGTTGGCCGTCGAGCCGTTGCCCATGTCGATGACCACGCGCGTGTCACCGAGCTCGAGCATGTAGCTGGAGCACGCCCGCCCAGGACCGGGGTGGGAACCAGAGGAACCGAGGACAGTCAGGCGCGCCGAACTCACCGACGAGTCCCAACCACCAGGAGCTGTGGCTCGCCGATCGCAACCTCGACGTCGCCCTCGACAAACCGCAGCGTCAGCACCCCCGCTTCGAGTCGTTCGGTCAGGTCGTGGAACCGCTGGACGGAAACGATCAGCTGGGTACCAGCCTCGATGGTCTCTCCGGGCTGGACCGGCAGTCCGCCGACGAACGGATCAAGCCGAAGGACCTCGGCGTCCTCCCATCCCGCGGTCGCCTGGATGACGGGATCCTCGCCTGCCGTCACCGCCTGCTCGAGCGTGATCATGACCTGCACGAACGCGACGTCGGGGACCAGGACGGCCACGTCCGGCGTGGCGGTGGCCTGGATCGCGCCGGTGCGCACCTCGGTGGGGATGGTGCCGATGACGCAGAACGGGAGCAGGGCGCCGTCGCTGCGCACGCACCACGTCGTCTCGCCCTGGCCGTTCTGCGCCGTGACGACGGGCAACACGGCGCCGTAGACATCCAACGTGGGCAGCGGCGTCACGGTGGTCGGCAGTGCCACCCATGCGGCCGTGAACTGGCGCAGTTGGTCGGCAGTGGCCCCGACCATCTCGGCCGCGCCGGCATCGATGGCATCGAAGAACGCGTCGGCGTCGCCGCCGTCGTACAGCCCCTGGACGTACGCGACCGGGTCTGCGACGACGGTCGGCGTCGACCAGCCACCCAGGAGCGTGCCCCCGAAGGCCAGCACGACGATGGCCACGATGGCCAGGACGATCCGATCAGCGGCCACGGGCGGCTTCACGTCGATGGTGGTGTCGGACACGCCGGCCCCCTGGAGGCGGTGACTGGCCGACCCACGTCGACGCGATGGCCCTGACGACGATCCCGAAGGAGCGGCTCAGGCCCAGAGCGTGCCAGCGATGCGGTCAGCGATCTCGTCAAGGTCCCCGGGAGCATAGGCGCCGGTCGACAGGTACTTCCATCCCCCGTCCGGGGACAGGACAACGATGTGGGATCCCTCGGGAAGTCGCTTGCATACCCGCACCGCCACTGCCAGGGCCGCGCCCGTCGAGACACCGGCGAAGATCCCCTCCTCGGTGGCCAGTCGGCGGGTCCATTCCAGCGCACCTCGTGAGTCCACCTTGATGCGGCTGTCCAACACGTCGACGTCGAGCACCTCAGGTACGTAGCCCTCGTCGAGGTTGCGCAGCCCGTACACGAGGTCGCCGTACTCCGGTTCAGCGGCATAGACCTTGATGGCCGGGTCGTGCTGCTTGAGGCGCTTGCCGACGCCAGTGACGGTGCCACCGGTGCCAAGGCCCGCGACGAACGCCGCGATCTCCGGCAGATCGGCCAGGATCTCGGGTGCGGTCGTCTCGTAGTGCGCCAGCGGGTTGGCGGGGTTGCCGTACTGGAACGGCATGAAGACGGCGGGGTCCCCGGCCGCCATCTCCTGTGCCATGCGCACGGAGCCGTTGGACCCTTCGGTTGCGGGTGAGAACACCAACTCCGCCCCGAACATCGTCAGGATCTGCTTGCGCTCTTCCGAGGTGTTCTCGGGCATCACGCACGTGAGCGCGTACCCGCGGGTACGACAGATCGCCGCCAGCGCGATCCCGGTGTTGCCCGACGTCGGCTCCAGGATCCGCTGGCCTGGCTGCAACACACCCTGCTTCTCGGCCTGCTCGATCAGGTACAGCGCCACCCGGTCCTTCACCGACCCGGTCGGGTTGTGGCCCTCGAGCTTGATGTGCAGGTGGTAGCCCGGCGGCGACAGGTTTGGCAGGCCGACCAACGGGGTGCCACCGATTGCCTGGGTGATGTCGTCGAAGCGCATCGGGTCAGGCGCCGCCAGCGACGGCTGGCATGATCGCCACCTCGTCATCGGGCGCCACGGCGCTGTCCAGCCCATCGAGGTAGCGAATGTCCTCGTCGTCCACGTAGACGTTGATGAAGCCTCGGACCGTGTCACCGTCGAAGAGCTGCTCCTTGATGCCCGGGTACTGCTTGGCGACGGCCCGCAGGACGTCGCCGACGGTCCCGCCGTCAGCGGTCACCTTGGCCTGGTTGTCCGTGTGCTTGCGCAGCACGGTGGGGATCCGGACGGTGGGCATGACGACCTCGTGGGCGGCGCGGGCGGCGCGGGCGGGGGGTTGCGGCGCAGTGGCGTGCGGGCAGGGTACGAGCCGCGGGTCAGGCCGCGAGGGAGTTGCCGCGGGCGACGGGCTTCTCGGTGACGACGCCGTCCTCGATCGCAAAGGCGCGGATGTCCGGGACGTCGCGATCCTGCAACGTCACGATCGCATACGTGGCGTCCGGGTAGGCGGCCAGCCGGATGTCCGTGGCGGATGGGTAGGCCTGAGTGTGGGTGTGCGAGTGGTAGATGACCAGGTGCCAGTCGTTGTCCTCGATCTGGCGCATGGCTCGCAGCATCCCCTTGGGGTTCATGACGTAGTAGGTCATGGACCGCTCGTCGTTGCTGATCGGGAAGTGGTGCACCTCACCGTCGGCGTCGACGCCCAGGAGCCCGCAGACCTCGAAGGGAAAGTCCGACCGGGCGTGGTCGACCAGCGCCTCCCAGGTGTGCTCATCCAGTCGCAACGTGTCGACCACGGGCCCTCCACTTCTTGGCGCGCGCCACGGTAGCGACCCGACCAAACACAACTCGGCCCGCCCCGATGTCTGCGGGCGGGCCGAGTCGCGGTGGTGCAGCCGTCAGGCCTTGACGACCATGGCGTCCTCAGCGATCTCAGCTGGGTTGAAGACGATCCCGCCGTCGACCTCCGATGCGCCATAGACGAAGAAGGCATAGGCCCCCGTGTTCACGTAGTTGGGCGTCAGGATCAGCTCGACCTCGTGATCGGCGCCCAGGTCCAACTTGCCACGAAGCATGCCCTTTACGAGGTTGGTCACTGTGACGCGGTACTGGTCCAGTCCGGTCGCGTTGGGGGCGGCCTCCAACGGCACGTCCTCGATCAGGTACGTGGGCAGAACCGCAACGCCATCGATGTTGACGGCCACGTTGAGGGACAGCGGCCGACGGGTGACGGGGTCGGCGGTGCCGGCATAGCCGAAGTGCGAGCCGTGGATCGTGACGGACATCGTCTCGATCGCGCCCTCGAACGAGCCGACGAAGACCGCGGAGCCGCTGTTGTTGGTCGTGTCGGCCACGTAGGGCACCGGCGATCCCAGCGTCCCGTAACCCTCGCCGGCCTGGTAGCTGCCCGTCGGCGCGTCGGTCGACCAGGTCGGGCGGCTGACCAGGCCCGTCTCGGCGAGGTTGCCCAGGCCCGGGCGAGCGTCGGTGAACCAGACCGGCAGCTCGCAGGTCTCGGTCTCGACCACCTCGTCCTTGTACTCCAGCTCGAAGGGTCGGCAGGCGTCGTCGCCGTCCGCGGCCACGACGAACATCGACAACGGCATTGCGGCCGCGAGGGCCAGGGCAGTGAAACGACGCATGGAGAATCCAGTGAGAGGGTGCGGGTCGCTGGTCCCAGACGAAAGGACCTCCCATCGGGATACGCCGCAGACCCGCCCATTCCCTGCCGTGGATGCCTGGCCGATCGTCCAACGCACCCGCTGCTCTCAGTCGAACAGGTCGGGCTGCTCCGCCGCGATCATGTCGTACAGGGGCTGGAAGGACAGCCAGCCGACGAAGTCCGAGCCGACCTGGTCGTAGGTCTTGTTGGCCTGCTCCTCGTCGATCTCGACGATGGTGCCCGCTGCCTCGGCCAGCAACTGGACCTGGCAGGAACGCTCCATCGAGATGAACCACCACGCGGCCGCGTCGACGGTCTGGCCAACGGTCAGCAGGCCGTGGTTGCGCAGGATGCAGGCCTTGTGGCCTTCGAGTGCCGCGGCGATGCGCTTGGACTCCTCGATCTCCAGGACCACGCCGGTGTAGTCATCGAACAGGCCATGGTCGTTGTGGAAGGCGCAGGCGTCCTGCGTGATCGACCCAAGCCTCTTGCCCAACGTCGAGAACGCGCGGCCGTAGGTGGAGTGGGTGTGGGCAGCGGCGGTCACGTCGGTGCGGTTGGCGTGGATCTGGCTGTGGATCGCGAACGCCGCGGCATTGACGGGGTGGCGACCATGGACGACCTGGCTGTTGTGGTCGACCAGGATGAGGTCGCTCACCTTCACCTGGCCGAAATAGACCCCGAACGGGTTGACCCAGAACAGGTCATGGTGCTCCGGGTCGCGATAGGTGACGTGACCCGCGACTCCCTCGTCGAACCCCATCTTGGCAAAAAGGCGAAACGTGGCCGCCAACCGTTCGAGGTTGTGGCGCCGCTCGGCCTCCACGTCCCCGTCGAACTGCGGCGGGATCCGGTAGGTGAGCGTCGCTGGGTCGACCGGGGTGATGTCCATGATGGCTCCGACTCGTCACCGCGATGATGCCGCGCCCCACCGTATTCGGCAACGCCTCCCTGCCAGCCCACGATGTTGCGTCAGGTGAGCGGACGGTCCGTGGGGTTGATCGGGCGAGGGAGCATGGTGGACCCCATCAGGTAGGCGTCCACTCCAGCTGCGGCAGCACGGCCCTCGGCAATCGCCCAGACGATCAGCGACTGGCCGCGGCCCATGTCGCCGGCCACGAACACGCCGTCGACGTTGGTGGCGTAGGACTGGTCGCGCACGACGTTGGTGCGGGCATCGAGCTCCACCCCGAACTGCTCAAGCATCCCGGTGGTCTGCGGACCCAGGAAGCCCATCGCCAGCAGGACAAGGTCCGCGTCGTACTCGAAGTCCGTGCCCTCGACCTTGGCGAACCGGCCGTCGACGAACTCGACCTCGTAACCGCGCAGGGCGCGGACCCGGCCATCGTCGGTGCCCAGGAACTCCTCGGTGTTGACCGAGTAGATGCGCTCGCCGCCCTCGTCGTGGGCCGAGGTGACCTTGTACGTCATGGCGTAGGTCGGCCACGGGTAGAGGTCGGTCCGCTCATCGGCAGGCCGCGGGAGGATCTCGAACTGCCTGATCGACCTGGCACCCTGGCGGTGCGAGGTGCCCAGGCAGTCCGCACCCGTGTCGCCACCACCGATGATGATGACGTGCTTGCCCTTGGCCGTGATCGGGACGTCCTCGACGGTCAGGTCGCCTTCCTGCGCGCGGTTGCCCCACGGCAGGAACTCCATCGCCTGGTGGATCCCGTCCAGCTCACGACCCGGCACCGGCAGATCGCGCCAGTTGGTCGCGCCACCGGCCAGGACGATCGCGTCGTACTCGGCCTGCAACTGCTCGGCCGTGACGTCGACGCCGATGTCGACGTTCGCGCGGAACTCGGTGCCCTCGGCGCGCATCTGTTCCAGCCGTCGGTCGAGGTGGCGCTTCTCCATCTTGAACTCGGGGATGCCGTAACGCAGCAGGCCGCCGATGCGGTCGGCGCGCTCGAACACGACCACGGCATGGCCGGCCCGGATCAGCTGCTGTGCAGCGGCCAGCCCTGCCGGGCCAGAGCCCACGACGGCGACCTTCTTCCCGGTGTGGATGGCAGGCGGCTGAGGCGAGACCCAACCCTCGTCCCACGCACGGTCGATGATCTCGACCTCGACCTGCTTGATCGTGACGGGCGGCTGGTTGATGCCCAGCACGCACGCCTGCTCACACGGCGCCGGGCACAGCCGGCCGGTGAACTCCGGGAAGTTGTTCGTGGCGTGAAGGCGTTCGATCGCGGCCTGCCATCGGTCGCGGAACACCAGGTCGTTCCAGTCCGGGATGAGGTTGCCGAGCGGGCAGCCGTTGTTGCAGAACGGGATGCCGCAGTCCATGCAGCGGCTGGCCTGGTCGCGCAGGACGTCAGGGTCGTGGTCGGTGTAGACCTCGTTCCAGTCCTTGATGCGCTCCGGGATCGGCCGCCACATCGGCAGCTGGCGTTCGCGGTACTTGAGGAAGCCTCTGACGTCACCCATGGTCTGCCTCCTCCGGCTCAGCCGTGTGCCGAGGCCATGATGGCCTCGTCGATGTCGCGGCCCTGTTCCTCGGCCACGCGTGCGGCGTCGAGCACGCGTCGGTAGTCCTTGGGCATGACCTTCTTGAAGTGGCGGACGTTGGTGTGCCAACGCTGCAGGATTGCCGCCGCCACCGGGGAGTCGGTCTCATCGTGGTGGGTGCCCACGGCCTCGCGCAGGAGGTCGATGTCGGTGTCCTCCAGCGGCTCGAGTCGCACCATCTCGGTGTTGACGCGCCGATCGAAGGTGCCATCCGGGTCATACACGTAGGCGATACCGCCGGACATGCCGGCCCCAAAGTTGCGACCCGTCGGCCCGATCACGACAACACGGCCCCCGGTCATGTATTCGCAACCGTGGTCACCGATGCCCTCGACCACGGCAGTGGCGCCAGAGTTGCGCACGGCAAACCGTTCGCCGACGACGCCTCGCAGGAACATCTCGCCACCCGTGGCGCCGTACAGGATCACGTTGCCGGCGATGACGTTGTCCTGTGCGACGAAGGCCGGGTGGCGGTCGTCTGGCGGTCGAACCACGATGCGACCACCTGAGAGGCCCTTGCCCACGTAGTCGTTGGCGTCGCCCCACAGGCGCAGCGTGATGCCCTTGGGCAGGAACGCGCCGAAGCTCTGGCCAGCAGATCCGTCGAAGCTGATCTGGATCGTGTCGTCGGGCAGTCCCAGCCCGCCGTACCGACGCGAGACCTCGTGGCCCAGCATCGTGCCGACCGTACGGTTGCGGTTGGCGATGGAGAGGCTGATCTTGACCGGCTCCTGACGCTCCAGGGCGGCCTCGGCCAGCCGGATCAACTCCACGTCCAGCGCCTCCTCCAAGCCGTGGTCCTGCTGCTTGGAGCAGAACGGGTCCTGCTCCCATGGCGACTCGGCCGGGGCCAGGATCGGCGTGAGGTCCAGCCCGCTGGCCTTCCAGTGGTCGATCGCCGAGTTGACGTCCAGCGCGTCGACGTGACCGATGGCCTCCGCGACGGTGCGAAACCCAAGGGCAGCGAGGTATTCGCGGACCTCCTCGGCGATGTACTCGAAGAACGTCTCGACGAACTCCGGCTTGCCGTTGAACCGGGCGCGCAGTTCCGGGTTCTGGGTCGCGACCCCGACGGGACAGGTGTCCAGGTGGCAGACGCGCATCATGACGCAGCCCGACACCACCAAGGGGGCTGTGGCGAAGCCAAACTCCTCCGCGCCCAGCAGGGTCGCGATGACGACGTCACGCCCCGTCTTCAGTTGGCCGTCGGTCTGGACGACGATCCGGTCACGCAGGCCGTTCATCATCAGGGTCTGCTGGGTCTCGGCCAGGCCGAGCTCCCATGGCGTGCCGGCGTGCTTCAACGAGTTCAACGGCGACGCGCCCGTTCCGCCGTCATGGCCAGAGATCAGCACGACGTCGGCCTTGGCCTTGGACACACCGGCGGCGACCGTGCCGACCCCGACCTCGCTCACGAGCTTGACGTGGATCCGAGCCGTGGGATTGGCGTTCTTCAGGTCGTGGATCAGCTGCTTCAGGTCCTCGATGGAGTAGATGTCGTGGTGCGGCGGCGGGGAGATCAGGCCCACGCCGGGCGTCGAGTGCCGGGTCTTGGCGATCCACGGCCACACCTTCTGACCGGGAAGCTGGCCGCCCTCTCCGGGCTTGGCGCCCTGCGCCATCTTGATCTGCAGGTCATCAGCGTTGGTCAGGTAGTGCGACGTGACACCGAACCGGCCGGACGCAACCTGCTTGATCGCCGAGCGACGCAGGTCGCCGTTGTGGTCGGGCAGGAAGCGGTCCTCGTCCTCGCCTCCCTCGCCGGTGTTGGACTTCGCACCCAACCGGTTCATCGCGATCGCCAGGGTCTCGTGTGCCTCGGCGCTGATCGAGCCGTAGGACATCGCCCCAGTGGAGAAACGCTTCACGATCTCACTGACCGGCTCGACCTCGTCGATCGGCACCGCCGGACGCGCGCCCTCCTTGAAGGCGAACAGGCCGCGGATCGTTGCCAGGCGCTGCGCCTGGTCGTCGACCAGCTTGGTGTACTCCTTGAAGACCTCATAGCGCCTGGACCGCGTGGCGTGCTGGAGCTTGAACACGGTCTCCGGGTTGAACAGGTGGTGCTCGCCCTCGCGGCGCCACTGGTATTCACCGCCCGCCCAGAGGTCGCGGTGGGCCACCTCGGCGGGGTTGTCGAGGTAGGCGAAGCCGTGGCGCTGCGCGACCTCCTCGGCGATCACGTCCAGGCCAATCCCGCCGAGCTTGCTGCTGACCCCGGTGAAGTGGCGCTCGATGACGTCGTGGGACAGGCCGATCGCCTCGAACACCTGCGCCCCGCGGTAGGACGCGACCGTCGAGATCCCCATCTTCGACATGACCTTGAGGATGCCCTTGGTGGCGGCCTTGACGTAGTTGCGCACCGCCTGGTCAGCGGTGATCTCACCGAGGATTCCCTCGCGCGCCATGTCCTCGATCGACTCGATGGCCAGGTAGGGGTTGATGGCCGCCGCGCCAAAGCCCACCAGCAGGGCCATGTGCTGGACCTCGCGCGCGTCGCCGGACTCGACCACGAGGCCGACCTGGCTGCGGGTGCGTTCGCGGACCAGGTGGTGGTGCACCGCACCGGTCAGCAACAGAGACGGGATGGGGGCAAGGTCGGCGCTGCTGTGGCGGTCGGACAGCACGATCGTGCGGTAGCCCGCCGCGATCGCGTCAGAGACCTTGACACAGATGGCATCGAGGGCGGCCTCCAACGCCGCTCCGCCACCCGCGACCTCGTACAGGCCGTCGATGGCGAACGCACGGAAGTCCGGTTGGTCGCCGTCGTCGTTGACGTACAGGATCTTGGCCAGGTCCTGGTTGTCGATGACCGGCGAAGGCAGGATGATCTGGCGGCATGCCTCGGGACCGGGCTCCAGGAGGTTGGACTCAGGGCCGATGGTCGTGACCATCGACGTCACCATCTCCTCGCGGATGGCATCCAGCGGCGGGTTGGTGACCTGCGCGAACAACTGCTTGAAGTAGTCAAAGAGCAGGCGCGGGCGGTCCGACAGCACGGCGATTGGCGTGTCCGATCCCATCGATCCGATCGGCTCGGCGCCGGTGCGCGCCATGGGCGCAACCAGGATCTTCAGGTCCTCGCTGGTCCAGCCGAACACCCGCTGGTGCTTGACCACACCGGCGTGCTGCGGGGTGAGTGGGAACCGTTCGGGCAGGTCGGCGAGGTAGAGCAGCCCGTCGTTCAGCCAGTCGCCATAGGGCTTGGCGTCGGCCAGGTCGCGCTTGATCTCCTCGTCCTCGATGATGCGGCCCTGTGCCGTGTCGACCAGGAACATCTTGCCGGGCTGCAAACGGCCCTTGCGGACGATGGTCGCCGGGTCAAGGTCCAGGACACCGACCTCACTGGCCATGACGACCAGGCCATCGTCGGTGACCCAGTAACGCGACGGACGCAGGCCGTTGCGGTCGAGCACCCCCCCGACGACCGTGCCGTCGGTGAACGTGACCGAGGCCGGCCCGTCCCAGGGCTCCATGAACGAGGCGTGGTAGCGGTAGAAGTCACGCTTCCAGTCCGGCATGTCGTCCTGGTTCTCCCATGCCTCCGGGATCATCATCAGCACGGCGTGCGGCAACGACCGGCCGGCGAGGTGGAGCAACTCCAACGCCTCGTCGAAGCTGGCCGTGTCCGATGCGTGTGGCGTCATGATCGGGAACGCCCGTTGCAATCGGTCGCCGAACACCGATGACACGTAGTTGCCCTCGCGCGCCCGCATCCAGTTGCGGTTGCCCCTGACCGTGTTGATCTCGCCGTTGTGGGCGATCATCCGGTACGGGTGCGCCAGCGGCCACGACGGGAACGTGTTGGTCGAGAAGCGCGAGTGGACCAGTGCCAGCGCGGTCGTGTAGCGCGTGTCCGTGAGGTCCCCGAAGAATGCCGGGAGTTGCTCGGTGGTGAGCATGCCCTTGTAGACCAGCGTGCGAGCCGACAGGCTGGGGAAGTAGACGCCCGCCTCGTGCTCGATGCGCTTGCGAGCGACGTAGACGCGCCGGTCCAGGTCAACACCTGTGAGGCGAGGAACCTCGGCCTCGGCGGCGACGAACAGCTGGCGGAAGATCGGCTCGACGTCGCGGGCGAAGGACCCGATCATCGTGTCGTCGACCGGGACGTCGCGCCAGCCCAGGACGACCAGTCCTTCGGTCGCGACGATCTTCTCCACAGATTCCACCGCGGCGGCCAGCTGATCGGGGTCGCGCGGCAGGAAGGCGATGCCCGCGGCGTAGGCGCCCGGGGCGGGAAGGGCGAAGTCGCAGACCGCCTCGAACAGGGCGTGAGGCAGCTGGGTCAGGATCCCGGCACCGTCGCCGACGTTGCGCTCGGCACCAGTTGCGCCACGGTGGTCGAGGTTGTGCAGGGCGGTCAGCCCACGCACGACCGTTTCGTGCGTGGCCCGGCCGTGCAGGTCGGCGACGAAGGCCACGCCACAGGCGTCATGTTCGTTGGCTGGGTCGTACAGACCACGCGCAGCCGGCAGGCCAGCGGCGGCCCCGATCGCAGCGGCCTGACGACCGGAAGCGGCGGGTGGGCCCGAGGGCATGGGGGCAGTCACAGATGACGTCCTTCCACGGCAAGCAACTCTGAGGGTCTGCGCCGTGAGACGTCATTGGCCCACCGCAGGTGTGCAACGGTAACGGTCGCGCCGCTCAGCTCCACGCTGCACACGCACGCCCGATCCCTCTCACCGCGCGGAAGGCAGCCGGTCCTGCGGCTGGCGGTACCGCCAGCTCAGGCGGGCTCGCAGACGACGACCGGGATCTCGCGGTCGGTACTCGCCTGGTAGCCGGCGTAGTTCCTGAACTCGCTGGTGATCTGCGCCCAGAGCTCCTCGCGCTCCTGCGACGTTGCCGTCCGGGCCTTCATGGCGCGGGTTGCCCCGTCGATCGTGATCTCGACGTCCGGGTTGACGACGAGGTTCTTGTACCACTGCGGATCGTCGGAGTGGCCGCCCTTGGACGCGACGATGACGACCCGGTCGGCCTCGCAGATGGGTGCCGTCAACAACGTCGAGCGCTTCTGCCCCGATTTCCGACCGATGACGTGAAGCTCGAGGGTCTGCATGCCGGCGAGCTTCTTGGGCCAACGGCCGCCGGTCACGGCGAGGATTGCCCGGTGTCCGTTCTCGAGCATCCAGGCGCCGATGCTGACCGCGGTGTCGGACTGCGGCATGACAAGCCTCCCCTGGGGACACCGTCAAGGCTACGCGGAGCCCCAAGCCTGCCACCTGCCGTGGCGTGGGAATCACTTCGGCCCCCGCATGGCGGGGGCCGAAATGATCAACTCATGACTCGTCGCGCGTCACGCGGTTTCGCTCAGGTCGCCACCGGTGCGCACCGTGGCAGCCTCTGCCCGGAGCTCGCGCTGCCGTTCACGTACTCGGGCACGTTCCATGAAGTCGTCGGAGTCCAGCTCCTTCAGCTCGTCCTGGAGCCCGTTCAGCTCCGCGCGGATCTCCTCGAGTCGACTCATCCTCGACCATCCCTTCGTCGCCGGGACACCTCGAATGGATGCCCCACCCCCGTACCCGGCCGCCGGCATCGCCGACCCCGGGTTCTCCACCGGAAGTTTGCGAGGCTAGGCCGCCCGAGCACGGCGCCCGCCCGGCCGTGCGCTGCACAGGGTCGGATGCTCGCATGGCCCACAACGGGCCGTCGTCCACTTGACAGCAGCGCCACCAGACCGTCGATCCTCGCGTGGCGCCCTTGCCTCGATCACGATGTCGGGAAGCCACACGGCCCCGGCACGAGGCCCCCATCATGCCAGCAGGCTCGCCAGCGTCGCCGCCACGTCGGTGTCGCGGAACTCGAATCCACTGTCCAGCAACGCCTGGGGGACGGCCCGCACGCTGTCCAGGGCAAGGGTGCGACCGAACTCACCCAGCACGCCAGCAAAGAACCAAGCAGGGGTGGGAACCCGTGCCGGCCGGTGCAACGCCGCGCCGAGCGCCGCCATGAAGTCGGCGTTGCGGGCTGGCTCTGGGGCGCACAGGTTGACCGGCCCGGCCAGGTCACTGTCGATGAGGTGGCGGATCGCCCGCACCTCGTCGGTCAGGCTGATCCAAGGCATCCATTGGCGCCCGTCGCCGTACCGGCCGCCTGCGAAGACCAGGAACGGCAGCCTGAGCTTGCGCAGGACGCCCTCGTGGCCGTCCAGGACCAGACCCGTGCGCGGATGCACCACCCGGACCCCGGCCTGCACCGCCGGGCCTGCGCTCTGCTCCCAGGCAGCACAGAGCTCCGCGAGGAATCCCGTGCCCCGCGTTGACGACTCGGTCAGGACCTCGTCGCCGCGCGGTCCGTAGGCGTTGCTCCCCGACTGGGAAACGTACACCGACGGCTTGGCGTCCAGCGACGCGATCGCATTGGCCAACAGCCGGCCCGAGTTGACCCGGCTGTCCCACAGCTTGGTCCGCTCGCTGCCCGTCCACAGGAACCGTCCGATCGGATGGCCGGCCAGGTGCACGACCGCGCCGACCCCTTCCAGTGCCTTGGCGTCGAGGTCGCCCTGGGACGGCTGCCACCAGATGTCACCCGCGACGGCGCGCCCTCGATCGCGGACGAGGCGATGGACCGTGTGGCCGTCGGCCTCCAGCGAGCGCACCAGTGCGCGGCCGATCATTCCCGAAGCACCCGTGATCGCCACTCGCATGCGCTGCCCTCGCGTCGCTGGTTCGGCCGGGCGTCAGTCTTGCGCAGCGTCGCCTTGATTGGGCCGGTGCCGCAGGCGAAGCTCAATCGCAGCGGCCATCGTGTGTGCGGCCTCGGGCACCACCGTGAGATACAGGCTGGGTTCCGTGAGCTCCAGTTCCCCGACCTGCCATGCACCGTCATCGGCCGCGATGAGATCGACGCGGGCATACAGCAGGTCGTGGCCGGTCGCTTGCACGATCCAACGCGCCAGTGCCAGCGCCTGCGCATCACCCTCATCGCGCACGTAGCGGCCGCCGTACTCCAGCTGCACCCGGATGTCGCCTTGCGCCGGCAGCTTGCGGACCGCGTGGGTGACCTCCCCGTCGATCAGGATGACGGAGAGCTCTCCCTCGGTCATGACCTTCGACTGGAACGGCTGCACCATCACGTCGCCGACCGCGAGCAGTCCGTCAAGGTGGTCCTGTGCCTGGTCATGTGACAGGCGGGCCGTATGGATGAGGCCGATGGCGCCGGCACCGACAACCGGCTTGACGATGGCGTCCGCCCAGCCGTGCTCGGCCAGCACGTCGGCAAGGTCGACGCGGTCGCCACGTCCCAACCAGGCCGTCGGGACGATCGGCGCGCCGCGCTCCTCCATCGTCAGCAGGTAGTCCTTGCGCACGTTCCAGCGCACGACCTCGGCGCTGTTGGTGAGCAGCGTGTGCGCCTCCACGCGGTCAGCCCAGTCCAGGAAGGCTTCGAGGTGGTCGGCGTAGCCCCACGTGCTGCGCAAGGTGACCATGCCGGCGGCCGCCCAGTCGACCGTCGGATCGTCCCACGCAGCGACGTCGGCCGTCATCCCGCGGTGACGCAGCGCGGCGACGAGGACGTGGTCGTCCTGATCCGACCACGACTCACCAGCATGGGTGGCGACGAGCACGTCCATGCAGCACTGCTCCCTGGATGGTGTTGTCCGGTGGGTGATTGGCGCTGCGGACCGTAACCGGGCCGGTCCACGCCACTGGACCCGGCAGCGACGCGCGCGGCCGATGGGCGCAGTCCGCGTCCGAGCGCCGTGTTGGCAGGAAATGGCGTGCCCAACGGGGAAGTTGGTCGTTGGCTCCTTCGGAGGTCTCCATGCTGCGCTCACTGCTCGCCACGATCGCCCTGCTCGCCACGATGCTGCCCGCGTGGCCGGCGCAGGCGGCGACGGTGTACGAGATCCACCACATCCCCACCATCGGGGGGGCGACGCTGCGCGTGGAGACGGTGCGAGACCCGGCCAACGACCCCCAGCCCGTGATCCTCACGTACTCGCCGTACAACAACCTCGGTGACGGCGGCAGCGGCCTGGCCAACGACAACCTCGCCGGCCGGTTCGTCCCAGAGGGCTATGCCCGGGCCTACGCCGACGTGCTGGGCACGCGCGGATCAACCGGTTGCTGGGACTACGGCGGCAACAACGAGATCCAGTCCGGCATCGACCTGGTCAACTTCCTCAGCAACGAGGTGGCGTGGTCCAACGGGAACGTCGCCATGATCGGCGTCTCCTACGAGGGCACGACCGCCAACATGGTCGCGTCCCGCGGTGACGAGGTGCCGGGGCTGAAGGCGATCGTCCCGGTCGCGGCGATCTCGCGCTGGTATGGCTACGCCTACTCCAACGGCGTGCGCTACTTCATGAACTCGGAGAACCCGTCCGACGAGGGCTTCGACACGCCGGCAGCGTTCGACTTCGGCTTCGGCCGCACCGTGCCACCCGATCCCAACGATGACCCGGAGAACTTCGGATCGGCCGTCGCCGCGCGCGTTGCCGAATGCGACTCGATCGAGCACACCCAGCAGGCCTACAACCCAAACCCCGACTACAGCGACTTCTGGCTCGAACGCGACTACATCGCCGGATCGAACTACCGCGCGTCGGCGCTGATCGTGCACGGCTGGCAGGACTACAACGTCAAGCAGGGAGAGGCGATCAACCTGTACGAGGCCATGCCCGTCGACGACCCGGCAACCGTCGAGGTCGAGGGCGTGCCGGACAAGTACCTCTGGCTGACCCAGTCGCCACACGCCGACGGATCAGGCCAGGGCTACGCCGACCTCCTGGCCGCGTTCTTCGCCCAGACGCTGAAGGGCGACGACGACCTGATGCGCGACTGGCGTCGCGAGCACGACGTCGACGGCGCCATCGTGCGCACCGCCGGCCGCGACATCAACGGCGAGGCCGACACCCGGTTCGAAGCCGCGTGGCCACCGGAGTCCACGTCGGACGTGACCCTGCACCTGGGCCGCTGGTTCGACTACGACCTCGGCTCCCCCGTGGAATCCGACATCGTCGGTTCCAGCGGTGAGACCGGCGTCCTGTCGTTGGCCGAGCAGGACACCGGCGCGTGGACCTGGACCGACATCGGCGCGTCCAGCGAGCTGGCCAGCGAGGACGACCCGAGCAACGAGCCCGGCCACGGCTACTACTCGCTCTACTACCAGACCCCCGAGCTGGCCCGGGACGTCCGTATCGCCGGTCGCGCCCTGCTGGACACGTGGATCCGCCCGCAGGTCGGACCCGGCGCCCACCTGACGCCCGTGCTGCTCGACGTCGAGCCCAACGGCACGATGCACGTTGCCGAGCGCGGCTTCATGAACATGGACTACCGCAACGGGCTGGAAGCCTCGGACCCGTTGGGCGCCGCCGAGTGGGGCCACACCGTCGTCGACCTGCTGCCACAGGACTACACGTTCCGTGCGGGCCACCGCGTCGGCCTGCTGGTCATGAGCAGCAACCGCATCTGGGCCGTACCCGGCACGCCACAGCTGACCGTCAACATCGCCAACGGACCCATCGCTGGCATGGATGAGATCACCGGTTCCTCGCTCGTGCTGCCCGTTGTCGGAGCCCCCGAGGATCCCTCCGAACTGTTCGTCGGCGAGGCCCCCACCGCGCCTCCAACCGCCCGGTTCGCTGCTCCCTCGATCAACCGCCAACGTCGCGGCGGCCTGCAACTGTCGACCATCCTGTGGCTTCTGCGTCAGTGAGCCCGGCTGGTGCGCACGGGCCCGAGCCTCAGTGCGGCCGTCGGTCGGCCTGAAACGGGAACCGCTCACGGACCTCGGTCACGCGGGCCGGGTCGATCTCAGTGACCAGGATCGCTTCCTCGCCGGCCGCTGACGCCAGCACCTCGCCCATGGGATCGACCACCGCCGAGTCACCGGCGTGGCTGAGCCCGGTGCCGTCGTCGCCCACACGGTTCACGCCCATGACGTACGCCTGGTTCTCGATGGCCCGGGCGCGCAGCAGGGTCTGCCAGTGGTGGCGGCGTGCTGACGGCCAGTTCGCAGGGACCACGTAGAGGTCGGTTGCGGCAGCCGCCTCCCAGAAGAGGTCGGCGAACCGCAGGTCGAAGCACACCAACGGCGTGACGCGCACTCCCTCGATGACAAAGGTGTTGACCGTTTCGCCACGGTCGAAGTGGTCCGACTCGCCGGCGTAGGTGAACGTGTGGACCTTCACGTAGTCGTGCAACTGACCCGATGGCCCGGCCAGCACGAACCGGTTCACGGGCCGCGCCGCAGCGGCGTCCTGGGTGGCCACAGTCGCGGCCAGCCACACGCCATGCTCCGCCGCGCGATCCACGAGGAAGCTGGTGGTCGGTCCATCCGGCGACTCAGCGGTGACCTCGGTACGCATCGAGAACCCGGTGGCGAACATTTCCGGGAGCACGACGAGGCGGGCCCCCGTCGCGACGACGCCGGCGATCATCGGCGCCACGCGGGCGCGAGTGGTCGCCGCGTCCTCCCACGCGATGTCATGCTGGATCGCTGCGACGCGCATGTGCGGCCCTGTCGGTCGACGCCTTGAGCCAAGCATGCCCGGTCCGGTCGCCGGTGGTGCCTCAGGCGTGGGTGTCGCGCCAGGCAGCCAGGCGGGCCACGCCCTCGTCGATGGCGCTGAGCTCCTTGCAGAACGCCAGCCGCAGCCAGGGCAGGTCACGTGCGGCGTCGTGGTGGAACACGCGCACCGGGATCGCGGCCACCCCGCCTTCCCGAGGGAGCTGGCGGCACAGCGCCAACCCGTCGTCGGCTCCGAGCTGGCGCGCGTCGAACAGGGCGAAGTACGTGCCCTGCGGCCAGACCACGTCGAAGCCGGCCGTCTCGAGGCCGCCGCACAGGCGGTCGCGCCGCAGGGCGTAGTCGGCCCGGTAGTCGTCGAACCAGTCGTCTGGCAACGCAAGGCCGGCTGCAACGGCGAACTGGAACGGCGTGGCATTGCAGAACGTCGACCACTGCTTGGGCGTGCGCACGACCGCGGTGAGGGCCGCTGGCGCGCAGGCCCAGCCGACCTTCCAGCCCGTCACGCTGAACGTCTTGCCGGCACTCGAAACGCTGATCGTCCGCTCACGCATGCCGGGCAGCGAGGCCAGGGGCACGTGCGTGGCGGCGTCGAACGTCAGATGTTCGTACACCTCGTCGGTGAGGACGATGAGGTCGTGCTCGACCGCGATGTCGGCGATGGACTGGCGTTCCGCGGCGTCCAGCACGCGGCCGGTCGGGTTGTGCGGGCTGTTCACGACCAGCAGCCGCGTGCGCGGTGTCACCGCGGCACGCAGGGCGTCAGCCTCGACGCGCCGGTCCGGTGCGCGCAGGGCCACCTCGACAAGTCGCGCCCCGGACATGGCGGCAACGGCCGCGTAGCTGTCATACCAGGGAGCGAACGCGATCACTTCGTCGCCCGCTTCGCACAGGCCGGTGATGGCCGACCAGATCGCTTCAGTCGCGCCTGCCGTCACCGTCACTTCTGTGTCCGGGTCCCAGGTCAGGCCGTACCGGCGCAACTGGTGGTCGGCGATCGCCTGACGCAAGGGGCGGACCCCGTGCCCCGGCGCGTACTGGTTCGCACCGTCGCGGATGGCCGTCACCGCCGCTTCGAGCACCTCGGTTGGACCCGAGAAGTCTGGTGCACCCTGACCCAGGTTGACCGCCCCGTGCTGCAGCGCCAAGGCACTCATCTCCGTGAAGATCGTGCTGGTGTGGTCCTGCAGCCGGTCGACGAGGTGGGGGACCTGATGCGGCTCACTCATCGACGCGTTCCAGGTGGCGCAGGCCGTTCCAGGTGAGGTTGACGATGTGGCGCGCCACGACCTCGCGCGAAGGCTCGCGGACCTCCAACCACCACTCCCCCACCAGGGCCGTTGCACCGACCAGCATCCGCGCGTACATCGGCGCCGTGGACTCGTCGAAGCCGCGATCCGCGAACTGGGTTGCCAGCAGGTGTTCCGCCTTCGCGGCGATGTCACCGATGACCAGGCCGAGCGAGCCGCCACCGTCGCCGGTCGGCGCGCCATGCAGCAGTACCCGAAACGCCTCCTCGTGGTCCTCGATGAACTCGAGGAACGCACTGGCGGACCGGTGCGCAGCCAAGCCCATGGAGTCCACGTCCAGGGCCTCGGACAGCCGCGACGTCAACTCCGTGACGGCGCGATCGACCACGACCGCGTGCATGCCTTCCTTGCCTCCGAAGTGCTGGTAGACGACAGGCTTGGTGACGCCGGCCCGATCGGCGATCTCCTCCACCGTGGCAGCCTGGTAGCCACGCTCCGCGAACACGCTGCGCGCAACACCGATCAGCTGTTCACGGCGTTCCGGGCCAGTCATGCGCGTCGTTGGCAAGTGGACTCCTGGACGTCAGGTGACGACGCCCGGGGGAAGGCGCGACCGCCGCAGGCATGCTGCCCGACGACGCTTGAGGCATGCGTCAGGCAACCCGCCGCTTGACCATCCGGCGCTGGATCTGGTTGGTGCTTGGCAACTTGATGTTGCGGGCCAACCCAACCCAGGACATGGCCCTGATGACCAGCCACGACGTGTCGAACTCCCACCAGCGAAGACCGTGACGGGCAGAGGCCGGGAAGGCATGGTGGGCGTTGTGCCAGCCCTCGCCAAAGGCAAGGATCCCCATGACCGCGTTGTTGCGCGACTCGTCGTGGGAGTCGTACGGCTTGGTACCGAAGACGTGGCAGACGCTGTTGATCGCCCACGTGACGTGATGCAGGAGGAAGACGCGGACCAGCGAGCCCCAGAGCAGCGCGGTCAGTGCGGCCTTGAACGATCCGCCCGTGACGATGAAGGCAAGGACCGGGGAGAACGCGAAGCTCGCGACGATGAGGTGCACGAAGCGGCGGTTGACCGCGACCAGCTTGGGCTCCTCCAACAGGTCCGGTGCCCACACCTGCGCCAAGGTTCCCGACGGACGCCACAACCAGCCGACGTGGCTGTGCCACAGGCCGCGCAGCAGGCCGGGCAACCCGCCTGCTCCGTCGACATGCGGTGAGTGCGGGTCGCCGTACTGGTCGCTGAACGCGTGGTGGCGCCGGTGCGTGGCGACCCAGTCAATCGGCGAGCCCTGGACGGCCATCGATCCCATGGCGGCCCACGTGGCCCGCAACCACGGTGGCGCATCGAAGCTCTTGTGGGTCAGCAGCCGGTGGTACCCCACCGTGATGCCGAGCCCCGTGATGACGTACATCCCGAACATCAGCCCCAAGTCGAGCCAGGTCACGCCCCAGCCCCACATCGCGATGATCGCACCCACGACGCCGGCCAGCGGGACCAGGGTGATGAACAGCACCCCGCCCTTCTGCAGGCGCATGTTGCGCACGGATGGCCGCTCCACGCCGCGCACCGGGGCGGGCAGTTCGTCGTGCTGCACGGGAGCAACCGTGGTGGCTTGCGACACGTCTGATCCGATCGTCATCCGGGGAGGGGCGCCTGGCGATCGGGTGTTCGAACGACATGCAGCGCGGTTGTTACCACAACGTAGGTTACGCAATCGTAACCGTGACGCTGGTCGCCTCTGGCGTGCAAGCTGGTTCGACCCCAGCGGCGCGCACCCAGAGCACACGGCGCCACCACCAGTACCCCTGGACACCGCCCCGAAGCACCCGCGCGACCGCCGTCCGCGTTGTGGTGGCTCGTCGTCGCGATGGGCGGCCAGCCAACGACAGCCAGGGCGCCGCGACGCGACCACCGGGTCACCGCCAGCACGCGGGGTCAGACGGGTCGGCGTGGCGGTCCTCGTCGGCCCGAGGTGTGCGCCCCGCGACGATGGCGGCAAGGCTGGCGAGGCTGGCACCCGCGAAGTACTGCGAGTGCCCGCGCGCACCGCCCACGTCGAACCCACAGGCTCCGAAGGCAGCACGCTCGGGATCCGCGCCGTGCCACGACGGCAGATAGGGGATCGGATCGCCACCCGTCGCCAGGCGCCCCAGCACCGTCGACACGCCCAGCAGTTCGCCCAGGTCGATGCCGAAACCTCGCAGCACGTGACGCCATGGTCCAGCCAAAGCGTCCAGACCGTCGTGCACGGCCGGGTCGCCAGTGGCCTCCGCCCACACCGTGACGCGATCCGGGTCGAGCCCGAGGTCGGCGACAGCGTCGACCCCGACTCCGAGGCCGGGCACGCCGAGCAGGACCAGGTCGTCGACATCCAGGCCGGGTCCACGCGCCGCCTCCGCCGCCAGCCGCCCGCCATAGGAGTGGGCCACCACGGTCACGGTCGCGCCGGCGGCCGCGCCAGCCCTGACCTCGCGAACGAAGGATGACAGCTCGTCGGCCCAGGCCCGCGCCCGGCCGCCGCGCCAGGCGTTGCCCAGGAAGTCCAGCGACCCGGGGCGGCCGGGCGTGTCATAGCCCAGCCAGGCGATCGTCGCGACCCCAAGTCCGCCGGCCCGTTGCAATGCCGCCGCGTTGGCCAGCAGGCGCGCCACGTTGCCAAGGTCGTTGCCGATCCCGGGCACCACGATCGCCACGTGCGGCGCTGCGGAGGGATCACCGAAGGCCGCCACGGCCAGGCCGTCACCGGCCGCGTCAAAGTCCATGATCAGGTCGGCACCCAGCAGGGCTTCGAGGGAGTCCGCCAGCCTCGCCAGCGCGCCCGACGGCCCACCGCGCGCCGCGGCCGTCGCGAGCAGGTCATCGCGTCGCCCAAGCACGTCCGCGCGCAGGACCGCGTCACGATCAGCCGCCACCAAGGTCATGGCCACCCGGGCCAGATGCTCGATCCGCGACCCGATTCCCACCATTGCCCGGGCACTGGTGTCCAGCACTGCCACGGGGACACGCAGGTCCGCCTCGGCCCGGGCGTTGCACCGCGTCGTCGCCTCACGTGCCGTCAGCACCGCGGTCACGGCATGCTCGAGCCGATGCGCCAGTTCATCACCCGCTGAGCGCAAGGCGGCCGTGTCCGCACCCGTGAGCATGGCGACCTCCGACCCACGTCATCCGGTACGCCCCCAGCCCAGCAAAGCGGACGGACGCCAACGCCGGTGCAGAGCCTGTGGACGGTCCATGTCATCCCAGGGCGTCCACCGTGCCGGGCGCTCACCGGCTCGGCGCAACGGGGGCAGGGATGCGGCGCGACGGCGCCACCTCAACGTGGCGGGCTCCAGACGTCGCCGTAGGCGATGTCCACAGGCAGTCCCCGGTCGTCCCGGATCAGCCGTCGGTGGTCCTGGAGAAGGCCAGCCGCGTGCCGTCGGGCGACCACATGGGCAGCACGTCATCTGCGCGGTCGCCGATCAGCAGTTGCAGGTCTCCGCCCTGCAGGGAGAGGGTCCAGAGGTCGCGCGGCGTGTCGGGAGTCATGCCGAGCACCCCGTCGGATTCGAGCCGTCCCCCGATGGCGAGGACCAGGTTCGACCCGTCCGGCGACCACCCGACGTGCCAGACGAGTGAGTCGGCAAGGACTTCACGCAACTCGGAGCCGTCGGGTCGCGACGTGAACACGTTGGCCCCGTGGCCCAGGAGGGCAAGGCTCTGCCCATCAGGTGACCACCTCGGCATGAGATAGCCCGGGCCGCCCGTCAGGATCGCATGCGCTCCGGACCCATCGGTGGCCACTGACCAGATCTGGCCACTGGTCGCGTCGCCCCGCTCGGTTCGGGTGAAGACGATGGTCGCTCCGTCCGGGGACCAGTCGGGCAGCCAGTCGTGCATGCCGGGTTCGCCGACGAGGCGACGCATGCCGCTGCCGTCGGTGTTGACGATCCACAGGTCCGCGTCGACGGCCATGTTGTCGGTGAACACGACCTGGCGGCCGTCGGGTGAGAACGAGGCGAACGTCTCGAACCCGGTCTCGTTGCTGAGTTGGATCGGCGCGGAACCGTCCAGCGGAGCGAGCCACAGGTCGAAGTCTCCGTCACGATCGCTCTGCACCAGGACGAAACGGCCGTCCGGCGACCAGTCCATCGGCAGGGCCTGCCCGACCCAGTCGGTCAGCTGGCGCGGGTTGGAGCCGTCCGCATCGGCGATCCACACGTCGGTGCCGGAAGAGGTTGCCTGGGCATCGGCCTGCGTGGCCCTGAGGATCACGTCCGCCATTGCGTCCAGTGGCCCGGGACCCTCGCCCTGGAAGCCCCGTTCGAACTCGGCCTCATACCCGCGGTTGGCCATGATGACCACCGTGACGCCCGCGTCGGGGATGTGGAGCGTCGCGGCGCGGTAGCCGGGTGTGCCGCCCGTGTCCGCCCGCCACACCTCACGCCAGCCGTTGTGCCAGCCCTGCACGATGCCCGCTGCCCCCTCGGCCGGGCGACGTCCGTCACCAGAAACGCGCCAGTCGAGCATCGTCGAGCGCCACGGCGCGGCGGTCGGCGAGGTGAAGAGGTCGTGGAGCAGTCGGGCGGTCTGGGTCGCGGTGGCCACCATCCCGTTGGTCGCCATCTCGCCCGTGGCCCAGGCCGGGAACGGCACGAGGTCGAAGCTCTCGGGCGCGTCCAACGACGTGCCGGTCGGCCACGCCAGCGGGCCAGCGGGCGACGTTGCACCCTGGACGACGACGGCCTCGGCACCCAGGGGTGCAAGGACGCGGTCCCGTACCAGGTCACCGAAGGATCGGCCGGTCGCCAGTTCCGCGATGCGCCCCAGCGCGATGTAGTCGGTGTCGGCGTAACGGACCTCTCCCCCCGGCGCTTCCGCCGCCGTGACGCCGGTTGCGGTGACGCCAGCCGCGAGAACCTCGTCGGCGGACCACCGGCGGTTCGGATCGGCGAACCAGGCGGGTCGCAGGCCGTCCTCGGAGGCCACGTTGGGCAGGCCGCTGGTGTGGAACAGGAGGTCACCGACCGTCGCATCGCTGGGGAGTGACCTGAGCCACGTGTCAGCACGGGCGTCCAGCGTGACCTCGCCCGTCGCGACGAGATCGGCGATCAGGGCGGCCGTGACCGTCTCGGTCAGGTGTCCCAACGAGAACTGGGTGTCCGGTCCGACCGACGAGGCCGCGAGGTCGCCGCGGTTGCCGGACTGGCCCTCCCAGACCGTGCCGTCGGCGAACACGATCGCCGCCGCAGCTCCCGGCAGGTCTTGGCCGGCAGCTGCCGCGGCCAGCGCAGCATCGAGGTCGGCTGCCATCGCCGCGGTCAACACGGAGCCAACGATCTCCGGCGGCTCGCCGGTGCGCAGCGATGCGGTCAGGCTGGTCGCGCCGGCGACCAGACCGACCACGATCGCCACCGACGCAAGGCGCCGACGGGCCCGGATGCTGCGGCCGCGCTGCAGGACCCGCTCCAGGTCCAGGGACTCAACCGTAGGCGAGGGTGCGGCACCCATGGCCAGCAGGTCGCGCAGTTCAGTGGACATCGAGGCCCTCCTCGGGTGCTTCGACAGGAAACGAGTCACCAAGCTGTGTGCGCAGGGCAGCGACCGCCCGGTGACAGAGTTGGTGGACGTTGGCCGACGACGTGCCGAGCAGGTCCGCAGCCTCGGATGCTGGAAGGTCCACCCAGTAGCGCAGCACCAGGGCGGCGCGCTGCTTCGGCGGCAGCTGGGCAACGGCCTGGCGAATCGCGACACCGTCGCTGTCGTCCGCCTCCTCGTCAGGATCAGGTGGCCGGGTACGTGCCAGGGCGCGACGCTCGGCCGCCAGCCGCCGGAAACGTGAATTGGCCAGGTTGATCGCCACACGGTGCGTCCACGCGCCCGGGGCCAGCATCCTGCCGACCCGCGACCAATTCGCGCACGCCCGCGCCAGCGCCTCCTGCGCGAGCTCCTCGGCGACCGACGCGTTGCCGCAGTACAGACTGAGCGTGCCGACCAGGCGCGGATACTCGCGCTGGCAGAACTGCTCCAGGTCAACCGTCGCGCTGTCCACTGCACGCCTTCGCGGGGTCAGATCGTTTCACAGACAGACGCATCAGACCCCCGATTCCTGACAAGGCAACTTCCCGAGACTCCCGAGTCGTCTTCGGGCGCGACCACGTTGCTGGAGGACGAACCAGACCCCCGCCGATGGCGAGGGTCTGGTCGTGGTCCTGAAGATCGTCGACGCGCTGACGACGCCCCTGTCGGCGGCCCTTGTTGGCCGCGCTTCGGGACGTCGTCGTGGTCCGCGTGACCCTTGTGGCCAGCACGAACGCGAGGGGTGTGACGCCACCTGGGAAGGTGCGTCACAGACGTGGAGCTGCCGGGAGTCGAACCCGGGTCCCGCTGCCCCGACACACGAGGCTCTACGTGCGTAGATCCTGGATGATCTCGGACTCGGTGCTCCAGAATCAGGCAGCTTCCGATGTCCACACCGTCAAACGTGTCCCGCAGCAACAGACGGTCGCGCTGCTGCGGTGGATCCCGATGATGGCGATCCGACCCCCCTATCGGGCGTCAGGGGCGGATCGTCACTGACTTCTCAGGCAGTGAGTGCGTAACGGTTTGTGCCGGTTACAGGGCTGCAGCGGGGATTAACGAGATCACGCTGCCTCCTCGGCACGCTCCTCTGTGGCCGGCATGACGACGGTCGAAACCAAGTCAGCCCCGGGAGTGTGGGTGTGTGTCGACGATCTGCAGTTGTCAATGTGGCCCCACCGTAACGCGGCGAGTGACATCCGTAGTTCCCTTGTCCGCAACGACGCGCGGCCCACACCCTTGATGTCGACACCTCGGCGACCCGCCTTGAGGGCGCCTGGCCAGCCGTCCACCCGCCTCACCGAGGACGCAGTGCCCGCGCCATGTCGCGCGAGGCCTGCTTGGTCTTCAAGTCCTGGCGCTTGTCGTGGGTCTGCTTGCCAACGCCGACGGCGAACTCCAGCTTGGCCTTGCCGTCGCGGAAGTACATCCGGATGGGAACCATGGTCGTGCCCAACTCACGGGTCGCGTGCTTCAGCTTCAGCAACTCACCGCGGTGCAGCAACAGCTTGCGCGGCCGCACGGGATCGTGGTTGTTGCGATTGCCGAACTCGTACTCCTCGATGTGGGCCTGCATGAGCCACGCCTCGCCACGCTGGTCCAGCTTGACCCAGGCCTCGGCAAGCGACGCCTTGCCCGCCCGCATCGACTTGACCTCGGTGCCGGTCAGCACGATCCCGGCCTCGTGGCTGTCCTCGAGGAAGTAGTCGAACCGGGCGCGACGGTTCTGCGCGATGAGCTTGGTCCCGTCGGCGGACTTGGCGGGCTTCTTCCTGGCCATCCTCAGACGTCGAGGAAGCGACGCAGCGCCAGCACCGACGCAACGCCGGAGATGCCCACCCCGAACAGGATCAGAGCGGGACCGACGGCAATGGCTTCGTTGAGGCCGATGAACGGGAAGATGTCAATGGATTCGCGCAGGTTGCGCGTCGCCCAGGGCACGGCAATGAGCATGAGCACCCACGACACCACTGCGCCCGCCAGGCCCGCGATCACCCCCTCGACGACGAACGGCAGGCGGATGTACCAGTTGCTTGCGCCGACCAGCTTCATGATCGATGTCTGTTCGCGACGTGCGAATGCGGCGACGCGGATCGTGTTGCCGACCAGCACGCTGGCCGCGATCAACTGGATGACGGCAACGATGATCGCGGCCCCCTGGAGCAGGTCGGTGAACTGCAGGAAGCTGGACAGCAGTTCGCGTTGGTCGATGATGTCCTCCACCCCCGGATACGCCTCGAACCGGTCGCGGATCACCTCGAACTGGTCCGGGTTGTGCAGCTTCACTCGAAAGGCAGCCGGCAGGATGTCCGGCGACACCGAGTCGACCAGGTCCGGCTCGTTGCGATACTGCTCACGGAACGCGGCGTACGCGTCCTCCTTGGACTCGTAGAACACGCTTGCGACCACCGGCTCAGCCAGGATGTCCTGCTCGAGGGAGTTGCGTTGCGCGTCGGTGATCTCCGGGCACTTGTTCCCGTCACACAGGAAGATCGACACCTCGATCTTGTCGAACCACTCCCCGGTGGCAAGGCCCACCTGGTCACGCAGCAGCAGGAACGCGCCGAGCAGCGTGAGCGACACTGCAACCGACAGGATGACGGCGAACGTCATCATCAGATTGCGTCGCAGGCCGATCGCGGCCTCTTGCAGGATGTATCGCCAGCGGGCTGACATGGTGGGGTGTTGCCCTCCGAGGTGGGACGGTCGGCAGCAGCCGGGCGTCAGCCCGAGTAGCCGTAGACGCCGCGCGCCTGGTCACGAACGACGACGCCCTTGTCGAGTTCCACGACGCGTCGACGCATCGAGTCCACGATGTGCTGGTCGTGCGTGGCCATGACGACGGTCGTGCCGGTCCGGTTGATGCGGTCGAGCAACTTCATGATGCCGACGCTGGTCGTTGGGTCGAGGTTGCCGGTCGGCTCGTCGCAGAGCAGCATGCGGGGGCCGTTGACGAAGGCCCGGGCGATCGAAACGCGCTGCTGCTGGCCGCCCGACAACTCGTGCGGCATCGCGTTGGCCTTGTCAGACAGGCCCACCAGTTCCAGGACTTCCGGAACGCGCGACTGGATGATGCTGCGCTGCTTGCCGATGACCTCCAGGGCGAAGGCCACGTTCTCCGACACGGTCTTGTTCGGCAGGAGCTTGAAGTCCTGGAAGACGTAGCCCAACTCGCGCCGCAGAACAGGGACCTTCCAGCTCTTGAGCAACGCCAGGTTGCGGCCAGCCACGTGCACCTCGCCAGCGTCCGCCAGGGTCTCGCGGGTCAGGATCTTCATCAACGTCGACTTGCCGGACCCGGAGGGACCCACGATGAAGACGAACTCGCCCTTGGCCACCTCAAGGGTCACATCGCGCAGGGCGACGACCTCACCGCCACCGCTTGGGTGGTAGGTCTTGGTGACGTTGCTGAGCTGGATCACGGGACGCTCGATGGACGCGGGCAAGGGGGCGTGCCCGGCGCGTGGCAGGCTACCGGCGCAGGTTGCCGTTCCTGCGAGGCGGCGGGGCGCCCGGTCAGGAGTTCTCCAGGGCGGCTTCCTGCGCCTCACGCGCCCGGTGCCGCAGTTCTGCCTCGATGAACTTGTCGAGGGCTTCTCCGCCGTCCAGGACAACCGCAGGGTTGCCGTGCTCGTGGTTGGAGCGGTGGTCCTTGGCGATCTGGTTGCCGTACATGAAAAACGATCGGATCTGGGATCCGAAGCCGACGTTCTGCCGCTCGCCGCGCAGGCCCGCCAGCTCCTCGTCGCGCTTGAGCCGCTCCCGTTCTGCAAGCTTGACCTTGAGCACGCGCAGCGCTGCGGCCTTGTTCTGGTGCTGGGACTTCTCGTTCTGACAGGACGCCACCAGCCCCGACGGGATGTGGGTCAGCCGCACGGCGGAGTCGGTCGTGTTGACACTCTGGCCGCCCGGCCCGGACGAGCGGTAGACGTCGACACGCAGCTCGTCCTCGGGGATCTCGACGTCCGTCTCCGCCTCCGGCAGCACCGGAACGATGTCGATCAGGGCGAACGACGTCTGACGTCGTCCCTGGGAATCGAACGGCGAGTTGCGCAGCAGGCGGTGCACGCCATGCTCGGTGCTCAGCATGCCGTAGGCGTCACCCGGCCCGCCGCGGACCTCGAAGGACGTGGACTTCATGCCGGCTTCCTCACCCCAGGACTCGTCATAGACCTCCACCTCGTAGCCATGGCGCTCCGCCCAGCGCATGTACATCCGCTGGAGCATGTGCGCCCAGTCCATGGCGTCGACGCCGCCCTCGCCGGCGCTGATCGACATGATCGCGTCAGAGAAGTCGTACTCGCCAGACATCAGGGTGGCGACCTCGAGGGAGTCCAGCTGTTCGCGCAGCTCCTCCAGACCGGTCGCGACCTCGGCAGCCGAGTCGGGGTCGTCCATCTCCTGCGCCAGGTCGTTGAGCACTGCGAGGTCGTCCACGCGCGCCATCAGACGGTCCACGCGGTCGATCTGGGCCCTGATCTTGGCCAGGTCGGTGGTCACCAGGCGCGCTGCTTCCGGATCGTCCCACAGGTCGGGCGCGCCGGCTTGGGCCTCGAGGTCGGCGAAGCGTCGGCGCTTGCCCTGCAAGTCCAGGTAGCCCGCGATGTGGTCGAGGCGCTCGCGCTGCTCAGCGACACGATCGGCGTGGTTCTCGGGCATGCATGGGTCCGTTGGCGCGTGGGGCGTTGGAGGTTACGGCGGGGCAGGTCGGGGACGGTCGAGCGTGCTCGGGCGGCGCGTCCGGCAACTCGGCGCGCAGCCGTATCCTCGGCAGCGGTTCAACGACGTTGGGGGAACCGGTGGTCACGGCCGAGGACATCCTGGCGGACGACAAGGGCCACACTGGCCGGTGGGGCGCGCTGACCAGGGCGGACCGCCTCCGCCTGATGAAGGCCCTGCGGCAAGGCACCGAACTGCAGGATCGTGTCGAGGCGGCGACCGTCGTGCAGGAGGCACGGCGCCAGGTCCGCTACTGGCGGCTGATCTGGCTGCTCGGGCCTGCGGCGGCGCTGTTCCAACTGGACCAGGGTGCGGCGGCCGTCATCGGTGCCGTCGTCGCGGGGGCCGCCGTGACCGGCGGCCTTGCCGTGTGGCAGATCCGGCGAGCCCGCCGGGCGGAGGCCATCAACCTCGCCGTCGCAACCGGGGAGGCCGCACGCCTTCAGTCCGAGGCACGCAGGCAGGAGAAGCTGGAGCGACAGCGGTCCGCGACGAACCTGGGGCCACGCCGCGAGGGGCGTCCTGACCCGAACACATCGGCCAGCAAGCGCAAGCGCCGCAAGCGCTGAACTGATGGTTGCGGGCCCCGTCGGCGCAACGTCGGCAGGGCGTCAGCCGGCGTCGATCACCCGCCGTGCGGCGGCAGCGACGGCCTCCGCCGTGAAGCCGAACTCGGCAAACAGCCGCTCCGCGGGCGCTGACGCGCCGAAGCGATCGATGCCGATCACCTCGCCGGCGTCGCCGACCCAGCGTTCCCAACCGAACGTCGCCCCCGCCTCCACGGCGACGCGTGGCACGCCCGGCGGCAGGATCGCCGCACGCTCATCGGCCGCAAGGGCGGCGAAGCGCTCCCAACACGGCAGCGAGACCACCCTTGCTGCAATCCCGTCGGCCGCCAACTCCTCCGAGGCGAGGACCGCCAGATGGGTCTCTGAACCGGTCCCGATCAGGACCACGTCCGGTGCGTCGGCGTCGCGGAGCACGTAGCCGCCGCGCTTGGCGCCGTCGATCGAGGTGGCAAGGTCGGGCAGGCCCTGGCGTGTCAGGGCGATGACCGTCGGGCCCTGATGCTCCAGCGCGGACTGCCACGCAGCGACGACCTCCGGGCCATCGCAGGGGCGGAACACCTGCACGCCCGGCATGGCGCGCAGTGACGCGAGGTGCTCGATGGGCTGGTGCGTCGGGCCGTCCTCGCCCAGGCCGATGGAGTCGTGGGTCATCACGTAGACAACGCGCTGGCGCTGGATCGCCGACAGGCGAATGGCCGAGCGGCAGTAGTCGGTGAAGACCAGGAAGGTCGCCACGTACGGGATGACGCCACCGTGCAGGGCCATGCCGTTGGCCGTCGCGGCCATCGCGAACTCCCGCACACCGAACCGGATGTTGCGAGCGGCCGGGTTGTCGGCCGAGAAGTCCCCTGCGTCAGAAATGTCGGTGTTGTTGGAACCGGCCAGGTCGGCCGACCCTCCGAAGAGTTCCGGCAACGTGGGCGCCAGCGCGTTGATGATCGCGCCAGAGTGCTGGCGGGTCGCCTTCTTCTGCCCGGCAAGGTCAGGCAGCGCGGCCGACCAATCGGCGGGAAGTTCACCGCGCATCCGACGCTCGAACTCGGTCGCCAGGTCGGGGTGCTCAGCGCGGTATGCCGCGAACCGGGCATTCCACTCCGCGTGGAGCTCGCCACCGCGCTGGCGCTGGTCGGCGTGGACGCGGACGTCGTCGGCGACCGTGAACGGCAGGTCATGCTCCCAACCCAGCGCTGCCTTGGCCAGCACGATCTCCTCGGCACCCAGGGGGGCGCCGTGCGAGTCGGAGGTACCCGCCTTGTTGGGCGAGCCGTGGCCGATGACGGTGCGCACGGCGATCAACGACGGCCGGTCATCGGCCTGGGCGTTCTTGATCGCGGTGCGCAGGGCGTCCAGGTCTGTCACATCCGCCACGCGGTCGGTGTGCCAGCCGTAGGCCTCGAAGCGGGCGAGCACGTCTTCGCTGAACGACAGCTCGGTGGAGCCGTCGATCGTGATCCGGTTGTCGTCGTAGAGGTAGACGAGGTTGGCCAGGCCTAGGTGCCCCGCCAGCGACGCTGCCTCGGAGGCGACGCCCTCCATCAGGTCACCGTCGGAGACCAGGGCGTAGATGGTCTGGTCCACCACGTCATGACCCGGACGGTTGAACTCGGCCGCCAGGTGGGTGGCGGCCATCGCCATGCCCACGCCCATCGCGAACCCCTGGCCAAGCGGGCCAGTCGTCGTCTCCACCCCGGCAAGGTCGGTCATCTCCGGGTGTCCGGGGGTGACGGACTCCCATTGGCGAAAGTCCTTCAAGTCGTCCAGCGTGGGCCGCTCGTAGCCCGACAGGTGCAAGGCGCCATACAGCAACATCGACCCGTGCCCGGCCGAAAGGACGAACCGATCGCGCCCGAACCACGCCGGGTCGGCAGGGTCGTGGCGCATGACCTCGTTGAACAGGACGTACGCGATCGGCGCGCAGCCCATCGGCAGACCCGGATGACCCGAGTTGGCCTGTTGCACCGCATCCATCGCGAGCGTGCGCAACGTGTCGATCGTGGAGCGTGCGAGGTCGGCTTCAGCCATTGCAGGATCCCTGTGGCGGTTAGGGTCGTCGGCGCCGGGACGATACAGCGGCATCCCCGCTGAACCGGACGCCGGCGAGCCCTGCCCGCCCAGTCCAGCCAACCGTGTCCAGGTCGGCCCGTGAGGGATCCCATGCCGCCACTCCCCCAGCGCGTCACGATCCGACTGGCCGTCGAGAACGCGCCGGGGATGCTGAGCAAGGTGCTGGAGGTCGTCGAACAGGCCGGTGCCGACCTGGTCGGGACCGAGCGCACCGAGCGTCGTCGCCACGTCGTGTTCCGAGAGCTGACGTTCGACGCCCGCGACGAGGAGCACGTCGAGGAGGTCGCCGCCGCTCTCGCTGCCGTCGACGGCGTCGAGGTGCTCGCCCTCAGCGATGACGTCATCGCCGCCCACGAGGGCGGCAAGATCGAGATTCGCAACCGCCTCGAGGTCAACAACGCGCAGGACCTGGCCCTGGTCTACACCCCCGGTGTGGCGCGGATCTGCCGCGCGATTGCGGAAGACCCGGCCGCCGCCTACCGCCTCACCATCAAGGCCAACAGCGTTGCCGTGATCACCGACGGCACCGCCGTGCTGGGCCTGGGCGACATCGGCTCGTTGGCGGCGCTGCCGGTCATGGAGGGCAAGGCCATGCTGCTGAAGTCCTTCGGCGGCGTCGACGGCTATCCGATCCTGGTCGACGAGCAGGACCCGGACATCTTCGTGGACACGGTGGCGCGCATCGCGGGAGGGTTCGGCGGGATCAACCTCGAGGACATCTCCGCGCCGCGCTGTTTCGAGATCGAAGGCAAGTTGCGCCAACGCCTGGACATCCCGGTCTTCCACGACGACCAGCACGGCACCGCGGTCGTGAGCCTGGCCGCCCTGATGAACGCTGCCAAGGTCGTTGGCATCGAGCTTGCCGACCTCCGGGTGGTTGTCCAGGGCATCGGCGCCGCAGGCGTGGCGATCTGCAACCTGCTGGGGGCCGCAGGGGTGAAGGACATCGTCGGCGTGGATCGCGACGGGATCATCTCCCCGCGACGCAAGCAGGGCATGGACCCGGTGCGTCGCCGACTGGCCAAGCAGTCCAACCCGCGCGGCCTGGACGGCGACCAGGGCGACGCACTCGACGGTGCCCATGTGTTCATCGGCGTGTCTGCCGGCCGGACGCTCTCGGTCGCCAACGTCGACCGCATGGCGCCGCAGCGCATCGTGTTCGCGTTGGCCAATCCCACCCCGGAGATCTACCCGGAGGAGGCCGCCGGCCACGTCAGCGTGATGGCCACGGGGCGCAGTGACTTCCCCAACCAGATCAACAACGTGCTGTGCTTCCCCGGCCTCTTCCGGGGCCTGCTGGATGCCGCGGCGACGGCAGTCACCGACTCGATGAAGGTCGCCGCGGCCGAGGCGATCGCCGGGATCGTCGGCGACGACCTGGCGGCCGACTACATCATCCCCTCCCCCTTCGACCGCTCGGTCGCGTCGGCCGTCGCCGCGGCCGTCGCACAGACGGCTCGCGACCAGGGCCACGTGCGTCCGGGCTCGCGCGGGTCCAAGCAGGGCGAGGCGGAGGCGCAGGCACACGGTGCCGCCCGGCGCGCCGTGGAGCGATCCATCGCACGCCAGTACGACCAGCCCCACTCCGACGCATGACCACCACCTGCCAGGATCGTCAACGCCCGGTCCCCGTCGCGAGCCTCATGGCAGGTCTCGCAGCCAGGCAACGACGGTTGGCGCCAGTCGTTCGATCGTGGCCACCTCGCTGGATGCGACGCCGTCGGGGGCAAGCCTGCGCGTGACGCGCAGCCCGTGGTCGCCGCCCTCGACCACCTCGAGGGTGTGGCGTCGGGGCAGGCGATCCACGTTGGCGCGCAGCAGGTCGAGATCACAGAACGGGTCGTTGGTCCCCTGCAGGAACAGGGTTGGGGCGTGCAGGTCCGGCCAGTGGTCAGCGCGCAGCCGGTCGGTCCGGCCGGGTGCGTGCAACGGATAGCCGTAGAAGACCAGTCCCGCGACGTCGAGACCGGCCGGTTCTGCCGCCGCCAGGGACGCCACCCGACCGCCATAGGACTTGCCAGCGACGACCCAACGACGGCAGCCGGTCTGCGCCCGGGCCGACGCGAGCATTGACCGGATCCATCCGGTCGCGCGCTCGGCACGAGGCGGTGTCCTGCGCCCCGCCTCGACATGGGGAAGGTTGGCGCGCACGACGGTGTGGCCAGCGGCCGCCAACGTCTGGGCCATCGCGACCAGGCCTGCGCTCTCCAGCGTGCCGCCAGCACCGTGGGTCAGCAGTACCGCCGGCGCAAGGTGGCGCGTCGGTCGGTGGACCACGGCCGTGACGTCGTCCACCGGGCCGTCGACAATGTCAAGGCGGATTGCGGAAGTCTCCACGTCCACGGACCAACCCCTTCAGCTGAGCAACTGCGCCGCAAGTGCCGTGGCCGCAACGCGATCGAGCTTGCCGTGATGCCCGCGAGGCAGGTCGGCCACCACCAGCGCGTGACGCGGCCGGCGATAGCCGGCCACGTGCTCCTGCGCCCATGCCAGCAGCTCGCCGGGGTCAACGCCATCAGGCCCGGCGACCACCAGGGCAACCGGCACCTCGCCAAGGCGGTCGTCCGGCAGGCCAACGACTGCCACTTCCTGCACGCCGGCATGCCCGCGCAGCTCCTCCTCGACCTCTGCAGGGAAGACCGAGAACCCTCCGACCTTGAGTCGGTCCCTGGTGCGTCCGGCGAACTGGAAGATGCCGCCCGGCCAGACGCGGCCAAGGTCGCCGGTGGCGAACCAGCCCGCTGCGTCTGGCCCGGCATCCGGACGACCCTCGTAGCCGCGCAGAACGCCCGGGCCCCGGATCTCGAGGTGACCCACTCGGGCCGGGCCGAGCGGCTGACCTTCGTCGTCGACGGCCCGCATGTGGAAGCCGGGCAGGAGCTTGGCGACCGACGGCAGCGACAGGACGCCCGCTGGCGACGGCGGGTACAGGCGGATCGCCGCCCCACCGGACAGCTCGACCATGCCCCAGACATCCGCGAATGCCGCCGTGCCCACGCCGCGGCCGGCGACCGTCAAGGCGCGGCCGTGGCGCTGGAACCGGCGCGCGCGGTCCGGCGGCATGACGTCGGCGCCGGACCCCCACAGCTGCACGCTGCGCAGGTCGCGGCCGGCGGCCCCAGCGGCCTCGAGGTCGGCGTACATCGTCGGCACGCCGATGACGATGTTCGGCCGACGCTGCTCGATCAGGTCCAGCACCTCGTCGGCCACGAACATGGGCCGATGCAGGAACGGCACGCCCGCCAGCAGCGCCCCTGTGGCCGCGGCCAGGCCCATCACGTGGGTCAGCGGCAGCGCCGCAAACATCAGGTCCCGGCCCGCTCGGGGGCCCCGCTGCCGCCCGACCGGCAACACGCTGAGCAGCCCCAGCGATCCCAGCAAACCGCGACTTGTCAGGGCCGCAGCCTTGGGCAGGCCCGTGGTTCCCGATGTCGCCAGCAGGATCGCCGTCGCCGAGGGATCCCCATCGAAGTCGGCCTCACGGGCGATCATCGGGTTCGCGCGCAACCACGACGCCAAGGTCACAGCACCTGCGGTGTCCGGCCTCGAAACGCCAGCGTCCCCGTCACGGCCGTCACCGGTCTGGGTGACCTCCACCTCTGGCACGTCGCCCTCGGCCTGCAGTGCCTCCCAGATCCCCGCGTCGACGACCGCCGCCGAGGCGGAGGTCGCCTGGGCGATCGCGGCCACCTCGGCGGCCTTGAGTCGCGGGTTGACGGGCACCGCGACAGCACCCAGTCGCGCAAGCGCCACGGCGTGCAACAGGACGTCGACCCGGTTGCCGATGAGCAACAGGACCCGGTTGCCCCTGCCCCGCCCGGCTGCCGCGTGGGCCGCGGCCAGGCGGGCGGCGCCGTGCTCGAGGTCGTGATGGGTCCGCAGGCCACCGCCGTGCAGACCCGGTGTCGGGGCGGGGTCCTCGAAGGCTGGCCGGTCGCCGTAGGCGGCGGCGAGCGTTGCCGTGAGCGCACCCAGGTGAACGCGTCCACGCATGAGGTCGCGGGTGGGCCCAGCGGTCATGCACGCTCCGATGTTCTGCCACGCGACGCGACGGCCGCGGTGGGCCGGTCAACCTAACTCGTGGAGACCACACGATTCGCAGCGACGCCAGGCAACCGTCTGCTCCTAACCTGCTGTGACGCGCCGGTCGCCGGCCGAGGAGGGCTGCCGCCATGACCTATCCCGCGAACCTGTTGACCGAGGATGAGATCATCCTCAAGGACTTCCACCCCCACTGGCGGGTGTTGCTCTCCGTGGTGGGGTATGCGGCGCTGCTGATCGCCGGCTCCGGCGTGGCGTACTGGCAGGCCGAAGGGACCGTGCCAATGGCCGTCACCGGCGTGCTGGGCCTGGGGTTCATCGGCCTGTCACTGCCGCCCTTGGTCTCCTGGCGCTTCACCCAGTACGTGCTGACGACCGAACGGATCATCGTCCGGACGGGGATCCTGACCAAGACTGGTCACGAAATCCCGCTGGAATCCATCGACAACGCGACATTTCACCAGCGGCTGCTCGAACGGATGCTCGGCTACGGGGACCTGATCGTCGAATCGACGCAGGGTCAGACGTCGTTCGCTGACATCCCCAAGCCTGAGCAATTCCAGCAGGACATCTACAAGGCCCGCGAGGAACGAACGCTTGCCCTCCGCGGCCAAGGATCGGGCCCGCGCGATGCCGTGTCCAAGCTGGAGTCACTGGCCAACCTGCGCGACCGCGGCGTGATCACCGACGAGGAGTTCGAGGCCAAGAAGGCCAACCTGCTCGACGAGATGTGACCACGCCAGGGGGCTGACGGTTCACCACGCCAGCGTGGCCAGCGTGTCCAGCGAGTCCAGGTCGCTGACCAGCAGGCCAGCCTGCGACAGCGTCCAGAGCCTGCCGTCGAGCACCAGGCTGCGTTGGATCACCCCGCGCCACGGGTCCTGCCGGCTGGTGAGCTCCTCATGGGAGACGCGCCCGACCCGCTCGATGCCGTCGGTGTCGATGTGGAAGGCCTCGGCGCCGAAGAACGACTGGACCTCCTCGCGGACCTCGCCACCTCCGGGCCGGATCGTGATCACCTCGCCGGTCTCTGGATCGACCTCCTCGACCACATCGTCGGAGAAGACGACCTCGTCACCCCAGACCTCGATGGGCAGCAGGGTCATGCCCGTCGGCGCCCAGTACAGGAACGCGTGGTGGTCCCATTCGGCGTTGCTGTGGCCGTCGGTGATCGTGACGTGGTCGATGCGTTGCGGCTCGGACAGGTCGGACACGTCGAACAGTTGCACCTGGGTGCCCAGCGTGCGGCCTTCATCGGTCGCATCCTGGCCGATGCCGATCAGGTGGTCGGCATCCATCGGGTGCAGGTAGGCCGAGTACCCCGGGATCTTGAGCTCACCACGCACACTGGGGTCCGTCGGGTCAGACAGGTCCAGCGCGTACAGCGGGTCAACCTGGCGAAACGTCACGACGTACCCGACGTCACCGAGGAAGCGAACGGCGAAGATCCGCTCGCCACGGCCCAGGCCGGCGACCTGGCCCAGCTGCTGGAGTCGACCGTCCTCGCCCTCAGCCAGCGTGGTGACCAGCGAGTCGGTCTGGTTGCCCCACGGCGTGCCGCGGGTCGTGGCGACGCGCAGGATGCCCTCGTACTCAGACATCGAGAACTGGTTGAGGACGGTTCCCGGAACCTTGCCGGATGCCACGTGATGCAGCCCAGCCGGGTCGCTGATGTCGAAGGTGTGCAGGGCGGTCACCCAATCCGTGTCGAGTTCACGAATTTGCGCCTCGTCCAGCGCCTCCGGGTCGACCCACGACGTCGTCGCGACCACGAAGCGATCGGTGGAGGCATACACCTGCTCGCCGTTGGAGAGCACGGCGGCCGTGCTGGTTGGCTCCAGCACTCCACGCTCGGGGTCCAGCGACAGCAGGGCCACGGTCCCGAACCCGCCGAACTCGACGGGCGCTGCGACTTGCGCGCAGTCGACCGCCAGACCGTCGCTGACGACCCCGCGGTCGTCGGTGTGGATCATGTAGGGCAGCCAGTCGTCGAGGGTGCTGTCCGCGATCACCTGGCGGTTGACGTCCTCGGCCTCACGTTCACCGCGCAGGCCGCCATCGGGGTAGGTGAAGCTCAGGCCCGTTGGGTGTGACGCCACGGCGAGGTGGATGCGATCACCGACCTGGCGGGCCGACAGGACGCGGCCGTCCAGTTCGAGCTCGGATTCCTTGGCCGGACGGGACGGGTCGCTCAGGTCGATCAACCACGCGACCGCCACCTCATGGCCGTAATCGGGTGCGAAGGGCCGACCCATCGCTGGCCCGTCAACCAAGGGCATCGGAACACCACCACCACCACCGCCGCCGCCCCATCGGCTGCCCATGGCGACCACTCGGTCGCCGACCATCAGCAACTGCGCCCCCCAGCCCCACTCCTGCGGCAACCGCAGCGAACCGACCTCGAGCGGGCGGGTTCCCGTGGCGTCGACGACGCGCAGGCGTCCCTCGACGACGGTGACGATCAGTTCGCCGTCGGTCTTGAGGATGTCGGGCTCGTCGACATCGACCTCCTGGGTGTTGGTCCCGGAGAAGTCCTGGCCGGGGGTCGGGGCCGCTCCGGCGCGCGACGCCGCGTCACCGTCAGCCCCGCCAACGCCAGCGGTGCCCGAGCCTGTCGGGGCCGACTCAGCAGCCGTGCCAGACGCGGCGTCGACCGAGTCCTCCATGGCTGCAACGCCTCCGGACATGACCATCACACCGCCATCGAGGCCCCATGGACCGACCCGTTCGAGCGCCTCACGCTTGAGATGGTCCAGCAGGGGATCGCACGCCTGGAACTGGGCGAGCAGGCCCCCGGCAGCCAGGATCCCGTCGCCGGCGAACATCGAGCTCAGCTCGTCGGGCTGGGACGCGGGACACGCCGACAGCACCATGGCGGTCAACGAGGTCGCGGCGATGGCGATTGAAGGGCGCATGGCAGGCCTGTCGTCCGTTGTGCGAACCGTCACACTTGTTCGTGACGGGAGTGTGACGCCGGAGCCCTGACGACGGTTGCACCCCCAGCCCAGAAACCGTCTTGGGTGGGTGTCATTGACTGGCCGGAATCGAGCCGGCCACGGCGTGATGCCGTGGCCGGTTCGCGAACGTGATGTCGAGGTCAGGCGGCCTTGATCGCCGAGGCCTTGGCCGGAGCCTTCTTGGCAGCTGCCTTGGGGGCGGCAGGCTTCGCGTCGGCCTTGGTGCTGAGGCCGGCGACGAAGTCGGCGACCTTGGTGAGCAGGCCCGCGACAAAGGTGCGGTTGGCCGTGAGGAGCTCCTCGACCATGCCATAGCCGGCGTCAACGAGATCCGCGGCGGTGGTGACCATGTCGGCGGCCCCGTCAATGGGAAGCGCCGGAGCGTTGTCGCCGACGGCGCCGAGCAGCGAGGTGATGGTGTCGGTCGCGGTGTCCTGGAGCTTGGCGACGAACTCGACAACCGGCTGCTGGAACTGGAACGTGCGTGCCATGGTGATCCCCTTCTGTGTGGTGTGCCGACCAGCGATTGCGATCGGAAGCGATATGCAAACAGTAGCTAGCACTTCGCATCATTTCAAGCACCTCCTTGGTCCGTGCGCAGGCCGCCCCATGGCTCGCCCGACTCCACGGCGCAGCGGTCAGGCGCCACCACCGAGCGTCATCCGGCAGCGGCTGCCACGTTTGCGCCCATCGGTCGCGTTGACTGTGAGACCATGGGGCAGAGCGAGACTGAGATGGCAGCAATGACGACGCCGCGCGGCCGGGTGTACCCCCAGGCCGAAGCACGCCGCATGGCCTTCACCGAGCGGCCCGTTCGGGCTGGGGAGGTCATCCTGCAGGCCGGGGCGAACAACGGCCTGCTGATCTCCACGGTCGCAGGCCGGTTCGAGGTCATCGCCGTCGACAACGAGATGCGCGTCCCCATCAGCGAAGTCGGGCCGGACCAGATCCTGGGCGAAGTGTCGTTCTTCGACGGCCAACCGGTGTCCGCCGATGTCGTGGCCCTCACGGACGGCCGTATCGGCGAACTGCTGCGCGCCGACTTCGATCGGTGGGCCGTGGCCGATCCAACACTGGCCCACCTGCTGATGATGGATGTCGCCACCACCCTGAGCCAACGGCTGCGCACCTTGACCACCCGGGTCGCAGCGCTCGAGTACGCCCTGGACCAGGGCATGCAGGACAGCCCGTTCAGGATCTGATCACCGTGCTGCGATCGACGTCAACTCCACAGGGTCGACCGTGACCGTCGTCGGGGCGCCAGTTGGCCGCCGAAGCCGACGTTGCGCGACGGTCCGCCGATGCCGCCGATGCCCTCCCCCGGCTCCAGCACGAACCCGATGCCCGTCGCGCCCACGGATGGGGCCAGGTCGGCCAGTCGGGCACGGCGAGCGTCACGGTCGACGTGCCAGGGCCCGCACCGCGGACACCGCTGGACGTGCAGCAGGGCGTCGGCAGCATCGTCCTCACGTGATCGATACATGCGCGCGACGTTGCGCCACCCGGGGCAGGCCACCTCGGCCAAAGGCTGCAGACCAACGGCCGCACATGCCGATGCGTAGCCCGCCTGCAGGGTGGCTGGCGGCAGCGGGAAGACCCGGCTGACAGCGCTGGCCGGCACCTGCTCCACCTCCATGACCGCGAGCAGGAACCGCTGGCCCGGCCGCAGCGCCAGCCACGCCGCTCCAGCGTGATCATCCCAGGACGTGAGGCCGACCCCCGCCAGCGCCGACGTCGCAGCCACCCCGGCCAGGTCAATGTCGTCGAGGTGAACATCGTGGGTGACCGCGGCCATCGCCCGCGAGATCGCGTTGGTGACCGCAAGCGGCGAAGGCCGGTCGTAGCGAGACAGCAACCAGACCAGCCCCCCGTGCAGCCGATGGCGCACCTCGGCGACGCCGACATCGTCCCACGCCCGGATCACCCGGACCCAGGCATTCGGCGCGTCGTCACCAAGTGCTGCCATGGCATCACGGTAGATCACCCGGTAAGGCCACGCGACCCGCAGATCCGGGTCGCGCTGCGCCGCGATCACCTACCGTTGCCCAGTGGTTGTCACCAGCGCACCCGGGAGGAGTCGGGAATGAGCACACACGTCCGGATCCTGCTCGAGTCGAAGGGCGCCAAGGTCGAGACCATCCCCGCGTCCGCCTCGGTCGCCGACGCGGCCGACCGCCTGGCGGCACGACGCATCGGCGCCTTGGTGGTGTCTGATGACGGGCAGGCCGTCCAGGGCATCCTGTCGGAGCGCGACATCATCCACCACCTGTCGCTGCAGGGGGCGGCCTGCCTTGACCTGACGGTCGACGCGATCATGACCCGCGAGGTTGTCACCTGCACCCCCGACGACACGACCGACGACATGATGCGCATCATGACGGAGAAGCGATTCCGTCACATCCCCGTCGTGGTGGACGGAGCGCTCTCCGGGATCGTCTCCATTGGCGACGTCGTCAAGGCACGCATGAACGAGCTGGAGACGGCAACCGCCTCCCTCGAGGAATACGTGACCGGCTCCGGGTACTGACCTCACCGACTGCTGCGGCGCCCTATTGCGCGATCGCAGCGATGGCGGCCTCGCCGAACGGATCCACGATCGGCTCGCCCTGCAGGTCGACGACGACCTTGTCGAGTCGGCCCGTCCAGGTGAACGGAGCCACATAGTCGTCGACGACGGCGATCACGCCATCACGGCCGCAGGTGAGGCCGTGGCCGCAGATCGAGTAGCGCAGGTGCATCGTGCGCGGGATCTCCGCCTGTGCGACGATCTCGCCGTCGATCAGCAGCCGCCCGATGCCGGCCGCCCTGTCCCCCTTGGCGTAGTCGTACTGGAACGTGTGCGGGCCGGCCGCCACGTCGGCCAGCGACGCCTGCACGCGGTACTGGCGCCAGCCTGCGAGGTTGTGCACGTAGGTCAGCACGTCGTGGATCACGAAGAACGTGTAGCCGCCGAAGTTGGCGCCCTGGGCGATCAGGCAACCCTCGTCGCCCGGTGTCCAGTCGACGTATGCGGTGAGCTGGTGATCGCGCGCCTTGGTGTTTGCTGCGATCGACTCGTCCACCATGGCCGCGCCCGGCCGATAGACGTACTGGTCGCGGTCCGCGACGGTGGTCGGCCGGTCCATGACGAAGTCCGAGAACGGCCGGTTGTCCAGCGGCAGCACGTTGTGCGCCGCTGCCTCGATCCACCAGCGTTCGACCAGTTCCTGGAGCTTGTCAGGGTGCTGTTCGGCCAGGTCATGCATCTCGGCCGGATCATCGATGACGTTGTAGAGCTCCCACTTGTCGTGTGTGAAATGCGGCTCGGTGAAGAAGATGAGGTGGTGCACGACTGCCTTCCAACCGTCGTGGTAGAGCCCGCGGCAGCCGAGCATCTCGAAGTACTGCGTCGTGCGCCGGCTTGGCGCGGATGCGTCGTCGAATGTGTGCCGGAACGACACTCCCTCGATGGGACTCTGTTCGACGCTGTCGATGTGCGCCGGGGCGTCCAAGCCGACGCAGTCCAGGATCGTTGGGAGCAGGTCGATGGCATGGACATACTGGTCACGGACCTCGCCGCGGGCGGTCATGCCTGCGGGCCAGTGGACGATCAGCGGGTCAGCAACGCCGCCCTCGTGCGTCTCTCGCTTCCAGCGACGAAACGGCGTGTTGCCCGCGACGGTCCAGCCCCAGGGGTAGTTGTTGTGGACGTTTGGGCCGCCGATCTCGTCGATGGCGGCCAGCACCTCCTCGGGGGAGGTGTGCACGAGGTTCCACTTCTGCACGTCGTTGATCGATCCGGCCGGGCCACCCTCTGATGAGGCACCGTTGTCCGACAGGATCATGACGATCGTGTTGTCGAGCTCCCCGAACGCTGCGACCTCGGCCAACAGGCGTCCGACCTCGTGGTCGGTGTGGGACAGCATGCCCGCGAACGCCTCCTGGAAGCGGGCATACACGCGGCGCTGGTCGTCGCTGAGTTCCGCCCAGGGCAGGACCTGGTCAGGCATCGGCGACGCCTCGACCTGGTCGGGCATCATGCCCAACTCCTTCTGGCGGGCAAGGGTCTGCTCGCGCCAGGCGTCCCAGCCCTGGTCGAAGTGGCCGCGGTACTTCTCGATCCACTCCCTGGGCGCCTGGTGCGGGGAATGGCAGGCGCCGGGGGCGTAGTACAGGAAGAACGGCTTGTCGGCGTCGGCCTGACGGTGGTCGCGCAACATCGATATCGCCTGATCGGTCATGTCTGCCGTCAGGTGGTAGCCCGACTCGTACGTGCCGGGCGGGTCGACCTGGTGGCTGTCGTTCCACAGTGCCGGCGCGAACTGGTGGGTCTCCCCGCCAAAGAAGAAGTACGACCGATCGAAGCCCTTCCCCACCGGCCAGCGTTTGCGTGACGCCGCCGCGTGCTGTTCGTCACGCGGGGTGAGGTGCCACTTGCCGACCGCCCATGACGACCAACCAGCTTGGCCGAGGGTCTCCGAGAGGAACCCGTGCCGGTCAGAGATCGTGCAGTCGTACCCCGGAAAGCCCGTGGCAAGATCGTTGATCCGACCCATCCCCACGGTGTGGTGGTTGCGCCCGGTGAGCACGCACGCACGGGTGGGCGAACACAGCGCCGTGGTGTGGAAGTTGGAGTAGCGCACGCCATTGGCGGCGAGGCCGTCGAACGTCGGGGTGTCGATGTCCGACCCGAAGCACCCAAGTTGGGCGAACCCGACGTCATCGAGCAGGACCACGATCACGTTGGGGGCCGACTCGGGTGCACGGACGGGCTGTGGCCACCACGGCGCCGACTCGTCGTAGTAGCGCCCGATCACGCCCTTGAACTGGTCGGGATTCATCGAGCACCGCCTGATCTTCGTCGGGTCGCCGAGCCTATCCCTGACGTCCTCGTCATGGTCGCCGGGGACCTGCCGACCCCGGTCTCACACACCCCGGGAGGAGCCAATCCGTGCGCCGGCGAGTGCTGACTGGCACCCTCATGCCGATGCGGCGGCGTCAACCCATAGCATGACGGCAATGTCAGCGATCGGCCCAGGCGTCGGCGCGTATGCCACTCGGAGGAATCATGGCCGGCCGGACCACCGCGCTGATCGCGCTCACCGCCATCGCGCTGACTGCCTGCGGGACCCGCGTGCCTGACGAGCAGTTCGAAGCCCTGTTCGGCGGTATGGAAGCGAACCCCGACGGTTCCGGCGGCGTGGACGCAAACACGCCCGGCACCGGCAGCGGCGACCTCTCGGGCCTGGCCCCCAGTGGCGGTTCCACGGCCGCGCCCGGTGCCGGCGGTGACACGCCGGCCGACGACGGCGCCACCGCGGGTGCTCCCGGTTCGGGCACGACAGCCGGGTCGGGGCCGGGCACGGGGACCGGGTCGACCGGCAACGCCGGTGGCTCGGGCGCCGGAGCCGGCACCAGCGGTGACACCGGTGCGGCCCCCAACCAGGCCTCCGACGTGGGCGTCACGGCCACCTCGATCAAGGTTGGCAACATCGTGTCGTTGTCGGGCGCGTTGGGACCGGACGCATTCGCGCCCAGCTACTTCGGAGCCAACGCCTACTTCGAGTACCTCAACCAGTCGCTGGGCGGCGTCCACGGCCGCACCGTCGAGTTCATCACCTGCGACGACGCCGAGGACCCCGGCAAGAACCAGGCGTGCGTCGACCAGTTGCTCGCCGAGAACGTCTTTGCCCTGGTGGCCAACGCCACCCGGGCATACACCGGCGCCGAGCGGATCTCTGACGCGGGCATCCCGGACGTCATGGGCCAGCCGATCGGCAATCCCTACTGGACCTACCCGGGGTTCTTCGCGGTGCGCGGCTCGGAGTACGCCCAACAGGGCGAGGTCGGCTACAAGGGCCGGCTGTACGGCGGAACGACCAACCACCTGTGGTTCAAGCAGAACCTCGGCCTGACCAAGTCGGCCGTCTTCTACTACAACGTCGCGGCGTCCAAGCAGTTCGGCCAGCACATCGCCGACGCCCTGCGATCGCAGGGATTCGAGGTGACCGAATTCGAGGTCAACTTCGGCCTGCCGAACTTCGACGCGGCGGTCGCCGACATGCGGGCGTCAGGCGTTGACAATGTCTGGGACGCCATGGACGTCAACGGCAACCGCAACCTGTGCCGTGCGATGGACCGCAACAACTTCCAGGTCGAGGCGAAGGTCACGACATCACAGGGAATGGGGCGAGGTATCAGCAACTACTCGTACCCGTGCCGGGAAAACATCTACGGAGGCGCCGAGGCTGTGCCCTACTCAGCGACGGAGTTCCCGGAGGTCGCCCTGTTCCAGCAGGTCATGACCACGCTCTACCAGGGCGAATTCGATGACCGGCTGGCCCAGTGGGCCTGGGAGGGTTGGCTGGCCGCGAAGAGCTTCACCGAGGTCGTGGCGAGCATGGGAGCGACGCCAACCCGCCAAGGGCTGATCGACTTCTACCAGAACGTCGAGCGCTACACCCTCGGCGGCATGTTCTCACCGCTGGAGTGGACCTTCAAGGACTTCGACAGCGGCGAGGAGAAGTCGGACTGCATCATCATCTCCAAGTGGGACGAGGCTCGCGGCGACATGGTGATCGTGTCGGAGAACCCGTTCTGCCCGTCCGCCGGGTTCGTGTCCTACGAGGCCGTCTGAGCGAGCCCGCGCCGGGTGGGCGTCAGGCGTCCGGGCCGCACAGCTTGCAGGCGCTGCGTTCGCCACCAGAGCGAGCCGTCGCACTGATGGCCTCGACACCCTGCTTGGCCGCCAGCATGGCGCAGTCCTCGCGGTGGTAGGTCGTGCCGCCATCGACGGCGACGACCCGATCAGCGCGAACCGGTGCGTGGTCGGCCAGGATCCCGGCCGAGTCGCCCACGATCTGGGCATGCAGTCTTGCGACGTCGACCGCCAGGCGATCCACGCCCCGGGTCAGGCGCTTGACCTCGGCCAGCCACATCCCGCGCGCACCGAGGACGACGAAGACCAGCCCCGGCAGCCCGGCGCCGAGCAACCACTCCAGCTGCGTTGACACCAGCAGCTCGCCGGATGCTCCCACCCAGGCCACGACCAGCAGGGTGAAGCCGAACAGGATCATCGCCGTGAGGACGGTCATGGACAGGCGTGGCCCGCGTCGCGGGGAGCGCGACGTCACCTGGTTGGCCGGTGGGGTCACAGCACTCATCCGGCGACCAGGGATTCACCCACGCGGCTGGCCCGCAACTCGCCGGCGTCGCCCACGAATGACACCGATCCCTTGCGCATCACGTAACCGATGTCGGCCAACTCCAGTGCGTAGGTCAGGAACTGCTCGACCATCACGATCGTCACCCCCTGGTCGCGCAGGCGATGGACGTGCTCGTACAGGGGCTTGACGATCACGGGAGCCAGGCCCATGGAGATCTCGTCGAGCAACAGCAGGCGCGGCTCGGTCAGGAAGGCGCGCCCGAGCGCCAGCATCTGCTGCTCACCACCGGACATCGTGCCGGCCAGCTGGTTGCGCCGTTCCCCCAGACGTGGAAACGACTCGATGACCCCGTCGACGAGTTGCCGCCGCTGCTTGTCAGATCGGCCGCGCTTCGACCGCGCCGCGACCGACAGGTTCTCATCCACCGTCATCCCAGGGAACACCCCACGCCCCTCGGGCATCAGGGTCAATCCCCGACGGGCGATGGCATACGGCGACTGGCCGTCGATGCGTCGGCCGGCAAAGCGGATGTGCCCACCCGTGACGGGGAGCAGGCCGGCGATGGCTCGCAGGGTCGTGGTCTTGCCAACCCCATTGGGACCGATCAAGGCGACGACAGACCCCTCCGGGACTGCCAATGACAGGTTGCGCAAGATCTTGATGCGGCCGTAGCCGGCCTCGACGGTGTCAAGCTCAAGCAACGGAGGCATCGTCGTCCTCCTCGGTGATGCCAAGGTAGGCAGCCTTGACGTGCGGGTCGTGGATGATCTTGTCCGGGCCACCCTCGGCGATGATCTGTCCGAAGTCGAGGCAGTACACGTGTGTGGAGACAGCGAGGACGAGGTCGACGTCGTGCTCGACCAACAGGATGCCCAGGCCATCGTCGGCGAGCGCCCGCAGGAGTCGATCGAACTCGGCGGTCTCGTCCACGTCGAGGCCACTGGCTGGCTCGTCGAGCAGCAGCACGTCAGGCTGGGTGCACAGGGACCGGCCGAGCTCAAGCATCCGCAGGCGCCCCGTCGACAGGTCACCGGCGCGCAGGTGCGCTTCGTCGGTCATGCCGACGCGGTCGAGTGCTGCGGCCACCTCTGCTGCGACGTCATCGTCTGGTCGGTCGCTCCAGCGCAGGACGCCCTTCCAGGCGCGGCCGGGGTGACGCGCCTCCGCGGCGACCTGGAGGTTCTCGTACACCGACATGTTGGCGAAGACCTCAAGCCGCTGGAATGTGCGACCCAGACCGGCTGCGGCTCGTTCGTGCATGGCGAGGTCGTCGAGCGGACGACCGCCGAGGCGGACACTGCCCCCATCCGGGGCCAGGACCCCGGTGATGCAGTTGAACAGCGTGGTCTTGCCGGCACCGTTGGGCCCGATCAGCGACGTGATCTGCCCCGGCTGGACCGTGAGGTCCACGCCCTTGAGGACCTCCAGCCCGCCGAAGCGCTTGGTGATCCCCGCCACCTCGAGGATGGTCACGAGCCCACCTCCTGACGTGCACGCAGCCGCTCCACGGCCAACGGGCTGGCCTGGAGGCCAGCGCGGCGCTGCGCGTCCGACGGCTCGTGTTCGAAGACCTCGCGTGGCACCAGTGCAGCGGGACCGCCGGTGACGAGACGTTTGATGCCGCCCACAAGTCCGCCGGGGAGGCGACCGAGGAAGACCGCGGCCAGACCGACGATCAGCGTGGACAGGCCCGACTCCCCGAGCAGGCTGCCCAGCAGTGTGAAGAGGAACGCACCGAACACCGCGCCGTAGATCGACCCGACTCCAGCAACCACCACGACCGCGAACCACAGCAACCCGTTGATGGTGACGAAGTCCTGTTCCCCGTAGCCGCCGCGACTCTGGCTGAGCAGGGCACCACCGACCCCCGCCATGAACGCGCCAACGGCGAAGACGAACAGCTTGTAGGTCTGCAGGTTCAGCGCGACCGAGCGAGCGCCCATCTCCGAATCACGCATCGCGCCAAGGACACGCCCGATCCGGCTGCGTTGGAGGTTGCGCGCCAGGATCACCATCAGCACCAGGACGACCAGCTCGTAGTACCAGAACGCGACGCCGCCGCCGAGGTCCAGGCCGAACAGTGTTGGAGCATCGAATGTGGTCTCGGCCGAACTGCCGAGGAAGTACAGGTTCTGCAGGACGCCACGTTCCAGCACCAGCCCGAGCGCCAATGTGGTCAGGCCCAGGA